>Ga0255334_1000130_pt1 | contig 79441 bp, 70 predicted proteins | sample EtOH5_35cm_T3_12_FD_202080 | JGI IMG/M metagenome (GOLD analysis project Ga0255334, IMG submission 202080) | Sandy soil microbial communities from University of British Columbia, Vancouver, Canada - EtOH5_35cm_T3_129 | ecosystem: Engineered > Artificial ecosystem > Sand microcosm > Unclassified ...
GACGCGCAGGAACGTTCGGACGATTCGCGCGACGTTGCGGTAGGTGCGGTTGGCACGTGCCGGATGAGCCATGGGAGCCGATGCTACCGGGGCCCGCGACAGCCGCTCCCGCCCCGCCCACTCCGCCGCGCCCACTCCGCCCCGCCCACTCCGCCCCGCCCACTCCGCCCACTCCGCCGCGACGATTCCGCCGCGACGATTCCGCCGAGCGCGCCATCTGGCGCGGTTGCGGCCCGAAAGGCGCGCCAGATGGCGCAGTCGCCGGCAGGGACGGGCCGGGACGGGCCGGCCGGGACGGGCCCGGGCGGGCCGGCAGGGACGGGCAGGGACGGGCCGGGGCGGGCCGGGAGGGTCAGCGGACGGGGGTCTCGCGGCTGAAGCTCGCGCCGAGCGCGGTCAGCTTCTCGGTGAACCGCTCGTAGCCGCGGTCGATCAGGCTGATGCCGCGCACCGACGAGGTGCCCTTCGCCGTCAGCGCGGCGATCAGGTGGCTGAACCCGCCGCGCAGGTCCGGCACCTCGATGGCGGCCGCCGTCAGGGTGGTCGGGCCCGAGATGACGGCCGAGTGGAAGAAGTTGCGCTGCCCGAACCGGCAGGGGCGCGAGCCGAGGCACTCCTTGTAGACCTGGATCGTCGCGCCCATCCCGACGAGCGCGTCGACGAAGCCGAAGCGGTTCTCGTAGACGGTCTCGTGGACGATCGACAGGCCACGGGCCTGCGTCAGTGCGACGACGAGCGGCTGCTGCCAGTCCGTCATGAATCCGGGGTGCACGTCCGTCTCGAGCTGGATCGAGCGCAGGTCCCCGCCGGGGTGGAAGAACCGGATGCCGTCGTCCTCGACCACGAACTCGCCGCCCACCTTGCGGAACGTGTTGAGGAACGTGGTCATCTCGGGCTGCGTCGCGCCGCGGACGAACACGTCGCCGCCCGTCGCGAGCGCCGCCGACGCCCAGGACGCCGCCTCGATGCGGTCGGCGAGGGCGGTGTGCGAGTACCCGCCGAGCCGGTCGACGCCCTCGATCCGGATCACGCGGTCGGTGTCGACCGAGATGATCGCGCCCATCTTCTGCAGGACGTTGATCAGGTCCATGATCTCGGGCTCGATCGCCGCGCCCGACAGCTGCGTCTTGCCCTCGGCGCGAACCGCCGTGAGCAGCAGCTGCTCCGTGGCGCCCACGCTCGGGTACGGCAGCGCGACCTTGGTGCCGTGCAGGCCCTCGGGGGCGAGGATGTGGATCCCGTTCTCCCGCTTGTCCACCTGCGCGCCGAACTGGCGAAGGATGTCGAGGTGGTAGTTGATCGGGCGGTCGCCGATGCGGCAGCCGCCGAGGTCCGGGATGAACGCCTCGCCGAGGCGGTGCAGCAGCGGGCCGCAGAACAGGATCGGGATCCGGCTCGACCCGGCGAGCGTGTCGATGTCCGCGACGACCGCCGAGTCGATGGTCGACGCGTCGATCGTGACCACGCCCGCGTCGGGGTCCGCGTCGATGCGCACGCCGTGCAGCTCGAGCAGCTCGGTGACCACCTGCACGTCACGGATCTCGGGCACGTTGCGCAGCACGCTCGGGCTCTCGCCGAGGAGCGCGGCGACCATCGCCTTCGAGACGAAGTTCTTCGCCCCGCGAACGGTGATCTCACCCGAGAGGGGGTTGCCGCCGTCGACGTAGAGGAGGTCGTCCATGGCGCCCATCGTCTCCCATGCGTCGCGGCTCGGTGTTCCGTGGCGTGTCACCGCGCCCTATCCGCGCGAAACCCTCACACGGCGACGGTCAGCCCTTGTGCTTCTTGCCGGCCTTCTTGCCCTTGACCGGCTTCCTGGCCTTGGCGTCCTTGGCCGGCTTCGCGGGCTTCTCCGCCGTGGCGGGCTTCGCGGGTGCCGCCGCCGTGACCGGCGCGGTCACCCTCGCGGCCGGTGCGGGCACGACGAGCGACCCCACCGCCCGCAGCGACACCGAGCCGCCGTCCACCGCGGCACGCAGCGCCGTCCCCGGGTGGAACCGGGCGACCGTCGCAGCCTTGACCGGCACCGACTCGCCGGTGCGCGGGTTGCGGGCCGTGCGCGCGGGGCGGGCGACGGGCTCGAACGTGCCGAAGCCGACGAGCGTCACCTTCTCCCCCGCGGACAGTGCTGCGGTGATCTCGCCCAGGACGGCGTCGACCGCGTGCGCGGCCTGGCTGTGCGACGCACCCCGGGCGGCGATCCGCTGGCTGAGCTCGGACTTGCTGACCATGGCGGGCCTCCTTCGTCGGCTCCACGGTAGGCCGGGAAGGTGAACATCCCCGCCCGACTCGCCGCCGTTCAGCGGGTCCGCGTCGGCCCCGACACGGCCCGCGCGGCCTGCACCGGCACCACCGGCAGGTGCTTGGCGGGCAGCGTCCTCGGCCGCCATGCCTCCCGGCTCGCCTCGTACGCCGTGATGTCGTCGGCGTGCTGGAGGGTCAGCCCGATGTCGTCGAGCCCCTCCATCAGGCGCCAGCGCGTGTAGTCGTCGACCGCGATCGGGACCACGACGTCGTCGCACGTCGCCGTGCGCGCGACGAGGTCGACGGTCACCTGCGTGCCCGGCCGGGTCTCGAGGATCTTCCAGATCAGCTCGATGTCCTCCGGCGCCACCTGCGCGGCGAGCAGGCCCTGCTTGCCGGAGTTGCCGCGGAAGATGTCCGCGAACCGCGGCGAGAGCACCGCGCGGAAGCCGTAGTCCTTCAGCGCCCAGACCGCGTGCTCGCGCGAGGACCCGGTGCCGAAGTCCGAGCCGGCGACGAGCACCGAGCCGTTGCGGTAGGCGTCCTGGTTGAGGACGAACGCCGGGTCGGCCCGCCAGGCCGAGAACAGCGCGTCCTCGAAGCCGGTGCGGGTGATCCGCTTGAGGTGGACGGCCGGGATGATCTGGTCGGTGTCGACGTTGCTGCGACGCAGCGGGACGCCGACCCCGGTGTGCCGGGTGAACTTCTCCATCGTCGTGTCTCCTCCTCAGACCTGCACCAGCAGGCGGGGGTCCAGGGGCGCCAGCGGAGAGCCGTCGAACGTCTCGCCCGCCGGCAGGTCGAGGTCGGCCAGGGACGAGAGGGTGCCGCGGATCGCCGTGGCGGCCGCGACGAGCGGCGAGACCAGGTGCGTGCGCCCGCCCTTGCCCTGCCGGCCCTCGAAGTTGCGGTTCGACGTGGACGCGGCGCGCTCGCCCGGCGCCAGCTGGTCCGGGTTCATGCCCAGGCACATCGAGCAGCCGGCGTTGCGCCACTCGGCGCCGAAGTCGAGGAAGATCCGGTCCAGCCCTTCGGCCTCGGCCTGCAGCCGCACCCGGGCGGAGGCGGGCACGACGAGCACCCGCACGCTCTCCGCCTTCCTGCGGCCCTTGAGCACCTTGGCGACCGACCGCAGGTCCTCGATGCGGCCATTGGTGCACGAGCCGATGAACACCGTGTCCACCGTGATGCTGCGCAACGGTTGGCCGGGCGTCAGACCCATGTACTCCAGCGCGCGCTGCGCCGCGACGCGCGCGGACTCGTCGGCGATCTGTGCCGGGTCCGGGACGTCGGCGGACAGCGGCAGGCCCTGGCCCGGGTTGGTGCCCCACGTGACGAAGGGCTCGATGTCCTTCGCCGCCAGGACCACCTCGGCGTCGAAGGTCGCGTCGTCGTCGGACCGCAGCGTGCGCCAGTACTCGACGGCGGCGTCCCAGTCGGCCCCCTCGGGGGCGTGCGGACGGCCCTCGAGGTAGGCGAACGTCGTCTCGTCGGGCGCGATCATGCCGGCGCGGGCACCGGCCTCGATCGACATGTTGCAGATCGTCATCCGCGCCTCCATCGACAGCGCGCGGATCGCCTCGCCGCGGTACTCCAGGACGTAGCCCTGGCCGCCGCCGGTGCCGATCCTGGCGATGATCGCCAGGATGACGTCCTTGCTCGTCGCGCCCGGGGGCAGCCGGCCGTCCACCGTGATCGCCATCGTCCTGAACGGCGCGAGCGGCAGCGTCTGCGTGGCGAGCACGTGCTCGACCTCGCTGGTTCCGATGCCGAACGCCAGCGCGCCGAACGCGCCGTGCGTCGAGGTGTGGGAGTCGCCGCAGACCACGGTCAGGCCGGGCATCGTCAGGCCGAGCTGCGGGCCCACCTGGTGGACGATCCCCTGGTCCGAGTCGCCCAGCGAGTGCAGCCGGATGCCGAACTCGGCCGCGTTCGCGCGCAGCGTCTCGATCTGGGTGCGGCTCGTCAGGTCGGCGATGGGCCGGTCGATGTCGAGGGTCGGGGTGTTGTGGTCCTCGGTGGCGATCGTCAGGTCCGGCCGCCGCACCGGGCGGCCCGCCACGCGCAGGCCCTCGAAGGCCTGCGGGCTGGTCACCTCGTGGACGAGGTGCAGGTCGACGTAGAGAAGATCGGGCGCGCCGTTCTCGCCGCGGCGCACCACATGTGCCTGCCAGACCTTCTCCGCCAACGTGCCGGCCATCTGCCCTGGTCCTTCGTCGTGGTGTTCTCGTCCCCGGCCGCCGGAGTACTCCGACCCGGCGGCCCGCGGTCGTCGGCGCCCTACCGACCCGGCTCGGGACCGGGACTTGCATCTCAGACTTCGAGACGCCAATATCGACCTATGGACAACTCTAGCGGAGTCGGCGTCCTGGACAAGGCGGCGGCCGTCCTCAGCGCTCTCGAGGCCGGACCGGCCACGCTCGCCCAGCTGGTGACGGCCACCCATCTCGCCCGTCCCACGGCCCACCGACTCGCCGTCGCGCTCGAGCACCACCGGCTCGTCGCGCGCGACATCCAGGGCCGCTTCATCCTCGGCCCCCGGCTCGGGGAGCTGTCGACGGCCGCCGGCGAGGACCGCCTGCTGGCCGCGGCCGGCCCCGTGCTCGCCGCGCTGCGCGACCACACCGGCGAGAGCGCCCAGCTGTACCGCCGCCAGGGCGACGTGCGGATCTGTGTCGCCGCCGCGGAGCGTCCCGTCGGCCTGCGTGACTCGATCCCCGTCGGCGCGACGCTGACGATGCTCGCCGGCTCCGCCGCGCAGATCCTGCTCGCGTGGGAGGAGCCGGACAGGCTGCACCGCGGCCTGCAGGGCGCGAAGTTCACCGCGACGATCCTGTCCGGCGTGCGCCGCCGCGGCTGGGCGCAGTCGGTGTCCGAGCGCGAGGTGGGCGTCGCCTCGGTGTCCGCGCCGGTGCGCGGCCCGTCCGGCCGCGTGGTCGCCGCGGTCTCGGTCTCCGGCCCGCTCGAGCGCCTCTCCCGCCAGCCCGGCCGCCTGCACGCCGCCGCCGTGGTCAGCGCCGCGAACCGCCTGACGGAGGTGCTGCGCCGCACCGCGGACTGACCGCAGTGGAACGAACACGCCGCGACCCGCCGTAGGGCCACCCAGGTTCGTTCCACTCGACCTGCCCCGGACGACGCGAAGGCCCGGCCACCGTCCGGTGACCGGGCCTTGCCGTACCCCCGACCGGATTCGAACCGGCGCTACCGCCGTGAGAGGGCGGCGTGCTAGGCCGCTACACAACGGGGGCCTGCATGCCTCGAAGGTCCCCTGGAGGGAGCCTCGCGAGCGAGTGACCATGCTAGCCGATCCCGTCGCGGAGCAACGACTTCGCAGGTCAGCGCTGGGGCAGGGCCCCGGCAAAGTCGTGTTTCAGCAGGTCGAGAGGAGTTCGACGGGTCGGGCGGCGTTGCGGGCGTGATGTCGGGTGGCTGCGGCGATGCTGCTGGTCCCGCTCAGACGGTAGGACGCTGATCGCGGTGGAGCGCAAGGTCGCCATGACGCGTGGCCCCTGGCGCTCGACATCCGCATGGTCATCGGCCGCGACCCGTCCGGGCCGAGCAAGGTCGACGTCGCCGCCGACGCGATCCACCGCATCTGGGAGCGCACCCGCGACAACGAATACCTCGACACGGTGACCGGGCAGCCCTCCGCCGTGCGCGGGTCGCTTCAGCTCGTGTTCTCCGACATCGGCACCCCGAACCAGGACAGGTGGAACGCCTACGACGAGCTGCGGCAGCAGCTCGTGCAGCGCGGCATCGCCGCCGAGCAGGTCAGGTACATGCACGAGGCGAAGACCGACGTGGAGAAGGCTCGCCTGTTCGCCGCGGCCCGCGCCGGCCACGTCGCCGTGCTCATCGGCTCGACCGAGAAGATGGGCGTCGGCACCAACGTCCAGGCCCGCGCCATCGCGCTGCACCACCTGGACTGCCCGTGGCGGCCCTCCGACATCGCCCGGCGCGAGGGGCGCATCATGCGGCAGGGCAATCAGAACGAGGAAGTGGCGATCGTCCGCTACGTCACCGAGCGGTCCTTCGACTCCTACCTGTGGCAGACGGTCGAGCGAAAGGCCGCGTCGTTTGCGCAGCTCCTTCGCGGCAAGATCAACGCCCGGCAGATCGAGGAGATCGACACCTCCGCGCTGTCCGCGGCCGAGGGCAAGGCCATCGCCTCCGGCAACCCGCTCCTGCTGGAGCACTCCGTCATCCTCAACGAGGTGAACCGGCTGCGCCGCTCGCAGCGTGCGCACGAGCGCAACGAGGACATGCTCGTTCACACCGGCAACCGCGCCCGGTCGTCGGCAGAGCGCGCGGCAGCGGATGTCCGACACGAGCGGCGACACGTTCCGCATCACGCTCGGCACGCGCGACTACGACTCCCGCTCCGAAGCCGCCCACGCCCTCGCCGCTTGGGCGGGCGACTCCGGGCTGAGGTGGCTGCCCAGGTACGGGCACAAGGACTTCGGGATCATCGGCCGCATCTCCGGCTTCGACATCCACGTCGAAACCCGCTCCGGGCTCGCCACCCTCGATGTGACCGTCTGGCTGCCCGAGGTGCCCCGCTCGGGCTTCACGATGCCGAAGGAGTCGTTCCTGGACGCGGGTCTCGGGCTCATCCAGCGCATCGAGAACCGCGTCAGCGGCATCCCCTCCCTCCTCGATCAGGCCCGCGAGGATCTGGAGGAAGCCGAGCAGACCGTTGCCGACACCCAGCAGCGCCTCGGCCAGCCCTTCCGCCACGCGCAGGCCCTCGCCGACGCCGAGGAAGACCTCGCCCGCGTCGAAACCCAGCTCGCCGCGATGCAGGACGAGCCCGCACCCGCGCCACCCGCGGCAGAGTCGGAGCGCATCGCACTGACCATCGAAGCCGTCCGCTCCTACGAGCCCCACCTGGGATCGCGGGAGGGCGCGACCCGAGAGCCTTCGGCCCCGTTCGTCTCCGCGGCACCCCATGCCGCGCCGCCGAGCAACGTGCCGAGGCTGTAGCTCAGCGGCACTCCGGGCCGAGTCCGTCGATGACCGCGGCCGGGTCGGCGACGATCTGCTCGCAGCCCAGGCATCGCGTGCCGCGATCACCGCCGGCTCAGGATGCACGCCCCGCTCTGGCGCGATGTCGTAGAGGTCGGCGTGCGCGGCGAACAGGCGCGGGTGGTTCTTGGCGATGGCGGCGTGGAACTGCGCGGGCGTCGTCGGCGGGTCGATCTGGCGCTCCACGAACAGGTCGATGACCGTGGCGTAGGCGTCTCGGGTCAGCCGCTCGGCGAGGAACAGGTCAGGGTTCACCGCCGACATGCCGACGCTGGCGAGGTCGACCAGGCCGTAGTCGTCAACGTCTTCGGTGACGAGGAACCGCGTGCCTGCGGCTTCGGCGTCCGCGAGGATCTGCCGATCCGCGCCCTTTGTCCCGCCGAACCGTTCCGAGCCCTCGCCGGTCGGCCCGAGCAGTACCTCGAAGCGTTGCCGAACGAGCGCTGGGGAGAGCGCACGCGGGCGCATGTGGATGATCGCTTCTCGCTCCGCGGCGAGGCTCCACACGGCCTGGTAGCCGCTCGGCACACCGCCGACCATCAGGAGGGTGCGGGTGACCGGCTTGGCGAGGATGTTCGCGTCGAGGAAGACGGCCGTCACATCACTGCTCGGCGAAAAGGTCTTCGCGGAGGTCATCGCGCACCAGCTCCACGAGGTCGCCCATCGTCTTGCGCCAGTACCGCTCGAACTCCTCGTGGGGGATGCGGTTGCGGTTGCCGACCTTGACCGCACGGATCTCCCCCGCCTTGATCTTCCGCGAGATGGTGGGCCGAGATACGCCCATCGCATCGGCGACCTGCTCGGGCGTCATCATGCGGCGCTTCGCCGTGAGGGTCACCGTCTCGCCCTCGGCCGCGGCCTGCTGAACGTAGGCAGCGACCTGCTCCAGCCATGCCGGGCGCGCCCCGGCGCTGGCACGCACGTCCTCCGGGTTGATCGTCAAGCTCGTCATGGTCATGGCCCCATCCTACCGATTGATGCACAGACTGGACAATATAAGTGTTCATACCGTATCACCTCTACTTTCTCAGAGCAGCCCCGCGAAGGCGTCGTCCATGATGTCGGCCGTGATCGGGTCGACCAGCTCGGCGGTGACGACGTAGCTGTTGCGGGTGACCTGCTCGTTCGCGTGCCCGAGCAGCCGGGAGGCGAGCGTGATGCCCGCAGCCGCTTCCACGATGGTCGCGGCCGTGCGCCGAAAGATGTGCGTGGAGAACTCGTCCGTGTCGATCCCCACCGTTCGCAGCGCCTGCTCGTTGTCGTCCACGAAGGTGCGCAGCAGCCGCTCGAAGTTGCTGACAGTCATCGGCTTGCCGGTCTTCGTGGCAAACAGCGCCGCCTCCGCCTCGGTGCCGGTGCGCGCGAGCCGGCTGCGGATCGCGGCGGCGGCGAAGCTCGGCAGGGCGATGCGCCGCTTCTGCCTCGTGCGCTTGGGGGCGGGCTTGCGCTTGCTGCCCTCCTTCTTGCTGTACTGGATCGTTGCGTCCACGAGCGCCGTCGGCGGGTTCACGGTGATGTCCACGTCGCAGCGGCGCAGCGCGAGCACTTCGCCGATGCGCTGGCCGGTGCCGACCATGACCCACATGCCGTTCTCCAGCACCGTGACGTTGGGCCGCGGCCCGCGCCCGTCTTCGAGCCGCCAGGCGTGCATGAGGCGCTGCACGACGATGAGCTGCGCCGGCGTGAGCACCGAGGTCTTCTTGTCCGGCAGCGGCAGGCGCCGGGCATCCCGCACCGGGTCGGACGTGAGGATGTCGTACTCGATGCCGGTCAAACACACCTGCGACAGCACCGACCGGGCCTTCCGCGCCGCCGACAGCGACCGGCTCTCCCGGATGTCGGCCAGGATGCGGTTGCAACGCCGCACGGTGAAGTCGCGCAGCATCAGCTCGCCGCAGGTGGGCACGATGACGTTGCGGATCGTCGACTCGTACACGTCCAGCGTGGAGTCCTCGACGGTACCCGAGTGCTCCTTGTCGTGGAGGAACACGATGCACGCCTGGGCGATGGTCGAGTCCCGGCTGATTGTCGGCCCGCCCGTCTCGGTGCGGATCGCCTCGGCCTTGGCGCGCAGCGCGGCCGTGGCCTGGTCCTCGGTCTCGCCGCTGGCCTTCACCCGCTGCGTCTTGCCGAGTTCGTCGGCCAGGAGGGCGCGGGCCTGGAACCGGCCGCTGGGAAGTTCGATGGTCTGGATCGCGCCGAGTTGTCCGGCGCGCAGCTTCGCACCTAGTCATCGCTGTCGAGATCCTCGAACCAGACCAGCACCTCGCGGCGCAGGTAGCGGATGTGCCGTCCCATCCGACGCCACGGCGGGCCGGTGCGGGTGCGCCGCCATTCCTCGACCGTGCGCGGCGACACCTGGAGCACGGCCGCGACCTGCTCGGGAGTCAGAATCTCGGTGAGGAGCCCCGTGGTGCCGTCGTTCATACCCAACCGGTACGACACGGTTGCACGGAGTCGCTGCGGCCAGCACGGGCTCAGCCGCGACAGCACGGGCACCCTCCGGAGAGCGCCCCGCCGGAAGGTGTCTACGGGACCGAAAACGGGACTTTGGGCTTGGAGAGCCTGCTTCCCGCAGGGCTCCAGATGCAGAAACCCCGGGAAATCCGGGGGGTTCTGCGTGTCACTGTGGCTGGGGTACCAGGACTCGAACCTAGACCAAGTGAACCAGAATCACTCGTGCTGCCAATTACACCATACCCCAAGGGGGTATAACCTCCGACCCCCGCGGCGGGCCCGGCGGCGGGTCGCAGCGGTTCGAACCGGACGTCGTACCGGCCGGAAAGACTACCGGAGCCCAGGGGCGGGACCAAACCGCGTCAGGACGGGATGCGTCCAACCTCGGTGACGTCGTACCAGAGCAGCTCGCGCTCGACGAGCCGCTCGTCGGCGGCCGCGTCGCCCGTCAGCGCAGCGGCGACGTCGCCCCGCGCAGCGGGCTCGTCGACGTGCACGCTCACCACGGTCGTCCACGACACCCCGCCGACGAGCTCGACGGCGCTCGCGGGCTCGTCGGGCCCCGTGCCGTGGTCGACGAGACCCTCGGGGACGTCCGCCGCGAGCACGACCCTCAGCCGCGGAGCCGCCGGGCGCCGCGCGAGCAGCGCCAGCGAGTCGTCGGCCGCCGCCAGCAGGGCGGCGTACTCGAGACCCTCGTCGTCCTCCGCCGGCAGGCCGCCGCGCAGCTCGGGGGTGACGGCGTGGGCGCGCCCCGGCCCCACCTGCTCGCACGGCAGCTGGTCGAGGGCGGCGGGCAGGTAGACGCGCACGCGCCCAGTGTGCCCGCCCCGGCGCCCACGTCCGGCGCAACCCGCCGCCACCCACGCCTTGCGTCCGCACTCGTTGTTGCCCTGGCCACAACGAGTGCGGACGCAAGGAGGGGTTGGGCGCCGCTCGGGCATCCTCGTCACCCACGGGAATGCCCTCGACGCCGGGGTGCTGCGGGAGCTGGTCGTGCTGCGGATCCCTCAGGTCCGCACCGGCCGGGCTGCCGCCAGTCGCGCCGCGAGCCCGCCCAGCGCCTTGCGGGCCGCGGACCCGGGCGCGACCTCGCGCAGCGTCTGTCCGGCGAGCAGGGCCGCGTCGCAGGCCGTGCGGTCGTCGGGCACGACGAGCACCTCGCCCACCCCCGCGTAGCGCGCCAGCGCCTCCGCCACGCCGCGGGCCGGGTCCGGCCCCGAGACCGAGGCCCGGACCCGGTTGGCGACGACGACCCGCTGCGCCGCGAGCCCCAGCCCGTCGAGCTCGGCGAGCGCGCGCACCAGCCGCGCGATGCCGACCGGGTCGCCCGAGCCGACCGCCACGACGACGTCCGCCGCCTCGAGCGCCGAGAGGGTCGCCGCGTTGCGCTGCGGCGCGCGCGTGTCGTAGCTGAGCACCTCGTCGCGCTCGAGGCAGAACCCGCTGTCCACCACGGTCCACTCGGCCAGCGAGCGCGCCACCGGCCAGATCGCGTCGAGCGCCGCCGACGCGAGCTCGGGCCACCGGTCGGCCCTGGACACACCCGTGAGGACCCGCAGGTTCTCCGCCGCGAACGGCGACAGCCGCGCCAGCGAGCCCGCGTCGAGCCCGCCCTGCGCGGCGGCCCGGACCGCCGCGGCGATCCCCGGCGCCTCGTCGAGCAGCCCGATCACCTGCGCCACCGCGCCGCCGTAGGTGTCCGCGTCGACGAGCAGCGTGGCGCGGCCCAGCGCCGCGAGCTCGGCCGCCAGCGTGACCGCGACGGTGGTCCGCCCCGGCGCTCCGGTGGGTCCCCAGACGGCCGCCACGCGCCCCCTGTGGCGGGGCTCGGTGGCCGGCTCGGCCGCGAGCCAGGAAGGCACGCGGTCGGGGACCTCCTCGAGGAGCGCCGCCGCGTGCTCGACGACGAGCCGCGCCGCCGCCTCGTCACCGGGCGGGGGCACGACGAGGTCCGCGCCGAAGGCCGCCAGGCGGTCGACGAGCCAGGGACGCGACTGGTCCGCGACGCACACGACGCGCGCCCCCGCGGCATGCAGGGCCGCGACCGCCGACCGGTCGAGGTGGTCCAGCTCGGCCGAGACGATCGCCAGCCGCCCCAGCCCCGCCTCGGCGGCGGCGAGCAGCTCCACGAGGTCGGCGCAGCGCCGCGTGACGGCCAGCCCGTTCGACGCCTCGACCGCCTGGACGAGCACCGCCTCGGCGGGCCCCTGCACGGCGCACAGCACCCCGACGGCCACGTCAGCTCCCCGGCACGGGGACGACGTCCACGTGGCCGTCCCCGGCCAGCGCGGCCAGCACCTCCGGCAGCCGGTCGAGCGGCACCAGGACGTGGACCGTCGTGCTGCCGCCCGCCGCGAACGCGCCCTCCGGCCGGCCCACCTCGGCCACCGTCAGCGCAGCGGCCAGCTGTGCCGGCGGCTCCTCGTCGGGGATGAACCACAGGTCCACCTGCGCGCCCGCGCGCACCGACTCCGGCAGCCGCGATGCGGCGGGCACGGAGACGGGCCGCAGCGCGAGCTCGTCGGCCATGCCCATCGCGGAACGCGGCAGCAGCTCCCCGGCGCCCACCACGCGCAGTGCGACCGCCCCGGCAGGCAGCGCCTCGTCGGCCCGCACATAGCGGTCGAGGCCCACGGTGCCCAGCCGGACCTCCGCGACCCCCAACGCACCCGCCTCGATCGGCGCGCCCGGCACCGTCGCCTCGCGCACCACGTAGACCGGCACGCTCGCCTGTGCCGCGCGCACCACCCACGAGCCGAGAGCCACGGAGCCGGCGACGAGCGCCAGGCCGGCCAGCAGCCGCGGGTCGCGCCACCCGGGCCGGCGCAGCCGGGGCGCCACCGGCGCCGGCAGCTCGAGCGTGCTCGTCACCGGATGTCCCTTCGTCGTCCGGCCTGACGCCGGAAGCTGCCCTGTGGACGGCACGGGGGAACCGCCCGCCCGTGCCACACTGCGGACATGGCCCCGCGGTTCCTTGCGCTCGCCGACGTGCAGGAGATCCTCAACATCTCCGCGCAGCAGGCGTACTCACTGGTCAAGTCCGGCGAGCTGCCCGCCATCCAGATCGGCGGGCGCGGCATCTGGCGCGTCGAGGCCAGCGAGCTGGAGGCGTACATCGGGCGGATGTACGCGCAGACGCGAGCGCGCGCCGAGCGGGCGCACGACGAGGCCGAGCAGGACTCCTGAGCGTTCACCGCGACCGCACCGCCCGCAGCGCCGCGACCGGCACGGTCCACGGCCACGTCGGTCCGGCGACAGGCGTGACGTCCACGTAGTCCGCACCGACGCGGTCCAGCCGCCCGACGAGCGTCCGCGCGGCCGTCGACACCCGCACCTCGGCACGGTCGCGGGCCAGGGCGCGCAGCGCGTGCGGCAGCCCGAGCCGGGCACGGACGGGGCCCTCCTCCGGGGCGACGTGCGGCGCCAGCCCCGACACCGCCAGCACCGCCGCGAGCGGCACGAGCACCTGCCGTGAGGCCGGCTCGCTGAGCAGCAACCAGTCCGGCCCGGCGTCCGCCAGCACGCCCCCGAGCACGGCCTCGGGCCCCTCGCCGACCTCCAGCCGCAGCGGCAGCCCGACCGACGCCCGGACCCGGTCGGCCAGGTGGGTGGCCGCACGCTCCGCCCGGACGAGGTCCGGCACCCCGGCCAGCGCCTCCTGGGCGCGTGCGGTCGCGAACTCGGACTCCAGGTCCGAGAAGAGCAGCTGCCACCGCACGGTCCGCAACGGTATGGCGTGCGCGCGGCGCGGTGCAGGGGCCGTACGGGTCACGTGCTGACCCGTACGGGTGACGTCGCAGGTCATCGCTTTACACCCCGGCCACGATCCAGGTACACCTATCGCAGTCTTCTGACATCAACCATGATCACACGGCATCACAAACGAATATCACGGGAGATCCGATGGACGTCATGGCAGGGACGTCCCGGACGACGGCGGGCCGCGCGCTCGCCCTCGGCGGGGCAGGGACGGTGTGCGGCGCGGCCGCGTGGGCGCTGGCGGCGCGCGTGGCGGAGCTGGCCGGGTCGACAGGTGCCGCCCGGGTGGACCAGCTCGTCGAGCTGGCTGTGCTGGGCGTGGGCGTGCTCGTCCTCGCGTGGCTCGGCGGGTCGGCGGGCCTGGCGTCCGCGTGCCTGACCGCCCGCCTGGCGGGGCGCACGTGGCGGCGCGGCGAGGGCTGGGTGCGGCGGTTCGCCCCGGCAGCGGTCCGTCGGGCGCTCGTCGTCGCCGTCGCCACGGGGATCGGCGTGGGGCCGGCGACCGGCGCGTTCGCGGCCGAGCCCCCGGCTCCGGGCCCCGCGGTCGCGGTGACCGCGCCGGCCTCGCCGACGACGAGCCCCACGGCTGCCGCGGACGCCACGCTCACGGACCTCGGCTGGGTGGCCACGCGGGCGGCGGAGCCGGCACCGAGCGCTGCGACGACGTGGGAGTCCTCGCCCGCCACGTGGCACTCGACCCCCACCGTGACACCCGACCCGGCGCCGGACACCGCGACGGCCGTGCCGGCAGCACCGCCTGCCGCACCGGCGGACGCCTCCGCGGACGGCGCCACCGTCACCGTGGTGTGCGGTGACTCCCTCTGGGCGATCGCCGCGCGCCACCTGGACGCCGGGGCCACCGACGCCGAGATCGCCGCCACCTGGCCCGCGTGGTACCAGAGGAACGCCGCCACGATCGGCGCGGATCCCGACCTGATCCTCCCCGGCCAGGTGCTCGTGGTCCCGGCGGAGGTGGCCCGATGACCGCCGTCGCCGAGCCGCGCGCCGCGCTCGCCGTGCTTCGCGACCGGCCGCCGACCCTCCCCCGCACCCGCCTGGTCCCCGCGCCGCCGCCGGCCCGGCGGACCGTGGTGACCACGCCGCCGCACCGGCGCCCGCCGACCGTCGAGGAGCGGCTGGAGGTGCTGCGCGTCCGTGACCACGCCTTCGTCGCCGGGATGGAGGAGGAGCGCGGCGCGGCTCCGGAGGCCGACCCGCGGCTCGTCGCCCGCCGGCTGGCCACGGCGTGCGTCGAGGTGGTCCTCGGGGTGCGTCCCGCGGCCCAGCTCGCGCGCTGGCTCACGCCCGGCGTGCTGGACGCGTTGCGGTCACGCTCGGGTTTCGGCCGGGGCACCGTCCCGGGGCCGCGGCGGGCGCCGGCGTGCCGCGGGTTGCGGGTGTGCCTCGTCGGCGAGCACGCGGTCGAGGCGACCGCGGTGGTCGACGACGGGCGCCGCGTGCGGGCCGTCGCCGTCCGCCTGGAGACCCATCGCGGGGCGTGGCGCGCGACGGCCGTCGAGGTGGGTTAGCTGCGCTTCTTGGCCTGCTTGGCGGCCTTGCGGCGCGCCTCGCGGTTGGCCCCGCCGGGCGCCGCGGGGGCAGCGGCCCTGTCGGGCGTGCCGCTCGCCACGACGCGGTGGCCGCCGGCGTCGCCGCCGGTCACCGCACCGCCGCCGTACTCGGCGGGGGCGGAGTAGACGAGCGGGACCCGCTGCGCGGTACCGTCGAGGCCCTTCGCGACCACGCGCGGCCGGGCGGCGGCGGCAGGCGCGACGGGCGCGGCGGCCGGCTCGTCCGGCGCGGCGGCCGGCTCGTCCGGCGCCACGGTCTGGTCGGCGGGAGCCTCCGCGGGCGGCGCGGTCTGCACCTCGAGGTTGTACAGGTACGCGACCGACTCCTCCTTGATCGCGTCGGTCATCGCCTGGAACAGCTGGAACCCCTCGCGCTGGTACTCGACCAGCGGGTCGCGCTGGGCCATCGCCCGCAGGCCGATGCCCTCCTTGAGGTAGTCCATCTCGTACAGGTGCTCGCGCCACTTGCGGTCGAGCACCGCGAGGGTCACCCGCCGCTCCAGCTGCCGCATCTGGTCGGCGCCGAGCAGCGCCTCGCGGTCGGAGTAGGCGATGTCGGCGTCGGACATCACCTCGCGCACCAGCAGCTCCGTGGACACCCGCTGAGGCCCGCCGGCCTCGGCGAGGACGTCCTCGACGGTGATCGAGACCGGGTAGACGCCGCGCAGCGCGGTCCACAGCGTCTCGAGGTCCCAGTCCTCCGGGCGGCCCTCGGCCGTCGCGTCGTGGATGTAGCCGGTGATGACGTCGCGCCGGAAGTGCGTGATCTGCTCGTGCAGGTCCTCGCCCTCCAGCACGCGCCGGCGCTGGGCGTAGATCACCTCGCGCTGGCGGTTCATCACGTCGTCGTACTTCAGGACGTTCTTGCGGATCTCGAAGTTGCGCGCCTCGACCTGCGACTGCGCGGAGGCGATGCCGCGCGTGACGATCTTGCTCTCCAGCGGCAGGTCCTCGGGGAACCCGGCGCGCTGCATCATCGACTCGGCCAGACCCGAGTTGAACAGCCGCATCAGGTCGTCCTGCATCGACAGGTAGAACCGCGACTCGCCCGGGTCGCCCTGGCGGCCGGACCGGCCACGCAGCTGGTTGTCGATGCGGCGCGACTCGTGCCGCTCGGTGCCGAGCACGTAGAGCCCACCGAGCTCGACGACCTCGTCGTGCTCCGCGGCGACCGCGTCCCTCATCTTGGCGAGCACGCCGGGCCACGCGGCCTCGTACTCCTCCGGCCGCTCCGCCGGGTCGTAGCCCCGTTCCTCCATCTCGGCGACCGCCATGAACTCGGCGTTGCCGCCGAGCATGATGTCGGTGCCGCGACCGGCCATGTTGGTGGCGACCGTCACCGCACCCTTGCGGCCGGCCTGGGCGACCACCGCCGCCTCGCGCTGGTGCTGCTTGGCGTTGAGCACCTCGTGCGGCACGCCCTGCTTCTTCAGCTTGCCGGACAGGTACTCGCTCTTCTCGACCGAGACGGTGCCGACGAGCACGGGCTGGCCCTTCGCGTGCCGCTCGACGATGTCGGCGACGACCGAGTCGAACTTGCCGTCCTCGCTCTTGTAGACGAAGTCCCTCTGGTCGATCCGGATCATCGGCTGGTTCGTCGGGATCGGGACCACGCCGAGCTTGTACGTGTTGAGGAACTCGGCGGCCTCCGTCTCGGCGGTTCCGGTCATGCCGGCGAGCTTGGAGTAGAGGCGGAAGTAGTTCTGGAGCGTGATCGTGGCGAGCGTCTGGTTCTCCGCCTTGATGTTGACGCCCTCCTTCGCCTCGATCGCCTGGTGCATGCCCTCGTTGTAGCGCCGGCCCGGCAGGATGCGGCCGGTGTGCTCGTCGACGATGAGCACCTCGCCCTGCATCACCACGTAGTCCTTGTCCCGCTTGAACAGCTCCTTGGCCTTGATGGCGTTGTTGAGGAACCCGATCAGCGGGGTGTTGAGCGACTCGTAGAGGTTGTCGATTCCGAGGTAGTCCTCGACGCGCTCGATGCCCGGCTCGAGCACGCCGATCGTGCGCTTCTTCTCGTCCACCTCGTAGTCGCGCTCCGGCTCGAGCCGGCGGGCGACCTTGGCGAACTCCGTGTACCAGCGGTTGGCGTCGCCGGAGGCGGGGCCGGAGATGATCAGCGGCGTTCGGGCCTCGTCGATGAGGATCGAGTCGACCTCGTCGACGATCGCGTAGCTGTGGCCGCGCTGCACCAGGTCGTCGACGCTCCACGCCATGTTGTCGCGCAGGTAGTCGAAGCCGAACTCGTTGTTGGTGCCGTACGTGATGTCCGCGGCGTACTGGACGCGGCGCTCGGCCGGCGCCATCTGGCCGAGGATGCAGCCGGTGGTCAGGCCGAGGAACCGGTAGACGCGGCCCATCAGCTCGCTCTGGTAGGACGCGAGGTAGTCGTTGACGGTGACGACGTGCACGCCCTTGCCGGACAGCGCGTTGAGGTACGCCGGCAGGGTGGCGACCAGCGTCTTGCCCTCGCCGGTCTTCATCTCGGCGATGTTGCCGAGGTGCAGCGCCGCGCCGCCCATCAGCTGGACGTCGAAGTGACGCTGGCCCAGCGTGCGGCGGGCGGCCTCGCGGACGGCGGCGAACGCCTCGGGGAGCAGGTCGTCGAGCGTCTCGCCCTCGGCGAGGCGCGCCCTGAAGCGGTCGGTCTCCTCGCGCAGCTCGGCGTCCGAGAGGACCTCGAAGCCGTCCTCGAGGGCGTTCACCTGGGCGGCGATGCCGGACAGCCGCTTGACGATCCGGCCCTCGCCCAGCCGGAGCATCTTCTCGACGATGGAGGCCACGCGTCACTCCCTCTCGCGCCCCGTTCCGGGCGCCATCCGCTCACCGGCCGCACGGCCAGGCCGAACCATCCTAGGCGAGCGTCCCGTGCCCGGAGCCGGGCCGCGCACCGGTCCGACGGTACGCCTGCTACCCGCCGCGCAGCTCCGCCGCCAGCGGCCCGACGAGGTCGCCCCTGACGGCTCCGTCCCGGTCACCGACGGCCACCTCGGCCAGGCCGAGCCAGTCGGCCGCCACGCGCAGCTCCGCGGCCAGCTCGGCGGGCAGGTCGAACCCGGCGCCGTCCGTGCGGTGGGCCGCCATGACGCGCAGGATCCCGGCCCGCCGGTCGGCCTTGAGGTCGACCAGGGCGGCGATCCGGCTCCCCAGCAGGAACGGCAGCACGTAGTAGCCCCACACCCGCCTGGGGGCGGGGGTGTAGATCTCGATGCGGTAGCGCAGGTGGAACAGCCGCTCCAGGCGCGTGCGCTCCCAGACCAGCGGGTCGAACGGCGACAGGAGCGCCCGTGCGCTCGTCGTGCGCGGAACCGTCGCGCCGGTGTGACGCCACGCCGTGCCCCAGCCCTCGACGGTCACCGGCTCGACCACGCCAACCTCGGCGAGCTCGTCGAGCGCCGCCGCCGTCGGCGCCTTGCGCAGCCGGAAGTAGTCGGCGACGCACGTCAGCGTCCCGACGCCCAGCGCGCGCACCGAGGTCTCGACGAGCGAGCGCACCGCGTCCGCCTCGTCGGGCTCCGGCGCCGCGAGCACCGCCGGCGGCAGCACGCGCTCGACGAGGTCGTACCGCCGCTCGAACGCGCCGTTGCGGCCCGCGCTGGCCACCTGTCCGGTGAAGAACAGGTACTCCAGCGCCGTCTTGGCGACCGTCCACCGCCACCCCCAGCCGTCGCGCCGTGCCGGGTGCTCGTGCTCGAAGCGCGCGTGCACCTCCTGCGCCGTCAGCGGGCCCTGCGCCTCCAGCAGCGCGAGCACGTCCGCCACCACCGCCGAGTGCCGCACCGGGACCTCGCGGATCGAGCCCCACGCCTCGTCGAGGTAGCCGCGCCGCCGCCAGCCCAGCTGCCGGTACGTCTCGGGCGGGACGAAGGACGCCTGGTGCGCCCACGCCTCGACGAGCCGGCGCGGCGCCCGCCCCGCGGCGCGGTCCACCAGCGACGGGTCGTACGGGCCGAGCCGCGCGTACAGCGGCATCAGGTGGGCGCGCGCGAAGACGTTGACCGAGTCGATCTGGAGCACGCCGAGCCGCTCGACGACGCCCGCGACCTGGCGGGGCCCCACGGGCGTGGACGGCCGCCCGCGGTCGAGCCCGGCGGCGCGCAACGCGATGCGCCGCGCCTGGTCGATGGACAGTCCGGACGAGGTGGAGACGGGCATCCCCGCATCCAACCCCACCCGTCCCACACCGTGGGCGGGAGGTGGGGGTCAGCCGGTGCGAGCCGTCGCCGGGGCTGCGGTCGGAGCCACCGAGCCGTTGGCACCCTTCGCCGCGGCCCCGTTCGCGGTGTCCAGCGTGATCACGCCGTAGGTCCAGCCGCGACGGCGGTATGCGACCGCGGGCCTGCCGGACTCGGCGTCGACGAAGAGGAAGAAGTCGTGACCGACGAGCTCCATCTCGTAGAGCGCGTCGTCGACCGTCATCGGGACACCCGTGTGGACCTTCTCGCGGATCACCACCGGCGAGTCGCCGAGCGGGAACTCCACGGTGCCGTCGTCGAGGACGCGCGGTCCCGGCCCGGGCTCCGCGGCCTCGTCGGACGGCGCGGCCGGCACGTCGGGGGCGGGGAGCGCGGTGTCCTTGCGGTGCTCGCGGCGCCGGTCACGGCTGCGGCGCAGTCGTTCGAGCAGCTTGGCCAGGGCGAGGTCGAGCGCGGCGTACGCGTCGTCGGCGGACGCCTCGGCGCGGATCACGGGCCCGCGGTCGACCACCGTCAGCTCGACCCGCTCGCTGGAGTCGGCCTGGCGCGGATTCGGCTCGTGGGAGACGAGCACGTCGACGCGCTGGGCCCGCGGTGCCAGCTGCTCGATCTTGGCCAGCTTGCTGCCGACGTGCGCGCGGTATCGCGCGGACACCTCGGTGTGCCGACCGGCAACCACGATCTCCATGAAGGCCTCCTGAGAGGTAGGGACGCACGCTTGGCGCATCCGGTGGCGAGCGGTTCGCGCCCCGAGGGGCGAAGGCGACACCACCTCCTCCGGAACCTTCCCGGGCCCCGAAGGGGCGCCGGATCGTCGGCTCAGAGGTCCACGCTAACGCGCCTCCCCCGGGTGATCCAGCGGCGCGAGCGCGAGGCCCGGGTGAGGTGTGGCCGCGACGACGACGCCGGCCACGACGCCCACGCCCGCCGCGTCCAAGGCGTGGACGCACGCCGCGAACGTCGCGCCGGTGGTCAGCACGTCGTCGACCAGCACGGCCCTGCCCGGCGGGGTCGCGGGCCACCGGCGCACCCGCACCTGACCTGCGAGGTTGCGCGAGCGGGCGCGGGCCGACAGGCCGGACTGGTCCCGCCCCGGCGCGCGGCGCAGCACGGTCGCGACGCGGGCCGGCGCGCCGCGGCGGTTCAGCTCGTCGGCCACGGCCGCGGCCAGCGCTGCGGCCGGGTCCCAGCCACGGGCACGACGAGCGGCCGGGGTGGAGGGCGCGGGCACGACGAGCACGGGGCTGCCGCTCCACACACGCTCGTCGGCCACCGCCCGGGCCGCGCGCCGTGCCGCTGCCGCGAGCACGCCCGTCAGGTCCGTGCGGCCCCGGTCCTTCCAGACGCTCACCGCGCGGCGCACGGGGCCGGCGAAGTCGGCCACCGCCCACACCGGCACGGGCGGGTCGCCGTCCATCCGGTCGAGCCGGCCGGCCTGCTGCTCGACCCGGCGCGCGGGGCCCGCGAGCGCGGTGGCGCAGGTGGGGCACCACCCGTCGTCGTCGGCCCCGCAGCCGGCACAGGAGATGGGCAGCACCAGCCCGAGCAGGTCCCGCGCCAGGCCACGCCACCGGTCCACCACGCCCGCAGGCTCCCGCACGCGCCGGCCGTCCCGCGGGACCGCCCTCCCGACGGGGGGCCGGACCGCGGAGAGCCGGGCTGTGGTCGCCTCAGCCCGGGTAGGACGGGGTGCGCACGCCCGTGACGCCGGGCACGGCCACCCACGTCGGGTCGTCGTAGCGCACCAGGCCGCCGTCCTCCGTCGCGACCAGCAGGCCGGCCTCCAGACGCCCGCCGGCCAGGGACACCGCGCCCGCCACCTCGGGCAGCGCGAGGCTCGGGCCGCCCACCGGCACGATCCACACCGTGGCCGTGCCGGGACCGCCGGCGAGCACGGCGAGGCGCGTGTCGTCGATCCACACCGCGGCCTGCGCCTTCGTGACGGCCGCCCCGGCGCGCGGCGCCTGCTCCGACAGCTGGAGCGGCCCGTCGACCTCGTCGCGGACCACGCCGGCGACGTCGACCGTCGTGTCGCCGTCCTCACCCTCCGAGACGACGGCGATGCGCGTCCCGTCGCGCGACACCCGCACCCACAGCACGTCCCGGTCCACCAGCCACGGCGCGGTCACCTGCACGGACGTCCCGGCGGCGTCGACCGCCAGGACCTGGCTCGCACTGGCGGTCCACACCCAGCCGTGGCGGTCCACGGACGGCTCGGCCAGCCCCGGGGCGTGCAGGAGCGTGACCGCCTCGGCGTCCGCGGTGGGCGCGAGGACCAGCCGGTTCGGGCCGTCGAGCAGCACGCGCAGCGACCCGTCCTCGGACCGCGCCGGGCTGCGCGCGTCGAGGCCGGTCAAGGGCCCGACACCCGCCACGGGGACGAGCCGCCCGCCCACCAGTGCCACCAGCTCGCTGGTCCCGACACCGTCGACCACGCGCTCGTGCAGCATCTCCGGACCGCCGGCGAGCTCCGCCCTCCCCGCCGTCGTCAGCCCGGTGTCGCCGCCCTCGATCTGTACGCCGCTCACGCCGGCGCGCACCACGACGGACCGCACCTGCGGCAGCTCGCTCAGCGTGGCGGTGACCTGCGCCACCAGCAGGTCACGGGCGGCCGACTGGACGAGGCCCGGCGGGCCGAGGTCCACCTCGGCGACCCCGTTGGCGTCGACGAGGACCGCTGCGGGCGTCAGCTCCACGCCCACCGGCACCGCGGTGCGCACGGCGTCGCGCAGCCAGGGCGACGGGCCGGCGAGCAGGCCGCGGACCACGGACGTGGGCAGGTTCGACGCCGGGTAGTAGCGGACCTCCGGGACCAGCTGCGCCTCGTCCGGCGTGAGGAAGAACAGCCGGGCCGGCCGGTAGCGGTCGGAGAACTGCCGCGGCGAGAGCACCAGGCCGTCCGGCAGGTTCGCGATCCGCCACTGCCCGCGCGTGTCCTGGACCAGCTCGAACGTCACGGTCTCACGCGCGTCGGGTGCCGCCTCGGAGTAGCGGCCGTCGGCGTCGACCTTCGCGCGCACGGAGGCCTCCATCGTCACCTGCGAGTCCGCCGGCACGTCGATGCGCGTGCCCGAGGCGACGAGGACGCCGCCGCGCGGGTCCCAGTCCGCGAGCGCGTCGCCGTAGAGGTACTGGCGGGCGACGTCGAAGTCCAGCCCCCCGGACAGGCCCGCCGCCCCCGCGAGCAGGAAGTCGCCGACGATCCGCTCCGGCGGCGAGTCCGGCTGCGGCCCCTCGGCGAGCACCACGACGTTGTCCGGCTCCGGCACCTGGCCGTCGCCGGCCCGCACCGGGCCGGACGTGGGGATCTGTGCGCAGCCGACGAGGGTCAGGGCTGCCGCCACGGCGTACGCGGCAGCCCGCTGCGTCCGGGCCGTCACGGCACCTCCTGGCGGTCCGGGCCGAGCCGCGTCGAGAAGTCCGGCAGCGCGGCCGGGTCGGTCCGGGGCACCTCGCCCGAGGAGACCTCCGGCTCCGGCTCGGCGGGCACGAGGTCGAGGGGTGACGCCGTGAGCCTGATGCCCGCGCGGGCCGGCAGCGTCAGCCGGAAGCTGGCGCCCTGGCCGGGGCGGCCCCACGCCTCGAGCCAGCCGCCGTGCAGCCGCGCGTCCTCGAGCGCGATCGCCAGGCCCAGACCCGTGCCGCCGGTGGTTCGGGCCCGCGCCGGGTCGCCGCGCCAGAACCGGTCGAACACGTGGGACACCTGGTCCGCCGTCATCCCGACGCCGTGGTCGCGGACGACGACCGCCACCGCGCGCTCGTCGGCCGCCATCCGGATCTCCACGTCGCTGCCGTCGGCGTGCTCGATCGCGTTGACCAGGAGGTTGCGGCAGATCCGCTCGACGCGCCGCGGGTCGATGTCCGCCACCGCGCGCTCGCCGGGCAGGTCCACCGCGAGCCAGGTGCCCTTGCCGGCGGCCAGCGGCACCACGTTGTCCACCACGCGCAGCACCACGTCCCGCACGTCGCGGCCCTCGGCGTCGAGCACCGCGGCGCCGGCGTCGAACCTGCTGATCTCCAGCAGGTCGCCCAGCAGGTCCTCGAACCGGTCGAGCTGGTCGGCCAGCAGCTCGGCGGACCGCTTGACCGCCGGCTCGAACGTGCCGCGTGCGCCGTGGATCATCTCCCCCGCCATCCGCACCGTGGTCAGCGGCGTGCGCAGCTCGTGCGAGACGTCGGAGACGAACCGTCGCTGCACCACGGACAGCTCCTCGAGCCGGCGGATCTGGTCCTGGAGGCTGGCCGCCATCTCGTTGAACGAGCGCGCCAGCGTGGCCATCTCGTCCTCGCCGCGCTGCGGCATCCGCTCCGTCAGCTGCCCGGCGGCGAGCCGCTCGGCGACCTCGGCGGCGCGCCGCACCGGGCGCACGGTCTGCCGCGTCACCATGAACGTCGTCGCGGCCAGGAGGAGGACGAGCGCGCCGGCGGCGATCGCCAGCGTGCGCAGCAGGAACTCCAGCCGGGCGCGCTCGGCGGCCAGCGGGTAGAGGAAGAACATCTGGTACGTGCCGACCACGGGGACGATCACCTGCTGGCCGACGACCACCGCGGGCTCCGGCCGCTCGCCCTCCGCGGCGGGCAGCGCCACCGACTGCCACTGCTGGGTGCCGTCCGCCACCGCCGCCTTGAGCTCGGCGCTGATCACCCCGACGAGCGCCGGGTCGCTGGCCGTGCCGCCGGCGGACACCGACGTCGTCTGGCCCGGCGCGCGCAGCAGGAACACGTCGCGGCTGCCGGAGCCGCCGAAACGTTGCGCCGTGGTGACGTCCGAGAGCAGCAGCTGCGCCTCGGTGCCCGTCGTCGCGCCGGAGGAGTCGAACGTGTCCTGCGCCTGCTGGGCGGACCGCGCGCTCTCGGCGAGGATCTGGTCCACCCGCTCGTCGAACAGCCCGGCCGCGGTGCTCTCGCCGACGTACCAGAACACCGCACCCAGGGCGGTGAGCCCGATGAGGAGCGTGGTGGTCAGCACGCGCACCTGGAGCGACGAGCGCCACCACCGCAGCGAGCCGCGCACCCGGGACAGCCCGCGCGCCCGGAGCAGCCGCCACACGCTGGTCAGCCTCGGCCGGCCGTGGCGGTCGGGCTCGCCGGACCCCGTCACGTCGTCGTCGCGCCCGCCTTGTACCCGACCCCGCGCACGGTGACGACGATGTCCGGGCGTTCCGGGTCGTGCTCGATCTTCGAGCGCAGCCGCTGCACGTGGACGTTGACCAGGCGGGTGTCCGCCGCGTGGTGGTAGCCCCAGACCTTCTCGAGCAGCACCTCGCGCGTGAACACCTGCCAGGGCTTGCGGGCGAGCGCGACGAGCAGGTCGAACTCCAGCGGCGTCAGCGGGATCTGCTCGTCGTCGCGCGCGACGCGGTGGCCGGGCACGTCGATCGTCAGGTCGCCGATCGTCAGGTGCTCCGGCGCGGGCTCGTCGGACCGGCGCAGGCGCGCCCGGACGCGCGCGACGAGCTCCTTCGGCTTGAACGGCTTGGCGATGTAGTCGTCGGCGCCGGCCTCCAGGCCGAGCACCACGTCGACGGTGTCGCTCTTCGCGGTGAGCATGACGATCGGCACGCCGGACTCGGCGCGGATCAGCCGGCACACCTCGTGGCCGTCCTTGCCCGGCAGCATGAGGTCGAGCAGCACGAGGTCCGGCTGGGCGCTGCGGAAGACCCCGAGCGCGAGGTCGCCGTCCTCGCAGAACACGGGCTCGAAGCCCTCCGACCGCAGCACGATGCCGATCATCTCGGCGAGCGCCGTGTCGTCGTCGACCACCAGGACTCGTCCCTTCATGGGGGCATTCTGACACCGCCGCCCGGGGGCACGGGCCGGACCGACAGGTGGAAGGCGTCGCGAACCCGCCTCCGGCGCACCCCCGGCGTGACAGTCCGGCATGGCACGATGAACCGGCGGGCACGCCCCCGGTGCCCGATCGACGCGAGGGAGCAGCAGCGCCCATGACGAGCCCCCAGGAGCCACCGAGCTGGACGTCGCCGGGCGGGCAGGACCCGCAGGGCGCCCAGCCGGGCCAGTGGGGCCGGCCGCCCGCCGCCCCGCCGGCGTGGGGTCAGCCCGTCGGCTACGGCCCGGTGCCGGGCTACGGCGCGCCGGCCAACGGCCGGCCGTGGCGCCCGCCGGCCCTGCAGCCGGGCATCGTCCCGCTCCGGCCCCTGTCGCTCGGCGAGATCCTCGACGGCGGCGTCCGCGCGATCCGCGCCAACCCCGCGGTGATGTTCGGGCTGTCCGCGGTGGTGGTGACCGTCGCCACGCTCATCTCGCTCCTCCTGATGTACTACCTGTCCGGGGTGCTGGCCGGGTCCTTCGGCGACCTGACCGCGGAGCTGGACACCGAGCTGGGGCAGGCGGCGGCGGGCGAGCTCGACAGCGCGGCCTCGCTCGGCGTCGCGACGCTGATCAGCCAACCCGTCACCACGATCGCCACGACGATCCTCACCGGGCTGCTCGTCGTCTCCGTCAGCCGCTCCGTGCTCGGGCGCAAGATCCCGGTGCGTGAGGTGCTGCGCTCGCGGCGCGTGTGGTGGGTGGTGGGCTTCTCGCTGTTGGCGAGCCTCGGCGTCGCGCTCGTCGCCGGCGCCTGGATCGCGTCGGTCGTCTGGTTCGCCGTGCAGGACATGGTGGGCGGCGCCGTCGCCGTCGGGATCGTCGGCGGGCTCGGACTCCTCGTCGGTGCGGCGTGGTTCACCGTGCGCACGCTGCTCGTCACGCCGGCCCTGATGCTCGAGGGGAAGCCGTTCTGGCAGACCGTCGCCCGCGCGTGGCGGCTGACCCGGCGGAGCTTCTGGCGGCTGCTGGGGACCTACCTGCTCGTGCTGGTGATGATGTACCTCCTCGGCCAGATCGTCGTGCTGCCGTTCTCCATCGTGGCGATGGTGTTCGCCGGCGGCGGCGAGCTCGTCTCGTTCGGCTACCTGGCCACCCTGTCCGTGGGGCAGGTCATCGCCTCGACGGCGACCGTCACGTACACCTCCGCGGTCGTCGCGCTGCTCTACGTCGACGTGCGGATGCGCCGCGAGGGGCTGGACGTCGAGCTCGGCCGCGCCGCGGCGGCCGACGCCGCGGCCGCCGTCCGCTAGGGCGTGCCGGTGCTCACCGAACCGCCGGTGACCCCGGACGCGCCGACCGCGCGCCGGTGGGCGATCGAGGAGCTGGCGGACCCGGCCTACCGCGACCGCGAGAGCCTGCTCCAGAAGCTGCTGCGCTGGTTCCTCGACCAGTTCGACGGCCTCCCGGCGCTCGGCACGTCGCCGCTGACCGCCTCGCTGGTGGTGGTCGGCGTCCTCGCGGTGGTCGTGGCGCTCGCGCTGTGGATCGCCGGGCCGGTGCGCCGGGCGCGGCGGGTGGGCGAGCGCGCCGTGCTCGCGCACGACGACCGGCGCACCGCCGCACAGCTGCGGACCGCGGCCGACGCGGCAGCCGCGGCGGGCGACTGGTCGCTCGCCGTCGCCGAGAGGTTCCGCGCGATCGTCCGCGATCTCGAGGAGCGGGCGGTGCTCGACGAGCGGCCGGGGCGCACCGCGCTCGAGGTCGCCGCCGAGGCGGGCCGCGTGCTGCCCGCCGTCGCCCGGACGCTGCGGGGGGCGGCCGACGTGTTCGACGACGTCGTCTACGGCGAGCGCCCCGCAACCCCCGACCAGGACGCCCTCCTGCGCACCGCGGACCAGCAGACCCGCTCGGCCCGGCGCCCGGTCGAGGTGGCGCCGTGACCGCACAGGGCGCGGAGACGGGGGCGTTCGCCCCGCCGGTGGTCGTCGGGGACGGGACCGACGCACGTGGGCGGGCGGGCCGGCGGTGGCGGCGGCTGCGGCCCGTGCTCGTCGTGCTCGGAGTGCTCCTCGCCGGCGGCCTGCTCGCCGCCCTCCCCTCGCCGCGCACCTCCGTCACGCCGCTGGCGCCGGACAACGCCGCCCGCAACGGCTCGCGCGCCGTCGCCCAGATCCTCGAGCGGCAGGGTGTCACGGTGACGTACGTGCGCACCGTCGCCGACGCGGAGCGCGAGGCGGCCCGCGGTGGCACGCTGCTCGTGGCGAGCGACCTCTACCTCGACGAGACCTTCGCCGCGCGGATCGACGCGATCGACGCCGACCTCGTGCTCGCGTCCGCGACGTCGTGGCTCGACGTCCTCGCCCCCGGCCTGGACGCGGGGTTCACGGGCAACGGCGACGTCGAGCCCCGCGAGGCGCGGTGCGACGACGAGGACGCGACCGTGGCCGGCACGGTCACCGCGGCCGGCACGCTGGCGATCTCCTCCGGCGGCTGGGTGGGTTGCTTCCCGCGCGAGGACGGCCTGTTCGCCTTCGCCACCGGACAGGACGAGGACGGCCGACGCGTCACCGTGCTGGCCGACGCGACCCCGCTGACCAACGGCGCCCTCGCCGAGCAGGGCAACGCGGCGCTGTCGCTGCGCATGCTCGGCCGCCACGCGAACCTCGTCTGGTACGTCCCCTCGGCGACCGACATCGGGTTCGCCGGGGGCGACGGCGGGGCGTCGCCGACCGACCTGCTGCCGCCGTGGGCGACCGTGCTCGGGTTCCAGGCGCTGATCGTCGCGCTCGCCGCCGCCCTGTGGCGCGGCCGCCGGCTCGGGCCGGTGCTCGCCGAGCGCCTGCCCGTCGTGGTGCCCGCCGCGGAGACCGTGCGCGGGCGCGGGCGGCTGTACCGGCGGTCCCGTTCCTACGGTCATGCCGCCGCCGCGCTGCGCGCCGGGACGGCGACGCGCCTGGCCACGCGGCTCGGGCTGCCACGCTCCGCCGACGCGCCCGCGACCATCGACGCCGTGGCCCGCGCGACGGGCACGCCGGCCGACGAGGTCGCGCGGCTGCTGTACGGACCCCCACCCGCTGACGACGCAGGGCTCGCCCTGCTGGCCGACGAGCTGGACATCCTGGAGAGCGAGGTACACCGATCGTGAGCGACGTGTTTCCCCCGTACGGCTCGCCGCAGGGCGAACCGCAGCGCCACGGCGGGCCGCCGGCGCCGGCGCCGGATCCGGGCGCGCTCCTGCGAGCCACCCTCGGCCAGGTGCGCGCCGAGGTGGCGAAGGCGGTCGTCGGGCAGGACGCCGCGGTGACCGGGCTGGTCATCGCGCTGCTCTGCCGCGGCCACGTGCTGCTCGAGGGCGTGCCGGGCGTCGCCAAGACGCTGCTGGTCCGCTCGTTGGCGGCCTCGCTGGAGCTCGGCACCAAGCGCGTGCAGTTCACGCCCGACCTGATGCCGGGCGACGTCACCGGCTCGCTGGTCTACGACGCGCGGACCGCGCAGTTCTCGTTCCGCGAGGGCCCGGTGTTCACCAACCTCCTGCTCGCCGACGAGATCAACCGCACGCCCCCGAAGACCCAGGCGTCGCTGCTCGAGGCGATGGAGGAGCGGCAGGTGTCGGTGGACGGGACGCCGCGCAAGCTGCCGGACCCGTTCGTCGTCGTCGCCACCCAGAACCCGGTGGAGTACGAGGGCACCTACCCGCTGCCCGAGGCGCAGCTCGACCGGTTCCTGCTCAAGATCCTGCTGCCGCTGCCGCCGCGGGCCGAGGAGATCGAGGTGCTCGAGCGGCACGCACGCGGGTTCGACCCGCGTGACCTCGTGGGCGCCGGGCTGCGGCCCGTCGCGGACGCGGTCGTGCTCGCCGGGGCGCGGGCGCAGGTGGCGCAGGTGGGCATCGCGCGGGAGGTCGCCGGGTACGTGGTCGACCTCGTCCGCGCGACGCGGGAGTCGCCGTCGCTGTCGCTCGGTGTCTCGCCGCGCGGCGCCACGGCGCTGCTGGCCACGGCTCGGGCGTGGGCGTGGCTGTCCGGTCGCGCGTACGTGACTCCCGACGACGTCAAGGCGCTCGCCCACCCGACGCTGCGCCATCGCGTGCAGGTGCGGCCCGAGGCCGAGCTCGAGGGCGTGACCGCCGAGACGGTGCTCGACACCGTGCTGGCGTCCGTGCCGGTCCCGCGTTGAGGCCGTAGCGGTGGCGATCACCTGGCGCGCGGTGGCACTGGCGGCGCTCGGCGCCGTCGCGGTGCTGCTGGTGCCCGTCACGGGCACGGCGCTGGCCTGGGCCGGCGTCGTGGTGCTCCTGTGCGCCCTCGACGCCGCCCTGGCCGCGTCGCCGCGCCGCGTCGCCGTGTCGCGCGACGTGCCCGGCTCGGTGCGGCTGACGCAGCCCGCGCGCTCCGTGCTCACGCTGACCAACCTCGACCGGCGCCGGCTGCGCGGCGTGGTCCGCGACGCGTGGCCGCCGTCGGCGCTCCCGGTGGACGGCCCCGCGGACGCCCCGGCGGCCCGCGGCCGGCGCACGCCCCGCCACCGCGTCGACCTGCCCCCCGGTGACGCCCGCCACGTGGCCACCGACCTGATGCCGACGCGCCGCGGCGACCTCGCCGCCGGGCCGGTCACCGTGCGCACGCTCGGCCCGCTCGGGCTGGCGGGGCGCCAGGCGACGCTGCCCGTGCCCGGCCGCCTGCGCGTGCTGCCGGAGTTCGCGTCGCGGCGGCACCTGCCGAGCCGGCTGGCCCGGCTCCGCGAGCTCGACGGGCGCGCCGCCGTGCAGGTGCGCGGCGCGGGCACCGAGTTCGACTCGCTGCGCGAGTACGTCATCGGCGACGACGTCCGCTCGATCGACTGGCGCGCGACGGCCCGCCGCGCCGACGTGGTGGTCCGCACCTGGCGGCCCGAGCGCGACCGGCGCGTGCTCGTCGTCGTCGACACCTCCCGGACCTCCGCCGCCCGCGTGCTCGACGCCCCCCGGCTCGAGGCGTCGGTCGAGGCGGCGCTGCTGCTCGCCGCCCTCGCCACGCACGCCGGCGACCGCGTGGAGCTGCTCGCGTACGACCGGCGCGTGCGCGCCCGCGTCGCCGGATCCACCGGCCGCCGCGTGCTCCCCGCGTTCGCGGACGCGCTGGCCGGCGTGCAGCCCGAGCTCGTCGAGGCGGACTGGGCGGGCCTCGCCGCGCAGGTGCGCCAGCGGCTGAGCCGGCGCGCGCTCGTCGTCCTCCTGACCGCGCTCGACCCGGCCGCCGCGGAGCAGGGTCTCCTCGACGTCGCCGCACAGCTGGCCGGCAGGCACGCGGTGGTGCTCGCCTCCGTGCTCGACCCGGAGGAGGACGCGCTGCGCCGCGGGCGCGGGTCCACGGCGCAGGTGTTCGACGCCGCCGCGGCCGAGCGGACCGCGCTCGAGCGGGCCGCCGTCGCCCAGCGGCTGCGCCGGCGCGGCACCCAGGTGGTCGAGGCGCTGCCCGACGACCTCGCCCCGCGCCTGGCAGACACGTACCTGGCCCTGAAGGCGGCGGGTCGGCTGTAGCCCCGACCCAGCGGTTGGTTGCGGCTCCGGGCCGTCTGCCGCGACCAACCGCTGCCCGGCCGGTGGTGGAGCGTCAGGTGGCGTCGAGCGCGTCTGTCGCGAGGTGCGCGGCCACGGCTGCGGGGATCAGGGTGCGGCGCGCGATGTCCCGCGCGGTGAACCGCAACGGGTCCACCAGACGGGTGGCGATGATGGCGTTCTGGCGGCGGCGGTCGGCGAACAGGGCAGCGGGGTCGCTGTGCGGCCCGGCGCCGTCGATCTCGATCACCAGCCAGCGTCCGTTGCGCAGCCGCCAGCCGAGGTCCCCGCGGGCGATGATCCGTCCCCCGGCGTCGCGGATCGGTACCTGCAGCTCGTCGGGCGGGACCCCGGCGTCGACGCACTGCAGCCGGGCACGCGTCTCGAGCGGCGACTGCGACCGGCCGTCCACCAGTCCCCAGCACTCCCGCACACGCCGTGCGCCCGGCCGCCCGCGGGTCAGCTTCTCCACCCTGGCCACGGCGGACCGTCCGACGAGGCCGCGCTGGACCGCCGAGTCGAGCACCGCGACGGCGTCGTCGCGGCTCAGCCGCAGCACCGCCTGCGCCAATGCCCACTCGGGTGCCGCGACACGGAACCCGGCGTAGCCGGTGGTCGGGATCGGACCGTCGTAGCACCGCACGACGATCCCGGCCCGCGCCACCCGCGGCGTTCCCGGCGGCAGCCACACCTCCGGGCGGATCTCGCGGGGGAGTCCCTGGACCCCGAGCAGCGCGAGCGCACACTCGCCGACGGCGACCGCGGCCGGCCCGTGTGCCAGCAGCGCGAGGAACGCGGCACGGCGCCGATGCTCGTCGGGCCTGCCTCCCACGAGCGTTCCGCGAGCCGCGAGCACCGGCGTCAGGTCGAGCACGCCGCGGGTCACCAGTACCGCACGTCCGGCCGCGACCAGCCTGTGCCTGCGGTACTTGCCGAACCCCTCCGCATCGCACTGCATGGCCGAGACGAGGCCCTCCTGCCCCGCGGCGAGGACGAGCAGGGACAGGGGGACATCGGCCTGGGGCATAGCGGGACGGTTCCCGATGCCGGGCGGCCCCGGCCGACACCCCGGCGAACCTGTGCAGAACGCCCCGGAAGACGAGCCCTGTGGACGGCTCAGATCCCGCCCACCGGCCAGCGCCCCGATCCTCCACCGGCCAGCGGTTGGTTGCGGCTACCGGCCGCCACCCGCAACCAACCGCTGCCTCAGCGCCCCGACCTCCCATCGGGCAGCGGTCGGTTGCGGTTGTCGGGGGCTGCCCGCAACCAACCGCTGCCTCGTCAGCCAGCTGTCGCCACGGTGTAGCCGGCGCGGTCGGCGGCGAGGTCGCCGGTCTCGCCGGCCCGCACCGCACGGCGGCCGAGCACGAGCGCGTACGCCCAGAACGCGACGAACGCGGTCGCACCGATCGCGATCTTCGCCGGCCACGGCATCGTCGAGCCCGTGACGAACGCCTCGACGAGTCCCGACACCGCGAGCGTCCCGAGGAGGGCGACCGCGACGCTGACCAGCGCCCGCCCCTCCTCGGCCAAGGCGCGTGACCGGGGCCGCGGGCCCGGGTCGATCCAGGCCCAGAAGATGCGCAGGCCCGCGGCCCCCGCGACGAAGACGCTCGTCATCTCGAGGAGACCGTGGGGGCTGATCAGCCGGAGGAACAACCCCAGCTCGCCGTAGTGGGCCATGACCCCGGCGGACGCCCCGAGCTGGACCGCGTTGCTCGCCAGCACGTACACCGGCAGCACGCCGGTGATCCCGGATCCGACGACGAGCCACGTCAGCCAGAAGTTGTTGGTCCAGACCATCGCCGCGAAGCCCGCCGACGGGTCGTAGTACGCGGTGGTGGCCTGGTCGATGTAGTCCAGGTGGTCCTGCTCCGTGCCCATCGTCGCCAGCGCGTCCGGGTTGGTCGCCACGTGCCACCCCGTCACCACGCCGAGCGCGAGGAAGGCGGCCGTGACCCCGAGCGTCCACCACCGGATCCGGTAGAGGGCCGCGGGGACGTGCACGACGAAGAAGCGTGCGACCTCGGACCAGCTCGCCCCGTGCGCGCCCGCGATCCGTGCCCGCGCGCGGGCGAGCAGCTGGGACAGCTGGGTGACCACCTCGGGGTCCGGCGCCGCGGAGCGGACCACCGAGAGGTCGGTGGCCGTCGCGCGGTAGAGCCGGACGAGCTCGTCGGACTCCGCACCGGTCAGGCGACGCGTGCGGGCCAGCCGGTCCAGCCGCTGCCACGCCGGCGTCCGGGTGGCGACGAGGGCGTCGAGGTCCATGACCACAGCCTGCCAGGCTCGCGCGGCCCGTCGGGTCGATACGCTGCGCGGGTGGCGGACCAGGGGATCCTGACGGGCGAGGGCGTGCTGCTCGACACCCGGCCGGCGTCGTTCGCGTCGCGCATGCTCGGCGCGCTCATCGACGTCGTCGTGGTGGTGCTCGGCACGATCGCCGTGGTGTGGTTCGTCGGCGTGCTCGGCAGCGGGTTCGACGACTACTCGGGGCGCATCTTCACGGTCGTGACGATGGTGGTGGTCATGGTGATCGTCCCCACCACGGTCGAGACGCTGACCCGCGGCCGGTCGGTGGGCAAGCTGGCGATGGGCATCCGGATCGTCCGCGACGACGGCGGGCCGATCACCGTGCGGCACGCGTTCGTCAGGGCGCTCGTCGGCGTCGTCGAGCTGTGGCTGACCGCCGGCGTGGTGGGCCTGCTCGCCTCGGTGGCGCACCCGCAGGGCAAGCGGCTGGGGGACATGGTGGCCGGCACGTATGCCGCCCGCGTTCGCGGCAAGGCGACCGTGCACACGCCCGCCATGATGCCGCCGCACCTCGCGGGCTGGGCGGCGGGTGCCGACATCGCGCGCCTGCCGGACGGGCTCGCGCTGGCCGTCCGGCAGTTCCTCGCCCGGGCACGAGTGCTGCACCCCGCGTCACGCGTCGAGCTGGGCACCCGCCTGACGGAGCAGGTGCAGGCCTACGTGCGGCCGCTGCCGCCGCGGGGGGTCCACCCCGAGGACTTCCTCGCGGCGGTGCTCGCCGAGCGGCGGGACCGCGAGCTGGAGGCGGAGCAGGAGCGACTCGCGCGTGCCGCCGCGGACACGGTGCTGCTGGGGCGTCTCCCGCACGGCATCCCCGACCCGCCGCACTAGCCCCGGCGCAGGTCCGGCTCGAGGTAGATCAGCGTGGCGATGGGCACCGCCGCGCGCACCCGGGCCTCGGCCGCGTCGATCGCGGTGGCGATCAGCTCCGCGGTCTCGCCAGCCGTCACCTCGATCTTGGCGGCGACCAGCAGCTCCTCGGGACCGAGGTGCAGCGTGCGCAGGTGGATCACCGAGGCGACCCCGCCGCCGACCAGGGCCGCGCGGATCGCCTCGACGTCGTCCGCGCTCGCCGCCTCGCCGAGCAGCAGCGACGAGATCTCGAAGGCGAGGACCACGGCGATCGTCACGAGCAGCACGCCGATCATCGCGGTGCCGACGGCGTCCCAGCGGCCGTCGTCGGTGCCCAGCGTCATCCCGACGCCGAACAGGGCGAAGACGAGGCCGATGAGCGCGCCCGTGTCCTCCAGCAGCACGACGGGCAGCTCGGGCGCCTTGGCGCCGCGGATGAACTGCCACCACGAGCGCTTCCCGCGCACACGGTTGGTCTCGTGCACCGCGGTGCGCAGCGAGAGCGACTCCATGCCGATCGCCGCCACGAGGACGACGACCGGGACCCAGTGCCACGAGGTGATCGGGTGCGGGTCGGACCACTTGTGCCACGCCTCGTACAGCGCGAACAGGCCGCCGACGGAGAACAGCACGATCGACACGATGAACGCGTACAGGTACCGCTGCCGGCCGTAGCCGAACGGGTGGGTCTCGTCGGCCGCCGCGCGCGCCCGGCGGCCGCCGAGGAGGAGCAGCAGCTGGTTGCCGGAGTCGGCGAGCGAGTGGACGGACTCCGCCAGCATCGAGCTGGACCGGGTCAGCAGGTACGCGATGAACTTCGTCAGCGCGATGCCGAGGTTGGCGGCCAGCGCCGCGATGATCGCGCGGCTGCCGCCGCTGTGGCCGGCAGTGCCCTCGTGGACCGCGTCGGGGGCGAGCTCAGTCACGGGGCACCGGCCGCGCCTCGTCGGCCAGCAGCACGGGGACGCCGTCGCGCACGGGGTACGCCAGCGGCCGCCCGGGGTCGGTGGAGACGAGCTCCGGCCCGCCGTCGGGGCCAACCCCGTCCACCAGCTCCGCGCCCGTCACCGGGCAGCGCAGCAGCGCGCGCGCCCACGGCTCCATCTGCAAGGACATCCGAGACTCCCTCCGAGACCCGGCCGGCGAGTCTACCGGCCTGCCTTCTACGCGCCCGACGTGAAACCCGCGACCTCGTCGGGCCCCAGGGGCGTCCCGTCGCCGTCCTCGGCGAACCACGCCGTGCGCCCGCACGCGCGGCAGGAGACGAAGACCACGGGCCGCCCGCCCTGCGGACCCATCCGGATCCGCACCAGGTCCGTCGAACCGCAGCCGAGGCAGGCCTCGGTGCCGAGGGCGATCCCGCCCGGCGGGCGGCTGACCGACCCCAACGGCTCCGGCGGCTCCGGGACGGCGGAGCGGCGGTCGTGGCGGCGCGTCACCCGTCGTCCCCGTGCACCACGTGCAGGTGACCCCGGCGCCTCTCCCCCGCCGCGACCGGCTCGGCGACGGGTGCCGGCACCGGCTCGGGCTCGGGCCGCCGGCCCGCCTCGCGCACGGCGTCGGCCAGCGCCAGCAGGTCGTCGCGGCTGGGGGCGGCGGGTTCGAACTCGGCCAGCAGCCGCACCACCTCCCACCCGCGCGGGGCGGTGAGGCGCTCGGCGTGCTCGGTGCACAGGTCGTAGGAGTGCGGTTCGGCGAGCTGCGACAGCGGGCCGAGCACCGCCGTGGAGTCCGAGTACACGTAGGTCAGGGTCGCGACGGCGGGACGGCCGCAGGCGGAGCGGGAGCACAACCGGACGGATCGCACGAGGGTGACGGTACCGCCGCCAGGTGACCAGACCTGGGATCACAACGCCGGGCGATACAGTGCCCGGCGTGAGGTCCTTGCGCCGGGGTTCGTCGTCCGGCCTGCCGATCCGGCCCGGCCCGCAGCCGCCCACCGGCCGGGTACGTCGCCGCGACCGGCGCGGCCGGGGCCCGCGCGGCCCCCTGATCCCGCCCACCGCCCCCGCGTACCGCACGCGCGCCGAGCGGTTCGACGACCTGGTGCTCGACTCCGTCGACGAGCTGGAGCGCCGCTGGGCACGCCAGCTGGACGGCACCGAGTTCGCCGTCGAGGACGTGCCGCCGTCCGGGCCCGCCCCGTGGGAGCACGGCGGCGTGCCCCTCGGCCGGTACTTCCCCGCCGACGCCGGCCTGCCGGCCCGCATCGTCGTCTACCGCCGCCCGCTCGAGGCCCGCGCCACGGACGCCGCCGACCTCGCGGACCTGGTGCACGACGTGGTGGTGGAGCAGGTGGCCCACCTGCTGGGCCGCGCGCCGGAGGACGTCGACCCGGGCTACGGCGACGACCGCTAGCCTTGCCGCCCGATGCCTCTTCCTCCGGCCGTCCGCGTCGTCTGCGTCGTCTTCCGTCCGGGTCCCGAGCTCGACGAGTTCGCGCGCTCGCTGGCCGCGGCGGGCTCCGGCGTCGAGCTGGTGCTCGTCGACAACGGCGACGAGCACCAGCGCTCGCGCGCGGTGGCCGACGAGCACGGGGCGCGGCTCGTCGTCCCCGGGGCGAACCTCGGCTACGGGGCGGCCGCCAACCTGGGCGCCGCCGGTGCCACCGCCCCCTGGCTGCTGGTCTGCAACACGGACCTCGTCTGGACACCGGGTGCGCTCGACGACCTGGTCGCCGCAGGCGACGCCCATTCGCGGGCCGGCGCCGTGGGACCGGCCCTGCTCAACACCGACGGCTCCGTGTACCCCTCGGCCCGGGAGCTGCCCACCTTCGCGCAGGGCGCGGGGCACGCGGTGTTCGCCCGCCTGTGGCCGGGCAACCCGTGGACGCACGCGTACCAGGCGCGGCAGGAGAGGGCCGGCGAGCAGCGGGCGGCGGGCTGGCTCTCCGGGGCCTGCGTGCTGCTGCGCCGGGAGGCGTTCGAGCAGGTCGGCGGGTTCGACGAGGGCTACTTCATGTTCTTCGAGGACGTCGACCTCGGGGACCGCCTGGGCCGCGCCGGCTGGACCAACCTCTACGTCCCCGACGTCCGGGTGACCCACATCGGCGGGACGTCCTGGCGGTCCCGTCCGGCGGCGATGATCCGCGCCCATCACGACAGCGCGTACCGCTACCTGTCGCGCCGCTACCCGCGGTGGTTCCAGGCGCCGGTCCGCTGGGGGCTGCGCCTCGGGCTCGCCGTGCGGCAGCGTGCCGAGCTGCGGGCCGCGACCCGCTGAGAGCGGTCAGCCGAGTCCCAGCGTCGGGTCCTGGCGCACCGCGACCCGCGAGGCGCCGACGGGCGCCCACGCAGGCAGCAGCACCGAGGCGAACGTCCCGTCGTCCTGGGTCCGTTCCGCGACGAGCGCCCACGCGGCACCCAGCGTGCCCTCGTCGGGCAGCAGCAGCACACCGGTGACGTCCCCGGGGCGCTCGACGAGGTCCGCCAGGGCCCACGAACCCGTGGACGCGGCGTCGACGCTCAGCGTGTGCTCCGCGAGCACCGCGCCCCCTGGTCCGAGCAGCCGCACGGTGCCGGTCAGCGCACCGGTCGCGGTCGCCGCGTCCCCGTCCGGCGCGGCGCCGACGACGAGCGTCGCGGCGGCCCCCGGCGCGGGCGCGACGAGCCCGCCGCCCGGCGCCACCGCCGCGGCCCAGGCCCGCTCGACGCGCGGCGACGCGTCCAGCTCGCCGACCTCGCCGGTGCGCGAGAAACCCAGCGAGGCGACCACGGGGGCGTCGGAGTCGACGAGCACGGTGTACGCGCCGGCGGGCAGGCCGCCGAGCGGCACGTCGGTCACCAGGCCCGCCGTCAGCGGCACGGCGGCCGTTCCGGGCAGCTCCACCGGTCCGTCCGGGCCGAGGAGGGTGACGGCGGCCGTGGCGTCCGCGCCCGGCGCGAGCAGCCGCAGCAGGGGCGCGTCGGGGCTGTCGCCCGCCGAGGCCTCGACGACGGCGCCCGGGATCACCTGCCGGGTCGCCGGCGCGGCGCCGGGTACGACGAGCTCCACGCCCGCGGGCGTGAAGCCGCGCACCGCGGCGTCCTGCACGTAGGCGGTCACCTGGCTGCCGGCGGACGTCACGTGCACCACGAGCGAGCGCTCCTCGGGCGCCTGCCCGCCGAGCCCCACCACGCGGCTGGACCGCGGCGGGACCAGCGCCGTCGCCGCCGGGACGGCCACGGCGCCGCTCGGCCCCCACACCTGCAGGGTCACCTCGGCCGTGGTGCTGCCCGGGTTGACGAGCACCAGGTCCGCCGTGGAGCCGATGGCCGTCGAGCCGCCGACGAGCCACAGGTCGGCCGCGGGCGCCGGGCACGTCGCCGCCGCCAGCCCGCGCAGGTCCCCCGCCGTGACGTAGGCGGCGAACGTCGCGGCGAGCCGTGCGGGCTCGTCGCCCCCCTCGGCGCGCGCGACCACGGGCACGGCCGGTCCGCCCACCCCCGTGGCCGACGCGCCGGACGCCAGCGTCAGCACGGACCCGGACCCGTCGAGTCCACGCACGGTCCCGGTGAGGGACGAGGTGGGCTCGGCGACGACCGACACGGCGCTGACCGGATCCACGGGCGCGGGGTCGAACGCGCCGGTCCCGGCGGTCGAGGGCATGATCAACGGCCCGGCGCACACCGCCACGGCCGGCGCGGGGGGCACGTCCACGGCGGCGGGTGTCGCGGCGGGGGTGCCGGCCGGCTCCAGCCGGGTGCCGCCGGCGACGACCACGCCCGCCGTCGCGAGCGCGACGAGCGCCCCCGCGGTGCGCAGCAGCCGCCCGGTCCACACGCTCATGACCGGCCCGCCCGCCTGCGCCGCAGCGGCAGCGCCAGCAGGAGTGTGAAGCCGCCGACGAGCCCCATCGCCCACAGCCAGCCCTCGCGCAGCGGCGCCTCGTACCAGAGGACCAGGTGGCCGCCGGCCGTCCCGACCTCGAAGGTCTGCCGCCAGCCGTCCTGCACCGCGCGCAGCGGCCGGCCGTCGAGCGTCGCGTGCCAGCCCGGGTCGGCCCGCTCGGCGAGCACCAGCACCCGCCCCGCGTGACCGGTCGGCACGTCCGTCTCGACCCCACGTCCGGTGGACGCGACGGCCGTGGCGGGCGTGGCGGGGTCCGCGAGGTCGGCGCCCGCGGGCACCAGCCGCGCCCACGCCGCGACGACGGCGGGTGCCGCGCCGCCGTCCTCGGCGGCGGCCCGCACGCGCCACAGCGTCCCCGCCTCGTTGCTCGTCACGCGCTCCAGCCCGGCGGTCGCGTCGAGCCGCCCGACGAGCAGCACGCGGGCCGAGGAGGCCGCGACGTCCGTGCCGGCCTCCGTCGGCACCAGCACGCCGGACACCGCGAGCGACGCCAGCTCTCCGGCGACGTCCCCGGACGCCCCCGCGGCCAGCCGTGCGGCGAGCGAGGACACCTGGACGGTGGGCTCGTCGGGCTGCGCGAGCCCGGGCGCCCCGAGGCCGCCGGTCAGCGCGCGGGTGCCGGCTGCCGCCGCCGAGTCGACGAGCTGCGTGCCGTCGGCGTGCAGGAGCGTCCACGCGACGCCGTCACCGGCCGCCAGCACCAGGAGCCGCGACGCGTCGGCCCCCTGCTGCACCTGCTGGGCCACGGCGGGCACGACGAGCCGCTCGGACGCCCGCAGCGAGGTCGCGTCCGGCGCCGTCCATGCCCACGAGGCGAGCGACCCGACCGCCACCAGCACCGCGACCGCGGCGACGAGCGCGGCGGACAGCTGCCGCCAGCCGAACGTCCACCGCGCGAGCCGCTCGCGCAGCCGGTCGGCACCGATCACCGCGGCGCCGAGCAGGCCGAGCAGCGCCAACGAGAGCGGCGCGCCGGTCCAGGCGGGGCGGATCGCGCCGTCCGCGGCGGTCACGGGGACCAGCGCGACCGCCGTGGCCGTCGCGAGCCCGAGCGCGGCCACCAGCCACGCGACGCGCACGCCGCGCGCCTGGGGTGCGCCGCGCAGCAGCGCGAGGACCGCGAGGGCGGCCACCACGCCGCCCAGGGCGAGCGGCCACACGGTGGCGAGCACGGGCGGCAGGCCCGCGGGCACCAGCGCGTCGCCCGCGACCGGCAGGCCCAGGAGGCGCTGCCACGCGACGGCGGGTTCCGCGGCGACCGGCAGGCCCGGTTCGGCGACGAGCAGGCGCAGCCCGGCCGCGCCGCGCGAGACGGCCTCGGCGAGCAGCGGCCCGACGAGCGCGAGGGCCGGCAGCGGCACCAGGAGCACCCGCAGGCGCCGCCGCGGCACCGTCACGGCCACGAGAAGGAGCGCCGGCAGAGCGGGCACGACGAGCACCGGCGCGCCCGCCACGGCGACCGCGAGCGCCAGCGCGGCGCCGGCCGCCGCGGTGACCGAGCCGGTCGGGTCGGCCGCGCCGACGAGCACGGCGACACCCTCGGGCGGCGTCGCGGCGGGGCGCTGCGTGGGGACGCGGGCCCCGGCGGGCTCGTCGTCCGCCGGCCGTGCAGCCTCGGGATCCTCGGCCGGCGCGACCGTCACCAGACCCGACAGCACCTGGTCCACGCGCTGGATCCCGACGCCGCGCGCGAGCCCGAGTGCCACCCACGGCAGCGCCGCGTGCGCCACCACCGCGCCGAGCCGCCCGGTGCCGACCGCGAGCAGCAGCGCCGGCGCCGCGGCCCACACGACGGCCGCCCAGGCCCGCACGCCCGCGGAACGCGTCGCGGCGCCGGCGGCCGCCCATGCGCCGAGGCCGGCGAGCAGCACCGAGCCGATCATCAGCACGTGCACCGCGGCCTGCAGGCTCCCGCCGAACAGGGCGGCGGGCGCCGCGAGCACCACGAGCAGCGGGTCGGCCGGCCCCGCGGCGCCCAGCCCGTCGCGCACCCAGCCGGAGGTCGCGGACGCCCACAGCTCGGGCAGCGACGAGGTGGCGTGCGCCAGCGCCCCGCCCACCAGCCGCGCGCCGCCGGAGACGACGGGCCCGACGACCGGGCCGAACCCGATCACCGACGCGACGACGAGCGTCGCCGCCAGCGCACCGAACGTCGCACGCCGCCGCGTCGCGAGCGCCGCCAGCTCGCCGATCTCCAGCTCCGAGGGCGCGCGCCGCACCTTGCGGGCCTCGAGCCGCGCCAGCCGGCGGTCCTGAGCCTGCGTCCACACGTCCCGCCCGGTCGCCTGGAGCGCCCACAGCGTGCGCCGGGGCAGCCGGCCCGTCGCCGCCGCCCGGCGCCGCGCGCGCAGCACCAGGTCCGGCCGCGACAGCGCCGCGAACAGCCCGCGCAGCTCGGCTGCCGCCAGGCCCGGCTGCTTGCCGGCCACCTCGATGGTCGCCCGCACTCCCCCGGCGAGGACCGCGACGACGACCAGCACCGGCAGCAGGGGCAGCGGCGTGGCGACGAGCCGGGAGTGGACCGCGGAGCGCCGTCGCCGCGCGAACGACCGTCGCGGGTCGCCCGCGTCGACCTCGCCGTCGCCGTCGACGTCCACCTCGGGCACCGCCCGGCCGCGCAGCCCCTGGTAGCTCGCCTGCGCGTGGCGCACCACCGCGCTCGGCACCACGATGACGCGGTGGCCGGCCAGCCGCGCCCGCCGCGAGACGTCCAGGCCCGAGCCGAACTCGCCCAGCGCCGGGTCCGGCCCGCCCAGACGGTCCCACACGTCGCGGCGCACCAGCGCACCGGCCAGGCCGACGGCCAGCACGTCCGTGCGGCCGTCGAGCTGCCCCTGGTCGAGCTCGCCGGGCGAGACGTCCGTCAGCCGGCGGCCCCAGCGGGTGGTCCGCACGCCGACCTCGAGCAGCCGCTCCGGGTCCGTCCACGTGCGCTGCTTGCTGCCGGCGACCGCGACGGACGGCGCGTGCCGCACGGCGCGCATCAGCTCGGCGAGCGCGTCGGGGGCCGGCGCGGAGTCGTCGTGCAGCAGCCAGATCCAGGGGGTCGCCGGCTCGCCGAGCGCCTCGTCGAGCGTCGAGAGCCCGGCGGTGACGGCCCGGCCGAACGAGCGGGCCCACGGGGCCACGGTGCGCGCGAGGCGCGGCGCCGGCGCGTCCGGGTGCCCGAAGACCTCGTCGAGCAGCGCCGCGGCGCCGTCCGGCCCGCCCACGTCCACCAGGAGCACGCGCACCGGCTTGCGCGTCTGGTCCGCCAGCGCCGCGAGCGTCGCCGGCAGGTAGCGCGTGCGCCCGGCGGTGACGACGACGGCGGTGACCGGCGCCGTCACGGGGACGCCGGAGGACGCGCTCGTCACCGGCGTGATGGCCGTGAGCGTCTGAGTCATGACCCGGTCATCATCGACCGGCGGGCCGGCCCCGCCGGGGTGCGACACTCCCCCGGGCGGCGATCCGAGATCGGTGGAGCTAGACGACACGCCGCTTGAGCTTGCGCCGTTCACGCTCCGACAGCCCACCCCAGATGCCGAACCGCTCGTCGTTCGCCAGCGCGTAGTCCAGGCACTCGGCCCGGACCTCGCACTGCGTGCACACCTTCTTCGCCTCCCGCGTCGAGCCGCCCTTCTCGGGGAAGAACGCCTCCGGGTCCGTCTGCGCGCACAGCGCGCGCTCCTGCCACGCGAGAAGTCCCTCGTCCTCCGGCTCAGCGGCGCTGAAGAGCGAGAGCACGTTCCCGCCGGCCGGGGGGGCCGGCATCCGCACCTCGGACGGCAGTCCCTGGTCGTCGTCGAGCAGGTTCCACATCTGTGCCTCCGCGGGTCCCTCGGGCTCTGTGCTGCTCGTTGTGGGCATATCGTTTCGAGAATTACACGCGTGTCGTTCGGCCGCGTCAAGCCTGATGGTGCTATTGGTCTCACCCGAACGGGTGAACTTACCCTGGTAGGGTGCCCGAGTTGCCCGTGACCTCCGTCTTTGGCCTTCTGACCCGCGATCCCGGCCGTCCCAGGCTCACCTGGTACGGGGACGCCGGTGAGCGCGTCGAGCTGTCCGGCGCCGTGCTGGCCAACTGGGTCACCAAGACCGCGAACCTGCTCGTCGAGGAGGTCGACGCCGGCCCGCACGTGCGCGTCCGGCTCGACCTGCCCGGCCACTGGCGGGCCGTGGTCTGGGCGCTGGCGGTGTGGCGGGTGGGCGCGTGCGTCGTCGTCGGGCACGACGAGCCCGCGACGGTGACCGTCACGCCGGACCCCGCCGGGCACCGCGGGACCGTCGTCGCCGTCGCGCTGCCCGCCCTCGCGCGGCGGTTCGCCGGCGACCTGCCGCCCGGCGCGATCGACGGTGCCGCCGTGCTCGGCTACGGCGACGCGCTCGGCTGGGTGCCGCCGCCCGATCTCGACGCCCCGGCGCTCGCCGGGCCGTCCGTGACGGTGGGCCACACCGCGCTGGTGCGGCCCGTCGCGGCGGGCAGGGTGCTCCTGCTGGCGGACTTTGTCCCGCTCGACGAGCTGCTCCGTCGGGTGCTCGACGCGCTGGCGGCCGACGGGTCGGTGGTGCTGGTCGGCGGCACGGCGGCGGGCGCGCTGCGGGACGACGACGAGCGGCGGGCGGCCCTCGTCGCGAGCGAGCGCGTCACGGGGTAGGCGCAGTCCCCCGCGCGGCGCGGCCGACGGTCAGCCCGGACCGACGACGAGGGGGCTGAGGCTGCCGTCGGCCCCGAGCCGCGCCGCGAACACCGCCGTCAGGATCGTCCGGGCGCCCTGCGGCGGGCCACCGAGCCGTCGGGCCCACTGGCGGGACTCCGTCGTCGGGACCACGCGGGAGTCCTCCGGCGGCAGGCCGAGGTCCGCGGGGTCGAACGACAGGACCGCCACCGGTTCGCCGGCCCACACGCCGGCGACGCTCGCCAGCTGGTCCGCCGACGGCGGCCGGACGAACTCGACCACCTCGACACCGCAGATGACGCGCAGCGTGGCCAGGTACCGCCACGGGGACGAGTGGATCCACACGACGCGCTCGACGCCGGCCGCCGCCAGGACACCGCAGGTCCGCTCGGCGAGCCCCAGCTGACCGACGAGCTCACGCTCCTGCGCCATGCGCGGCCACGTCGTGAGCGGCAGCGCGAGCAGCGAGACGGCCAGCGCGGCGGCGAGGACGCCCGACCAGCGCCGCCGCACCGCCCCGAGGGCCGCGACCAGGACGACCGCGAGCAGCACCGCCCCCGGGATCGCGACGGGCATCAGGCGGCGCGCCGCCCAGATCTGGTCGGAGGTGATCGAGGGCCGGACGAGGTAGAGGGCGGAGCCGACCGCCACCACGACGACCAGCCAGGCGGCCATCGCGTCCCGGTGCCGCACCGCACGGCGGACGAGGAGGGTTGCGCCCCCCAGTGCCGCGACGAGGGCCGGCCAGCCGAGGTACCACGCGAGCCAGGTGACGGTCATCTCGTCGTACGACCGGGTGCCGTCGACCGGCAGCCCCTCCGCCGCCTGGAGCTGGACGACCGCCCCGGCCGTCCGCCCGCCCGGCGGGTTGCCGTGCGCGACGAGCCACCACGGTCGGGTCGCCAGCACGACGCCCGCGACCACCACCAGCACCTGCGCGACGGTCCCGAGCACCCGCGCGTGACGGGCCAGCGCGGCGTGCACGCCCTCCCGGACGGCGGGCAGGGCCACGATCGCCGTCACGGCGACGACAGCGACCGTCGAGGCCACCATCAACGGGAGGAGGAGGCTCCCGTGCTCCTCCGCGTACGCCGGCGACAGCACGACGAGGTCGACCAGCCCCAGGCCCGCCGTGACCAGGAGGGCGGCGAGACCGGCCACCGCGGACCGTGCGAGCCGCCACCGGTGGGCGATCCCCCGTGCCAGGAGGACCGCACTCACCAGACCGAGCGCCGCACCGACGACGATCACGGCACCGTCGATCCTCACCGCCGCGGCCGTGCCCAGCAGGCCCCCGGCGAGGGCGAACCTGCCCGCGGTGGGCCGGTCCATGCCGCCGAGGACGAGCGCCACGCCGCCGAAGGTCAGGGCGAGGACGAGGGGCTCGGTGTACGCCGAGCGGCTGAAGGCGAGGAACGGCAGCGTCAGCGCCAGCGTGCCCGCCGCGAGCAGGGCCCACCGGGGGCCGACCGCCCGGCGGGCCGTGGCGTACAGGGCGACGATCCCGAACGCCCCGACCACGACGTCGGCCCAGAGCACCGCGGGCGGGCCGGCGGCCCATCCCACGACGGCCAGCAGGGCGGGCAGGGCACTGTTGCCCTGCGCCAGCAGCACGTCACCGTGGAGCGCGAACGCCTCCGTGCCGGCGCTCGCGCCGGCCACCGCCGCGTCGATCGCGGTGCCGACGGGGATGCCCGCCGATGCGTGCTCGACGAGCCACCACGCCTTGAGCGTGAGGAAGCCGGGATCGCGGTTGACGACGACGTACTCGCCGGATCGGGCCACACCCCAGGCCGTCCAGCCGGCGACCAGGACTCCCAGGGCGGCCACCGAGCCGACCGACCGCCGGCCGGCGTCCTCCCAGTGCGGCACCCAGCGCCACGTCACGGCGACGAGCGCCACGGCTGCCGGCACCACGACCACCGGCCGGAAGGCACCGACGAGCGTGGCCACCAGGGCGCTCAGCGTCAGGCAGCCCAGGATCACCGGCAACCGGTCGGGCAGCTCGACGAGGAGGTGCAGCATCCGCCTGGCCCTGCCGGCGTCCGTCGGCCGGCCGACGGCGGGCGAGGTCGCCGAGAGAGGGCCCACGGCCGCACGGTACCCATTGCGGCCGGTGTCGGACGCCCGTCCGGGCCGAATCACCGGGTAGCCGAGGCGACGGACCGCATCCCGGCCACCGCGCCGGCGATGCAGGCGACGGCCGTGACGCCGAGGAGGAGGGCCGGCACCGGCCAGATCGGCGGCACCCCCGGCAGGTGCAGGTACTCGCCGACCGCGCGGGCGTACCCCGCGGCCGCGTCGGCGACCGCGACGGCGCACCAGGTCGCCAGCGCGGCCAGGGCGGCGCCCGGTCGCGCCCGCAGGCCGGCGGCGACGGCGAGGGAGACCGGGGCCAGGACCGGCATCACGTAGCGGGGGTTGATGCCGCCACCGGTCGTCGTGAAGGCGACGGCGAGGAGGGCGACGCCGACGACCGCGACGGCGAAGAGCGCGGCCACCACCCGGCCGGCGGGATCGACCGGACGTCGCGCCCGCCCCCGAACCCTGGCGGCCGCGGCGGCGAGCACGGGGACGAGAAGCAGAAGCACCGTGACGGGGACGAGCGACTCGACGTTGTGGCTGAAGAGCCCCCACGTCTGCCACCAGAAGCCGGGGTCGCCCAGGACGTCGAGCCACGACCGGCCGACACGGTCGAGGTTCTCCGCGGCCCACTCCGGATGGCTGCCGAGGACGTTGCCCGTCAGCCGGACGTTGCGCAGCCAGAACCAGGCGGTCGGCAGCACCGCGCCGAGCCCGATCCCGGCGGCCGTCAGCGCCGCCAGCGCGGTGGGCCGCACCGCGCGGGTGCGTACGCCCGCGGACAGCACGACGCCCGCGAGCGCCACGCCGACGACGACCACGAGGGACGCCCGGGTGGCCAGCGCAGCCGCCCCCGCCGCGGCGAGCGCGGCGTACCGGCGGGGGGACGGTCCGTCCCGCGCGATCCGGGCGGCCAGGCCCAGCACCACGCTCGCGACGACGACGCCGAGCACGTCGTTGTACACCGCGCCGCCGACGCGCAGCACCCAGGCGCAGAGCGCGGTCACGACCGCCGACGCCGCCGGCAGCCAGGGGTCGCGCGGGGCGGCCTGCCGCACGGCCCATGCGACGGCCAGCACCGCCAGACCCGCCAGCAGGCTGTTGACGAACCGCCCGGCGAGCACCGCCGCGAGGTAGTGCCCACCGTCCACCAGCGGCCCGACCGCCGGCGCGAGGACCGTGTAGAACAGCGGCGGATGCTGGGCCACCCACTGCGCGTCGGGGATCTCACCGAAACCCGGGGTGGTCGTCAGCCCCTGCTCGAACACGGGCAGCCTGCCGTGCCACACCGCCGCGGCATAGTCGACGTGGGCGGCCTCGTCGTTCGACGAGAGCGCGGGGAACACGAGCGCGCGGCTCGCACAGGCGAGCACGGCAGCGGCCGCGGCTGCGGGGACCACGCGCCCCGGGCCGGCCCACCGCGCGCCGCGGAGCGGCAGGTCGTCGTCACGGGGCACAGGCACGGTGGTATCACAGGCCCGTCCCGGCGCTCGCTACTGTCTGAGGCGTGCCTCGCCCGAGCGCTCCCGCGAGCCTGCCGCCGCTCACCTGGTGGGCGTCGCTCCGGTGGGGTGCGGTCGCACCCCACCTCCCGCCGACACGGAGCCTGTCCGTGGTCGAGCTGGGCTGCGGGCTCGGTGCCTTCGGCGCCCGCCTCGCCGCCTCCTACGACGAGTACACCGGGGTCGAGCCGGACCCGGAGTCGGCCGCGGTCGCGCGGGGCCGGTTGGCACGGTGGTCCGGCCGCGTGGTCCCCGACGCGGGCGACGTACCACCGGGTTCGGCCCAGGTGCTGTGCGCGTTCGAGGTGCTCGAGCACCTCGCGGACGACGCCGCGGCGCTCACCGACTGGGCTCGCCTCGGCGCCCCGGGTGCGCTGGTGATCGTCTCGGTGCCGGCTGGTCCCGACCGCTACGGCCCGTGGGACGAGAAGGTGGGGCACTACCGCCGCTACGCCCGGGCGGACCTCGAGTCGCTGTTCCGGGCCGGCGGCGTGGAACCCCTCGCCGTCCAGCACTACGGCTTCCCGTTGGGCTACGCGCTGGAGGCGGCCCGCAACCTCGTCGCGCGTCGGCGGCTCGCGGCCGACCGGGCCGCGTCGATGGCCGCGCGCACGGGCGGGTCCGGGCGTCAGCGGCAGGCGGCCAGTCCCCTGATGGGCGCCGTCCGCTGGTCGGCGACGGCACCCTTCCGGGCCTGGCAGAAGCTCCGCTCCGACCGCGGACCCGGGCTCATCGGCGTCGGGCGCCTCCCCGGCTGACCAGGCCGACGAGCGCCGCCACGCCGACGTCCGCCAGTGTGAGCACGACTCGGCTGACCAGCACGACGACCAGCACCGGGCCCCGGTCCAGCACCCCGGCGAGCATCGCCACCAGGACGACCTCGCGGACACCGACCCCCGCCGGGACCGGCACCGCCAGCAGACCCAACGACCAGGCGAGGGCGTACCCGCCCATGCAGACCACCAGGCTCGTCGCCGTCGGCGCCATCCCCGCCGCGACGCCGAGCAGCCACACGTGGACACCCGCGACGACCCACGCGAGCAGCGTCCACGCCAGGGCGGTGCCGGTGCCCCGCGCGGTCAGCGCGTGCTCGAGCGGTGGGCGGCCGGCGAGCCGCAGGGTCAGGGCCGCCAGCCGGTTGGTCACCGGAGGCAGGACGAGCACGACGAGGACGGGCAGCGCGAGCAACGCCCACACCAGCGCGGGGGTGGACGGCCGCGGCGCGACCACGGCGCCCGCGAGCCCCAGGGCCAGCCCGCTGGCGACCGACAGCAGGATCGCCACCGCCATCGCGGCGACCGACCTCCGGCGCGGCACCTGGCGATCGGCACCGAGCTCCGCCGTCGCGAGCACGTTCCAGACCGAGCCGGGCAGGTACTTGCCCAGCTGCCCGACGAAGAACACCGCTACGGCATCCCGTTCGGGCAGCGGCGAGCCGAGATCGGCGAGCACCGCCCGCCAGGCCCGCATCGACGCGTAGAGGAACCCGGGGACCACGACGGCCGAGGCCACCAGCGGGCCGACCGCCAACGCCCCGAGCGCGTCCCGCACGTCCGGCCACTGCGTCCAGACCGCCACCACGGCCACGGTCAACGCCGCGGTGAGGAACGCCGCACGCACCCAGGGGCTGTGCAGCACGGCGAACAGCCGGTTCACGGCAGCCCGGCCAACGCGTCGACCAGCGGGCGGACCACCGCCGCCGGTGCGAACCGCTCCCGTGCCACCCGCGCCGCCCCGTCGGCCAACCTGCGGACCTCGGCCGCGTCCCCCGCCAATGCCCGCAGCGCCTCCGCCAGCGCGTGCGGATCCCCCGGCTCGACGTAGGCCGCCGCGTCCCCCAGCGTGCGACGTTGCGGGACGGTGTCGCTCGTGACGATCGCGCAACCGGCCGCCGCGCCCTGGAACACCTTGTTCGGCACCACCCGACGGGCCTTGTCCCCCGTGCCGAAGATGCCCAGGCAGACGTCGTGCCGCGCGACGAGCCTCGGCAGGTCGTCGGGCGGCACCCACGCGATGCGGGTCACGCCGGGGACTCCCGCGAGCAGCGGGCCGACCGTGGCCGCGTCCTGTCCGGTCCCCACGACCGTCGCCGTCACGAGTCCGTCCAGATCCCGCAGCGCCTCGGCGATCACGGGGGCACCCTGCAACGGGGTGAAGAGGCCGAAGAAGACGACCGACAGCGGCCCGGGCCCGGCCGGGCGCCGGGTCCGGGCCGCGGCCGTCCAGCGCTCGTCGGCGCCCACCGGGACGACGACCGCGCGACCGCGGTGCCGAGGCGGCAGGAGGTCCCGGTGCTCGACGGTGTCGACCACGACGATGTCGGCCGAGCGCAGCGCCACCTCGTCCAGCGTCCGCAGGAGCGCGAGCTTGAGGCCGCCGCTCTCGCCACGGTCCACCGCGGTCCCCGCACCGGAGACCAGGTAGTCGAGCACGACCGGCACCGGGCGCATCAGCCGCCGGACGAGGGGGACGTCGAAGTGACCCAGGTGGCCGACGAGCACGGCGGCCGGCCGTGGCGCCCGTCGACGACGACGCCACAGGCGCGGGACGAGCCCCCGCCACGCGCCGAGGATCGCCACGGCGAGGCGCGGCAGCAGCACCGGACGGCGCAGGACGTCCACCCGCTGCGCCGTGCCCAGCCGCAGCGGTTCGACCACCTCCTCGACCTGCCAGCCGTGCGCTCTCAGCCCTTCGAGGAGGACACGGACGCGCGGGTGCAGCGCGGAGTCGTACGTCCCGGCCGCGAGCAGGTGCCGCGCGCCCTCACCGTCGGCCACCGCTACGCCTTGGGCTGCCGCGGGTGCGGGGCTGGGCGGAGCTCCCCGTCGGGGAACGTCGACGGCTCCGCTCGCTGCGTCGCGGGGCCGCCGTACTGGATCTCCTTGATCCGCTCCAGCTGCTCCTCGACGAGCGCCCGGTTGGTCCGCTGGAGGTCGGAGAGCACGCCGAGGGCGAGCGAGAGGAGCGCCGCGACGGCCATGATCGAGCCGAAGATGAGCGACTGGACGTTCCCCGCCCGCTCGCTGTTGACGATCCAGAGGACGAGGAACCGCACCATCGGGACGAGCGCGACGACGCCGAACAGCGCCGCGAGCGCGACGAACACGACGTACGGCTTGTACATCAGGTAGCTGCGCGCGATCGCCGAGGCGGAGCGCCTCATGTGCTGGAGGTTGCCGCGGAACAGCCGCGACTCGCGCGTCTTCGGGTTGGTCCGGACGGGCACGGAGACGATGCGCAGCCGCTTGTGGCCGGCCTGGATGATCGTCTCCATGCTGTAGCTGAAGTCGGTGACGACGTTCAGCCGCAGCAGGGACGCGCGCGAGTAGGCGCGAAACCCCGACGCCGCGTCCGGCAGTGGCGTGTCCGCCGCCCCGCTGACCACGGCGCTCCCGAGCCGCTGCATCAGCTTCTTGAACCGGGAGAAGTGCTCGATCGTCGCCGTCTGCCGGTCCGCGACGACGATGTCCGCCTCGCCCGCGATGATCGGGGCGACCAGGTCGCCGATGCGGTCCTGCGGGTACTGGTTGTCGCCGTCGGTGTTGACGACGATGTCCGCCCCGTGCCGCAGCGCGTAGTCCACCCCGTCCCGGAACGAACGGGCGAGGCCCTGGGTGCGGGTGTGCCGCAGCACGTGCCGGACCCCGTGGGCGCGCGCCACCTGCGAGGTTCGGTCCGTCGAGCCGTCGTCGACGACGAGGACCTCCAGCTCGTCGATGCCGGCTATCCGCTCCGGGATCGACGCCAGCACGGTGGGCAGCGTCTCCTCCTCGTCGAGGCAGGGGATCTGCACGAAGACCTTCATCGCCGTCCTTTCCGAGTCGTCACTGCGCCGCCGAGCGGCGCGTCAGGGCACATCCGCCTGGACCAGACGGCCCGAACCCCGCACCGTCAGGCGCCCGTCGGCCGCCGGGACGAACGCCGCCTGCCCGCGGCGCAGGGTGAGCGCACCGTCGTGCGAGGTCGACACCTCGACCTCGCCCTCCAGGCACAGCAGGATCCGGGGACCGCGGCCGGGGAGCGGGTGCTGCTCGTCGTCGGCCAGGTCCGTCACGGACAGCTCGAAGTCGTCGACCGGCGCGTAGAACACCTTCGTCGCGCCGTGGAACGTCTCGGGCGCGATCCGGATGGGCGGCGCGGCGACGTAGTCGACGTTGCGCAGCAGCTCGGGGACGTCGACGTGCTTGGGCGTCAGGCCCGCGCGCAGCACGTTGTCCGAGTTGGCCATCAGCTCCACGGCGACGCCGTGCAGGTAGGCGTGCACGCCGCCGGCCGGCACGAACATCGCCTCCCCCGGCTGGAGCGTGACAGGGTTGAGCAGGAGGCTCGTCACCACGCCCGGGTCGCCCGGGTAGGCGGCCTGGAGCAGCGCGACGGTGCGGTCGGCGCGCGGCGAGGGCGAACCGGCGGCCAGCCGCTCGGCGACCGCGGAGGCGAGCTCCGCGACCTCGTCGGGACCCGGGCGGGTTGCGAGCTCGAGCAGGTGGGTGAACGCCGCGCGGATGCCCTCGGCGGACGGCTGCGCCGCGAGCACCGCATGCAGCTCCTTCGCCAGCGACCCGTCGAGACCGGCGAACAGCTCGGCGGCGCGCCACGGCGCGCGGAACCCGCACAAGGCCTCGAACTGCGTGATCGCGTAGACGAGCTCCGGCTTGTGGTTGCGGTCCCGGAAGCTGCGGTACGGCGCGTCCAGCGGGACGCCGGCCGCGTCCTCCTCGTCGTACCCCGCCCGCGCACGGTCGATGTGCGGATGGACCTGGAGCGACAGCGGCCGCTCGGCGGCGAGGACCTTGAGGAGGTACGGCAGACCCGCACCGAAGCGGGCGACGACGTCGGGCCCGAGCGCACCCTCGCGGTCCGCCACGATCACGTCGAGCAGCGAACCCTCGCCGTCGGTCAGGCGGGACGGTGCCGAGGCGTGGGCGCCGAGCCAGGCCTCGGCGAGCGGGCCCGGGGTGTCCCGGCCGAAGAGCCCGTGCAGCGCCGACTCGGAGCCCCAGGGGTACGGCTTCATCGCCTCGGTGATCCGGAACACGTCCACCTCGTCGTCGGCAACGGGACCGCAGGATCGTACCGGGGGATTCGTCCCGAACGCCGAGGTGGGCCAGACTGAGTGCCCATGCGCGGCATCATCCTGGCCGGTGGAACCGGCACCCGCCTGCACCCGATCACCCTCGGCGTCAGCAAGCAGCTGGTCCCGGTCTACGACAAGCCGATGGTGTACTACCCGCTGTCGACGCTGATCCTCGCCGGCATCCGCGACATCCTCGTCATCACCACCCCGCACGAGGCGGAGCAGTTCCACCGGCTGCTCGGGGACGGGTCGCAGTTCGGCATCTCGATCTCGTACACCGTCCAGGAGGTCCCGAACGGGCTCGCGCAGGCGTTCGTGCTGGGTGCCGGGTTCATCGGCGGCGAGAAGGCGGCCCTCGTCCTCGGGGACAACATCTTCTACGGCCCGGGCCTCGGCTCGACCCTCCAGCGGTTCGGCGACATCGACGGCGGCGCGGTGTTCGCCTACCGCGTCGCGGAGCCCAGCGCGTACGGGGTGGTCGAGTTCGACGAGTCCGGGCGGGCGCTGTCGCTCGAGGAGAAGCCCGCCCGGCCGAGGTCGAGCTACGCGGTGCCCGGCCTCTACTTCTACGACAACGACGTCGTGGCGATCGCGCGGGACCTGGCACCGTCCGCCCGCGGCGAGTACGAGATCACCGACGTCAACCGCGAGTACCTGCGGCAGGGCCGCCTCCAGGTCGAGGTGCTCCCCCGCGGCACGGCCTGGCTGGACACGGGCACGTTCGACTCGCTGCTCGAGGCCTCCGACTTCGTGCGGACCATCGAGTCACGGCAGGGGATGAAGATCGGCTCGCCGGAGGAGGTCGCCTGGCGGCGGGGGTTCCTCACCGACGACGAGCTGCGGGTGCGGGCCGAGACGCTGGTCAAGTCGGGGTACGGCACGTACCTGCTGGGGCTGCTCGCCCAGTAGCTCAGCCGAGGCCGAGCACCGCGGGGGCCGCCTCGGCCCACCGCTCGTCCCAGGCTCCGATGGGGTCCACCCCGGCGGCGGCGACCTCGCCGTGGCCCAGCACGGAGTACGCGGGCCGGGTGGCCGCCCGCTCGGACGCCGCGCTCGTCGTCGGCCGGACGATCTCCGGGTCCAGCCCGGCCGCGGCGACGACGGCACGCGCGAAGCCGCACCACGAGGTCACCCCGCTCGACGTCCCGTGGTACGTGCCCGCCGGAGCCTCGCCCACCACGAGCCGCACGATCTGGTCAGCCAGATCCCTGGTCCATGTCGGCTGACCCACCTGGTCGTCGACCACGTCGAGCCCGCCCCGCTCGGCGGCGATGCGCGCGATCGTCTTCGGGAAGCACTGGCCGTGCTGGCCGTACAGCCATGCGGTACGCACGACGAGGTGGTCCGGCGTCTCCGCCCGGACGGCCCACTCTCCGGCAGCCTTCGTCCGGCCGTAGGCGGAACGCGGTGCGATCGGGGCCCCCGCCGGGTACGGCTCCGTGGCGTCGCCGCCGAACACGTAGTCCGTCGAGATCTGCACCAACCGCGCACCCACCGCTCGCGAGGCGCGCGCAAGGTTGGCCGCGCCGACCGCGTTCACCGCGAAGGCGGTGGCCTCGTCGCTCTCGGCCGCGTCCACAGCCGTGTACGCGGCGCAGTTCACCACCACGTCGACGTCCGTGACGGTCCGTGCCACGGAGCCGGGGTCGACGATGTCGACGGCGTCGCGGTCGACGGAGCTGACTTCCTGGCCGGGCATCCCGTCGACGAGGTCGACGACGTCGCGGCCGAGCATGCCGTTGCCGCCCACCACCATCCAGCGCACGGGTAGCTCCCTCCGACGACGAACCGGGCCGCAGCCTATCCGCGTCGGCAGCCGGTTGTGCTAGCGCGGCGACCAGGGGTTGGGCGGCACGTTGGCGCGGTACTCCTGGCTCGCGACGATGCCGGCGATGATCTCCTCGTCGCGGTGCGCGGTAGACCGTGGCCACGTACGGACTGAGCCCCAGGCAGCCCTGCGGTCCGTTCAGCGTGACGTCGATGTCGGTTCTGGTCTGGCCGGCCGCCAGCGGGAGCACCGCGATGCCGTCCCGCGAGCAGAATCCGCCGCCGCTCCGGAACGCCTTCGGGAGACCGAGCCGGCTTCCGTCGAACTCGATGCCGTAGCTGCCTGCGGGCAGTCCCCTCAGGCTCCAACGGCCGTCGGGCGTTACGACGGCATCCGGGTAGACCCCCGGTGCCCCGAACCGCAGGCGGACACGCACACCGGTGAGGTCGCAGTCGCTGGTGGTGCGGACGGTGCCGGAGACGGCGGCCCCCCGGGCCAGCGTGGCGTCGATACCGGTCACCGGGCCCGGCCCGACGAAGACTGCGTCGAGCCCCATACGCCCAACCAGCATCCCCGGACAGGTCGGCCCCGAAGGCGCGGATGTAGACCCTCGTGACGTCGACGCCGTCCGGCACAAGCATCGTGCCAGGCGGATCGGCTCCGCGGGGGCCAGATCGCCGACGGAACCACCGCGACCCGATCTGTGCTCCGAACCGGTCATCGCCCGCTGATCCATGCCCCACAATTGGGCGCGTGTCCGCCACCGTCGCCGCGCCTCCGAGGACGCCTGGCGACACGACGCCGTCGATCCGCGCCCCCCGGTGGGCGCTGTCGGCGGGGACGGGCGCTACGGCGTTCGCCGGTCTGCTCGCGCTGGCCGCGGCGGGCGTCCTTCGTGGCACCGCCGGGCTCGTGGCGGCAGTACTCCTGACCCTCGCCGTCCCGACGTCACGGCTCCTCTCGCGGCGGGCCATGCTCGCCGGTGCCCTCTTCTTCGGCCTGACCCCCGTGCTGTGGTGGGCACACCTGCCCGTCGGGACCGTCGGGCGTTCTGGCCTCGTGGTGGCGGCGATCGGCGGAGGCCTGGCCGCGTGGCTGTTCGCGGACGGCGCCGGAAGCGTGCGCGACCGGGCGCGCCTGCTCGTTCCGCGCGTGGGTCCGGTCGACGCCATCCCCGCGCTGGCCGTCGCGGGCGCCGCGTGGGTCACCGGGCCGTGGCTGCGCATCGGGTCCGACGAGCGCGCGCTCGCGGCCCTGCTCCCCGGGTGGGACAACGCGGCCCATTTCGACATGGCGCGGCTCGTCGGCCGGTACGGCGTGATGGTCGACCGGCTCGGCCCCGCTCCGGGCAACGAGACATGGCAGTTCGACGACTACCCCCAGGGCTTCCATGCCGTCGTGGCGACGGTGATGGAGCTCCTCGAGGGCGGTCCGACGGGAACCGTGGCGGCCTTCGCCCGCGCCGAGGCCGTGGTCCTCGTCCTGCTCGCGGGGATGCTCGCCGCCGCGGTCTGCTCCCTGCCGCGCCTGCGGCGGCGGCCGGCGTACGCCCTCCCGCTCGCCGCCCTCCTCGTCGCGGCCTTCGTCGCCGGCGCCGGGGGGACCTGGACCGCCCTCGGCTTCCCCAACTACGTGCTCGCCTGCGGCCTCGCGGCATGCGTGCCGCTCCTCGTCGCCACGATGCCGCGCGTGGCGATGCCGTGGCACGTCGCGGCACTCGGTGCCCTGCTCGTCGGGGTCGCGAACTCCTGGGTGATGCTGCTCGCCGCCGCCGCCCCCGCAGCGCTGCCGCTGCTGCTCCCCATCACCCGTGGCCGGTGGCGAGCGTCGCGCGGGGCCTGGGTCGCCACCGGCGCGGTCGCCGCCTTCACCGCCGTCGGACTCGTCGCGCCGCTCAGACTGATCACCGCCGCCCTCGACCCGCAGACCGTGCTCACCACGCCCGGCGGCTTCTCCCAACCCGACCTCGGGCTCACGGTCACCCTTGCCGCGGGCGCCGCGGCGGTGCTGCTGCTCGGCAGCTCGCGGAGGGCGCCGGCCCACGCCTGGCATGCGCTCGCGCCGGTGGTGGCTCTGGCCGTCTGCGGGCTCCTGGGCCTGTGGCAGCTGCGCACGGCCGGCGAGTTCTCGTACTACTTCTACAAGATGCTCGGTGGCGTCCAGCTCTTCTCCTTGGCCCCGTTGGTTCTCGGGCTGAGCCGGCTGGTGCGCCCACGGTCCACGCCGGCAACGGCGCGATGGTCCGTCGGGGTCCTCCTCGCGACCGTGGCCGCAAGCCAGCTGATGGGCTACACGGCGCTGAGTCGAGGCGCGTTCACCGTTCGCGACGAGCACATCGGCACCGCGAGCGCACTCCTGGCGGCTGCGCAGGTGCCCAGCGACGCGTCTCGCACCACCTTCCTCGCGTCGGCCAGCCAGACGCACGCCATCAGCGTCCAGCAGTGGTACCTGGCCCTCACCGGCGGATGGACCCACGAAGCCAACGCCGAGGCGACCGACCTCCTCGGCGGCGCTCCACCCGACCTGAGCACGGCGGTGCCCGCGCTGCTCACCCTTCGCGAGTCCGCCCTGGTGGTCGTCGAACCCGGTGAGCTCGACGCGGCACGAGCCGCGGCGGGCGACGCCGGGTCGATGGTCGTCAGCTGGTAGGTCCCTACAGGACCCTGCGGACCAGACGCCAGTAGCCTGCGAGGAGGCTCTGGAGGGGCTGGCCCCACCGTGGCAGGGGCATCGCGGCGGCATCGAACCGGACCGACCACAGCCCGGCGAGGTCCCGGTCGGAGACGGTCCGCATCCCCTGCACCAGGCGCCTGCGCTCCCCCACCCAGGCGAGGTGTCCCAGGACCCACCACCAGCCACGCACCTTCTGCGTCAGCCACCCCTGAGTCGCGGCGAGCACCACCATGCCCACCTCGAGCCCCAGCAGTGCCGGTGCGAGGAGGACGAGGGTGCGCGTTCCGTAGCACGTGAGCACGACGAGCATCCGGTTGCGTTCCAGCAGGAACATCTTCCGGGGGTTGCGGCTGAACTCGTAGTGGTGGACCACGATCGCGTCAGGCACGTAGCGGACGGCGAGGCCGATCTGCCACGCCCGCCAGCTGAGCTCGAGGTCCTCCTGGTACGCGAAGAACTCGGGTGGGAAGCCGCCGAGGCGGTCCCAGACCTCGCGCCGCAGGACGAGCCCCGCGCCGCTCGCCGAGGCGACGTCCCGCGCGCTGCCGTGGGCGGTCGCCGGCTCGCCGAGCCCGCCCGCCCAGCTGAGCCCGAGCACGTGGAACGGGTTGCCTGCCGAGTTCATCCGGTCGGGGTCGTCGGCCAGCCGGATGCTCCCCGACGCGATGCCGACGCCAGGCTCTGCCGCGACGCCGGCCAGCACCGCGAGTGCGTCGGGGTGAACCACGGCGTCGCTGTTCACGAGCCCGAGGTATGGGGCGTCGACGTGACGCGCCCCCTCGTCAACGCCGCCGGCGAAGCCGAGGTTGTGCTCCGGCGTCACCAGCGCCGCGCCGTGCCGCGCACACAGGTCGGCCAGGTCGGTGCGCAGGCAGCCGTTGTCGACCACGACGAGCGAGACGCCGACCCCACGCGAGGTCGCGACCGCGGCGATCGCCTCGTGGATCACCGGTTCGGCGCCGTAGGCCAGCATGACCACGCCGACGTCGCGCTCAGGCATCGCCGCCGCTCACCTGCCCGGCGCTCCATCGCCGCGTTCCGTGCCATGCGTATCCGGCGACGGCGACGAGTGCCACGACGCAGCCGACCAGCAGAGCCGTGGCCGCGCGGATGTCGATCGGCGCCGGCCACGCGCAGGTGACGACGAGCGCGACCAGACCCGCGCCCCAGCCGACCACCAACCGTCGTTCACCGTTCAGCGACAGCAGCACCTGTGCGGCGACCTGGGCGAGCATGAACGCGGCACCCGATGCCGCAACGAGCGTGACGACGCCACGGGCCGCCGCGAAGCTCGATCCGAAGAGCCACGGCACGAGCACGGGCCCGAGCGCCCAGAGGCCGATCGTCCCGACGATGCCGGCGACCCCCGTCCACACCGCGGCGGTCCGCACCCGCCGGCGCAGCCCTTCGGCATCGCCTGCGCCGACCATCGCGGCGAGCCCCGGCAGGAGCACGGCCTGCACGGCCGCGAACGCGAACAGAGGGATGCGAGCGACGACGAGGACGGCGGTGAACCGGCCCGCCGCGGTCGACTCCCCGGGGCCCGCCAGCAGCTGCACGACGATGGGCCCGGCATTCGCCAGGACCTGGGAGAGCCCGGAGGCGGCGACGAGGGCGACGAGGGCGACCGCGGGTTGCGCCACGCGAGCGGGGCGTCCCGGCACCAGCAGTCGGCCCGGGCGAGGCGTCGTCGCGGCCATCGCCGCCAGCGGGGCCAGCACCAGGATCGCCGCGTAGGCCTCGGGGGTTCGCACCCCGGCCACCCAGAGCACCGATGCGGCGGCGGCGCGAAGCACGCCGTCGAGCCCGAGCTGCCAGCCGTAGCGCGTGAAGTGCCCGTTGCCGGAGAGCAGACCGCGCACGAGGTACGACCCCGCCATCACGGCCATCGCCGCGACGAGCAGGAGCACCAGGCTCACCCGCCCGGCGAAGAGATGCGTGGCGATCGGACGCGCCGCGGCGAGACCCACCGCGACCACCGCCAACACGACGAGACCCGCTCCACGAACCGCGTGAGCGGCGGCCCGTTGGTTCTCGACGCCCGCCGCCCGTGCGCCCGCGGTCGCTCGGGCGAGCACCTGCTCGAACGGCACGAACAGCCCGATCCCGACGGCGTTGAGCAGCGTCCACATCACGGAGAGCGGTGTGAAGTCGACCGCCGACAGCCCTCGCCCGGCGAACGCGAGGTAACCGTAGGTTGCGAGGCCGTAGACCGCGAGCCCGGTACCGACCGCCACGAGGGCGGTCCGGCCGGAGCCTGCCGGCCCGTCCTCTTCGGCGCGCGACGCACGGACGGGGGGAGTCAGGCGCACGCCGACCAGGGTAGTGGCGGGGCTAGGGTGTCCGCGGACGGGAGGAGCCAGGCTCGATGGAGTTCCGCGAACTGAGCATCGCCGGTGCGTGGCAGGTGGTGCCCAGGCAGCTGCCCGACGAGCGAGGCACCTTCCTCGAGACCTTCAAGGCCCGGTACTTCGAGGAGACGGTCGGCAGACCGCTCGCGGTGGCGCAGGTCAACTGCTCCGTGTCGGCGGCGGGCGTGGTGCGAGGCATCCACTACGCCGACGTCCCGCCGAGCCAGGCGAAGTACGTGACGTGCGTGCATGGCGCCGTGCTCGACGTCGTGGTCGACATCCGGCAGGGCTCGCCGACGTTCGGGCAGTGGGAGAGCGTCGTGCTCGACGACCTCACACGCCACGCGGTGTTCCTCTCCGAGGGGCTCGGGCATGCGTTCATCTCGTTGGCGGACGGTTCCACCGTCACCTACCTGTGCTCCGAGCCGTACGCGCCCGGGCGCGAGCACGGCGTGCACGCGCTCGACCCGGCGATCGGCATCGTGTGGCCGACCACCGCCCGCGACGGAGCCGCGCTGGCGCCGCTGCTCTCCGGCAAGGATGCGGACGCGCCGACGCTCGCGGAGGCCGCGGAGGCAGGGTTGCTGCCGCAGTACAGCGTTGCGTCGGCGTTCGTCGCCGGGCTGGGCAAGCTCTAGTCCGGATCGCGTCAGTCGGCCGTCGCGCGCAGCGGCGCCGTGAGCAGGCCCACCGCCGCCGCGAACGCGACGGAGCCGACCACCCAGACGGTCATCGGCCCCACCGGCGTGTCCCACCACCACTCGATGCCCGAGCCGAGATCCGGGCTGCGCACGTCCTCGCCCGTGACGTACCTGCGGATGTTGGTGTGCAGCGCGAGCGAGTTCGCCGCCGACAGCACGAGCACGACGAGCAGCCACTGGCTCGTCGCCCACCGCAGCGGCGGGGCGTCGACGCGGACGCACGCCGCGACGGCCAGCACGACGATGAGCGGCAGCAGGTAGCGCGGCTGCACCCACGCGCCGACGGGGTAGCCGGACACGTACTGCATGTAGCCCGAGGCGATCCAGAGCCCGGCGCCCACCAGGAGGACGGCCAGCGTCTGCCGCCGCGCCGCGCCGGCGAGCGCGGCGAACACCACTCCGACGAGCGCGCTCCATGCGCCGATCCACACCAGTCCGGGCAGCTGGGTGTCCAGCCAGCCGAGCCCGGTCTGCCCGAGCGCCCCGACCCAGAGCCGCGGCACCTCGACGAAGGTCCAGAGCAGGAACCGGAACGACGCCTCCATCGGCTCGGCGCTGCGGACCGCCCCGGACTGACCGGTCGCCAGGAACGCGAGAGCGGCCGCCACGGCGAGCACCGCCGGGTACGCGAGCCGTGTCAGCCGCCCGCGGCTCGACGGTCGCCACGTGATGATCACCGCGGCGCCGATCGCGACGAGGGCGAACGCGGAGGCGTCGCCGCGCGCTCCCGCGCCGACGGCCAGCGCGACCGCCGCGAGCCCGCCGAGCAGGCGACGGCGCCGGGCGTCCTCCGCCGTCAGGTACCCGATCACGGCGGCGAGCAAGGTCGTCGCGCACAGGATCGCCCAGCTGGAAGGGTTCACCGACGGCAGCAGGAACATCCCGAGCGGCACCGCTGTCACCGCGGTGCCCGCGACGAACCCGCGCCGGACGCCCGCCGGGCTCGCCAGCCACACGGCGGTGAGGAGGGTCACGGCGAGCACGGCGTTGACGATCCGCATCGCGAGCACCGAACGGACCACGTCGCCGCCGGCGAACAGCCCCATGACGAAGTAGAAGACGGGCGGGTAGTTGCCGTCGAAGTTGCCCCGGTCGCTCACCACGAGGTCGCGGTCGACCGCCAGCGACTCCCCCTGGCAGGCCGCGCTCGCCTCCGGCTGGAACGCGTAGCACGGCGAGGCCAGCAGGCTCTCGAGCACCTCGCGCTCGTCGGGCTCCGCCGTGGACTCGCACAGCCCGTCCCGGTCGCCCTGCGCGCACCAGATGCTCGCCAGGTGGTACTCCTCGTCGGGTGTTGCCCCGACGGGTGAGGCGAGCGCCCAGGCGACGAGCGCGACGAGCAGCGCGACGACTCCGAGGGAGCCGCGGAGGAACGACGGCCGACGCATCGCCGCGGCGGTCCTCGCCCGCAGCGCGGTTGTGCTCGTCACGCGCCGGAACGCTACCAGCGCCGCACCTCGGCCCGGCCCGGCGCGGCAGGGCCGACCGGTAGACTCACCGGCCGTGAGCATGGGCGAGAGGGCATCGGTGCTCGTCATCGTCCCCGCCTGGAACGAGCAGGACTCGCTGCCGGGAGTGCTCGAGGATATCGCCCGGTGCATGCCCGAGGCCGACGTCCTCGTCGTCAACGACGGCTCGACCGACCGCACGGCCGCCGTGGCGCGGGGGTCCGGCACGGCGATGCTGCTCGACCTCCCCCTCAACCTCGGCGTCGGCGGCGCCATGCGCGCCGGCTACCGGTTCGCCCTGCGTGGCGGATATGCGCGCGCGGTCCAGGTCGACGCCGACGGCCAGCACGACCCGGGCGACATCCCGCGCCTCCTCGCACTGCTCGACGACGGCGCCGACGTCGCGATCGGGGCGCGCTTCGCCGGCGAGGGCGACTACCGGGCACGCTGGCCGCGCCGCTGGGCGATGACCCTGCTGTCCGGGGCGCTGTCGCGGATCTCGGGGACCAGGCTGACCGACACGACCTCGGGGTTCAGGGCCGTCGGCCGCCGGGGACTCGAGGTGTTCGCCGCCGAGTACCCCGCCGAGTACCTCGGCGACACCGTGGAGGCGCTCGTCATCGCCGCCCGCGCCGGGCTGACCATCCGCCAGGTGGGCGTCGCGATGCGGGAGCGCGCCGCGGGCTCGGCCTCCCACTCCCCCGTCCAGGCGGCGATCTTCCTCGGCCGGGCCACCCTCGCGCTCCTCATCGCGCTGTCGCGCCCCATGCGCTCCCGGGCGCGCGAGGGGGTGGCGGCGTGACCGGCTACTGGTTCGCCGTCGGGTGCTCCGTCGCGCTCGTCCTCTTCCTCGTCTTCCTGCTGCGGACCCGGCGGCTGCGGGAGAAGTACGCGTTCATCTGGATCGCCGTCGCCGTGGTCATCTGCGTCATCGGCGCCTTCCCCGACCTCGTCGTCACCCTCGCCCGCGTCGCCGGCGTCCAGACGCCGGCGAACCTGCTGTTCGCCGCGTCGCTGCTCGTCCTGCTCCTCGTCTGCATCCAGCTGAGCGTCGAGGTCAGCACTCTGGAGGAGGAGACGCGGACCCTCGCGGAGGAGATCGCGCTGCTGCGGCTCGACGTCGAGCGGGCCCAGCTGCGCGCCGCGGACGACGATGGCGCCACGGGCCCGGCCGCGACCGACGGCCCGTGACGGATCCCGGCCGCGGGCCGGCCGCGCCACGGGTCGAGATCCTCATGGCCGCCTACCAGGGCGGCCCGTACGTCGCGCCGCAGATCGACTCGATCCTCCGGCAGACGCACACCGACTGGGTGCTGCGGGTGCGCGACGACCGGTCGGTCGACGGCACGTACGAGGTCGCCCGACGGTACGCCGCCGAGCACCCCGGCCGGGTGGCCGCCGAGCAGCGGGCGACGAACAGCGGCTCGGCGCACCGCAACTTCCTCGAGCTGCTGGCCGGGTCGGCCGGACAGTACGTGATGCTGGCCGACGACGACGACGTCTGGCTCGAGGACAAGGTCGCGGTCACCCTGCGGGAGATGCGGCGCATCGAGGCCGAGGCGGGCCCGGGCGTCCCCGTCCTGGTCCACACCGACCTGTCCGTCGTCGACGCGTCGCTGCGGGTCGTCGCCCCGTCGATGGCGCACAGCCAGCGGCTCGCCGTCCGCGAGACCCGGCTGGAACGCCTGCTGGTGCAGAACTCCGTCACCGGGTGCACCGTGATGGTGAACCGGGCGCTCGCCCAGATGGTTCACGAGCCTCTCGACGGCATCGCGATGCACGACTGGTGGCTCGCCCTGCTCGCCGCGGCGTTCGGCCGGATCGGCTACGTCGCCACCCCGACCGTCCTGTACCGACAGCACGGCGGCAACACCGTCGGGGCCAACGACGCCCGTAGCACGCGGTACCTCCTGGGGCGGGCGCTCGGTGGCGGCGAGACGCGTGCGCGCATGCACGCGGCCTCCGCACAGGCCGCGGCACTCCTCGAGAACCACGGTGAGCGGCTGACCGCGCGCCAGCGGGCCGCCGTCGCGGCGTGCGCGGGGCTCGGCGACCGCGGCAAGCTCGGCCGGCTGCGGGACGTCGCGCGGTACGGGATGTGGAAGAACACCGCGCTGCGGCGGCTCGGGCAGGTCTGGTTCGTCTGAGGCCCGGGCGGCCTCAGCCTCGCCCGCCGAACGTCCTGCCGAGCCGCCCGGCCACCCGCCGGCTGACCTCGCGCACCCCGCCGGCCTTGAAGTAGGCGACCGCCAGCCGGACGTTCCCGACCGGACCGAGCCGGCGCCGCGGTCGCGCGGAGGGCCTGCTCGCGGACCGGCCGCGTGCGACGGACAGGTCCGCCGCACGCCGCGGCGACCGGCAGAACTCGACCAGCGGCCGCAGCACCACGCGCCAGCGGAAACGTTCGGCGAGCTCCGCGACGCGCGCGCGCGCCGAGGCGGCCGCCTCGGCGTCGTACAGCATCGCCTCCAAGGCGTCCGCGAGCGCGTCCACGTCCTGCGCGGGCACCACGCGGCCGAGGCCGTGCTCGCGGATCAGGCTCGCGAACGTGTCCCCGTCGGTCGCCACGATCGGCAGCGACGTCCACAGGTAGTCGAGGATGCGGGTGCGGAAGCTGAAGGCCGTCTCGACGTGGGTGAAGTGGGTCGAGACGCCGACGTCGGCGTCCAGCAGGAAGTCCGCCCGCTCGTCGTAGGGGACCCAGCCCTCGTTGAAGAAGACCACGCGGTCCGTCAGCCCGAGCTCGTCGGCCAGGCGGCGGGTCTCCCCCGCGACGCGCATCTTCGGCACCCCGGGGTTCGGGTGCACCGTGCCGAGGAAGAACAGCCGCACGTCCTCGTGCCGCTTCGCCAGCGCGTCGACCGCGCGGACGAGGGTCAGCGGGTCGAACCAGTTGTAGATCCCCCCGCCCCAGAGGATCACCTTGTCGTCGGCCCCGATCCCGGGGACGGCGCCCCGGATCGCGTGCCGGTGCTGCACCGGCGGGTCGTCGCTCACGCCGAAGGGGACCACCGCGAGCAGCGAGGACAGCGTCGCGTCCTCGTCGTACACCGCGGGGTTGACCCGGCCCTGCCCGGCGAGCTGGCCGAGCCAGAAGTCGCGCTGCTTCTCCGACGCGCAGAGCATCAGGTCCGCGCGGGCGATGGTCTCGTTGAGCACCCGTGTCGCATCGGCGACCGCGAGCTCCCGGTCCCCGGGCGGCAGGTCCTTGGCCTGCTCCAGCTGCTCGAGGTGGATCGGGTCGTACAGGTCGGCGACGAGGATCTTCGTCGAGCCGACCAGCCACGGCGCCGTCTCGAGCAGGAAGCCCTGGAACACGATGACGTCGGCCCACTCCAGCGCCTTGCGCAGGCCGGCGCCGAGCTCCGAGGAGACCGTGAAGGCGTCCGACGAGACGCGGGCGGCCCCCGTCGAGACCAGCCGGACCTCGTGCTCGGCGGCGAGCGCCGAGGCGATCTCCCAGGCGCGGATCGCGGGTCCGGCCATCCGGTCGAGCAGCGGCTCGCCCGTGACGACGAGGATCCGCTGACCGCCGGTGAAGTGCTCGGCGATCCCGAAGGCGTCGACGAGCGCGTCGTGCGCCGCGACGTACGACGCCATCCCGTACGCCGGCTCGAGCGCCTCGCGGAACAGCGGCAGCAGCTCGCGGTCGGACCGGCGCCGGCGTGCCTGGAGGTCCCGGCGGTCGGCGTCCAGGGACGGCAGGTGGCCGACGAAGGCGTCGATGGCGAACGGCGCGGTCAGGGCCGTCTTGTCCACGGCCAGCCGGGGTTCGCCGTCCCCTCCCGGCGAGCGCTCCAGGTCGAGCACCGAGGTGTCGGTGCCGCTCATCGCCACCGCGCGCCGCACCGAGAGCATCAGCGCGGCGGGCAGCGTGCGCGCGAGCGACTCGTCGTCGAAGTTCTTGTACATCGCCATCAGCGCGTTGCGCTCGAGCAGGTACCGCTCGCGGAAGCCGCCGAACTTGTCCATCGTCGCGTGGTGCTTGTGGAACGCGACGGACCGCGGCTCGTACCGCACGCGGTACCCGAGCAGGTTGAGCCGCCAGCCCAGGTCGACGTCCTCGTAGAACATGAAGAATCGCTCGTCGAACCCGCCGACCTCGAGGTACACCGCCGCCGGCATCACCGTCGCCGCGCCCGTCGCGAACAGCACGTCCTTCGGCCGGTCGAGGTCCGGCGTCGCGGGCCGCTCCGCGTGCGGCTTGTAGCCCATGCCGTACCAGGTCAGCGCCGCGTCGACGTAGTCGACGAGCTTGCCGTCCCAGTCCAGCACCTTGCAGGCGACGGCCCCGATGCGCGGGTCGGACTCCAGCGTGGTCACCGCCGCGGCGAGCCACTGCCGGTCCGCCCGCGCGTCGTTGTTCAGCAGCGCCACGTACGCGCCCGTGGCGTGGGCGACACCGAGGTTGCAGCCCCCGGCGAACCCGGTGTTGCGCGCCGACTCGACGACCACGGCCTCGGGGACCGCGGCCCGGATCGCCGCCGCGCTGCCGTCACCCGACGCGTTGTCCACGACGACGAGCTCGAGCCGCTCGGCGGGCCAGTCGAGGTCCCGCAGCGAGCGCAGGCACGCGATCGTGTCGTCGGCGCCGCGGTAGTTGACGAGAACCACGGACACGACGCCGTCGCGCCGCTGCGCCGGTGCGGGCCGCCCCATCGCCATCCGCTCCTCCGTCCGCCGCCACGCGCCATCGATGCTCCCCATGACGCCGCGAGGATCCTACCGAGCGCCGTCGCGGCAGCGGTCCGGTGGACGCGGCAGGACCTAGGCTCTGGTCGTCCGGCACCGCGGAGGGTCCATGCACGTCGTCGTCGTCAGCACGCGGGCGGTCGCGCCGCTCGCCCGCGCCACGGCCCGGCACGCGACGAGGTGGGCGACGACGCACGTGCTCGACGCCGACGGCGGCTACCGCCAGGTTGCGGACGAGCGGGTGCTGCGACCGGCCGACGTGGGCGTGGGGGACGACGAGCTGCACCGCCTCGCCGCCGCACACGGGCCGGGCCGGTTGGACCGGGTCCTTCTCCCGCGGGCCGCCAGGACGGTGCTCGCCGCGCTCGCCGACCAGGTGCTGCTGGCCGTCCGCGCCGGAGTGGTGCTGCTGGCCGACCCGGCTCCCCTGGCGGACGAGCTGCCCGAGGGCGGCTTCGCCGCCGCGTTGCGCGCCCCTGGCCGGCCGGACGACGGACGCGCGCCGGATGCCGACGCGCTGCGCTCGGCCGGCACCTGCAACTCGAACCTCGTCGTGCTCTCCGGGGCGGGCTCAGTGCTCGACGCCTGGGACCCCGGCGACGCCCGCTGGCTCGACGTCGCCCTCCTCGAGCGCCAGGACGGGCGTGTCCTGCGCCGGCCCGAGCTGGTGCTCGGGGCCGCCGGGCTGAGCGCCGAGCGCAAGGTCACGGCCGGGCCGTCGGGCGAGCTGCTCCTCGACGGCGCGCCCGTCGTCGCGCTCGACCTCGGCGAGATCCACCCGCAGCGCGCCTGGTGGTGGGGCGGCGAGCCCGAGGCGGACGTCCGCGGCCGGCTGAGCGAGCACCCCGCGCTCGCCGCGTTCGTCGGCGAGGTCGCCGCCCAGGCGGTGGCCGACGAGGCGGCGGCCCCCGCGTCGTCGTCCGATCTGACGACGACGAGCCTCGGGGCGCTGCTCGACGAGCCGCTGCGCCTGCTCTACGCCGCCGACGACGGCACGGCGCCCGATCCGTTCGACCCGGCGGCCGCCAAGGCCCTCCTGCGCTGGCTCGTCGAGCCGCCGGCGACCGGCGGGCCGGGCCGTTACTTGCGCGCCCTGCTCTCCTCGCGCCCCGACCTGCGCGCCGCCTTCCCCGCGGTCCCGGGGGCCGACGAGCGACGGTTCCTGGCCTGGGCCCGCCGGCACGCCGCGGCCGAGGGGTACCCCCCAGCCATCGTCGCCGCAGCCGTCGAGGCTGCACGGCGCCCCGCCCGGCGCCGGTCGCGGCCGGGGGTCGAGGTGATCGGCTTCCTCGGCGGCGAGCTGGGCATCGGCGAGTCCGCCCGCCTCGTCGTGCGCGCGCTGGACGCCGCCGGCGTGCCGCACGCGACGCACCCCGTGGACCGCTTCCTGCTCAGCCCGCGCCGGAGCGGCCCGGATCCCGCCACCGTCGCCGGCCCGTTCGACACGGCCGTGATCTGCGTGAACGCCGACCTGACGCGGCAGGTCGCGGCCACCGTGCCGCACCTGACCACCCACCGCTACCGGATCGGGATGTGGTACTGGGAGGTCGAGCAGTTCCCGCCCGCCCAGCACGGCGGCTTCTCGGCGGTCGACGAGGTCTGGGTCGCCACCGACTTCGTGCGGCGCGCGGTCGAGCCGCACTCCCCCGTGCCTGTGGTCACGGTGACGCCGCCGCTGCCGCAGCGCGGGCCGGAACCGACCCTCACCCGCGACGACCTCGGCCTGCCGGGTGGACCGCTGCTCCTCTTCTCGTTCGACCACCTGTCCACGCTCGAGCGCAAGAACCCCTTCGGCCTGCTCGACGCGTTCTCCCGGGCCTTCGCACCGGGCGAGGGGCCGACGCTGGTACTGAAGTCGATCAATGCGCACCTGCGGCCGGCGGACGCCGAGCGGGTACGGCTCGCCGCCTTGGCCCGGCCCGACGTGCTGCTCGTCGAGCGGTACCTCGAGCCGGCGGAACGCGACGCGCTGGTGGCCACCTGCGACGCCTACGTGTCCCTCCACCGCTCCGAGGGACTCGGCCTGACCATGGCCGAGGCGATGGCCTGGGGCAAGCCCGTGGTCGCCACCGGCTACGGCGGCAACCTGCAGTTCATGACCGACGAGAACAGCTTCCTGGTCCCGTGGTCGGCGGTGCCGATCGGGGCCGGCGCGGAGCCCTACCCGCCCGACGGGACGTGGGCGGAGCCGGACCTCGACGCCGCCGCGGCCGCGCTGCGGCTGCTCGTCGACCGGCCCGACGAGGCGCGGGCACGCGGCGAGCGCGCAGCACTGGACGTCGCGACGCGGCACTCCCCCGCCGTCGCCGGGGCGGCGATCGCCGCGCGGCTCGGCCGGCTGGCCGCGCGCCGCCGGCTGGCGGCCGTGTCGGACGTGCGGCCCGGGCAGGCGGTGCGGAGGGCGGTGCGGCGGCTTCGCTGAGGCGCATCGCCCCCCGTCAGTGGACGGCGAGCAGCGCCAGGTCGTGGTCGACCATCCGGCCGACGAGCTCGTCGAACTGGACGGTGGGCACCCAGCCCAGCTCGCGATGGGCCTTCGACGCGTCGCCGACCTGCTCGGCCGCGTCGGCGGGGCGCACGAGCTCCGGGTCGTGGACCACATGGGAGGCCCACTCGGTGATCCCCGCCCGCGCCATCGCCGCCGCGACGAAGTCGTCGACCGTGTGCGTTCGCCCGGTGGCCACCACGAAGTCGTCGGGAACGGTGTGCCGGACGGCCCGTACCAGCGCGTCGACGTAGTCCGGAGCCCAGCCCCAGTCGCGCCGGACGGACGTGTCGCCGAGGGTCAACGTGCCCTCGCCGTCGCGCGCGATCCTGGCCACCGCGGCGGTGATCTTCCGGGTGACGAACGTCGGCGGCCGGAGCGGCGACTCGTGGTTGTAGAGGATGCACGTCGCCACGTGCAGGCCGCGGCTGCGGAAGACGCCGGCCATCTGGTGCGCGTAGGCCTTCGCCGCCCCGTAGGGCGAGACCGGTCGGATGGGAGTGGACTCGTCCTGCGGCGCGACCGCAGCGCGCCCGAAGATCTCTGCGCTGGACGCCTGGACCACCCTCACGGGCACGCCGCTCGCCTCCTGGGCGGCCGCGGCAGCCTCGTAGACGTAGACCGCGCCGAGGCCGCTCACCAGCCCCGTCAGGCCCGGCTTCTCCCACGAGAAGGCGACCGAGCTGATGCCACCGAGGTTGTAGACCTCCGTCGGGGACAGCCGCACGAGGATCTCGCGCAGGCCGGCCGCGTCCTCGAGCTGCCCGACGTGGAGCTCCACCTCCGGGGGCAGCCGTCCGGCGACATCGGCCAGGTCGTCCGACGGCAGGACGAGGCCGTGGACCTCCGCACCCTCGCCGACGAGCCGGCGCGCGAGGTACGTGCCGTCCTGCCCCCCGACTCCGGTGACGAAGGCTGAGGTCATCCGTTCACCGGCCGGCCGGCGCGCTGCTCCGACAGGTCGTTCTCGACCATCATCCGGACCAGCGTGGGGAAGTCGACCTGAGGCTTCCATCCGAGCACCTGGCGCGCCTTGCTCGGGTCACCGATCAGCAGGTCCACCTCGGCCGGCCGCATGAAGCGCGGGTCCTGCTCGACGTACGGCGCCCAGTCCTCGATGCCCACTAGCGCGAATGCGACGTCCAACAGGTCGCGAATCGAGTGGTTCTCGCCGGTGGCGATCACGAAGTCGCCCCCCTCCGGCTGCTGGAGCATCCGCCACATCGCGTCCACGTAGTCTCCGGCGAAGCCCCAGTCCCGCTTGGCGTCGAGGTTGCCGAGCGTGACGCGCTCCTGGAGCCCGAGCGAGATGCGCGCCACCGCCCTCGAGACCTTGCGAGTGACGAACTCCGGGCCGCGGCGCGGCGACTCGTGGTTGAAGAGGATGCCGCTCGAGGCGTGCATGCCGTACGACTCACGGTAGTTGATCGTCATGTAGTGGCCGAACACCTTGGAGACGCCGTACGGCGAGCGAGGCCACAACAGCGTCGTCTCGCGCTGCGGCACCTCCTGCACCTTGCCGAACATCTCCGAGCTCGACGCCTGGTAGAAGCGCACGCTCGAAGGGTCATCGGCGGCGTACAGACGCACGGCCTCGAGGATGTTGAGCACGCCCTTGCCCGTCACCTCGGAGGTGAGGAGCGCGTTCTCCCACGAGTACGCGACGTAGGAGATGGCACCGAGGTTGTAGACCTCGTCCGGCCGCGCCGCGTTCAGCGCCCTGATGAGCGACGACATGTCCGACAGGTCGCCGCTGAGCAGCTTGACACCCGGAACCGTCTCGTGGACGAGCTGCAGCTTCGGGTTGTTCTGTCCGCGGATCAGGCCGTAGACCTCGTAGCCCTTCGAGAGCAGGAGCTCAGAGAGGTAGAGGCCGTCCTGGCCGGTGATGCCGGTGATCAGTGCGCGGGGCATGGTTCCTCGGGGTGCTAGCTGTCGGCGGACCGAACTGAAGGATAGCGACTGCCCCGTCCGGCTCGCGCCGAAGGCACCGGACGCCCAGGCGGCACGGGCTCAGCCGGTAGGCTGGCTCGGCTGGACCGCAGGACAACAGGCACGGGAGCACATGAACGACACGAGCACGGACCGGTACGCCCACCTCGCGGTGCTGCCGATGCGCGAGACGTTGCCCCCTGCCGGGCTCCTGCGCGGCACGTGGCGCTCGGTGCGCGACATCGCGGCGCACCGCGAGCTGCTCTTCCTGCTGTCGCGCCGCGAGCTGAAGGCGCGCTACAAGGACAGCGTCCTCGGGTTCTTCTGGAGCCTGGCCCGGCCGCTCGCGATGCTGCTCGTCTACTACGTCGCCCTCGGCAAGTTCCTCGGCGCCGAACAGGTGCCGGGCCGGCCGGACGGCATCCCGCAGTACGCGATCTTTATCTTCAGCGGGCTCACGGCATGGCAGCTGTTCGCGGACATCGTCAACCTCGGGACGGGCTCCGCCGTCGCAAACGCGGGACTGATCAAGAAGGTGTACGTCCCCCGCGAGATCTACCCGCTGTCGGTGGTCGGCTCCGCGCTGGTGAACTTCGCGTTCCAGCTCGCGATCCTCGTTGTCGCCACCGCCGCGCTGGGCGCGTTCCCGACGGGTACCCGCTGGTTCTACTTCCCGCTGGCGCTGCTGGTGCTCGTCGTCTTCGCCACGGCGCTCGCCCTGGTGCTGTCCGCGGTCAACGTCTACCTACGCGACATCCAGTACCTCGTCGAGATCGCCGTCATGGTGCTGTTCTGGGCGTCACCGATCGTCTACTCCTGGTCCTTGGTCGAACCAAAGGTCGACGGCATCCTCGAGCGGTTGTACCTGTCGAACCCGATGACGATGGTGGTGCTCGGCTTCCAGCGCACGTTCTGGGTAGCGGGCCCGACCGCGGCCTACCCGCCGAACCTCGGGCGTGACCTCGGGTTGACGCTGGCAATCTCGCTGGTGCTGCTGTGGCTCGCCCAGCGGGTCTTCGCCCGCCTCCAGGGCAACTTCGCGCAGGAGCTGTGATGCCGGTCAATGTAATCGAGATCCGCGGGCTGTCCAAGCGGTTCGTCATCCGCAAGGAGAAGTCGCTCAAGGAGCGGCTGGTCAACTTCGGCCGGTCCAACCTGCACAAGGACGACTTCTGGGCCTTGCGCGACATCGACCTCGACATCGCCGCCGGCTCCACGATCGGGCTCGTCGGCCCCAACGGCTCCGGCAAGAGCACCCTGCTCAAGATGATCGGCGGGATCCTGCAGCCGACGAGCGGCGTGGTGCGCACCCGCGGCCGGCTCGCGGCGCTCCTCGAGCTCGGCGCTGGCTTCCACCCTGACCTAACCGGGCGGGAGAACGTCTACCTCAACGCGTCGATCCTGGGGCTGACCCGCCAGCAGACCGACCTCTACTTCGACGCGATCGTCGACTTCTCCGGCATCGAGCGCTTCATCGACACGCAGGTGAAGTTCTACTCGTCGGGCATGTACGTGCGCCTCGCCTTCGCGGTCGCCGTGCACGTCGACCCAGACGTGCTCCTGGTCGACGAGGTGCTCGCCGTCGGCGACGAACCATTCCAGCGCAAGTGCATGGACCGGATCCGCTCGTTCCAGCACGAGGGACGCACGATCGTCTTGGTCAGCCACTCGTTGGACCAGGTGGCGATGCTCTGCGACCGCGCGGTGGTCCTCGATGCAGGTGTTGTCAAGGCGGACGGCGATACGATCGACGCGCTGCGGGTGCTGCGCGACGAGTTCGAGGCGACGCGGCGGGATGACGTCGAGCGCGCCCTGTCCGTCACCGAGTCGGGCGACGAAGGCACCGTAGCCAGCCCTTGGGAGGCACGGCCGCGCACCGAGGTCACAGCGGTCACCGTCACCACGGGGGACAGCGAGGGGACGGACGCGACGTTCGCGCCGGGTACCGACGTGTCCGTGGCCGTCGACGTCACCACGGGGTCGCCGCTGGAGGACTGGTTCCTCGGCATCGCGGTCAACGATCACCTCGGCCAGCCGGTGTACGGGACCAACACGCGGTTGCTGGGCGTCGCGCTCCCGCGTGTGACCGAGCACGCCCGTTTCCGTTTCTACCTGCCGTCGTTGATGCTCGGCGAGGGTGACTACACGGTCGACGCCGCGGTCTCCCTGGCGACGGGCCTCGAGGTCCACCGCGCGGTGGCGGCTGCGCGACTCGTGTCGAGGACCATGGGGCACTCGGTGGGACCAGTTCACGCCGAGGCGGAGTTCACCGTGGTCTCCGACGGAGTGTCCTCAGGCCCGTCCGTCGAAACAGGTGCCGGTCGCCGCGCGACCACCAGGTAGTCCTGGGCACCGAACACCGCCTGGCTGAGCTCCTCGAGCGTGCGGTGGTGCGGCACGGGCTCCACGCCCAAGGGCTCCGCCGCGACCAACAGATCTGGCGCCGCGGGGTGCAGGCGCAGGATCTCGACGTCGACGAAGCCGTGGATCTCGACGAGGAACTGCAGGAAGAGCGGATGCAGCGGCCGCAGGTGGGTCGGGTCGAGGTAGAACGACGCGGCGCCGACTGCGAGGTTGGTGGGGTCCGGGGTTTCCAGGAGCAGCACGCCGCCGTCGGCGAGCGCTCCGTACGCGTTGTCGAGGAAGCGGGCGAGGATGCCGAGCGGGAGGTGCTCGGCGAGGTGGAATGCCGAGACCGCACCGAGCGAACCCGCGACGACGCCGCCAAGGTGTTCGATGCCGTCGGCCACGCAGACGTCGAGGCCACGTTCGTGCGCGGCGCGAGCCATGTCCGGGTTGCTGTCGACGCCGTACGCCGGGATGTTGGCGTCCCTGAGCACCTCGAGCCACTCGCCGCGGCCGCACCCGACATCGAGCACAGGGGCGGAGAGGTGCTCCAACCGCGGCCGGATCAACTCGAGCGTGCTCTCCTGGCGCTCGACGATCGCCGCGCGGCTTCCGCGGAACCGACGCTCGAACTCGACGTAGTCGCCGAAGCCAAGCAGGTTGTCGCTGGGCGGCTGCACCAGCGTGCCCAGTTCGGGCTCCGCAGGGCGTTCCCCCTCAGCAAGGTCGGCCAGCTTCTGCTGGATCGCCCGAAGCCGCACGGCCAACGAGTCCCTCTCCTGGCGCAGGCTCGAGGCGTCCGCGCGAAGCGCCGCGATCTCGTCAGCCAGCTCCACCGTCTGCGATCGCGCATCCTCGGCCGCCGCTCGGTGGGAGGCATCGAGCGCGTCCACGGCCTCGGCCAACTCGAGCACCGCGGTCACCAGGCGGCCGTTGACGGCTTCAAGCACAGGGCGGGCCGTTCGCCGCAGGCGTGTCACCCACGGCCGCGGCGAGGCATACTGCGCCGACGCCACCACCCGCGCCCGCGCAGTCAGCGCCCGAACGGTGTCGCCTCCATTGCTCTGGGTCGCCGGCGCAGTCTCGTCCGACCCCGCCTCGGCAGCACTCATGTCCTCCGGTCCCTCCACACTCGTGGCTTCCGGTCCCTCCACACTCGTGGCTTCCGGTCATTGCCGCCACGTCGCGGCGAGCCCGAGCCGGACGGCGCCCCGCCCTGAACGATTTCAGCCCGGAACCGCGATCCGCAAGCAGCACGGACGGCCCGGTTGTCCCCCCGTTAGTATGACCGGGTGGCTGCTCCGCTCCCTAACGTCGGCGACCTTCGCCGCGAGGATCTGGTACTCCACAGAGCCGCCGCCCACCTGAGCCCGCTCACAGTCGCCGACGCGGCGAATGGTGCGGGCGACGGGCTCGTCGAAGCGCTGAAGCAGCTCGGCTGGTCCCCGTCGACAGGGGACGCGACCTCCGCGCTCGTGGTCGGATCGGTAGCGCACAACGCCAGCCTGCTCGACGCCATCGGCGCGCACAGCCCCGCCGTCGTCGCGGCGCTCGAGGAGACCGCGCCGGTCGCCTGGCCAGGCTGGGACGGCGCCGTGCTGCGGCTCGGCTACGAGCCGTGCCAGTACACGGGAACGTGGCGCATCTATGTCGCGACCGCGGGGGCCGCGACACTCGGTCCGCTGCTCGCCGCGCCGGTGCAGCAGGAGGAGCTGCGCGCCGCTGGGGTCCAGTCGTATGCCGATCTCGAGGAAGAAGTCGAGGTCTGGCGCAACGCGGCGGTCGATGGCTGGGCACTCCGCCTGGAGGCCGAACAGCTCGTGCGGTCTCCCGACGAGGTGACGGTCGAACACCTCCAGGCTCACATCGCCGCGATGCAAGCCACCCTCTCGTGGCGGGTCACCGCTCCTCTGCGCGCTGTGCAGCGCCGTCGACTCGCACGCGCGCCGCGGTGAACACGCAGGCCGACAAGGACGTGCCGACCCGCGTGCACCAACGGCTCTCTGCGGTCGCACCCGTGTTCTCGGTCGAGGCGGGTGGCGGTCGGCGCGCCGGCGACCTGCTGGCGGCGATCGTTCCCGTGTGCCGCGCCAGCCCTCGGACGGCCGAGACCTGGCTCCTGCTCGTCGCCTTGACCGGCGTGTTCCCCACCGAGGATGAGGTGCGCGCCGCCGTGCGCCTTCTGCGTCGCCACGCCGGCGCAGAAGGTCAGCGCGACCTGCTCGCGATGGCGGCAGCGATCGCCTCTCGCGGCGAGGTGAGCCATGATCTGGTCGTCGTGCGTGACGCCACCGTGGCCGACGTCAACTTCAGTGCGCGCCACGACATCCACACCGGGATCCAGCGCGTGGTGCGGGAGACGCTGCCCATCTGGCGCGACCAGCACGAGTTCACGCCGGTCGCCTGGACGTCCCGGCACACGGCGATGCGGCTCCTACGGCCGTCCGAAGACGCGCGCGTCTTCCGGTACTCCATGGGCCAGAGCCCCAAGACGGTGACCCAGACCGGCGACTCCGACCCGCCGACGATCGTCGTGCCGTGGGACTGCGTTCTCCTGCTGCCGGAGGTCCCTGAACCCGCTGCCGGACAGGTGCTGGCGACGCTGGCCGAGCACTCGCCCAATCGAGTCGTCGCAGTCGGATACGACATGATCCCCATCGTCAGCGCCGACCTGCGTCCCCCTTCGGACGCGGCGCGGTTCACCCGGTACCTCGGGGTGATCAAGCAGGCGGACCGGCTCGCCGCGATCAGCAGGTCGGCCGAGGCGGAGTTCCGCGGCTTCGCGAGCGCTCTGGCGGCTCAGGGACTGCCCGGTCCGGAGGTGCGCGAGGTGACCCTGCCGTCGGCCATGCCGTCGACGGCACCCGTGGCGCGGGCCGCCGGGCGCGAGCGTCCGGTGGTGCTCTGCGTCGGAACGCACGACCCGCACAAGAATCACCGGGCCGTGGTGCACGCCGCCGAGAGGCTGTGGCGTGAGGGAGTCGACTTCGAGCTTGTCTTCATCGGCCAGCCCGGGTGGCGATCCGGGCCGGACGACATGTGCGTCTCCGGTGTCATCCGTGCCGGGCGACCCGCCCGGAGCCTCGGTCGCGTGCCCGACGCGATCCTGGCCCGTCAGCTCACGTCTGCCGCCTTCACCGTCTTCATCTCGCTGCACGAGGGGTTCGGGCTCCCGGTCGCCGAATCGCTGGCCGCCGGCACACCGGCGCTGGTCTCGAACTTCGGCAGCCTTCAGGAGATCGCCGAGGGCGGGGGATGTCTCGCCGTCGATCCGCGGGACGACGACGCGATCCTGGACGCGATGCGTGCGCTGCTGACCGACGGCTCGACACTTAGCCGGCTGCGCGCCGAAGCTCTGGAGCGCCCCGAGCGCACGTGGCGTGACTACGCGGACGACCTATGGCGGTTCGCCCACGACACCGTCCTGCCGGAACGTGCTAGCTCGATCGCGCATTCGCGGAGTGCGACGTGAGCGTGGTCGCCCGACGGCGACGCCGGCCGACACGAGCTGCGGTCGCTGTCTGGGTACGTCGCCTCGACCTCGTCGCAGACGCGCTGGGTAAGCCTCGTCCAGCAGGCTCTGCCTCTCTGGAAGCCCGCCTCGCCGAGGCAATCGACGTCACCGACCGAACCCAGGTGTGGCTCACGCTCGCGGTGCTTGCGGCGACGCTCCCCGACGACCTCACGGTCGAACGGACGGCTCGCGAAGCGCTGTTCCACGGACCGCGGCGTGTGCTCGACGCAGTGGCTGACCTCAGCACCAAGGAGTCCCTCGAGGCCGCCGTGCGCGTCGTCACCGAGGCGACGCTGGTCGACGTCCAGCACACTGCGAGCACCCCGTTCGCCACCGGGATCCAGCGAGTCGCCCGAGAGACCGTCCGTCGCTGGGCTGCCGCGCACCCGGTCGTTCTCGTGTCGTGGACCGAAGGCTTCTCGGCACTCCGCACACTGACGCCCGAGGAGGAGGAGCGGATGACCGGGCAGTCGGCGGGCCCCTACGATCCCTCGGTGCTCGTGCCGTGGCGCGCGACCTACGTTGTGCCAGAGCTCGCCGCCGACCTCGAGAGGACACGGCGCCTGCTCGCGCTCGCGCGGCACTCGGACAACCGCACCGGGACCATCGGCTTCGACACGGTGCCCATCACTTCCGCCGAGACGAGCGACACCGGCTTTGCCGGCTACTTCGCCAACTATCTCGCAGCGGTCCGGCATTTCGACCGGATCGCGACGATCAGCCGTGCCGCGGCAACCGAGTACCGCGGCTGGCGGGCGATGCTCGCCGCGATCGGGTTGCCCGGGCCGGACATCGAGCCCGTGCTGCTCCCGGCCGAGGCACCCTCACCCGACGACGGCGCGCTGGCTTCGGCACGTCGACGGTTCGTGCGCGATGACCTCCCCCTCGTCCTGTGTGTCGGGACCTTCGAGCCACGCAAGAACCACCTTGCGGTGCTGCACGCGGCGGAGATGCTCTGGCGTGACGGACTGCGGTTCTCACTGACGTTCGTCGGTGGCAGGTCGTGGAAGGCGGGCCGGTTCCAGCTGGAGCTCTCCCGGCTCCAGGAGGCGGGCTACCCGGTCGAGACCGCCAGCGGCGTTCCCGATGCCGAGCTGTGGGCCGCCTACCGGCTCGCGCGGTTCACCGTGTTCCCGTCGCTCAACGAAGGATTCGGGCTGCCGGCGGCGGAGTCGTTGGCAGCCGGCACGCCTGTGGTCACCTCGAACTTCGGCAGCATGGCCGAGATCGCCAGCGATGGTGGCGCCGTGCTCGTCGATCCTCGCGACGACGAATCGCTCATCGACGGCATGCGCCGCCTCCTCGTCGATGACCGCCTGCTGATGGTGCTGCGTGCCGAGGCCGCTGCACGGTCGCGTCGAACCTGGGACGACTACGCCACCGACACGTGGAAGTATCTCGTCGGGACCTCAGTGTGACCTCGCCACTCACCACGTCCCCTAGGCTCGTCCCCACCATGCCCGACGCCGCCACAATCACCGGCTCGCGCGTCGGCCGCTGTTTTCGCCGCGCGGCGGTGTCGTTGCCCGATCGGCTGCCATTGGTCATGCTTTGGATCACCGTAACAGCCGCCGTGATGCTGCTGCTCGGCCTATTCCGGCCAGCCGTCGTCCTGCCAGCGATCGCTGTCGTCGTCGCGGCGACCTGGCGCCTGACGCCCCGAGGGGTCGCGGTGGACGCTCGCGGCGTGACCGGGTCGCTCTTGGCTGTCGTCGGCGCCGCCACGTGGGCGGTTGTCAACCTGCCGTGGGCATCGCGGTACGTTCTCGCGGGTCGCGATCCGGGGTTCCTCACGCTCTCCGCGCACTGGTTGGCACACCACGGCACGGCGACGGTGCCAGTTCAAGAAGGCATGGCTATCGCCGCCGCTGTGGAAGGCGTCAAACCGGCTTCCGGCCCGTTCGGGCCGGCGGGAGACGTCCTGCACATCCAGGGCGCCAAGGCCCTCCCCGGAGTGCTCGCGACCGGCTCGTGGCTGCTTGGCGATCGGTTCGTCCTCGCAGGCAACCTCGTCGTCGGGGCGGTCGGCCTGATCGCGCTCTACGCACTCGGGCGGCGGGTGATCGGTCCCTTCTGGGCCTTTCTCCCAGTCACGGCACTCGCGGTCTCCGTGCCCATGGTCGTTTTCTCACGAGCCGCCTACACGGAGCCGCTGACGCTCGCGCTGGTCCTCGTCAGCCTGATTGCGGGGTGGGATGGGCTCGCGAACAGACGGCTGGCGATGCTGGCGGTCTCGGGAACCGCCGCCGGAGCGACGGCGATGGTTCGTATCGACGGCATGGTGTATGCGGTGGGGCTCTTCGCTGGTCTCGCCGTCCTGGGGATGGCGGTCCGGCCGGCGTCACGGCCCTGGTTGCGACGCGCAGGTCTCGCAGTGGGGCTCCCGGCGCTGGCCGGCATAGCACTCGGCTGGACCGATCTTAGGTTGAACTCACTCTTCTACTACGCCGCCCTCAGGACGCAGTCAGCTGCAGCCTCGGTGGGATTGGTCGTCTCGATTGCGGTCGCCGTCGTCGTCCTCTCGGTGCCGCTGCGCAGGCTGCCATTGTGGCTGACGGGCCGCCGCCGGCCCATCGCGATCACGGCGGCCGTCGTTGTCGGCGCTGCCAGTGTGTTCCTGGCGTCGAGACCGCTGTGGCTGACAACCCATCACGTCGACCCTGAGTCGGGCTACGGCCTGGTGATCAGCGCACTCCAGGAACGCGAAAACTTGCCGATCGACGGCAGCAGGAGCTACGACGAAATGTCGGTCACCTGGCTGACCTGGTACTACGGCATCCCGGCGATCACGCTGGGCTTCGCCGGGCTCGCGATGCTCACCTACTGGACGATCCGGCGGCGGGACACGCGCCTGCTCCTGCTGCTCGCCGTGGTCGGGCCAATCACCTTGATCTACCTCTGGCAGGTGAGCATCACGCCGGACCAGGTTTGGGCCATGCGCCGCTTCCTGCCGGTGACAATCCCCGGCCTTCTGCTCGCAGCTGCCTCAGCACTCCATTGGGCGAGCTCCCACGGTCCCCGCTGGGTCAACCGGACGATCGCGATCGTGGGCACAGTCGCGATCGTCGCCCCGACCGTCGGAGCCTGGAGCCCCCAGCTGGTGACGACCGTCGAGCAGAGCGGTCGGCTGGGTGAGCTCTCGACGGTGTGCAGCGCGCTCGGCGACGACCCTGTGGTGTTCATCGCCGCGCCGGACGTCCCCCCGTATTTCGGGACGCTGCTCATCTGGTGCGACGTACCCACCGTCGAGACGGTCGGCCACACCAGCCCGGAACTCCTGCGAGCGGTGGCCCGGGAGTGGGACCGACCGGTGCGCGTCGTCTCGTTCCGCAGCGACCTCGTGCCGTGGGCCGTACCTGCACCGCAGCCGTGGTCCGTCACGACGTCATCGCAGTGGACGCCGGCGTTGTCCCACCTCCCCGTCGAAGCAGACGTCACCACGTCGACCCTGTTCCTCGGCATGATCGAGCCATCGGGGTACGTCGTGCCCCTGACGCCCGCACAGGCACCGTGATCCACCGCGGCCGCTAAGCCTGGATCCACCGATGGGCTCGGTGTCGCGGCTGGGCGTGGGAACACGAGAATGCCCCTTTGAACTGGGAAGATGGACTTGCTGAGGGTCCAGGTCGACTAGTTCAAGAAGGGCATCTCGTAGAT
>Ga0255334_1000131_pt1 | contig 79214 bp, 71 predicted proteins | sample EtOH5_35cm_T3_12_FD_202080 | JGI IMG/M metagenome (GOLD analysis project Ga0255334, IMG submission 202080) | Sandy soil microbial communities from University of British Columbia, Vancouver, Canada - EtOH5_35cm_T3_129 | ecosystem: Engineered > Artificial ecosystem > Sand microcosm > Unclassified ...
CCTGGCTCCACCACACTTCGCCGCTGGCGATGCCGGGCAAAAAGCGCTTTTGCTGCTCGGCATTGCCAAACGCCATGATCACCGGCGCCACCATCACGGGGCCGAAGGGGATGATGCGCGGCGCGCCCGCCAGCGCGCATTCCTCTTCAAACAGGTGCTTTTGCACGGCGGTCCAGCCGGGGCCGCCGAACTCTTTGGGCCAGCCAAAACCCAGCCAGCCCTTTTTGCCCAGGATCTTGGCCCAGCCCTGCATGTCTGCACGGGTCAGGCGCAGGGCGTTGTGCACCTTGTGGGAGATTTCGGGGGGCAGGTTGGCGTGAACCCATGCGCGAACTTCGTCGCGAAAGGCCTGTTCTTCGGGGGTGAATGCGAGATCCATGCGGCTTGTCTCCTGAGAAGTCCTGTTTGTAGCACGGTCGTTCGTTTTATTCCTGTCCGGGTGGCGACATCGGCGCGGAGTCTGGGGAAATGCCCAGTTCAGAGCACAGCCGCTGCACCGTGCCCCGAAGGCTGGCCAGTTCTGCCTCCAGCGCGTCCACGCGGGCCTGCAGGGCTGGGGATGAGCCTGTGGCGCTGGTGCCTGACATGGGGGTGTAGCTGCTGCGGGTATCCACCGGCCCGCTCATCAGGTGCGCCCAGCGCTGCTCGCGCGCGCCGGGTGCGCGGGGCAGTTGGATGACCAGCGGGCCGCCTTTTTCGGCGCTGCGCTCCTGCAGTTCGTCGAGGAAGGCTTCTACCGACGAAACGTCGGCAAACCGGTACCAGCGCTCGGCGTTGATGCGCAGCTCGCCCGCGGTCTGCGGGCCGCGCAGCATCAACAGGCCCAGCAGCACGGCCGATTGCTCGGGCACGCCCACGCCGCGCTGAAAGTTGTGCTCCCAGCGCGTGGTGCGGTTGCCGCTGCTCTCGAACGCCAGCGACAGGAGCTTGAGCGAATCGAGCGCCTCCTGCGCCTCGGCGTCGCTGAGGTTCATCACCGGGTCGCGGCTGGTCTTCTGGTTGCAGCCGGTCAGCAGGCCGTTGAGCGACATCGGGTAGCTGTCGGGCACCGTGCGGGCCTTTTCCATCAGCGTGGCGAGCACGCGGGCTTCATGGGGGGTGAGGGGGCGGGTGGCGGGGTCGAAGGGCACTGGGATAATCCGATAGAGCGTGTTATGTACTTTTACGTGCCCGCGAAAGCCGGGGAAAGGCCCGGCAACTAGGCGCAGGACGCACCGCAGTATGAATACTGCAAGCGTTCTGCAACACCGTGGCCGGGCCTTTCCCCGGTTTTCCCGAAGGGTTGGGCCAAGAGGCCAGCGCTTGCAGTGTTGCGAACCTTGCCAAGGCTACCAGCCTTGGCGGTGGCTCGCGCCTTGCGATCACTGGCCTCTTGGCCCAACGCGGGTACGTAAAAGTACATAACACGCTCTCAATGAAGAACATCGTCATTCTGATCTCTGGCGGCGGCTCCAACATGGCCACCATCGTTCGCACCGCGCAACAAGAGAACTGGGAGCAGCGCCATGGCGCCCGCGTGGCGGCCGTGATCAGCAACAAGCCCGATGCCGCCGGGCTGGTTTTTGCACGCGAGCAGGGCATTGCCGCCGAGGCGCTGGACCACAAGGCCTTTGCCAGCCGCGAGGCGTTCGATGCCGAACTGGTAGCCACCATCGACCGCCACCAGCCCGCGCTGGTGGTGCTGGCCGGGTTCATGCGCATCCTCACACCGGGCTTTGTGGCGCATTACGCCGGGCGGTTGATCAACATCCATCCCTCGCTGCTGCCCGCGTTCACGGGCCTGCACACGCACCAGCGCGCCATCGATGCGGGCTGCAAGTTTGCCGGCGTCACGGTGCACCAGGTGACGGCCGAACTGGATGTGGGCCCGATCCTGGACCAGGCCGTGGTGCCCGTGCTGCCGGGCGACACGGCCGAGACGCTGGCGGCGCGCGTGCTCACGCAGGAGCATGTGATTTACCCGCGTGCCGTGCGGGCGCTGGTGCAGGCACCCTGATTTTCCGCGCGGGGGCGGCAGCATTAGTATGCTATTTAATTTATAGCATATGGCGCTTTATTCATAAGCGCTTGAGCCGGTTTTTACTCAAATCCTTCACCAGGGCCAGGGCCAGGGCCAGCGCCTTCGCCGCACGGCTCAAAGCGGGGCCGCATCTGTCCGTCCACCGACACGTTGTCCAGAAACATGGCTGCGGGCCGCACCCACAGGCCGCGCTGGCCATAAAGCGCGCGGTACAGCGTCATGGCCTCCAGCGTCTCGCTGTGGCGCACGGTGTCGATCACCTCATACAGCCCGCCCTTGTAGTGCCGGTACAGGCCCGGTGGCGTGTGGATGAGTGCGGGCAGGTCGTCGTCGGTCATGGGGGAAGGGCGGGTCATAGGAGCCGTACAGAGAGGAGGCGCAGATTGTGCGCGCCTGTCGGTGTACTGTGGCGCTTTGCCGCTGGGTCTTGGGGGAGGTGCGCACGCACTGATCGCGGTGTCGGTGGGACAATCGACACATGCACCCCAAAGTCCTTATCGATGCCTGTGCCGAACTCATCAGGCTCACCCTCACCTTTGAACACCCCGCCGATGCCGTGGTGTCGCGTTTCTTTCGCGACAACCGGGGCCTTGGCCCCCGCGAGCGCGCCACGCTGGCCGAAACGGTCTACACCGTGTTGCGCAAGAAGCTGCTGTTTGACCACATGGCACCCTCGGGCTCCGGCCCGAAAGAGCGGCGCCTGGCTATTCTGGGATTCCATGGCCCGCGTGATTTTTTGCTCGGCGGCCTGACCGATCAGGAAAAGAACTGGCTCGAGCAGTGTGACGCCGTCAAGCCCGATGACCTGATGGAGCGCCATCGCCACAACCTGCCCGAGTGGCTGGTTCAGCCCCTCAAGGACCAGCTGGGCGCGGGTTTCTGGCCGCTGGCGGAGAGCCTGTCGCAAACGGCCCCGCTCGATCTGCGCGTCAACGCCTTGAAGGAAAAACGGGCGGATGTGCAAAAGGAGCTTGCGAAAGCAGCTATTAAATCGGTAGCAACCCCATATTCTCCCTGGGGCCTGCGCATTGACGGCAAGCCGGCGCTGACCAAGCTCGATGCGTTCACGCGCGGCGCCATTGAAGTGCAGGACGAAGGCTCGCAGCTGCTGGCCCTGCTGCTCGACGCCAAGCGCGGCGAAATGGTGGTGGATTTTTGCGCGGGCGCGGGCGGCAAGACGCTGGCCATTGGCGCCACCATGCGCAGCACCGGTCGCCTGTATGCGTTTGACGTGTCGGCCCACCGGCTGGATGCGCTCAAGCCGCGGCTGGCGCGCAGTGGTCTTTCCAACGTGCACCCGGCGGCCATTGCCCACGAGCGCGACGAGCGCATCAAGCGCCTGGCGGGCAAGATCGACCGTGTGCTGGTGGATGCCCCGTGCTCGGGCCTGGGCACGCTGCGCCGCAACCCCGACCTCAAATGGCGCCAGTCGGCCAAAAGTGTTCAGGAACTGGTGGCCAAGCAAACGTCCATCCTCGACAGCGCAGCCCGCCTGCTCAAGCCGGGTGGGCGACTGGTGTATGCCACCTGCAGCATCCTGCCCCAGGAAAACGAGGCCATAGCCGAGGCTTTCAGTGCCGCGCACCCCGATTTCGACCTGCTCGATGCCGGTGAATTGCTGGATCAGCTGAAGGTGGCGGACGCGCGCAGCCTGTGCAGTGGTGGTGCCTCGGGCACTGGCTATTTGCGCCTGTGGCCCCATCTGCACCAGACGGACGGTTTTTTTGCGGCGGTATGGGTTAAAAAGGCCTGAGCTGATGCGGGCGGGGGCGTGCGAGCGCACGCCCTGTCGGCCTCCAAATTGGCTTGAACACTGTGCCATGCCCGAACTCCAGCGGGGCGCGGCACTCCAACGCCAGCCCCCGTCCTGTTGAGGGATGTTTCTTCTGGAGCAAGGTGATTTGACTATGCTTTTACCCGATTGGGCCGTCCTGAACGCCGCCATTGACTGGCTGGGCCATGGTTTGTGGCGCCTGGCCTGGTGGCAGATCGTTCTGTACACCCTGGCAACCACCCACATCACCATTGCGGCGGTCACGATCTTCCTGCACCGCGCCCAGGCGCACCGTGCGCTGGACCTGCACGCCATTCCCGCGCATTTCTTTCGCTTGTGGCTGTGGCTCGGCACGGGCATGGTCACCCAGGAATGGGTGGCGATTCACCGCAAGCACCACGCCAGATGTGAAACCGTGGACGACCCCCACAGCCCCCAGACGCGTGGCCTGGCCACCGTGATGTGGCGCGGCGCCGAGCTGTACCGCGCCGAGTCGACGAACATGGAAACAATCAAAAAGTTTGGCCACGGCACGCCGAGCGACTGGATCGAGCGCAACCTGTACAGCCGCTTCAGCTGGCAGGGGGTGGCACTCATGCTGATCCTGGATCTGGCCCTGTTCGGTGCCGTTGGCGCCGCTGTGTGGGCCGTGCAGATGGTCTGGATTCCGTTCTGGGCAGCCGGTGTGGTCAATGGCCTGGGTCACTACTGGGGCTACCGCAACTTCGAGGCGCCGGACGCCAGCACCAACCTGTCGCCCTGGGGCATCATCATTGGCGGCGAAGAGCTGCACAACAACCACCACACCTATCCCACGTCGGCCAAGTTCTCGGTCAAGCCCTACGAGTTCGACATGGGCTGGGCCTACATCCGCCTGATGCAGGCGATCGGCTGGGCCACCGTCAAAAAGGTGCCGCCGAAGCTGCAGATGGGCGAAGTCAAGCCCGTGGCCGATGAAAAGACGCTAGAGGCGCTGATCGCCAACCGCTACGAGGTGATGGCCGGCTATGCGCGCGGTGTGCGCCAGGCCTGCAAGGCCGAGATGGTCGCGTTGCAGGCGCGCCAGGCCGATGCGTCGGTGCTGCGGGCCGCCAGGCGCTGGCTGCACCGAGATGCGGAGAAGGTGCCTGCTGTCGCCTTGCCGCAGCTGGCCCAGGCGCGCGCAGCGTCTCCTGTGCTCGACAAGATGATCACCATGCGCGAAGAACTGCGCCAGCTGTGGCTCAACACCTCGCACTCGCGCGAGCAGCTCACGGCGGATCTGCAGGCTTGGTGCCGCCGGGCCGAGGACAGTGGCATTGGCGCGCTGCAGGAGTTTTCGCGCAGGCTGCGCGCTGCACGCGCCTGATGCCTGCGATTTTTCCGGCAACTGGAAAGCCCGCTTCATGCGGGCTTTTTTTATGTCTGGAATAAGCAAAGAACTATTTGGTTTTATGCAATCAGGGTTCGTATCGATAGACTGCCCATCCTTCGTAAGCGCGGGTGCAAGCCATTGAGTGAGCTATTCGGCCCGCATCACGGTTCTGTCAATCTCTGCCCGATGCTCCCTTGTCTTTTTCAGTCAACCAGCAGTCGCAGTCGCAATAGCAAGCATCGCCATGCCACAAGTCCAGCAATTCCCATCTCCCCCCAGCGATCAGAAATACTGGGATGAGTCGCTCGAAACCCAGTCCCGAGCCGAGTGGGATGCCCTGAAGCTGCGCTTGCTGCAGGACCACCTGACCCACGCCTACCAGAACTCGCCCTATTACCGCGCCAGTTTCGATGCGGCCGGTGTTCACCCCGATCAGCTCAAAAGCCTGGATGACATCCGGCGCTTTCCCTTCATCAACAAGCAAACCCTGCGCGAGCGGCAACTGGCGGCACTGCCCTGGGGGGATCTCGTGGCGGTGCCGGAGCGCGATATCGTGTACATCTCGGCGTCGAGCGGCTCCACCGGGGTGCCTACTGCGTCGCCGTTCACGGCGCAGGATTTCGAAGACTGGATGGACTACGAGGCGCGCCAGTTCTGGTCATCGGGCCTGCGTCCGGAAGACCGTTACTGCCACTCCCTGAATTTCTCGCTGTTCGTGGGCGGGCCTTGCGTGCTGGGGGCGCAGAAGCTCGGTGCGTTGTCGATCCATGCTGGCACGGTGCCGTCCGAGCGCCTGCTCACCATCATCAGCCAGTTCCAGGCCACGGCCATGTGGACCACGCCGTCTTACGCCTGGTACCTGGGTGAAACCGCGCTCAAGCAGGGCATCGACCCGAAGAAGGATCTCGGCATCCGCCGCATCTTTGTCGCGGGCGAGCCCGGCGGCTCCATCCCCGAGACCCGCCAGCGCATCGAGGCACTTTGGGGGGCCGAGGTGTACGACTACTACGGTCTGTCCGACATCTTCGGCTCCTGTGCCGGCATGTGCGAAGAGAAAAACGGCCTGCACTGGGCCGAAGACCACATTCTGGTGGAGGTCCTGGACCCGAACACCGGCGAGCCGGTGCCCGAGGGCGAGCGCGGTGAAATGGTGTTGACCACGCTGAAGAAGACGGCGCGGCCGATGATCCGCTTTCGTACCGGCGACATCGTCTCGTTCACCTCCGAGCCGTGTGGTTGCGGGCGCACCTCGATGCGCTTGCAGGGTGTTCATGGGCGGCTTGACGACATGCTCATCATCAAGGGCGTCAATCTCTTCCCCAGCGACGTGGAGGCCATTGCGCGCAAGGATCACGATCTGGGCGGCGAGTACCGGCTGATTGTCGAGCGCATCAACCATCTGGATGTGCTCACGGTCGAAGTCGAGCGCGCTGCCAGCTACACCGGCAGCGATGCAGAATTGGCCGCCCGCTTCAACGGGCATCTGAAATCGACCACGGGCGTGACCGCCAACGTGCGCATCCTGGCGCCCGATACCTTGCCGCGCGCCACGCACAAGGCCAAACGGGTCGAAGACCGGCGCACCGGTGTCTGGGGCATTGCATAAGCTATTAGCTATTCAGTCGTTGGGCATCGGCGCCTCGCCCAATAACATCAAGTCTTCAATTTCTGCACTGGAGAAAACCCGTCATGCGTTTCAAATCCTTTCTCGCCAACACCACCCGCTTGTTGGCCGTCCTTGCTCTGGGTATTGGCGCAGCCTCGGCTCAGATCACGCCGAAGACCATCGTGTTTGGCGTTGCGCCCGGCCCCTATGGCGACCTGATCAAAGCCGCCATCCAGCCCGGGCTGGAAAAGAAAGGCTACAAGGTAGTGCTCAAGGAGTTCAGCGATTACGTTCAGCCCAATCTGGCGCTGGCCAACAACAGCATTGATGCCAACCTGTTCCAGCACCGCCTGTATCTGGAAAAATTTTCCGCCGACAAGGGGCTGAAACTTTCGCCGGTGATCAATGTGCCGACGGCCGGTCTGGGCATCTACTCGAACAAGATCAAATCGCTGGACCAGCTGAAGAAGGGTGATGTCGTCACCCTGGCCAACGACCCGACCAACCTGGCGCGTGCCTTGCGTTTCCTGGCCCATGAAGGCTTGCTCACCTTCAAGAAGGACATCGATCCGGTGAAGGCCTCGGAGAAGGATATCGAACAGAACCCGCGTGGCCTGGTGTTCAAGCCGCTGGAGGCAGCCCAGCTGCCGCGCACGCTGGACAGCGCTGCTGCCTCGGTCGTCAACGGCAACTTCGCCATTGCCGCCGGCCTGCGCCTGTCGGACGCCATCAAGCTGGAGCAGCTCGATGAGAGCATCAAAAACCTCGTGGCCGTGAAAACCGCTGATCTGGACAAGCCCTTCGTGCAAGACATCAAGCAAGTGATTGAATCGCCGGAGTTCCTGGCCACGGTGGAAGACCCCAAGCACATCTTCAAGGATTTCCAGAAGCCGGATTGGCTGGCCGCCAAGGCCGCCAAGAAGTAAAAAATAACCCACACAGGCTGCTGAGCCTGACGGACCGGGTCTCTGGCCCGGTCCGTTTTGTTTTGCACCGATGGCGCAGGCAAGATGATCAAGCTAGAAAATATTTCCGTTGAATTTGAACTGCGTGGCAAGCAGGCGAAGCGGTTCAAGGCGGTTGACCAGGTATCGCTGCACATCCGGCGCGGCGAGGTGTTCGGCATCGTTGGCACCAGCGGCGCCGGTAAAAGCACGCTGCTGCGCACCATCAACTTGCTGGAACGTCCGAGCGCGGGCCGGGTGCTGCTGGGCGGCGAGGACATTACCGAGCTGTCCGGCAGCGCACTGCGGCTGGAGCGCCACAAGATCGGCATGATCTTTCAGCACTTCAACCTGATGCACAACCGCACCGTGTTCGACAACGCCGCCTTCGCCTTGCGCGTGGCAGGCAAGAGCGAGGCGGAAATCCAGCAGCGCGTGCCGGAGATCCTGAAACTGGTCGGGCTGGAGGACAAGGCCCAGGCGTATCCATCGCAACTCTCCGGCGGCCAGAAGCAGCGCGTGGGCATTGCGCGCGCTGTGGCCAATCGTCCGGCCGTGCTGCTGTGCGACGAGCCGACCTCGGCACTGGACCTGGAAACCTCCGCAGCCATTCTGGAACTGCTCAAGGAGATCAACGAGCGTCTGGACATCACCATCGTGCTGATCTCGCACGAAATGAATGTCATCAAGAAGATCTGCGGGCGCGTCGCCGTCATGGACGGCGGCAAGGTGATCGAGGAGGGTTCGGCATTCGATATTTTTGCCACGCCGCAGGCCGATTTCACGCGGCAACTGGTCGCGCACACGCTCAACCTGGACATTCCGGAGCACCTGGTCCACAACATCCCGGGCACGGTCCTGAAGGCGCTGTTCCTGGGCGACAAGGCAGAGGATTCGGTGCTCTCGGCTGCGGCCGTCCGCTTTGGTGTCTCGGTGGACATCCTGCACGGCAAGATCGAATACATCGGTGACCGTGCGATGGGATTGCTGGTGGTGCGGCTGGCCGATTTGCCCATCGGTTCGGTGCCGCAGGAAATCGCTGCCGCCTACGCCGCATCACCCGTCGCACGCGTCGATGCCGCCGTGCAATTCATCCGCGAGAACGCAACCCAAGTCGAGGTACTTCATGCTCATTGATTGGTCATCCCTTGGGGGGGATCTGGTCACTGCCTTTGGCGAGACGCTGTTGATGGTCGGCATCGCCAGCGTGCTGGCCATCGTCATCGGCCTGCCTCTGGGTTTTTTGCTGCACGTCACCAGCCGCAAGCTGTTCTGGGCCAACCGCTTTGCCCACATCGCCGGTAATTTCCTGGTCAATCTGGTGCGCTCGGTGCCCTTCGTCATCCTGCTGGTGTTGCTGCTGCCGCTGACGCAGTGGGTGCTGGGCACCACCATCGGCCCGACGGCTGCCTCAGTGCCGCTGTCGGTGGCGGCGATCGTGTTCTACGCCCGGCTGGTCGAGGCCTCGCTGTGCGAGGTGGACCCCGGGATCATCGAGGCCTCCCAGGCTTTTGGCGCCAGCCCGTTGCGCATCATTGCCACCGTGCTTTTCCCCGAGGCCTTGCCCGGTTTCCTGCGCGGCTTCACCGTCACGCTGATCAGTTTGATCGGCTTCTCGGCCATGGCCGGTATTGTGGGTGGCGGTGGGGTGGGCGATCTGGCGATCCGCTTCGGCTATTACCGTTACCAGACCGATGTGATGGTGGTCACGGTGGTGATCCTGGTCGTGCTGGTGCAACTGGTGCAGGTGCTGGGCGACCGGCTGGCTCGATGGTCGGACAAGAAAGACGTCTAGGGCTGACCTGCGTGGCCTTCGCGTGTCTGTGGTAGTGCGGATTGCCCGAGGCCGCGCTGCCACAGACTGCAGGGAGTTTGCAGGTCATGTCATATTCCTGGCCTGCAATGGACGACACAGCCCAATGGGGCCGCGTTCATACGATGTGCCAAATCACTTTGGCCACAAAAAAGCCCGCATGAAGCGGGCTTTTTTTTAGACAGAGGCTGAATTACTTCAGCTTCATTTCCTTGTATTCCACATGCTTGCGAGCCTTGGGATCAAATTTCATGATCAGCATCTTCTCGGGCATGGTCTTCTTGTTCTTGGTTGTGGTGTAGAAATGACCGGTACCCGCAGTGGATTCCAGCTTGATCTTGTCGCGTCCGCCTTTGCTTGCCATGGTGTTTCTCCTTAAGCCTGGCCACGTGCGCGCAGGTCTGCGAGCACAGAATCAATACCGTTCTTGTCGATCAGACGCAGACCGGCGTTGGAGATGCGCAGGCGCACCCAACGGTTTTCGGTTTCGACCCAGAAACGGCGGTATTGCAGGTTCGGCAGGAACCGGCGCTTGGTTTTGTTGTTGGCGTGGGAAACATTGTTTCCGACCATGGGCTTCTTGCCCGTTACGTCGCAGACGCGTGCCATGAGGACACTCCGATACTTTTTAACGGCCGTTTGCTGGCGCCTTCGGGCTTGATCCCGAAGGCCTGCTTGCGGCCTCACCTCGCCAGAAAGGGTGGCGGTAACCCGATTTGCCGGTTTCGAAGCACCGCGAAAAGCGGGCCGAATTCAGCAAAGCCGCAGATTATAGCCTGCAGCTTGCTTTTTGTCGCCGGCCCGCCCCAAGACAAAAAGCCCCCATGGGGGCAGCGACCCGCGCAGCGGCGGAGCGTGGGGGCCTTTGCTTCATCAACCTTCCTGTTCCAGGAAGCGCTGGGCGTCCAGCGCGGCCATGCAGCCGGTGCCGGCGCTGGTGATGGCCTGGCGGTAGACATGGTCCTGCACGTCGCCCGCGGCGAAGATGCCGGGCACGCTGGTCTGCGTGGCAAACCCCTTGAGACCGCCTTGCGTGACGATGTAGCCGTTTTCCATGGCCAGCTGGCCCTGGAAGATGTCGGTGTTGGGCGCGTGGCCGATGGCGATGAAGCAGCCCTGCAGCGCGATGTCCTGGGTGCTGCCATCGACCGTGCTCTTGATGCGGATGCCTGTTACGCCGGTGTTGTCACCCAGCACCTGGTCGAGGGTGTGGAACACCTTGAGTTCGATCTTGCCGGTGGCCACTTTCTCGTTGAGCTTGTCCACGAGGATGGGCTCGGCCTTGAACTTGTCGCGCCGGTGCACCAGGGTCACCTTGCGCGCGATGTTCGACAGGTACAGGGCCTCTTCCACGGCCGTGTTGCCGCCGCCCACCACGCACACGTCCTGGTCGCGGTAGAAGAAACCGTCGCAGGTGGCACAGCCCGACACGCCCTTGCCCATGAAGGCTTCTTCCGAGGGCAGGCCCAGGTATTTGGCCGATGCGCCGGTGGCGATGATGAGTGAGTCGCAGGTGTAGGTGCCGCTGTCGCCCGTGAGCGTGAAGGGGCGCTGGCTGAAATCGACCTTGTTGATATGGTCAAAGATGATCTGCGTCTTGAAGCGCTCGGCGTGCTCCAGAAAGCGCTGCATCAGATCCGGTCCCTGCACGCCTTGCACGTCGGCCGGCCAGTTGTCCACCTCGGTGGTGGTCATCAACTGGCCGCCCTGCGCGATGCCGGTGATGAGCACCGGATTCAGGTTGGCGCGTGCCGCATAGACGGCCGCCGTGTAGCCTGCAGGGCCAGATCCGAGGATCAGAACTTTCGCGTGTTGGGTGGAGGACATGGACAAACCTGTGTGGTGCATCCGCCACAGAGCAGATGCGGTTGAAAAAATGCGGGAACAGCGCTGAAGTATCCACCGCGCGTGGCCTTGTTCAGGTGCTCCCTTCTCGATCACCGCGATTGTAAGAACCCATCGAAAACGGGTTGCTCGGTGTCAAAAAAAGGGATTTGCCGATGGCGGTGATGCGCGGGCGCGTCATGGGCCGGCAGTAGAACAGCAAGATAGCGTCACTGGCGTTACTGGATGTGAACGGGGTTGGTGTGGCCGCCACTGTGGGGCCGTTTAGCCCCCGCCGTGCATGGGGTAAGCTTGCCCGGCACGCTTATGACCTACTCCCTCAATACCCTGAATGCTTCCTCTTCGGCCAAGTCCGCGCCACGTACGGGCGCAGCCCGCTTCGGCCAGGAAATAGGCCTTGTCGTAGGCCTTCTGGCGCTGGTTTTCTGGCTGCTGGCACTGTCCAGCTATTCCGCACAAGACGCAGCCTGGTCCACCTCGGGCACGCGCGGCGACCCGCTGGTTTTCAACTGGGCGGGGCGTTTTGGTGCCTGGCTGGCCGATGGCAGCTATTTCGCGCTCGGGTTTTCTGTGTGGTGGTGTGTGGCGGCTGGGGTGCGTGCCTGGATTGCTTCGCTGGCGCGGTGGATGCGCGGGGGCGAAGCCGCGGCAGGCGCAGTCAGCCCCTTCGCGCGCCGCTCCCTGTTCTGGGGCGGTTTGGTGCTGCTGATGTGCGCCAGCACGGCGCTGGAATGGTCGCGCCTGTATCGCCTCGAAGCCTTCCTGCCGGGCCATGCGGGGGGCGTGCTGGGTTTCATTGTGGGGCCCACCAGCGTGAAATGGCTGGGTTTCACCGGCTCGGGCTTGCTGGGCATCGTGGCGCTGGTGTTGGGGGCCGCCGTGGTGTTCCGTTTTTCCTGGGGGCATGTGGCCGAGGTGCTGGGGGCGCGGATTGATGCCCTCGTGCAGTCGCGCCTGGCCCGGCGCGAGGTGGCCAAGGATGTGGCCGTGGGCCGCAAGGCCGCGCGCGAGCGTGAGGTCGTGGTGCTCGAAGAGCGCACCGAGAGTGAGGAACACCATCCCCAGCCCGTGCAGATCATCGAGCCGATCCTGGCCGACGTGCCGCAAAGCGCCCGCGTGGTGAAAGAGCGGCAAAAGCCCCTGTTCACCGAAATGCCCGACAGCAAACTGCCGCTGGTGGACCTGCTCGACGGACCGCTGCAGCGCCAGGAGACCGTGGCACCCGAGACGCTGGAGATGACCAGCCGCCTGATCGAGAAAAAGCTCAAGGACTTCGGCGTGGAAGTGCGCGTGGTGGCGGCCATGCCCGGCCCGGTGATCACGCGCTACGAGATCGAGCCCGCCACCGGCGTGAAGGGCTCGCAGATCGTGGGCCTGGCCAAGGACCTGGCGCGCTCGCTGAGCCTCGTGTCCATCCGCGTGGTGGAGACCATCCCGGGCAAGAACTTCATGGCGCTGGAGCTGCCCAACGCCAAGCGCCAGTCGATCCGCCTGTCCGAAATCCTTGGATCGCAGGTCTACCACGAGGCCAAGAGCATGCTCACCATGGGCCTGGGCAAGGACATCGTGGGCAACCCGGTGGTGGCCGACCTGGCCAAGATGCCGCATGTGCTGGTGGCCGGCACCACCGGCTCGGGCAAGTCGGTGGGGATCAACGCCATGATCCTCTCGCTGCTCTACAAGGCCGAGGCGCGCGACGTGCGGCTGTTGATGATCGACCCCAAGATGCTGGAAATGTCGGTGTACGAAGGCATTCCGCACCTGCTGGCGCCCGTGGTCACCGACATGAAGCAGGCCGCCAACGGCCTGAACTGGTGCGTGGCCGAGATGGAGCGCCGCTACAAGCTGATGTCCAAGCTGGGCGTGCGCAATCTGGCGGGCTACAACGTGAAGATCGACGAAGCCAAGGCGCGCGAGGAGTTCATCTACAACCCCTTCAGCCTCACGCCCGAAGAGCCCGAGCCGCTGCAGCGCCTGCCGCACATCGTGGTCATCATCGACGAGCTGGCCGACCTGATGATGGTGGTGGGCAAGAAGATCGAAGAGCTGATCGCCCGCCTGGCGCAAAAGGCGCGTGCGGCGGGCATCCACCTGATCCTGGCCACCCAGCGCCCCAGCGTGGACGTGATCACCGGCCTGATCAAGGCCAACATCCCCACCCGCATCGCGTTCTCGGTGGGCTCCAAGATCGACAGCCGCACCATCCTCGACCAGATGGGCGCCGAGGCCCTGCTGGGCATGGGCGACATGCTGTACATGGCCAGCGGCACCGGCCTGCCGATTCGCGTGCACGGCGCCTTTGTCAGTGACGAAGAAGTGCACCGCGTGGTGAGCTACCTCAAGACCCAGGGCGAAGCCGATTACATCGAGGGCGTGCTCGAAGGCGGAACTGTGGACGGCGACGGTGATCTGTCAGGGGACGGCGGCGGTGACGGGGGCGAGAAGGACCCCATGTACGACCAGGCCGTCGAAGTGGTGCTCAAGGACCGCAAGGCCAGCATCTCGTACGTGCAGCGCAAGCTGCGCATCGGCTACAACCGCTCGGCCCGCCTGCTCGAAGACATGGAAAAGGCGGGCCTGGTGAGCGGCCTGACCACCAGCGGCCAGCGCGAAGTGCTGGTGCCCGCACGCAGCGAATGACCAGGGCAGGGCGATGGGCCGGGCCCTGTGGTCATACCAAAGGAGTTTCTGTTGAAAAAGATCGCTACTGCAATTTTGATAGCTGTTAGCGCAACACTGGCAAGCGCTGACGGGCTAAAAAGCCTCGAATCCTTCATGAAGGGCAGCCAGACGGGCCGCGCCGACTTCACCCAGGTGGTCACCTCGCCACCGAAGGACGGCCAGGTCGCGCGCACCAAGACCAGCAGCGGCACTTTCGAGTTCCAGCGGCCGGGGCGTTTCAGGTTCGTCTACAAAAAGCCTTTCGAGCAGACCATCGTGGCCGACGGTCAGACGCTGTGGCTTTACGACGCCGACCTCAATCAGGTCACTCGGCGCGCCCAGGCCCAGGCTCTGGGCAGCACGCCTGCGGCCTTGCTGGCTTCGGCGCCCGACCTGTCCGCCTTGCGGGCGGATTTCACGCTCGAAGCCGCCCCCGACCAGGATGGCCTGCAATGGGTGCTGGCCCGCCCCAAGGCCAAGGACGGCCAACTGCAGAGCGTGCGCGTGGGCTTTGCGGGCGAGCAGCTGGCCGCGCTCGACATCCTGGACAGCTTCGGCCAGCGCTCGGCCATCCGTTTTACCGGCATGCAGAGCAATGCCGCGCTGCCCGCCGCCACCTTCCAGTTCAAGCCGCCGCAAGGCGCGGATGTGGTGAAGCAGTAAATTGCTTCGTAAAAGATAGCTGCAAGCGCTTGCTGGTAAAGCGCTAGAGGCATTTTTGGCTCAAAAACAGCGTGATGTAGACAGGACAAGAATATGGCAGCACGCAGTGCCTCCGCGCCCTCGCAGGCGCACAACGCACACCCCGCGCACCAGCCCCTGGCCGAACGCCTGCGCCCGCGCCAGCTTTCTGAAGTCATCGGCCAGCAGCATGTGCTGGGGCCGGGCATGCCGCTGCGCCTGGCGTTCGAGTCGGGCCGGCCGCACAGCTGCATCCTGTGGGGCCCGCCGGGTGTGGGCAAGACCACCATTGCGCGCCTCATGGCCGATGCGTTCGATGCGCAGTTCATCAGCATCAGCGCCGTGCTGGGCGGGGTCAAGGACATCCGCGAAGCCGTGGAGCGCGCCGAGGCCGCACGCGACGGGCTGATGCAGCAGCGCACCATCGTGTTCGTCGATGAGGTGCACCGCTTCAACAAGAGCCAGCAGGATGCGTTCTTGCCGCATGTCGAATCGGGGCTGTTCACCTTCATCGGCGCCACCACCGAGAACCCGTCGTTCGAGGTCAACTCAGCGCTGCTGTCGCGTGCGGCGGTGTATGTGCTGCAACCGCTGTCCACCGACGAGTTGAAGCAAATTGTGGCCCTGGCGCAAGCGGAGCAAGCGCTGCCAGCTATCGAAAACGAAGCAATCGAGCGGCTGGTGGCCTATGCCGACGGCGATGCCCGCCGCCTGCTCAACACACTCGAAACCCTGGCCATGGCGGCCGCGCAGGAAAAACTGCCCGAGATCACCGATGCCTGGCTGCTGAAGGTGCTGGGCGAGCGCATGCGCCGCTACGACAAGGGCGGAGAGCAGTTCTACGACACCATCAGCGCGCTGCACAAGTCGGTGCGCGGCTCCGACCCGGATGCCGCGCTTTACTGGCTGGTGCGCATGCTCGACGGCGGCGCCGACCCGCGCTACATGGCGCGGCGCCTGGTGCGCATGGCCGCCGAGGATGTGGGCCTGGCCGACCCGCGTGCGCTGCGCCTGGCGCTCGACGCGAGCGAGGTGTATGAACGCCTGGGCAGCCCCGAGGGTGAGCTGGCGCTGGCCGAGTGCGTGGTCTATCTGGCCGTGGCGCCCAAGTCCAACGCCGTGTACAAGGCCTACAACGCCGCGCGCGCCTTCGTGAAGCAGGACAGCACGCGTCCCGTGCCCATGCATTTGCGCAACGCGCCCACCCAGCTCATGAAAGAGCTGGACTACGGCAAGGGCTACCGCTATGCCCATGACGAGGAAGGCGGGTTTGCCGCTGGCGAGCGTTACCTGCCCGACGGGATGGCGGAGCCGGGCTTCTACCAGCCGGTGGAGCGGGGGCTGGAAATCAAGATCGCGCAAAAGCTGCGCGGTTTGCGCGAGCGCAATGCCGCTGCCGCCACCCCGGATCCCGAAAACTCCTGAGCCGGGGCGGGACCGGATTGGCGACGGGGCGTTCAAACCGGTTTCACTTGCTGTAGGTAATAAACCTGGAAACGGCAGTTGACCGCTTTGCATTCCTTGCCAGGCCGCATGAAATCAAGCGGTGATGGCTGCGAATGGGGTTCATCCCCTGGGTGAGAGCGCTATGCACCCGCCAGCACCGCGCTCAACGCGCCATGCGGCGTTGCTCCTCCTTGCGGGCAAACAGGGCAATGGCCCGCCGCGTCGTCGCCCTTGCAGGGCGCGACCTCGCCAGAGGCGAGATCCGTTCACGCTGTCCAAAGGCGCGCAGGCGCCTTTGGAGCCGCAGCGCTCACCCTTGCCTGGCACGCCGATCACGGCACCGGCAGGCGCATCCAACTGCCGTTTCCAGGATAAATTTGCACAGCATTTGAGATAGGTCCATCAATATTGCTTATGCATGGCGTCCCCGCCTGATGGGTCCGAAACCCAAGGGAAAACCCCGTCCGGCCTTATGGGGGAGTGGTTGTGACTACTCGCTACAATCCCGTCCTCAAACCCGCACAGTTGCACTCCTGGCGGGTTTTTTGCTACATGGCACTCAGGCCCACAAGGCTGTACCGATTTCGGTGCCAAAGCGGTGGGTACGTCACAAACGAAGGACTTCTCTTATGGACATTTTGCTGCAGCAGATCATCAACGGTCTGGTTCTAGGCAGCATGTACGCCTTGATAGCCTTGGGCTACACCATGGTGTACGGCATTATTCAACTGATCAATTTTGCCCATGGCGAAGTGCTCATGGTCGGCGCTCTCACCAGTTGGAGTTGTATCGGGCTCATGCAGGAGGCCATGCCGGGAGCCCCGGGCTGGGTCATCCTGCTGCTGGCCACCATCATCGCCTGCGTGGTGGCCGCCACCCTCAATTTCGTGATCGAGAAAGTGGCCTACAAGCCGCTGCGCACCAGTCCACGCCTGGCGCCGCTGATCACGGCCATCGGCATGTCGATCCTGCTGCAGACGCTGGCCATGATCATCTGGAAGCCCAACTACAAGTCCTACCCCACCTTGCTGCCGGCGACGCCGTTTCAGGTGGGCGGGGCCGTCATCACCTCCACCCAGATCCTGATTCTGGGCGTGACCGTGGTGGCCCTGGCTACCCTGATGTACCTGGTGAACTACACCAAGCTCGGCCGTGCCATGCGCGCCACGGCCGAAAACCCCCGCGTGGCATCGCTCATGGGCGTCAAGCCCGACATGGTGATCTCGGCCACCTTCATCATCGGCGCCGTCCTGGCTGCCATCGCCGGCATCATGTATGCGTCCAACTACGGCACGGCGCAGCACACCATGGGCTTCCTGCCGGGGCTCAAGGCCTTCACGGCGGCGGTGTTCGGCGGCATCGGCAACCTGGCCGGCGCCGTGGTGGGCGGAATCCTGCTGGGGTTGATCGAGGCCATCGGTTCGGGCTACATCGGCACGCTCACGGGTGGTGTGCTGGGCAGCCACTACACCGACATCTTTGCCTTCATCGTGCTCATCATCATTCTCACGCTGCGCCCCTCGGGCCTGCTGGGTGAACGCGTGGCCGACCGTGCCTGAGGACCTATTGCCATGAAGAACACCAAAATCAACTGGATCCTGGGCGGCATCGCCCTGCTGGTCCTGCCACTGCTGCTGCAGTACTTTGGCAACGCCTGGGTCCGCATTGCGGACCTGGCCCTGCTCTATGTGATGCTGGCCCTGGGCCTGAACATCGTGGTCGGCTACGCCGGCCTGCTCGACCTGGGCTATGTCGCGTTCTATGCCGTGGGCGCCTACCTGTTTGCCCTGATGGCTTCGCCGCACCTGGCCGACAACTTCGCTGCCTTTGCCGCCATGTTCCCCGACGGGCTGCACACCTCGCTGTGGGTGGTGATACCGCTGGCCGCGCTGGTGGCGGCGATCTTCGGGGCGGTGCTGGGGGCGCCCACTCTCAAGCTGCGCGGCGACTACCTGGCCATCGTGACGCTGGGCTTTGGCGAGATCATCCGCATCTTCCTGAACAACCTGGACCATCCCGTCAACCTGACCAACGGCCCCAAGGGCGTGGGCCAGATCGACTCGGTCAAGATCTTCGGGCTTGACCTGGGCAAGCGGCTGGAGCTGTTCGGCTTCGACATCAATTCCGTCGCGCTCTACTACTACCTGTTCCTGGTGCTGGTGGTCGTCAGCGTCGTGATCTGCTATCGCCTGCAGGACTCGCGCATTGGCCGCGCCTGGATGGCGATCCGCGAAGACGAGATCGCCGCCAAGGCCATGGGCATCAACACCCGCAACATGAAGCTGCTGGCGTTTGGCATGGGGGCCTCGTTCGGCGGCGTGTCGGGTGCCATGTTCGGTGCCTTCCAGGGCTTCGTCTCGCCGGAGTCGTTCAGCCTGATGGAGTCGATCATGATCGTTGCCATGGTGGTGCTGGGCGGCATTGGCCACATCCCCGGCGTGATTCTGGGCGCGGTGCTGCTGTCGGCCCTGCCCGAAGTGCTGCGTTATGTGGCGGGCCCGCTGCAGGCCATGACCGATGGCCGCATCGACTCGGCCATCCTGCGCCAGCTGCTGATCGCGCTGGCCATGATCATCATCATGCTGTTGCGTCCCCGTGGCCTGTGGCCAGCGCCCGAGCGCGGCAAGAGCCTCACGCAGAAGATCTGAACCCACCGCAGAAAGTTAGAACATGGCAGAGAACATCCAGAATTCAGCCAAAGAGGTGGTGCTGAGGGTTGCCGGCATCTCCAAGCGCTTTGGCGGCTTGCAGGCCCTTTCCGACGTGGGCATCACCATCGAGCGAGGCCAGGTCTATGGCCTGATCGGCCCCAACGGCGCGGGCAAGACCACTTTCTTCAACGTGATCACCGGCCTGTACACGCCCGACAGCGGCAGCTTTGAGCTGGCAGGCAAACCCTACGAGCCCACGGCCGTGCATGAGGTGGCCAAGGCGGGCATTGCCCGCACGTTCCAGAACATCCGCCTGTTTGCCGAAATGACGGCCCTCGAGAACGTGATGGTGGGCCGCCATATCCGCACCAAATCGGGGCTGCTGGGCGCCGTGCTGCGCACCAAGGGCTTCAAGGCGGAAGAGGCCGCCATCGCCAGGCGTGCGCAGGAGCTGCTCGACTACGTGGGCATCGGCAAGTTTGCCGACTACAAGGCGCGCACCCTGAGCTACGGCGACCAGCGCCGCCTGGAGATCGCCCGGGCTCTCGCCACCGACCCGCAGCTGATTGCGCTGGACGAGCCCGCCGCCGGCATGAACGCCACCGAAAAGGTGCAGCTGCGCGAGCTGATCGACCGCATCCGCAACGACAACCGCACCATCTTGCTCATCGAGCACGACGTGAAGCTGGTGATGGGCCTGTGCGACCGCGTGACGGTGCTCGACTACGGCAAGCAGATTGCCGAAGGCACGCCCGCCACCGTGCAGAAGAACGAAAAAGTGATTGAGGCCTATCTGGGCACCGGAGGACATTGAGAATGGCCGAAAAATCCAACAAGATACTGCTGCAGGTCAAGGGGCTGAAGGTGTCCTATGGCGGTATCCAGGCCGTGAAGGGCGTGGACTTTGATGTGCGCGAAGGCGAGCTCGTGTCGCTGATCGGCTCGAACGGCGCCGGCAAGACCACCACCATGAAGGCCATCACCGGAACGCTGCCGTTCAACGATGGCGATATCGAATACCTGGGCGAAAGCATCAAGGGCAAGGGCGCGTGGGACCTGGTCAAGAAAGGCCTGGTCATGGTGCCGGAAGGTCGCGGCGTCTTTGCGCGCATGACCATCACCGAGAACCTGCAGATGGGCGCCTACATTCGCAACGACAAGGCGGGGATTGCGGCCGACATCGAGAAGATGTTCACCATCTTCCCGCGCCTGCGCGAGCGCAAGGACCAGCTGGCCGGCACCATGTCGGGTGGCGAGCAGCAAATGCTGGCCATGGGCCGCGCGCTGATGAGCCAGCCCAAGGTGCTGCTGCTGGACGAGCCCTCCATGGGCCTGTCGCCCATCATGGTGGACAAGATCTTCGAGGTGGTGCGCGACGTGTACGCGCTGGGCGTCACCATCTTGCTGGTCGAGCAGAACGCCAGCCGCGCGCTGGCCCTGGCAGACCGTGGCTACGTCATGGAGTCGGGTCTCATCACCATGACCGGCCCCGGCCAGGAACTGCTGAGCGACCCGCGCGTGCGCGCCGCCTATCTGGGCGAGTGAACGGGGCGCCTGCGGGCGCGGGCGTTCATCCAAAGGCACTGCGCTGTGGCGGCAGTGCCTTTTTTGTTGATCGCGTGGTGGGCGTGAAGCACTGCATTATTGATAGCTGTTTCCGCTTATCCAGCAAGGGCTAGAGCCACATTTGGCTTACATTTTTGTATTTATTGCCCTGTGGCGTGGTGTCCATGAACTATCTGCAATCGCTTCCCGTCAGCCTGCAAACCGTCGTGTTGCTGGTGGCCAGCAACGTCTTCATGACCTTTGCCTGGTATGGCCACCTGAAGAACCTGGCGGCGTCGCCCTGGTACGTGGCGGCGCTGGTCAGCTGGGGCATTGCGCTGTTCGAGTACCTGCTGCAGGTGCCCGCCAACCGCATTGGCTACACCCAGTTCAATGTGGGGCAGCTCAAGATCCTGCAAGAGGTCATCACGCTGTCGGTTTTTGTGCCGTTTGCGGTGTTTTATCTCGACCAGCCCCTCAAGTGGGACTATCTCTGGGCGGGCCTGTGCATGGTGGGCGCGGTGTATTTCATCTTCCGCGGGGGCTGATGGCGGCCTCGTTGGCTGGGCGCGCGGCCGGTGTGAAGCGGCGGGCGGTTAAACTCCGCGGCTTGGTAATTCTCACCAATTGGTCACTCGCCCGTCACGAACGGGTGGTATGTGGCCATTTTTATTCCGATTCCGCCCTAGGAGCCCCCCCCCCATGCTGTTTGGCAAGCTGTTGCCGCGCGAAGGCAATTTTTTCGAGATGTTCAACCAGCATGCAGACCGCATCGTCGAGGCCGCCCGGGCCTTTTCGCAACTGGTGGCGAACTACAACGATCCGCACCTGCGCGACAAGTACAACCAGGACGTGGACAACGCCGAGCGTGCCGCCGACCGCGTCACCCAGGACGTCAATCGCCTGATCCACAAGACGTTCATCACGCCCATCGACCGCGAGCAGATCCACACGCTCATCAACACCATGGACGACGTGGCCGACCTGATCCAGGATTCGGCCGAAACCATGGCGCTGTATGACGTGCGCCACATGACCGAGGAGATCACGCGCCTGACCGATCTGAGCCTGAAATGCTGCGAGCGCCTGCGCGATGCCGTGAAGCTGCTCGGCACCATCGCGGACCCGGCCGTGGCCGAAGCCGCGCTCAAGACCTGCGAAGAGATCGACCGGCTCGAAAGCGACGCCGACCGCGTGATGCGCAGCGCCATGAGCAAGCTGTTTCGCGAAGAGCCCGATGTGCGCGAGGTGATCAAGCTCAAGGCCATCTACGAGCTGCTGGAGACGATCACCGACAAGTGCGAGGACGTGGCCAACTGCATCGAGGGCATCGTCCTCGAAAACTCCTGATCCGGCGGGCTGACCAGCATGGAAACCGTACAAACGGCCCTGTGGGTTGTGGTCCTGCTCGTGGCGCTGGCGATCCTGTTCGACTTCATGAACGGGTTTCACGACGCTGCCAATTCGATCGCCACGGTGGTGTCCACCGGCGTGCTCAAACCGGCACAGGCCATCCTGTTTGCCGCATTTTTCAACGTGGTGGCCATTTTTGTCTTCCACCTGAGCGTGGCGGCCACGGTGGGCAAGGGCATTGTCCAGCCCGGCGTGGTGGACACCCATGTGGTGTTCGGCGCGCTGGTGGGGGCCATCACCTGGAACGTGATCACCTGGTACTACGGCATTCCCAGCAGTTCATCGCACGCGCTGATCGGCGGCATTGTGGGCGCCGTGATCGCCAAGGCGGGGGCTGGCTCGCTGGTGTCCTCGGGCATCCTGAAGACGGTGGCCTTCATTTTTGTGTCGCCGCTGCTGGGGTTCCTGCTCGGCTCGCTCATGATGGTGATGGTGTCGTGGATATTCCGGCGCGCCCGTCCCAACAAGGTGGACAAGTGGTTTCGCCGCCTGCAACTGGTGTCTGCCGGGGCCTACAGCCTGGGCCATGGCGGCAATGATGCGCAAAAGACCATCGGCATCATCTGGCTGCTGCTGATTGCCACGGGGTATGCGTCGGCGGCGGACGCGTCTCCGCCCACCTGGACCATCGCGAGTTGCTACCTGGCCATTGGCCTCGGGACCATGTTCGGCGGCTGGCGCATCGTGAAAACGATGGGCCAGAAGATCACCAAGCTCAAGCCCGTGGGCGGGTTCTGCGCGGAAACGGGCGGGGCCTTGACGCTGTTCCTGGCCACCGCGCTGGGGATTCCCGTGTCCACCACCCACACCATCACTGGCGCCATTGTCGGCGTGGGTTCCACGCAGCGCGCCAGCGCGGTGCGCTGGGGCGTGGCGGGCAACATCGTCTGGGCCTGGGTGCTGACGATTCCGGCCAGCGCCTTCGTTGCTGCCATGGCCTATTGGGCCAGTCTGCAACTGTACTGAGATCCTCCGGCGCTATTAAAAAAAGAGCTTCCAGCGCTTGGTGCATAAGCGCTGGAAGCTCTTTTTGCTTGAAATCAGCCGTTATTGCGAGATCTTGCGTGCTTCCTCGATCTGGTACTCGAAATAGCGCTGAAAGCTGAAAGCCAGACTGGCCATCAGCACGGCCGTGCCGATCATCAGCGCGAGGCCAATGGCGAAAATCGTGGCCCACCGCGTGCGGCCGGCAGGCGCATCCGGCGCAGCCGCCGGGTTGAAGCGGGCATTCCATTTCTCGGGGGTCATCAGGCCATACAGGATGGCTTGCAGCGCGCAGCCTGCGATGGTGAACCCGAGCAGCGGGATCAGCACCCAGCTGTAGTGATCATCCTGCCCCAGCGCCTGCACCCGCTGGATGCCATACAGGCCTAGCGCCGTGGGAATGGGCAGCAGCCAGCCGAGCATGTCGCCAAGGCCATGCAGATAAAAGCGGTGCAGGCCCAAGGGCCCGCCCACGAAGGCGAGCCACGCCGCCACGGTTTTGTTTTTCATCGCCCGGCCGCCCCAGGATGAAAAGCGGCCCCCTTGGGGGGTAGTGACCACACGAAGTGGGGAACGTGGGGGTAATTGTTCATGCCCCGATTATTCCGGTGAAGTGGTGTCCCCGGCGCCCAGGGTCTTTTCCATCAGCACGATGTCGCGCCAGGCGCCGAATTTCCAGCCCACCGAACGCATGGTGCCGATGTCGGTGAAGCCCAGCGCGCGGTGCAATCCGATCGAGCCCGCGTTGGCCGAGTCGCCAATCACGGCCAGCAGCTTGCGCACGCCGGCAGCCTCGGCCTGCACCGCCAGTTCGGCCAGCAGCTTGCGCCCCACGCCCATGCCGCGTGCGCTGTCGGCCACATAAATCGAGTCTTCTGCAGAGAAGCGGTAGGCCGGGCGCGGCTTGAACCAGTTGGCATAGGCGAAGCCGAGCACCTGCCCATCTTTTTCGGCCACCAGCCAGGGCAGGCCGCGTGCCAGCACATCGGCGCGGCGCGCGGCCATGTCGGATTCAGAGGGCGGATCGATCTCGAACGTACCCGTGCCGTGCAGCACATGGTGGGCATAGATGGCGGTGACCGCAGGCAGGTCGCTGTCGGCGCTGGGACGAATAATGGGCATGAAAGAGGGAAATGGATATAATCGCGGGCTTTGCAGCGTGTCGCTGGCCGGGTGGCCATGTCGCGTGTCTCAAGCGTTGCGAATATGGTTGCAAATATTGTGGCTCAAGGCAAACGTTGCCGGAGTTCACCACCCGAAGGATAAATCATGGTCGTCATTCGACTCTCCCGCGGCGGCTCCAAAGGTCGTCCTTTCTTCAACATCGTCGTTGCCGACAAGCGCGTGCGCCGTGATGGCCGCTTCATCGAGCGCATCGGCTTCTACAACCCCACCGCCAAGGAATCCGAAGAAGGCCTGCGCATCGTGCAGGACCGTCTGACGTACTGGCATAGCGTGGGCGCCCAGTCCTCGCCCACGGTGGACCGCCTGATCAAGCAAGCCGCCAAGAAGGCTGCTTAAGGCTCCCCGAAAAGGGCGGGTTCCGTTGGCTTGCCCGGCGGAACCCGCCCTTTTCTTTTTTTGCACGAAATACCCCATGGCTGCACCCCTGACGCTCGAACCCGCCGAACTCCCTGCCGATGCCGTCGAGGTCGGGCGCATTGCCGACGCCTGGGGTGTCAAGGGCTGGTTCAAGGTGGTCTCGCACAGCACCACACCCGAGGCGCTGTTTGCCGCCAAGCGCTGGTATCTGCAGCCATCCGAGCGCGGCGCCAGGACGTTTGCCGGCACGGTGCTGTTGCAGATTCGCCAGGCCAAGGACCATTCCGACACGGTGGTGGCCTGGGCGCAGGGCATTGACGACCGCGATGCCGCCGAGGCCTTGCGGGGCGCGCGCATTTTTGTGCCACGGTCGGGCTTTCCGGCCACCACGCAAGACGAGTACTACTGGGTGGATTTGATCGGCCTCTCGGTCATCAACCGCGAAGGCGTGGCGCTGGGCCAGGTGCAGGAGCTGATGTCCACCGGCCCGCAAACCGTGCTGGTGCTGGCCTACGAGCAGGACGGGAAGGCCCAGGAGCGCATGATTCCGTTCGTTTCGGCGTTTGTCGACAAGGTGGACCTGCCCGAAAAGCGTATCACGGTGGACTGGCAGCCGGACTATTGACCGGCCCGCGCTTCGGCCCGCCGCGCACCATGCGTTTTGACATCATCACCCTGTTTCCGGAGTTGTTCGCGCCGTTTCTGGCCAGCGGCGTGACCCGTCGCGCCTACGCCAGCGGGCAGGTCGATGTGCATCTGTGGAACCCGCGCGACCATGCCGAGGGCAACTACCGCCGCGTGGACGACCGACCTTTTGGCGGCGGCCCGGGCATGGTGATGCTGGCCGGGCCTCTGGCGCGGTGTCTTGCCGCCATCCGGGCCGAGCGCGGCGAGCCTGAAGACGGCCAGGCGCCGCTGGTTCTTTTTTCGCCCATCGGCGAAACCCTCAACCACGCTGCGGTGGAGCGCTGGTCGGCCAGTGCGGGCGCTGTTTTGCTGTGCGGGCGCTACGAAGGGATCGATCAGCGCTTTATCGATGCCCATGTCGATCTGCAGATGAGTCTGGGTGACTTCGTGCTCTCGGGCGGTGAAATTGCCGCCATGGCCTTGCTCGATGCCGTGGCCCGGCTGCAACCGGGCGTGCTCAATGACGAGGGCAGCCACCAGCTCGACAGCTTCAATCCGGCGCTCGATGGCCTGCTCGATTGCCCCCACTACACCCGCCCCGAGGAATGGGCGGGTCGCCCGGTGCCCGCGCCGCTGATGTCAGGGCACCACGCCCAGATCGAGCGCTGGCGGCGCGATCAGCGCCTGGCCATCACTGCCCGGCACCGGCCCGACCTGATCGATGCCGCGCGCCAGGCAGGGCGCCTGGCGCCCGCCGATGAGGCGGTGTTGGCCAAGCTGGCCTGAATTGCTATAATCAAAGGCTTTTCGATCCTCTGGCCGGCCGTTTTGCCCAGAAGCTTTGCCTGCAAAGGCTGCCGCAAAACCCTGAATCGTCAATCCCGACGCTGCCATTTTTGGCGCGGACAAGATCGTTGGATACCAAAATGAACCTGATCCAGACCCTGGAAGCGGAAGAAATTGCCCGCTTGAACAAGACGATTCCCGTGTTTGCCCCTGGCGACACCGTCATCGTGAGCGTGAACGTGGTTGAAGGCACGCGCAAGCGCGTGCAGGCCTACGAAGGCGTGGTGATTGCCAAGCGCAATCGCGGCCTGAACAGCGGTTTCACCGTGCGCAAGATCTCCAGCGGCGAAGGCGTGGAACGCACGTTCCAGACCTACAGCCCGCTGATCGCCAACATCGAAGTCAAGCGCCGCGGTGATGTGCGCCGCGCCAAGCTGTACTACCTGCGTGAACGCAGCGGCAAGTCGGCACGTATCAAGGAAAAGCTGCCTTCGCGCGTCAAGGTGGCGGCCCCCGTCGCCGCATAAGGCACGGGCCATCCCTGACCGCAGCCGCTACAGCATCTGCCTGTAGCGGCTTTTTGTTTTTTGCGGCCCCTTGGGTCTTACGTTCCAGGCTTGTCGTGAATCCGTCACCCACCCCTGTTTCATCGGTCATCCCTGTGTCGCTGTCGACGCTGCCCGATTTCGACCCTCGCGCCGTCCCGGTGGTGGGGGTGGATGCGCATCTGCCCGCCGTGCCGGCGCAGGCCCAGACGCCGCAGGCCCTGCGGGCGCGCTTTGCCAACCCGCCCGTGTGGACGCCCGAGGTGGTGCTGGAAAAGAAATTCATGAACCGCGAGCCGGCCCATGCCTCCGTGCTGGTGCCCATCGTGCTGCGCGAACAGCCCATGGTGCTGCTCACCGAGCGCACGGCGCATCTGTCCACCCATTCGGGCCAGGTGGCCTTTCCGGGCGGGCGGGCGGATGCGCAAGATGCCTCCACGGCCGACACCGCGTTGCGCGAGGCCGAGGAGGAAGTGGGGCTGGAGCGGCGCTTTGTCGAAGTGCTGGGCGTTCTGCCCACCTATGTCACCGGTTCCTCGTTCATCATCACGCCCGTGGTGGCGCTGGTGCAGCCCGACTGTGTGCTGCACCCGAACCCTTATGAGGTGGCTGATGTGTTCGAGGTGCCGCTGGCGTTTTTGCTGAATCCGGCCCACCACCAGCGCCACATTTTTGAGTGGGAAGGTGTTCGCCGCGAGTGGTTCTCCATGCCCTACCAGGATGGCGGCAAGAGCCGCTATATCTGGGGTGCCACGGCCGGCATGCTGCGCAACTTTTATCGGTTCATGCAGGCTTGATGGCGGGGCAGGCGCCTGAGAACGTGAACACGTTCTGAATAACCCAAAGACGCGCAGCCCCAGTATCATTGCCCTCCATGAGTTTCTTCGCCATCCTGTTCGCTCTGCTGATCGAGCAGGCCCGTCCTCTGGCTCGCAGCAACCCCATCCATGCGGGGCTGCGGGCGTGGGCCCTGTCGGTCAGCCGCAATTTCGACGCGGGCAAGCCCCACCATGGCTGGGTGGCCTGGAGCCTCGCGGTCATCGTTCCCGCCCTGGCCACCCTGGGCATGCACTGGTTGCTGATGCTGGCACTGGGCTGGCCGTTTGCGGTGGTCTGGAGTGTTGCGGTGCTGTATGTCACCCTGGGGTTTCGCCAGTTCAGCCACCATTTCACCGGCATCCGCGATGCGCTCGAAGAAGGCGATGAAGACCGCGCGCGCGAACGTCTGGCCGACTGGCAGCGGGTGGATGTCGGTGCGCTGCCGCGCAGCGAGATCGTGCGCCATGTGATCGAGTATTCGGTGCTGTCGGCACACCGCCATGTGTTTGGCGTGCTGGCATGGTTTTCTGTGCTGGCCGCACTGGGCCTGGGGCCCACCGGTGCGGTGCTGTACCGGCTGGCCGAATTTGTCTCGCGCTATTGGCATTACAAGGAGCGCACCGGCGCACAGCCCGCCAGCGCTGCGTTGCAGCAAGCCTCGGCACAGGCCTGGACCCTGATTGACTGGCTGCCCGCGCGCATGACCGCTCTGAGCTTCGCCGTGGTGGGCAGTTTTGAAGAGGCCATCGAGGGCTGGCGCTTTCATGCGCAGCGCTTTCCCAGTGACAACGACGGCGTGGTGCTGGCTGCCACCGCGGGCGCCATCAATGTGCAGCTTGGCGGCGAGGCCCTGCGCGCCCGCGCCGATCTGCAGACACCGCAGGGGCTGGAAATCGAGGCCGACCTGGGCGACAGCGACAGCACCCCCGGCCGCGAGCCCGAGGTCGGGCATCTGCGCAGCGTGGTGGGCCTGGTCTGGCGCTCCGTGGTGGTGTGGATGCTGCTGCTGGCGCTGTTGACCCTGGCGCGTTTGCTGGGCTGATCGGCCGGCTTTCCAGGCCGGGCGGCCGATGCGGGAGCGATTCAGTAGCGGGTGTGGCTCAATTCGGCAAACAGGTCGCTATATATTCGATAGCGGCTTGCGCTTATTTCATCTGCGCCAGAGCCATTTTCGAGCGCATTGAGTACGCCGCAGCCCGGCTCGTGCAGATGGGTGCAGTTGTAGAACTTGCAGTCCGTGGCGTGAGCGGCGATGTCGGGCATGCAGGAGGCCAGCTGCATGGGGGCGATGTGCTGCAGGCCAAACTCCTGAAAACCCGGCGAGTCGATCAGGGCCGTGGTGCGGGCACTGTCCACCCAGTACCAGTTGGTGCTGGTGGTGGTGTGCTTGCCCGAGTTGAGGGCCTGTGATATCTCGCCCGTCAGCACGGTGGCACCGGGCACCAGCAGGTTGATCAGCGTGCTCTTGCCCGATCCCGAGGGGCCCAGCACCAGCGTGGTCTTGCCCTGCAGGTGCTGCATCAGCAGGGCGCGGTCCACGTCGCCCGACAGCGACAGCGACAGCGGCAGCACGCCGTAGTGGCGCCCGCCGCCCATGTGGCGGTAGGGCAGCAGGCGCTCCCAGGCGCGGGCAAAGGGCTCCACCAGATCGCTCTTGTTGAGCGCAATCAGCGGCTGGATGCCAGCGGCTTCCGCGGCGATCAATGCGCGGGCCAGCTGGCTTTCCGAGAACACCGGTTCGGCGGCGATCAGGATCAGGATCTGGTCGAGATTGGCCGCAAAGGACTTGGTGCGGATCTCGTCCTGGCGGTAGAACAGGTTGCGCCGCTCCAGCACCTTTTCGATGGTGCCTTCCTCGCCCTGGCCCTTGGGAGGGGCCTGCCACAGCACCCGGTCGCCCACCACGGCCTGGCTCTTCTTGCCCCGCGGGTGGCAGATGCGGCGCTGGCCGTCGGCGGTTTCCACCATGCAGTGGCGTCCGTGGCCGGCCACGACGAAACCCTCCATCAGGGCGCTGCGTTCAGTCATGGGGTGCAGGCGGCGGGGCTCATGCCAGCAGGGCGTCGAACCGGGACGCGCAATCGAAGTCGGTGGCAGAAATGCCCTGCACGTCGTGCGTGTTCAGGCGCACCACGCAGCGGTTGTAGTGCACCGACAGGTCGGGGTGGTGGTCCTGTGCGTTGGCAATGAAGGCCACGGCATTCACGAACGAAATGGTTTCGTAGTAGTTGGCGAAATGGAAGGTCTTCTCGATGGCCACCTGGGCGCCATCGCCGCTCAGCGACCAGCCTTCGATCCTGGCCAGATTTGCTACTATTTCTGTAGCTGTCAGCGCACGGCGTGTAAGCGCGGACCAGTCTTTTTTCTTCAATATCGTGGTCATGGTTGGGCAGGCGATGGCATGCGCGCCAGTCGCTCAGAAGCGGGTGGGTGCGAATAGTAGAACTTCACATACACCGGGTCGGGGGTAAGGGTGGAGGCGTTGTCTTCGTAGAGCTTGAGCAGTGCCGCAGCGAGGTCGCCACCGTTGGCCTGGGCCACTGCATACGCGTCGGCTTCGAATTCGTGGCGGCGCGACAACTGGGCAAACAAGGGCGCGATGAACAGCGTGAAAACGGGCACGGCCAGCAGGAACAGCAGCAGGGCCAGCGCATCATTGGGCGCCGGGGCCACGGCCAGGTCGAGGGAGATGTTGGGGCGCACGCCCAGACCGGTGTAGAACCAGACCTGGGTGGACAGCCAGCCCAGCAAGGCAAAGCCGGCCAGGCTCAGGGCAAACAGGCTCACCACGCGCTTGAGAATGTGGCGGTGCTTGAAGTGCCCCAGCTCATGGGCCAGCACGGCCTCGACTTCGCCGGGCGAGAGCTGGCGCAGCAGGGTGTCGTAGAAAACAACGCGCTTGGCGGCGCCAAAGCCGGTGAAATAGGCATTGGCGTGGGCGCTGCGGCGGCTGCCATCCATCACGAACAGCCCCTTGGCCGCAAAGCCGCAGCGCTGCATGAGCGCCGTGACGCGGGCCTTGAGCGATTCATCTGCGAGCGGCTGGAACTTGTTGAACAGCGGCGCGATAAAGGTGGGGTAGATCACCATCAGCAGCAGGTTGAATCCCATCCAGAAACACCAGGCCCAAAGCCACCACAAGGGCCCTGCCGCGCCCATCAGCCACAGGATCAGCGCCGCAACGGGCATGCCAATCAGCGTGCCGACGAGGGCTGACTTGGCCAGATCGGCCAGCCACAGGGCCAGCGTCATCTTGTTGAAGCCAAAGCGCTGCTCGATCACGAAGGTCTGGTACAGCGTCACCGGCAGGTCGATGGCGGCGCTGATGACCACAAATGCCGCCAGCAAGGCCAGTTGCTGCACCATGCCGCCGCCCAGGGCGCCCAGCAGGGCCTGGTTCAGGGCATCCAGCCCGCCCAGCAGCGTCCAGCCCAGCAAGACGGCGGCGCCCAGGGCCATTTCGAGCAGGCCCAGGCGTGCCTTGGTGATGGTGTAGTCGGCGGCCTTCTGGTGGGCGGCCAGCGAAATGCGCATGGCGAAGGCCTCGGGCACGCTGGACCGGTGGCGGGCCACATGGCGAATCTGGCGTGAGGCCAGCCAGAACTTGAGCAGCAGGCCGGCACAGATCACCACGGCAAAGGCGATGGTGAGGGCGGTGGAAGGCGAAAAGGCGTCGGAAATGGGCATGTGGGGGCGAGTTTAGGCCATCAGCGACAATGCCCGCCATGTCTGAAGCCAACAACCCCGTACCCCCCGTGCTTTCCAAATCGGACCAGAACCTGGTCTGGCTGGACTGCGAGATGACCGGCCTGGAGCCCGATACCGACCGCCTGCTGGAAATTGCCGTGATCGTGACCGGCCCCCAGCTGGAGCCCCGCATCGAAGGCCCGGTGCTGGCCATTCACCAGGCAGATGAGCTGCTCGACAAGATGGACGCCTGGAACAAGGGCACGCATGGCCGTAGCGGCCTGATCGACAAGGTGAAGGCCTCTGCGGTGACCGAGGCCGAAGCCGAGCAGCAGATACTGGATTTTCTGGCCCGATACGTGCCCAAGGGGACTGCGCCCATGTGTGGCAACAGCATTGGCCAGGACCGGCGCTTTCTGGTGCGCTACATGCCAAAGCTGGAGCGCTTCTTTCACTACCGCAATGTGGACGTGAGCACCCTCAAGGAGCTGGCCAAGCGCTGGAAGCCCGAGGCCTACAGCAGCTTCAAGAAGGCGCAAAAGCACACGGCGCTGGCCGATGTGCATGAAAGCATTGACGAACTGGCGCACTACCGCAAGAACCTGCTGTCGGTTTGATGCTGGCTGAACGCCGCGTTGCCGTGGCGGACCCCATTTCTCCGCCACGGCGGCATGCTACGAACAGGGGGCTTGCGGGGAAACCCCTATTCGTGCCATAATTGCAAGCTGCGCAGGAAACTGTACGCAGATTGTGCATCTCCCCTCACACACCGGGCTTGCCAGCCGGCTGTCTCAGACAGCGCAGGACTGGCGAACAACGCCCACCAGCATCCGCCCAGAGCGCATGCAGGTTTCGTTTGATGGTTGATGTTTTTTAACCATTGACGAAGCCATCGCGGGCTACGCTTGCGGCCGTCTTCGTGAGAGAAAAATTCATGACCGACACCTCTTTGGTGCAGGGCGATTTCGCGCCTGCAGACACTTCTATTGCTGCCGATATTTCCGTGCAGTCCACCCTCGAATCGCCTGTGGAATCCACCAGCGAGGCAGTCACTGCCGAGCCCAATGGCTTCATCGAACTGGGCCTGGCCCCTGAACTGGTGCAAGCCGTGGCCGATCTGGGCTACACCCAGCCTACCAGCGTGCAGCTCAAGGCCATTCCGCTGGCCATGGGCGCTGGCGCGGATGCCAAGCACTTCATCGATCTGATGGTGTCCAGCCAGACGGGCAGCGGCAAGACCGCCGCCTTCCTGCTGCCGGTGCTGCACACGCTGATCCAGCAACAGGCCGAAGCCGAAGCCGAAGAGCGCGCCGCTTTCGAGCGTGCCGTGGCCGAAGCCGCAGCCCGTGGCGAACCCGCTCCCAAGCGCGCCAAGCGCAAGGACCCCACCAGCTCGCGCAACTTCAAGGCCGCCACCCCCGGCGCCCTGATCCTGTGCCCCACGCGTGAATTGGCTCAGCAAGTCGCTCACGACGCCATCGACCTCGTCAAGCATTGCCGTGGCCTGCGCGTGGCCAACGTGGTGGGCGGCATGCCTTACCAGTTGCAGATCGCCAAGCTGCAGAACGCCGACCTCGTGGTGGCCACCCCCGGCCGCCTGCTGGACCTGCAGCGCTCGATGCAGATCAAGCTGGACAAGGTGCAGTTCCTGGTCGTTGACGAAGCCGACCGCATGCTCGACCTGGGCTTCTCGGACGACCTGGCCGAGCTGAACCAGCTGACCAGCCAGCGCAAGCAGACCATGATGTTCAGCGCCACGTTTGCGCCGCGCATCCAGCAACTGGCCATGCGCGTGATGCACGACGGCGGTTCGTCCGTGCAGAAGGTGACCATCGATTCTCCGCAAGAGAAGCACGCCAACATCAAGCAGATGCTGTACTGGGCCGACAACGCCCAGCACAAGCGCAAGATGCTCGACCACTGGCTGCGTGACACCACGATCAACCAGGCCATCGTTTTCGCCAGCACCCAGGTGGAGTGCGACGGCCTGGCCAACGACCTGCAGCAGGAAGGCTTCTCTGCCGTGGCGCTGCATGGCGCCCTGAGCCAGGGCCTGCGCAACCGCCGTTTGATGGCGCTGCGTGCCGGCCAGGTGCAGATCCTGGTGGCCACCGATGTGGCTGCGCGTGGCATCGACGTACCCACCATCACCCACGTGTTCAACTTCGGCCTGCCCATGAAGGCCGAGGACTATACCCACCGCATCGGCCGCACCGGCCGTGCGGGCCGCGATGGCCTGGCCATCACCTTTGCCGAGTTCCGCGATCGCCGCAAGATCTACGACATTGAGTCGTACAGCCGCCAGCAGTTCAAGGCCGAAGTGATTCCGGGCATGGAGCCATCGGCGCGCCCACCCCAGGCGCCTCGTGGTGGTGGTGACTTCGCGGGCCGTGGCCGCCCTGGCGGTGGTTATGACCGCGACAGCCGCGAACGCAAGTTCGGCGGTCCAGCCCGTGGTGGCAATGACCGCGGCGGCTTCGGTGGTGGTTTCGGCGGCGGCTTTGCCGGTCGCGACAACCGCGGCGCACCCGCCGCCCGTGGTGAAGGTGGCGGTGGTGGCGGTTTCGCCGGCCGTGACGACCGTGGTGGCGATCGTGGGTTTGCTCCACGCCGTGATGGCGACTCCTATGGCCGCAAGCCCGGCTTTGGCGATGCTGGCCGGGGCGGTTTCGCTCCCCGTGGCGATGCTGGCGCACCGCGCGGTGACTTCGCTCCCCGCAAGCCCGCTTTCTCCAAGCCAGCTGGCGCTGGTGGCGGCAAGCCATTTGTGCCCCATGATGCCCGCAAGCGCCCTGCGCGCCCCGCACGCTGAGTTAACGGCTGCTCAAGCTCGCTGACATGTTGAAGAGGGCTGGTTCCGCAAGGGGCCAGCCCTTTTTTTGTCCGTCCTGGGTGCTGCCGTCCGGCCGACGCGCGCGCTCAGGTCAGGGCTGGGCACCCGCCTGGGCATAGCCATACAGACGCTCGGGTGGCACCCGCGCCAGCAGGCTTTTGTCATCTGCTGCGGGGCCGGTGATGGCAAAGGCGGGTTCTGCGGTGTTGCGATGCAGGGTGGTGGTGACGCTTCGTCCCTGTGCGTCGGTAACGGCTGCCACCAGGGGCGTGCGGGCCTCGGCCCCACGGCGCATCACCACGCCCAGCTCTCCGGACGCGAGTTTCACCAGATTCCCCGGAGGGTAGATCCCCAGCACCTTGATGATGGCGGACGACATCGCTCCCCCCTTGTCGTCCCGAAACATCTGGCGGGCGGCATCCTGGACGTTCATCGGCGGGCGGATCGCGCGGGGGCTGATGCGCGCCATGAAAACATCGGCCATGCGCAGCATCTGGGCCGGTTCGTTGATTTGCGTGGCGCCGGTGGGGTAGCCGCTGCCATTGGCTTGCTCATGGTGCTGGCGCACGGCCTCCAGCCATGTGGTGTCGGTGATGCCCGCCTTGGCGAGCAATGCGGCACTGTCGATGGGATGGGTGCGCAGTTGGGCGCGCTGCCGATCCAGCACAGGGTAGTCCTGGCTCGCCATCTGGCCCTGAAGGTCGGCAATGCTGGCATTCATGGTGAGCGCGGCCAGGGTGATGAGGCGAATGTTTGCGGCGGTCCATTCCATGCGCTGTGCCATGAGGATGGCCAGCAGCGCGGTGTAGATGCTGTGGCTGTACCCATACCGCAGGTGCCTGGCCTGGTCCTGGCGCACCGCCATGAAGATGGCAATGTCGGCATCCAGGTTCGCCAATGTGATCAACTCCTGGGCCAGTGCATCTATCTTTTCAGGGAAGTCCGGCGCATTTGGCAGGTCGTGCACCAGCGTTTCCAGGGTGTCGATGGCATCCGTCCAGCGCACATAGATGCTTTTGGCGGGCACAGGCTTGGGCGCAGAAAGGGCTTCTACCGCCCGCTTTTCCTCCAGGTCCACGTACATGCCACGCTCAAGCAGTGCCTGCATTTGGGCCTCGCTGCTGACGACATGCCCGCGTGCGAGAAGCAGTGTGCAATCGTGATTGCGAACGTTCCACGGTAGCGGAACATCCATCTGGATTTCGGACTCCACCAGTTTCAATAGTTGCATGGCCGAACCTTGGTTGATCGCGTCATCTGTGTCGTAGATCCTTCACATGGGCGTGGTATCTCCCAACGATTGTTGCGGAGTGGCTGGCGATTGACCATGGCACCGCCGTCAGACATGGGCGGAGATGCGTCCGATCTCGGGCCAGCGATGGTGCAGGTAGATCCAGGCCAGCATGCCCACGCCCATCATCGACAACGATGCCGCCGCCAGCCATACCGTGGAGTGCATGACCAGCGGGGCCACCACGCCGGCCACCACACCGTTGGCAGCGGAGCCCACGAACGCCTGCAAAGACGACGCCATGCCGCGCCGCTGCGGGTACAGATCGAGTACCAGCAAGGTCACCACCGGCACCATCAGTGCCCAGCCAAAAGCGAACACGGCGATGGGGATGAGTGCCCAACTTGCATGCGCTTCAAACAGCACATTCGCGATCACGTTGGCAACCGCCACGACACACATGATCACGAAACCATGCTGGATCTGCCGCTTGGGCGCAATGCGCCCGGCCAGCCGACCGCTCAGCCACGCGCCGCCCATGATGCCGCAGATGGTCAGACCAAAGAACCAGAAAAACTGTGTGGGTGCCAGGCCCAGGTGGTCGCTCAGAAAGGCCGGGGCTGCAAGTACATACAGAAACATGCCATTGAACGGCACCCCGCTGGCGAAGGCCAGCAGGAGAAAACGCATGCTTGACCCCAGCTCCCAATAGCCCCGAAGTAGGTGCGGAATATTGAAGGGCTGGCGGTGGTCCGCTTGCAGCGTCTCGGGCAGGAACCGCAGATTGGCGATCCAGAGCGCCACGCCCACCAGCGTCAGGAACCAGAAGATGCTGTGCCAGCCCAGATGCACAAAAAGCCAGCCGCCCACGATGGGGGCAATGGCCGGCGCAACACCAAAGTAGATGGTGACCTGGCTCATGACCTTCTGTGCCTGGGCGGGCGGGAACATGTCGCGGATGACGGCGCGCGACACCACAATGCCCGCGCCGGTGGACAGGCCCTGCAAGGCGCGAAAGAAAACCAGTTGCTCAATGCTCTGGGAGAGCGCGCAACCGGCCGAGGCAATGGTGAACATCGCAATGCCCGTCAGCACGACGGGCCTGCGGCCAAAGCTGTCCGCCAGCGCGCCATGAAATAGATTCATGAACGCAAAGCCGAACAAATAGGCGGACAGCGTCTGCTGCATCTCCACCGGCGTGGCACTCAGCGCAGAGGCAATGCCCGAGAACGCGGGCAGATAGGTGTCGATCGAAAAGGGCCCCAGCATGCCCAGCAAGGCCAGCAGCACGGCCAGCGCCCACCGGGGTGCTGGCCATAGCAGGTGGGCTTGTGGATTCATGAAGGAGGAGGGATGGATGGACGGAACGAAGAGAGGCGCCAGACGCGGTGCCGAGGCCGGGCCCATTATGGACGAGCCCTTCCCCGTGGGACTTGGCGCGCAGCCTGGCAAGCCAGGAGGCCCAATGAACGCGCCTGGAACGCTGAGAAACCGGGCTGACAGGCGCCGGAAATAAAAAAACCCCGCCATCTCGAAGACAGCGGGGTTTTGCAGTTTGGTGGGTCCTGAGTGACTCGAACACTCGACCTACGGATTAAGAGTCCGCTGCTCTACCAACTGAGCTAAGAACCCAAACTTTTTAATCTGTCAGCATTGCTGCTGAGCCTCGAATTATGCACTAATTTTTCTGACCTTGGCAAGGCAGCGCGAAAAATTATTGCATTGCATTGCGGCTGGCCAGCTCCACAAACAGGCCGCTGTGGTCCAGCTGGCCCAGTCCGTGCTCGATGCCGTCTTTGTACAGCGCTTCGAAAAGCGTCGTGATGGGTGCATCGAAGCCGATTTCCTGGGCGGTGATCAGGGCGTTGTCGAGATCCTTGAGTTGCACCGTCATGCGGCCCCTGGGTGCAAAGTCGCGGTCCACCATGCGTTGGCCGTGCAGTTGAAGAATCCGGCTGTCGGCAAAGCCGCCACTGATGGCTTCTCGCACCTTGGCCATGTCGGCACCGCCCTTGGCGGCAAAGAGCAGCGCCTCTGCCACCGCGCCGATGGTGATGCCCACGATCATCTGGTTGGCCAGCTTGGCCAACTGGCCGGCGCCATGAGGGCCCACATGGGTGGGGCGGCCAAGAATGGCGAAGATGGGCTGGGCCCGCGCAAAGTCCTGAGCCCGGCCGCCGGCCATGATGGCCAGCGTGCCATTTTCTGCGCCCACCGTGCCGCCCGAAACCGGTGCATCCAGATGGGCCAGCCCCATTTCATCGAGGCGGGCCGCGTGGTCGCGGGCTTCCCTCGGTTGTATCGAGGCCATGTCGATGAACAGGGTGCCAGCCCGCATGGCCTGTGCCGCGCCCAGTTCGAACAGCACCTGGGCGACCACAGGGCCGCTTTCCAGGAGGCTGATGACGAAGTCGGCGTTACGAACCGCTTCCGCGGGGGTGTCGTATACCTTGGCGCCCAGGGATGCCAACGGATCGGCCTTGGCGCGGGTGCGGTTCCAGGCGTGCACCTGGTGGCCTGCGGCGCACAGGCGCCGGGCCATGGGCAACCCCATCATGCCAATGCCGAGGACGGCAATGCGAAGTGGTGGTGTGGTGGTGGTCATGGGCGCATCCTTGGCAGCTTTTTTCTCTGCCGTCATCATGGTCTTTTTCGCTGCGGCTCCCTGTCAGCGAGCTTGCAGCGTGCCGACCACGGCGGGATGATGGCACGCACCAGCGGAGCGCGCCATGCCCTTGGCATGACCTGCATAACTCCCTGCGGTCTGTGGCAGCGCGGCCTCGGGCGATCCGCCGCGCTGCTTTTCTTGCCGATAGCCGGGCTATTGGCTGAAAAAAAGACGCCTTGCGGCCCATCCCGATCCGCACGACCACCGACGCGCGAGGGTTATGCAGGTCATCCCTTGCTCCGCTGGCGCGGGCCTGACCGCGCACACGCCGCCGACCGCGTGGCTTACATCAGCAGGTGTTCGCCCGCGTTGTCGCCACCCAAAATCACATAGTTCACCTTGCGCACGTCCATCAGCCTGGTGCCGCCGGCATAGCTGATGGAGCTTTGCACGTCCTGCTCCATCTCCACCAGCGTGTCGGCCAGCTTGCCCTTGATGGGCTCCAGGATGCGCTTGCCTTCCACATGTTTGTATTCGCCCTTGTTGAAGTCGCTGGCCGAGCCGTAATACTCCTTGAACAGCTCGCCATCCACTTCCACGGTTTTGCCCGGCGATTCTTCATGGCCCGCAAACAGCGAACCAATCATCACCATGCTGGCGCCAAAGCGGATGCTCTTGGCGATGTCGCCATGGCTGCGGATGCCGCCGTCGGCAATGATGGGCTTGGTAGCCACGCGGGCACACCACTTGAGCGCGCTCAGCTGCCAGCCGCCGGTGCCAAAGCCGGTCTTGAGCTTGGTGATGCACACCTTGCCCGGGCCCACGCCCACCTTGGTGGCATCGGCGCCCCAGTTTTCCAGGTCGATGATGGCCTCGGGCGTGGCCACATTGCCGGCAATCACAAAGGCCTGGGGCAGCTTGGCCTTGAGGTAGGCAATCATGTTCTTCACGCTGTCGGCGTGGCCGTGCGCGATGTCGATGGTGATGTATTCGGGGGTGAGCCCCAATGCCACGAGCTGGTCCACGGTGTCGTAGTCGGGCTGCTTCACACCGAGCGAGACCGAGGCGTAGCAGCCCTTGGCATGCATGTCCTTCACGAACTGGATGTTGTCCAGATCGAATCGGTGCATGACGTAGAAGTAGCCGTTTTGCGCCAGCCAGGTGCAGATTTTTTCGTCCACCACCGTCTTCATGTTGGCCGGCACCACGGGAATGCGGAAAGAGCGGCCGCCCAGTTCCACGCTGGCATTGCATTCCGAGCGGCTTTCCACGCGGCACTTGCGCGGCAGCAAAAGAACGTTGTCGTAGTCGAAGATTTCCATGAGATTCCAAGCTCCATCAAAGGACGCAGCCAAACAATTTTGGCTGCGGTGGGCGCTTGGCCTGGCGACCGGTTGTGTGGGCGGGGCCGTGGTGGCCGCTCCGAACCCTGCTGAGCGCAGGCACAAAAAAACCGGACGTCAAGAAACTTGGGCCCGGTGATTGATTCTACCCGCGCGCAGCATTTCGGGAATGTCCCTACCTGCCGCCGGGCTGCGCCCCGCAATCGGATTGCGCTGCAGCCACAACCCGCCCCCGCGCATCCTGCACCCAGCCCACCACGCGCAGGCGTTCGGGTTGGGCGCCGTCGGGGATGCGCATGGGGCGTGTTTCCATCCAGTTCTTTTGCTCTCTATTTAATAGCTTGCTGCGCTTGTCCCATGTGCCCTCAATCATGTTGCGCACCATATTCCGGGGCACGGGAGATCCCTCGGTTCCTGCAGGCACGGCCTCCACCAGCAGCAGATAAAAGCGCCAGCGGGTCGCCGCTGCGGTGCGCCCCGGCGCCGCCCTTGCCGGCGTGAACGCGATGGAGGTGCCCAGGTAGTCGTTGAAGGCCATGCCGTGCGCCACGCGCAGCCGCGCAGGGGGCGCGCCCTCCACTGGTGCGGTGAACACATCGGTGGTTGCGGGGGGCTGGCGCCCCAGCGCCTGCAAGCGGTCCAGGGCGTCGGTGCTGGCGGCGGCCGACAAGGGGGCATCGTCGCCCAGCGCACCCGGCACGATCCAGTCCAGCACCAGCGCGCTGGTCGATGGCGCCGGCGTGGCGCCGTCGCTCCAGCAGGCCTCGCAGTCGGCGCTGGTGAAGCGTTCAAACAATGCCAGGGGGCGGGGTGCGCCGTCGCTGCTGCAACTGGCCTGCGCCGCCAGATGGGGGCTGTGCAGTGCCAGCAGGGCAGCCAGGGTGAAAGCCATGTTTTTCATGGGTGGGGCGGGTGCTTTCTACAATGGCCGCATGTTCCCACAAGACCCGTTTTCGGGTGCGCCAGAAGCCCTGGTGCCCCCACACGCTGGTGCGCCCTCGGCTGCATCGCCCCTCCTGGCCAACCTGAACGACGAGCAACTGGCCGCCGTCACCCTGCCCGCAGGCCACGCGCTCATCCTGGCGGGGGCGGGCTCGGGCAAGACGCGCGTACTCACCACCCGCATCGCCTGGCTGCTGCAAAACGGCTACGCCACGCCCGGCGGCATCCTGGCCGTCACCTTCACCAACAAGGCCGCCAAGGAAATGGTGGCGCGCCTGTCGGCCATGCTGCCGGTGAACGTGCGCGGCATGTGGATCGGCACCTTCCACGGCCTGTGCAACCGCCTCTTGCGCGCGCACCACAAGGCGGCGGGGCTGGCGCAGTCGTTTCAGATTTTGGACACGCAAGACCAGCTCTCGGCCATCAAGCGCCTGTGCAAGCAGCACAACGTGGACGATGAGCGCTTTCCGCCCAAGCAACTGGCGTACTTCATTGCCCACTGCAAGGAAGAAGGCATGCGCCCCGGCGACGTGCCCACGCACGACAGCGATGCGCGCAAGAAGGTCGAGATTTACCAGCTCTACGAAGAACAATGCCAGCGCGAGGGCGTGGTGGACTTTGGCGAGCTGATGCTGCGCAGCTACGAGCTGCTGCGCGACAACGACCCCATCCGCGAGCACTACCAGCGCCGCTTTGCGCACATCCTGGTCGATGAGTTCCAGGACACCAACAAGCTGCAGTACGCGTGGCTCAAGCAACTGGCGGGCAACGAGGTGGGCGGGCGATTTGAAGCCCGCGGCAGCGTGATCGCCGTGGGTGACGACGACCAGAGCATCTACGCCTTTCGCGGTGCGCGCGTGGGCAACATGACCGACTTTGTGCGCGAATTCGATGTGCAGCGCCAGATCAAGCTGGAGCAGAACTACCGCAGCTACAGCAACATCCTCGACTCGGCCAACGCCCTCATCAGCCACAACAGCCGCCGCCTGGGCAAGAACCTGCGCACCACGCAGGGCGCGGGCGAGCCCGTGCGCGTGTACGAGGCCAACTCCGACCTGGCCGAAGCGCAGTGGATGGTCGATGAGATCAAGCAGCTGGTGAAGAACGATGGCTTCGAGCGCAAGGAAATCGCCGTGCTCTACCGCAGCAATGCGCAGAGCCGGGTGATCGAATCGGCCCTGTTCAATGCATCCGTGCCGTATCGCGTGTACGGCGGCCTGCGCTTTTTCGAGCGCGCTGAAATCAAGCACGCGCTGGCGTACCTGCGCCTCTTGGAGAACCCGCACGACGACACCAGCTTCACGCGCGTGGTCAACTTTCCGCCGCGCGGCATCGGCGCGCGCAGCATCGAGGTGCTGCAGGACGCCGCCCGCGCCGCCGGCTGCTCGCTGCACGACGCCGTGAGCGCCGTGCCCGGCAAGGCGGGCGCCAATCTGGGCGCGTTTGTGGCCATGGTGGATGTGCTGCGCGAGCAGACGCAAGGGCTGAACCTGCGCGGCATCATCGAGCAGATGCTCGAATCCACCGGGCTGGTTGAGCACTTTCGCACCGAAAAGGAAGGTGCCGACCGCATCGAAAACTTGCAGGAACTGGTCAACGCCGCCGAAAGTTTTGTCACGCAGGAAGGCTTTGGCCGCGACGCCGTGGCATTGCCGCTCGACGAGCACGGCACGCCGCTCACGCAAAGCGCGGTCAGCCAGGGGATCGACCCCAACGCGCCGGTGCTCGATGAACCCTTGAAACCCGCCGTGCCCGGCATCGTGGACGCAGACACCGGCGAAACCCTCTCGCCCCTGGCCGCCTTCCTCACCCACGCCGCGCTGGAGGCAGGCGACAACCAGGCCCAGGCCGGGCAGGACGCGGTGCAGCTCATGACCGTGCACGCCAGCAAAGGGCTGGAGTTTGACGGCGTGTTCATCGGCGGCATGGAAGAGGGCCTGTTCCCGCACGAAAACTCGGCCAGCGAGCGCGATGGCCTGGAGGAAGAGCGCCGCCTGATGTACGTGGCCATCACGCGCGCCCGCAAGCGCCTGTACCTGAGCCACTCGCAAACGCGCATGCTGCACGGCCAGACGCGCTACAACATCAAGAGCCGCTTTTTTGACGAGCTGCCCGAGGGCGCGCTCAAGTGGATCACGCCAAAGCAGCAGGGGTTTGGCTCCTATGCGCCGAGTTTTGCTCCTAATTCAGGAGCTGGTAGCGCTTATGGATCAAGCGCTAGAGGCCAATTTGGCTTCAAATCCGAGACTTTTGCCAGCCCGCCAGTGCCCGTGCAGAAGACCGCGCCCTCCCACGGCCTGCGCGCAGGGATCAACGTTTTTCATACCAAGTTCGGTGAAGGCAAGGTGCTGGCTATCGAAGGCACCGGCGACGATGCGCGCGCGCAGGTCAGCTTTTCGCGCCACGGCACCAAGTGGCTGGCGCTGAGCGTGGCCAAGCTGACGGTGGTGGAGTGAGCGCACCCGTCGCCCAGACTGAGGCCATCCATGCCCGATAACAACGATTCATCCAGGGAACCCCGGCGCCAGCGCGGCGCCACGCACGGCGCATCGGCGCGCCATCTCGTCAGCCCGGCGCAGTGGGCAGAAAGCGTGGCCCTCGGCGCACCGCCTTCGCTGCGCATCTTCGCCATCGCGGGGTTTCAGGCCGCGCTGGCCGTGCTGCTGGCGACTGTGGCCATGCATTTCTCGCCCTGGCCCCAACTGGTGGGGTACGCGTCGCTCGGCGCGCTGGCGGCCTTGTTCGGGCGCTTCGCCACGGTGGAGCGGCGCATGCGCATCGTCGTGATCTGCGCGCTGCTGCTGGCGCTGGCGGTGCTGGTGCCGTCGCTGGCATCGTGGGCTGGTGCGCTGCCTTGGATGATGGCGCTGGTGCTGGCCCTGGTGGCCGGCGCATCCACCGTGGCGGTGTCGTGGTGGAGCCTGGGCGGGCCCGGGGCGGTGATCATCGTGTTTGCGGCCGGGGCGGCCTACCACCCCGTGGGCAGTGGCGCCGAGGTGCTGGCCCGTGTGCTGGCCACACTGGCCGGGGGGGTGGTGGCGGTGTTGACCTGCCTGGTGACCGACCGCTGGCGGGCCGCAGAACTCAAAACCCTGCGTTTGCCGCCCGCCCATGTGCCCCCCTGGTCGCACCAGTGGATTGCCGCAGCGCGCATCACCGCCTGCGCTGCACTGGCCGCCTGGATTGCCTTCATGCTCGGCTGGCACCACCCTGCATGGGCGGCGATTGGCGCGGTGTCGGTGATGCAGGGCGGACACCTGCACATCACCATGAACCGCGCACTGCAGCGCATGGCGGGGACCATCGTGGGCTCGTTCATCGTCTGGGCCATGCTGGCGCAGCAGCCTTCCTTCTGGGCGGTGGTGGCTGCCATCGTGGTGTTCCAGTTCCTGACCGAGGTGGTGATTGGCTACAACTACGCGCTCGGCCAGATCACCGTGACGCCCATGGCGCTGCTCATGACCTACCTGGCATCGCCCGCGGTGGCCACGAGCATGCCGGTCGAGCGGGTGCTGGACACCATGCTGGGCGCGGCGCTGGGCATCGTGTTTGCCGTGGTCTTTTCCAGTGTGGACGACCGTGTGCACCTGCATGAGCACCGCAGCAAGGCGCGCTGAGGTGGGTTTGCATTTCGGATGCTACTGAAGTGATAGCTTCTGACGCTTGAACTGATTGCGCTAGCGGCATATTTATCGCGCAGATTCCAGAAGCGATGGGCCCAACCTGTTGCGGATGGATGCAACCGCGTCTGGCGCTGCCGCAATGAAAAAAGGCGGGGCATCAGCCCCGCCTTTTGCGTGGAAGGCATGCCATGCATGCCCCCCGGAACCCGCCCAGTGGATCAGCCCAGCTTCATCTGTGTTGGCGTGCCCGTGAGGTAGCCCACGGCAGCGCCGGACTTGTTCTTGTAGTTGGCGTTGATCAGCGGGTTCAGCGTGTCTTTGACGACATTGTGGATGCCGCCCCAGTCACCGGCGTGCTGGAAGTTGCTCATGATGTAGGTCCAGCCGTTGATTTCGTCCACAGCGTGCAGGCCGGTGGATTCGCCGCCGGCGGGGATCGACATCACGCGCGAGAGCTGCTTGGTGTCGATGTTGTAGGCCCACAGGAAGTTGTTGACGTGCTGGCCGCTGTCTTCGCCGATGAACAGGGTGCGCATCTTCTCGGAGAACTTGAGGTTGTCCGGGTTGGCGATCTTGTCCGGGTTGCCGGTGTTGCCCAGCGCGTCGGCCGTGATGTCCTCACCCGCCAGCAACGCCTTGGTGTCCACAGGCATCCATTCGCTGTTGATGGCAGCGCCCGCCGTGTCTTTTTGCCCGCCCTTGAGGTTCAGCGCCATCACCACGCCGGCCTTGAGCTGCTTGGGGATGGAGATGCCGTTGCCGGGAACGTTGGCGGCGTTGCCGGCCACCATGGAGTCCTGGCAGTTTTGCAGCGCCGAGTAGGCGATCTTGTCCTTGATGTTGACGGTCGTGCCTTCCATCTTCGAAAAGCCCGCGCTGGCACCCTTGTAGGCAGCGTAGCGGTGGGTTTCCAGGAAGGCAGCGGCCTTTTCCATGCCTGCGTTGATCTTGATCCACTCGGTCTTGCCGTTGGCGACGATCTTGGTGTAAGCGGCGTCGCTGGGGTCGGCGCTCTTGACGGTCATGATGTCTGTCGGCTTGAGTGTGTCGGCGAGCTGCTCGATCTCGGCGCTGGTGGCCGAGCCCAGCTTGATCCAGGTCAGCGCTGCGGCGCTGGCGGCTGCAGGGTCGATCGAAAAACCGGTTCCCACCTTGGCGGCATACAGCGTGCCGGACGACAGGTCTTTTTCCTTGTCGGCCACGAACACGAAGTAGGAGCTGTTGGTGGCGTCATCCCCCATCAGTGCAGTGCGGTTGTCGGGCATGACCTGCACCAGCTCGTGCGAGATGCGGCCCATGCAGAAATGCTTCTTGATGCTGCCCGTGCCGTCGGGGTTGACAGTCACTTCCGGCATGTGGCCATAGTGGTACGGGTTGGCCTTGGTCGCGTCGCCGTACAGGTTCTGGCTGTAGGCCTGGAACATGGTGTTGCTGGCGATGCTGAAAGCGTCGGGCTCGTACTCTTCGCTCGACAGGTGCGTGCCCCACGGCGAGATGCTGGCGCCGCAGGTGATCCACAGGCCGTGCACCTTGGAGGTGTCCACGTTGTGGTATTTCACCAGGCTGAGCTTGCCCGTGGATTGGTCCTGGTCCAGCGTCAGCACGGCGATGGGCGAAGGCAGCTTGCCGTACATGCCGGTCTTGCCGTCTTGCGCCCAGGTGGTGTATTCAAACTGCACCACGGCAAAGACCGCCTTGCCCTTGAGGCCGGTGACCGTGGGGTTGGCCACCGTCAGCAGCGATGTGCCGTCGGGGGCATCAGAGAAATACTGGCGTTCGCTGCCTGGCACGGTGGCGTCGATGATGGGCTTGTTGTTGATGTCGTAGTAGCCGCCCGAGAGGGTCTTGCCACCCTTGCCGTCGGAAACCATGTCACCGGTCACGAAGAAGGGCTGGTAGGCCAGTTGGACCGACCGCACCGAGTCGTCGCTCAGCTTGATGTTCAGGCTGGAGCCGACGGTCGTGGTGGCCATGGCCGCGGCGTTGGCCAACGTGGGCGCGGCCATCGACGTGAAGCTGGCGGAGACATAGCTGGGGTCGTCATCGCCGCCGCCGCAGGCAGTCAGAAACGAAGCAGAGGCGCTGGCACCGAGCGGCAGCAGGGGAACGCCTGCCAGAAATTGCAGGGCCTTACGGCGGGTAGGTGTCGTCGTGTGGGACATTTTTGGGTATTTCCAGGTTGGTATGCAGGCAGGCAGAAAGCGCCTTTCCTTTACCTGCAGCCGCCTGCCATGGTGCGGCGCAAGCATCGGTACAGGGCGCTGTTTCCAGCCACGGATACTAGAAACACCCTGTGACAGTCGTTTGACGTCTGGATGACGTTTTGCCAACCGCAAGGGGGGCGTTGCGTGGGGTTCGCACCGTTCCATGCAGCGGGTCACATTGCAGGGTGCGGCGGGGCGGGTGCGGAGAAGTCGTGCACAGGCGCCATGCCGTGCTGCACTATTCGGTTTGTGCGCGTTGCAAGGGCGCGAACGCGCAAAGGGGGAAATGCCACACTGCCCGTGGCGCGGGCATGGACTTCGCTGACGCTCGCCGCCACAGTCCGAAGGGCCGGCTGCCCTGCCGGGCGCGTCTTACATCGTGCCGTCCGTCCCCGGTGCGGAATCGGGCGGGTTGCCGTGCAGCGCCTGTGGCTGGGGCTTCTCGGGTGGCTCAAAACAATCACGGAAGGTGAAAACCACCGACGTGAAGAACATCGCCGCCATCATCATGGCCGCGCCCACCATGATGCCTCCCACCACCGAGGTAAGCCCTCCGACGGCCAGCAGGCCCGCCACCAGGCTGACCACCAGGCCGCCAAGCAGAAAAACGCCCATCCAGGCCAGCCCATAGACCGTGAAGGCGCCAAAATTACGCAGGCAGGCCACGATGCTGAAGAACAGGCTTTTCACCGGCGGCACGCCATGCCAGTGCACCAGGCCGGGCGCATGCCAGAACAGCAACGACAGGGGCAGGTACAGCAGCATCGATAGCCACATGGCACCCTGGAAGGCGGGCGTCTCGGCCATCTCGCGGGTGAGCGGGGCGCCGCCCAGGTACACCTGCGCGAACTGGCCCCCGTCGATCAGGGCCGACAGGCCCATCACCGCGAGAAAGCCCACCGCATACAGCGCCCCCAGCACCAGCATGTCGCGCAGGCGCTGGCGCCCGGTGCGAAAGGCCACCAGCAGCACGGCAGGCGTGGGAAAACGGCCTTGCACGGCCTCGGCTGCGGCCACCATCATGGCCAGCGTGGCCGAGGGCAGCAGGGCCAGCGCCACGGCGGGGCCCACCAGCGGAATCATGGTGGCCAGCGACATGGCCGCCATGGTCATGAAAAACAGCGCGGCCAGTGCCATGGGTTGCCGCCAGAACGCCCGGATGCCAAGCTTGACCCAGGCCAGGCCGGTGCGCGCGGGGACGATGTGGAGTTTCATGGACAGGCTTTGACAATCAGAAAAGGGCCCCGGGACTTGGGTGGCGGGGCGGCACCGGCGAATTTAACCCAGTGCCCCAGGGCAGCGGTGTGAAAGACCTCAGGCGTGCACCGGGTGGGCAATGCGGCCCCGCAGAACGCGTTCGAAATGCGCAGGATCGTGGGGGACGAGCATGGAGGCCTCGCGGGGCAGGTAAAAATCCCACAGCCGCGAAATCCAGAACCGCAGGGCGCCGGCCCGCAGCATGGCGGGCAGCAGCTCGCGCTCTGGCGCGGTCAGGGGGCGCTCGGCCTGGTAGGTGTCCAGCATGCTGGCGGCGCGGGTGGCGTCGTGGGCGCCGGTGGCGAGGTCGATGCACCAGTCGTTCAGGCACACGGCCAGGTCGAACAGCCAGGTGTCCACGCCCGCAAAATAAAAGTCGAAGCAGCCGGTGAGCTCGTCGCCGTCAAACATCACGTTGTCGCGGAACAGATCGGCATGCACCGGGCCGCGCGGCAGTGCCGCATAGGCTGACGACGCGGCCACATGGTTCTGGTAGGCCAGCTCGGAGCGCAGCAACGCGGCCTGTTCGGGGCCAATGTGGGGCAGCACCACGGGCACGGTTTCGTTCCACCAGGGCAGGCCGCGCAGATTGGGCTGGTGGCGGTCAAAATCGCGGCCCGCCAGGTGCATGCGCGCCAGCATGCGGCCCACGGCCGCGCAGTGCACGGGCTGCGGCGCCAGCTGGCTTTTGCCGCGCAGCTTGTTCACCACGGCGGCCGGCTTGCCGCGCACGGTGTGCAGGATGTCGCCGTTCTGGTCGGGCCGGGGGTCGGGCACGGGCATGCCGCCGTGGGCAAGGTGCTTCATCAGGTGCAGGTAGAACGGCAACTGCTGGGCGGTGAGGCGCTCGAACAGCGTGAGAACGAATTCGCCCTGGTCGCTGGTGAGAAAGTAGTTGGTGTTCTCGATGCCACCCTCGATGCCGCGCAGCGCCACCAGGTCACCCAGTTGCAAACGGCGCAGCAGTTCGCGCGCCTCATTCGTCGAGACTTCGGTAAAAACGGCCATCGCTCAGCGCAAATACGGGTAAGAAAAAAACAGGGGAGGGGAGGCTGTCAGCTCGCCGTGTCAGAACTTGATCACGTTCCAGACGCGCGGGGCGGTGTTGGTCTCGGCGCCGTTGCGGCTGCCGGCCCGGCTGCGCGCACCGTCGGGGGATTGCACTTCGTATTCGGGCATGTCGCCCGTCTTGGGTTGCACGGTGATGCTCTGTGTCTGGCCGCCCACGCGCAACTCGTCAACGCGGCTACCCTCGTCCTCGACGCGGATGCGCTCGGTGCGCTGGTTCTTGCGGCCTTCCAGTCGCTCTGCATTTTGGAGCTGCTCGCGCTTGTCTGCATTGCCTTGCGGGGCAATTGGAGGGGTGGTCTGGGCCAGCAGGGGGCTGGCAGTCAGGCCCAGCAGCAAAAAGAGGTGAACAGCGCGCATGGCGCCATTGTAGGCCGCGCGTTCCGGGCCGCACAACGGGAGCAACAGGCGCTCACGGACGCTTCGGGCAGGTGCCGGCCTCGCACTGCACCGTGCGCTGGCCGATGAAGGTGCGAAAGTTCTTTCCCAACTGCCCCATCTGCACGCAGACATCGCCCCGAGCGTCGAAGGCGAAGCCCTGGGCGCCGGTGGCGTTGAGCAGTTCCACCCGCGTCAGGGCCAGTTTGGCGAACTGCTCGGGGTTGTGCCATTGCTCGGCGCAGATGTTGTGAAAGATGAAGGTGGAATACACCAGCTCGGTGACCACCGGCTTGTCCATCTGCAGCCGCATCACGCCGTTGTCCAGTTGCACCGACTTGAGCGCGTTGCCGCGCAGGGCTTTTTGGGATGACCGGCATAACCCTCGCGCGTCGGTGGTAGCGCGGATCGCCCGAGGCCGCGCTGCCACGGACCGCAGGGAGTTATGCAGGTCATCCCTACAGCGGCACCGGCACGTTCTTGAATTCCGTGTCCGCCATGGCCAGCGTGCACGCCGCGCCGATCAGCAGCGTCAGCATTTTTTTCATGGATTGACCTTCCAGAGTGGAGACACCGCCGAAGCCCTGCACCATGGCGCCGTGTCTGGGGATGGCGCCATTTTGCCGGCTTGCGCACGCGGTGGCGAGTTGCGGTCACGCCAGGCCATGCGCGGGTGCCTGAGTGTGCACAATCGCCGCATGAGTGACAAAAAGACCCTGCTGCTGGTGGATGGCTCCAGCTACCTCTACCGCGCCTTCCATGCCATGCCCGACCTGCGCGCCGTGCCCGGCGACCCGGCCAGCGCCGCCACGGGCGCCATTCGCGGCATGATCAACATGATGCAGGCGCTGCGCAAGGAGGTGCATGCCGACTACGCCGCCTGCGTGTTCGACGCCAAGGGCCCCACCTTCCGCGACGCCATCTACCCCGCCTACAAGCAGCAGCGCAGCCCCATGCCCGACGACCTGCGCGCGCAGATCCCGCCTATCCATGAGGTGGTGCGCCTGCTGGGCTGGCCGGTGCTGGACGTGCCCGGCGTCGAGGCCGACGACGTGATCGGCACGCTGGCCGTGACGGCGGCGCGCCAGGGCATCGAGGTGGTGGTCAGCAGCGGCGACAAGGACCTGGCGCAGTTGGTGGACGAGCACATCACCATCATCGACACCATGAACGGCAAGCGCCGCGATGTGGCCGGCGTGGAGGCCGAGTTCGGCGTGCCCGCGCGGCTGATGGTGGATTTTCAGACGCTGGTGGGCGACCAGGTCGATAACGTGCCCGGCGTGGAGAAGGTGGGCCCCAAGACGGCCGCCAAGTGGCTGCAGGAATATGGCTCGCTCGACGCGGTGGTGCAGAGCGCCGACCAGATCAAGGGCGTGGCCGGCGAGAACCTGCGCAAGGCGCTCGATTGGCTGCCCACGGGCCGCCAGTTGCTGACCATCAAGACCGACTGCGACCTGAACGGCTGGGTCGAGGGCCTGCCGTCGCTCGACGCCATCACCATCGGCGCGCCCGACGCACCCCGGCTCAAGGACTTTTACGAACAATACGGCTTCAAGGGCCTTGCGCGCGCGCTGGGCGATGCAGCGTCACCCGCAGCGGCGCCCACACCCGTGGTGGCCATGCCGGGCCAGAGCGGCGACCTGTTCGCCGACCATTCCGCCATCCCCGTGGCCGAGGCCGCGCAGCACCGCACGGTGGTGTACGACACCATCCTGAACTGGACCGATTTCGACCACTGGCTGCAGCGCTTGATGAAGGCAGAGCTGGTGGCGCTGGACACCGAGACCACCTCGCTCGACGAGATGCGCGCCGAGATCGTCGGCATCAGTTTCAGCGTGCAGCCGGGCGAGGCGGCCTACATCCCGCTGGCCCACGCCGGGCCGGACGCGCCGGTGCAATTGCCACGCGACGAAGTGCTGGCGCGCCTGGCGCCCTGGATGGAAGACGCCAAGCGCCACAAACTGGGCCAGCACGTCAAGTACGACCGCCATGTGTTCGCCAACCATGGCATCGAGGTGCGCGGCTATGTGCACGACACCATGCTGCAAAGCTATGTGCTTGAAGTGCACAAGCCGCACAACCTCACCAGCCTGGCCGAGCGCCACACGGGCCGCAAGGGCATCAGCTACGAAGACCTGTGCGGCAAGGGCGCGCACCAGATCCCGTTTGCCCAGGTGCCGGTGGACAAGGCGGCGGCCTATTCGTGCGAAGACTCGGACCAGACGCTGGACGTGCACCTGGCGCTGTGGCCGCTTCTGCAGGCCGATGACAAGCTGCGCTTCATCTACGAACTGGAGATCGCCAGCAGCGAGGCGCTGTTCCGCATCGAGCGCAACGGCGTGCTGATCGACGCGCCCACGCTGGCCGCGCAGAGCCATGAGCTGGGCCAGCGCATCGTTCAGCTCGAAACGGATGCGTATGCCATCGCCGGCCAGCCTTTCAACCTGAGCAGCCCCAAGCAGCTCGGTGAAATCTTCTTCGACAAGCTGGGCATGCCCGTGGTGAAGAAGACGGCCACCGGCGCGCGCAGCACCGACGAAGAAGTGCTCGAAAAACTGGCCGAGGACTACCCGCTGCCCGCCAAGCTGCTGGAGCACCGCAGCCTCGTCAAGCTCAAGGGCACCTACACCGACAAGCTCAGCGCATTGGCGCTGCCGCGCACCGGCCGCGTGCACACGCACTACGCGCAGGCGGTGGCCGTCACGGGGCGGCTGTCGAGCAACGACCCGAACCTGCAGAACATCCCCATCCGCACCGCCGAAGGCCGGCGCATCCGCGAGGCCTTCGTGGCGCCTGCGGGCTGCGTGATCGCCAGCGCCGACTACAGCCAGATCGAGCTGCGCATCATGGCCCACCTGAGCGGCGACCATGCGCTGCTGCACGCCTTCCACGCCGGCCTGGACGTGCACCGCGCCACCGCCGCCGAGGTGTTTGGCGTGGCAGTGGACCAGGTGACGAGCGAGCAGCGCCGCTACGCCAAGGTCATCAACTTTGGCCTCATCTACGGCATGAGCAGCTTTGGCCTGGCCAAGAACCTGGGCATCGAGACCAAGGCCGCCGCCGCCTACATCGACCGCTACTTTCAGCGCTACCCCGGCGTCAAGCAGTACATGGACGAAACCAAGGCCGCCGCCAAGTCCATGGGCTATGTCGAGACGGTTTTTGGCCGCCGCCTGTATCTGCCAGAAATCAACTCGCCCAACGGCCCGCGCCGCGCCGGCGCCGAGCGCGCCGCCATCAATGCGCCGATGCAGGGCACGGCGGCCGACCTCATCAAGATGGCCATGGTGGCAGTGCAAAAAGAGCTCGATGCGCACCAGCCCGGCATCAAGATGATCATGCAGGTGCACGACGAACTGGTGTTCGAGCTGCCCGAGGGCGACGTGGACTGGCTGCGCAGCCACATCCCGCGCATGATGGCCGAGGTGGCGGCGCTCAAGGTGCCGTTGCTGGCCGAGGTGGGTGTAGGCCCCAATTGGGACAAGGCGCATTGATGGAAATAATGCCCCCCTGAGGCGCTTCGCGCCGTCCCCCCAGGGGGGCGCCCCCAGCGCGGCGGGGCGGCCCTTGCGCTGGGGTACCTGGCATGGAAAACGCCCACGGCATGCGCTGAGGCAGGCATGGCGGTCCGATCACGGCGCAGGCTTGGGGGTCAGGCCACGCCATAGGTATGGGGTCAGATCACGATTTCGCACCGCGAAACTCGTGCTCTGACCCCATGCCGGACCACAAGGCGCCGCATTGCGCGCACGCCCGACATCCCAGCCATTCACCGGCCGCCACAGCGTGCTGAGGTGATTTTTCAGTGTTTTCAGCCTAAAGCGCTTATGCAGCAAGCGCTAAAAGCTATCAAATTAGAAGCAAATGGACCCCTCCCCACCCACCCTGCGCCCCACCACCTGGACCCCCGCCATCCGCATGGGCCTGTCGATTTCCGTCGCCACCGGGCTCTATGGCATCTCGTTCGGCGCACTGGCCGTGGCGGCCGGGCTCACGGTGGGCCAGGCCATGGCACTGAGCCTGCTCATGTTCACGGGCGGCTCGCAGTTCGCCTTCATCGGCGTCATCGTGGGCGGCGGCGCGGGATCGGCCGCACTGGGTGCGGCAGCGCTGCTGGGTGTGCGCAACGCGGTGTACGGCATGCAGCTGAACCGCATGATCGCGCCCACCGGCTGGCGCAAGGCCGTGGCCGCGCAACTCACCATCGACGAATCCGCCGCCACCGCTGCGGGCCAGCAGAATGCTGACGAGCAGCGGCGCGGCTTCTGGACTGCCGGCATCGGCGTGTTCGTGCTCTGGAACCTGTTCACCCTGCTCGGCGCCGTGCTGGGCGACGCCCTGGGCGACCCGCGCCGCTGGGGCCTCGACGGTGCCGCCGTGGCCGCCTTCCTGGCCCTGCTGTGGCCGCGCCTGCGCGAGCGCGAACCCGTGGCGCTGGCGGTTCTGTGCGGCGTGGTCACCGCCCTGGCCGTGCCGCTGGTGCCGCCCGGCCTGCCCATCCTGCTGGCCGCCGTGGTCGGCGCCGCCTGGGGCTGGCGGGGGCGCAACCCCGGCGCCGGTGCGCCCGCGCCGTCCGCAGCCACCAAAACGGAGGCCCCATGACGCTCTGGACCGCCATCCTGCTGGCCTGCGCCGCCACCTACCTCATCAAACTGGCGGGCTACGCCGTGCCCGCCCGCTGGCTGCAAAACCCCCGCATGGCCCGCGTGGCCGCCGCCATCACCGTGGCCCTGCTGTCGGCGCTGACGGTGATGAACACCTTTGCTGCGGGCGCCGTCCTGGTCTTTGATGCGCGCCTGGCAGCGTTGGCTGTGGCGGCGCTGGCCTTGTGGGTGCGGTTGCCGTTTTTGCTGGTAGTGCTGCTGGGGGCGGCGGCGGCGGGGGTGGTGCGGTGGTGGGGGTGAGGGGTATTGGGCAAGTCCCGGCCAGAAACGGGCATTCAAAGGCGACTGCTTTCCGGGCCCCGCGAGCCAATTGCAGACTAGCCACAAACGTCTGAAATGGTCCCCGTAGAATCCTCCTAGAACAAAGTAACGAGGGGGAGATAAGACTATGGCGATCCCGGACTTTCAGTCATTGATGCTTCCTGTGCTCAAGGAGTCTGCTGCCGGTGAGGTGCGTATCTCTGATGTCGTCGCTGTGCTGGGATCCAAGCTGGATTTGACTGAGGCTGAGCTGTCAGAGCTTCTGCCTTCGGGCAAGCAGACTACGTTCGCCAACCGCGTGAACTGGGCCAAGAGCTATCTGGGCAAGGCCGGACTGATCAAGCTCACGAAGCGCGCGTACTTTGAGATTAGTGAACGAGGCCGGTCTGTGCTGGCCAATCCGCCACAGACGATCAATATCAAATTTCTCGAGTCCTTTCCCGAATTCAAGGCATTCCGAGAGGCAGCGTCTGAGAGCCAGACCACGCCGAAATTGGAGCCGACGAACTTAAAGGAACTGGCGCCCGATGAGGTGATCAGGTCTGCAAGTGACGAGCTTCAGCAATCACTCAGTGCCGAGCTGCTCGCGAAAATACTCGCTTCTCCCCCAGACTTCTTTGAGCGCCTCGTCGTTCAGCTCCTAATCGCCATGGGCTACGGTGGGTCAGCCATTGAAGCCGGTAAGGCCCTGGGCAAGAGCGGCGACGGTGGCGTTGATGGCGTCATCGATCAGGATGCATTGGGCCTGGATCGGATCTACGTCCAGGCAAAGCGCTACACGGACAACAAGGTGTCGTCAGGCGAGATTCGCGACTTCTTCGGGTCGCTAGATCGGTTCAAAGCAAACAAGGGCCTGTTCGTCACGACGTCAACCTTTTCGCCGGCAGCGAAAGAAACGGCCGACATGCTGAGCAAGCGCATCGTACTGATCGACGGGCTCCTTCTCACCCGACTAATGATCCGATTCGATATAGGCTGTCGAGTTGAAGAGGTGGTCTACATCAAGAAACTCGACGAGGACTTCTTCGACTGATGATTCGCTTGCGCCCGTCAGAGCGAGCGTTGCGGCCGGGCCACGCGCGAAGAAGTGTTGCCTAGTTTTCGTTCAAAGCGAGGGTAAACCATTGGCCAATGGCTCTTCGCGTGAGCTGCGCAATCTCGTTCAGGTTTTGCCTCGGTAAAAAACAACCGCTTCGGCTAGCGATTCAGGGAAGTGAAAGTCCGCTCGGGTCGATCTCAGCCGTTCATGGCCATCCAGTCGGATCTCGGCATGCCCCGGCGCGCCTCGTCGTGTGAGTAGTCGCAACTCGGCAGATCAAAATCCGCGTAGCTACACTCTCCAGCAACTGGCCACACCGCCACCGTCCCCACCCGCCTTGCCCTGGGAGCCCCCCACATGACCGATTCATCCACCTACACCCCACCCGCCATCTGGCAATGGAATAAAGAAAACGGCGGCCAGTTCGCCAGCATCAATCGGCCCATCGCAGGCGCCACGCACGACAAGGAATTGCCGGTTGGCCGCCACCCGCTGCAGCTGTATTCGCTGGGCACGCCCAACGGTGTCAAGGTGACGGTCATGCTCGAAGAGCTGCTGGCGCTGGGCCACAGCGGCGCAGAGTACGACGCGTGGCTGATTCGTATCAACGAGGGTGAGCAGTTCGGCAGCGGGTTTGTGGCTGTGAACCCCAACTCCAAGATTCCCGCGCTGATGGACCGCAGCGATGCCGCGAACCCGGTGCGGGTGTTCGAGTCCGGCGCCATTCTGATGTACCTGGCAGAGAAGTTCGGCGCCTTCCTGCCCGCCAGTGGCGCGGCGCGGGCCGAGTGCCTGTCGTGGTTGTTCTGGCAGATGGGCAGCGCGCCGTTTTTAGGCGGCGGGTTTGGGCATTTCTATGCCTACGCACCGACCAAGATCGAATATGCGATTGATCGTTATGCAATGGAGGTCAAGCGCCAGCTCGATGTGCTCAACCAGCGCCTGGCCGTCAATGAGTTTGTGATCGGCAGCGAGTACACGGTGGCTGACATCGCCATCTGGCCCTGGTATGGCTTGCTGGTCAAGGGCCAGGCCTACAACTCCGGCGAGTTTTTGCAGGTGCACGAGTACACCCATGTGGTGCGCTGGGCCGACCAGATTGCCAAGCGCCCGGCGGTGCAGCGCGGGCGCAAGGTGAACCGTGTCAATGGTGACCCTGCCAGCCAGCTGCACGAGCGGCACGATGCCAGCGACTTTGATACGAAGACGCAGGACAAGCTAGCCGCTGCATCCTGACCGCTTGTTGTGCCAACCCTTCAAAGGCTTTTGACATGCTGACCCTGTACGACTGCGCCACGGCGCCCAGCCCACGCCGCGCCCGCATCCTGCTGACCGAAAAGGGCATTGCCCACGACACCGTGCCGGTGGACCTGCGCAGCGGCGAGCAGCTGGGCGAGGCCTATCGGCGCATCAACCCGCAATGCACGGTGCCCGCCTTGCGCACCGACGAGGGCTTGCTGCTGACCGACAACGCGGCGATCACGGCGTATGTGGAGGCGCGCTACCCGCATCCGCCGCTGCTGGGCGAGACGCCCGCCGAAAAGGCCGAGATCGCCAGCTGGAACTGGCGCGTGGAGTTTGAAGGCCTGCTGGCGATTGCCGAGGCGCTGCGCAACAGCGCGCCGGCCATGGCCAACCGGGCGTTGCCGGGCGCGGTGGACTACCCGCAAATCCCCGCGCTGGCCGAGCGCGGTCTGGTGCGGGTGGCGCAGTTTTTCACCGTGCTGAACGAGCGCCTCGCGGGCCGCGACTTCATGGCCACCGGCCGCTTCAGCGTGGCCGACATCACGGCCGTGGTGGCGGTGGACTTTGCGCGCGTGGTCAAGCAAAAGCCCGGCGAGCAGCACCCGCACCTGCTGCGCTGGCGCGCGGCCATGGCGGGCCGGCCGTCGATGTCTCTTTGATCTCCTCATGAACGCTGCCAAGACCCTGTTGATCGTTTACCACTCGCTCACGGGTGGCACGCGGCAGATGGCCGAGGCGGCGCGCGCCGGTGCCGCGGCCGAAACGGGCTGTGTGGTGCGCCTGCTGCACGCCGCACAGGCCGGGCCTGCCGATGTGCTGGCGGCGCAGGGCTATATCTTTGCCACGCCCGAGAATCTGGCGGCGATGAGCGGGCAGCTCAAGGATTTTTTTGACCGCAGCTATTACGGGGTGCTCGACCAGGTCAATGGCCGCCCCTATGCCAGTTTGATTTGCGCGGGCAGCGATGGCAGCAACGCGGCCCGCCAGATTGATCGCATTGCCACCGGCTGGCGCCTCAAGGCCGTGGCCGAGCCGCTGATCGTGTGCACCCACGCCCAGACACCCGAGGCCATTCTGGCGCCCAAGCAGATTGGCGATGAAGACCTGGAACGCTGCCGGGCGCTGGGCGAGGCGCTGGCGGCGGGGCTGGTGCTGGGGGTGTTTTAGTGTGCTATTGATTCAATAGCTTGCTGCGCTTGACTGGTAAGCGCCAGAGGCTGATTTGACCTGAAATCGGTGTGCGCGGTGCAGAGGGGCGGTTTGGCGTAATCTGCCCGCAGGCAATGCATATTTTGATAGCTGCTAGTGCTTTATGCATAAGGGCTTGAGTCGAATTTGGCCTTGAAAAATCTCAGCGCCATGCGGTGGCCACCAGTTGGCTGTAATGCACGCCTTTTCTGCCCAGCAATTGCTCGAACACCGCCGGGTTGCCTACGTTGTCGCTGCCCAGCAGGCCTAAGGTTTCGCTGCACCAGGGTGATTGCGGCACCGCGTCGCCCAGGCGCGCGCTTAAGTGCGTCAGCGGCTCGGGCAGGCGCAGCACGGTGGCGGGGCTGTGGCCCAGTTGCTGGCGCAGGCTGGCGATGAAGGCGCCCATGGTCAGCGCCTCGGGGCCGGTGCATTCGATGGTGCCAGTGTGCTGAAGCGCCGGGCCGAGCAGGGCGACCACGGCGGCGGCGAGGTCGTGCACCGACACCGGCTGCACGCGCGCGTCCAGCACCGGGCCGGGGAACAGCGCCACGGGCAGGCGCGCCAGGTTCATGAACAGGGCACTGCTGGCGCCGCCTTTGCCAAACACGATACTGGGCCGCAGGATGGCGGGGCGCAATTTTCCTTGCGCTGCCAGCGTTTGCAAATGCGCCTCGGCCGCCAGCTTGGTCTGGGCGTAGCGTGTGCTGCTGCCCGCAATGCCCAGCGCCGAGATCTGCACCACGCGCTGCACGCCGGCCTGGGCGCAGGCGTCAAACAGGGCGATGGCGGTGTCGCGCATCACGGCGTCGATGGGGCGCTCGCGCGTGTCGCGCAGCACGCCCACGGCGTTGACCACCGCGTCGATGCCCGCCAGGCGCGGCAGCCAAGCGGCGGCCGTGGTGTCGCGGGCAAAGTCCATGGGCACCTGGCCGGGCTGCAGCGTGCTGCGCCGTGGCGAGACGCCGCCATGCACAGTGTGGCCTGCGCGCTCCAGCGCCGCTTGCAGGGTGTGGCCGATGAAGCCGGTGGAGCCGGTGAGAAGGATGTGCATGGTGCGCTGCTCCGAAGCTGCGTGGAGCCAGACAATAGACCTGTTTTCGGTTTCGTGCCGTGTGGTGCCAGGTTTGCACCCCCGTGGCGCCCGGCCATCACGGCGTGTGGTGAGAGGGGTGGATGACACGCCCTAAACTGCAGCCTCGATTTTCTTCAACCCTTGCCACCACAGGAGATGCGCCATGCTGAATGAAGATGCCCGATCCGATGTCAACGCCTTGCTCCCCGGTCGCGCCACCGAGGCGGGAACCACCCGCCGCACCGCTTTGCAGGCGGCCATCGGCCTGGGCTATGCGGCAGCGGCGGCGCCCCTGATGGCGCAAACGGCCATCGCCACCCCGGCCGAGGGGCTGGATGCGGGCGAGGTCAGCTTCACCGTGGGCGGCTTCAAGGTGCCCGCCTACCGCGCCGCGCCCGCGGGCAAGACGGGCCTGCCGGTGGTGCTGGTCATCCAGGAAATCTTTGGTGTGCACCAGTACATTGCCGACACCTGCAGGCGCTTTGCCAAAGCCGGCTACCTGGCCATCGCGCCGCAGCTCTATGCGCGCCAGAGCGACGACCCGGCTGCCTACACCGAGGTCGCCCGGCTCATGGCCGAGGTGGTGGCCAAGGTGCCCGATGCCCAGGTGATGGCTGACCTTGATGGCGCCGTGCAGTGGGCCGGGGCCCATGGCGGCGACCTGGCCCGGGTGGGCATCACGGGCTTTTGCTGGGGCGGCCGCATCACCTGGCTTTATGCCGCGCACGGCCCGGTGAAGGCCGGCGTGGCCTGGTATGGCCGCCTGGTGGGGCAGGCCACCGAAATGACGCCCAAACACCCCGTGGACCTGGCACCCATCCTCAAGGCACCCGTGCTGGGCCTTTATGGTGGAAAAGACAGCGGCATCCCCCTTGACACGATTGATAAGATGAAAACTGCCTTGGGCAGCGGCACGCCCGCCGCCAAGGCTTCGCAGTTCGTGGTGTACCCTGACGCGCCGCACGCTTTTCATGCCGACTACCGCGCCAGCTACCGCAAGGAAGCGGCCGAAGATGGCTGGAAACGTGCCCTGGCCTGGTTCAAGGCCCACGGCGTGGTCTGAAAAGCAGCCCTTACTTTTTGCACCAGCCGCCCCGGCCGCAGCGGGGGCGGCTTCGTTTTTGGGGGGCGTGTGCACCGCATTTTTATCAAAATGTGCCTCTGAGGCATATCTAACAAGCGCATACAGCTATGACTTTGGTAGCAATCATTCTGGCCACTTTGGCGGCAGGCATCGGCAGCGTATGGCTGGCAGCGCTGCTGATGGGCGCAGGGCTCAAAGACGGCGGCAGCGTGGGGCCGCAGCGCCTGCTCAGCCTGGCGGCGGGCGCCCTGCTGGCCACGGCGTTCATGCACTTGCTGCCCGAGGCGTTCGAAAGCCCTGTGGATGCCCATGACCTGTTTGCCACCCTGCTGGTGGGCCTGGTGTTCTTCTTTCTGCTCGACAAGGCCGAGCTGTGGCACCACGGCCACGAGCACAGCCATGCAGCGCCGCCCGCAACCGGGCATGGCGCACCGGGGCATGACCATGCGGCGGCAGTGTTGCAGGGGCGTGCCCATGCCCATGCCCATGCCCCTGGACATGAACATGGTCACGTCCACGAAAACGCCCATGACGACGCCCACCACCATGGCCCCAACGCCGGTGGGTGGGCGGTGCTCACCGGCGACAGCGTGCATTGCTTTGGCGACGGCATTCTGATCGCCTCGGCCTTCATGGCCGACTTGCGGCTGGGTGTGATCGCCGCGTTTTCCGTGCTGGCCCACGAGGTGCCCCACCACATGGGCGACTTGGTGGTGCTGCGCCAGGCCAGTCCGAACCGGCGCATGGCGCTGCTCAAGGTCTCGCTGGCCGGGGCCGTGACGGCGCTGGGCGGGCTGGTGGGGTATTTTCTGGTTGGCCAGCTGCATGACTGGCTGCCGTATTTTCTGGCCGTGGCGTCCAGCAGCTTTGTCTATGTGGCCCTGGCCGATCTGATTCCGCAACTGCAAAAACGCCTCTCGGCCCGCGAGACGATGGCGCAGATCGTCTGGCTGCTGGTGGGCATGGGCCTCGTGATGCTGGTGAGCGGCGCGGCGCATGTCCACTGAGGTGGATTCGCCTTCAACCGGCTAACGTCGTTGGGTCGCCTTGCCGTGCTTCGGCACTGTCTGCGGCGCTCCGCCTATGGATACGGGACGGTTTATTGCAGAGACTGAATCCCCTTCACCCTGAGTCCGCCGAAGGGCTCAGCCCGAACGGGGTTTACCAATAAATCCTGCCGGATCAATAGTTATCCGATTGGATGCCAAGTCCTGCGACGCGCGCCTTTTTCTCAGCCCGCCAGTTCCTCGCGCACCGCCGCCACCTGCCGGCGCGACACCATCAGCAGTTCGGTCAGCCCCTGCAGGCGCACGGCCCAGCCTTCGCCTTCCTCGGGGTCGTAGTGCTTTTCCAGCGCCCGCACGGCGCGGCGCGCCACCAGCGCATTGCGGTGGATGCGCAGGTAGCGCGGGGCGAACTTGGCCTCCAGCTCGCTCAGCGAGCCATCCATGATGTAGCTGCGCGTGGCGGTGCGCACGGTGACATATTTCAGCTCGGCCTTGAAATACAGCACCTCGGCCAGGGGCAGGCGCTCGGTGCGGCCCCGGTCCTGGATCACCAGGGTTTCGCCGTCGGTGGCGCTGGCAGCGCTGTGGGCGCCGGGGGGGCTGGCGGGTGTGCCCCGCCGGTGGCTGCGCTGGGCCTTGGTCAGGGCCTGCAGCAGGCGTTCGCGCCGCACGGGCTTGGTGAGGTAGTCCACGGCGTCGAGTTCGAAGGCGCTCACGGCATGGTCGGCGTGGGCGGTCACAAACACCACGGCCGGGGGATGCGGCAGCGCCTGCACGGCATGGGCCAGGCACAGGCCGTCCTGGCCGGGCATGTGGATGTCCAGCAGCACCAGGTCGAACGCGCGCCCGCCCGTGGGGGTGAGTTGCGCCAGGGCATCGCCCGTGTTGGCCGCTTCCGCCACCGTGGTGCGCACGGTGTCGTGGCAATCGCCCAGCAAGGTGCGCAGTCGGCTGCGGGCCAGGGCTTCGTCGTCAACGATGAGGATGTTCATGGGCGGGAGCGGCGCGGGGGTGCGGTTCGGGATGCGTGCGCGGGGGTGGCTGGCTTCGGTGCGCTGGGGGCAGGCAGGGTGATGCGCACCTGGTACAGGCCATCCTGCACGCCCGCGCTGAACGCGCCCTGCACATCATGCAGCAGCGCCAGGCGGGCGCGCACATTGTCCAGCGCAATGCCGTGGCCGCGCGGCAGGTCGCCGGTGCGGGTGGTGTCGGTGCTGGGCAGGGTGTTGGTGATGCGCACCACCACGCGGCTGCCGCGCAGCTCGGTCAGCACGCGCAGCTTGCCGCCGCGTGCGCTGGGCTCCACGCCGTGCTTGACGGCGTTTTCCACCAGCGGCTGCAGCAGCAGCGGGGGCAGGCGGGCGTTGTCGGTGCGCGGGTCCAGGCTCCACTGCACCTGCAGGCGCTTGCCAAAGCGCACCTCTTCAATCCCCAGGTAGCGGCGCGCCAGCGTGATCTCTTCGGCCAGCGTGACGGCTTCGCCCTGCTCCACCAGTGCATGGCGAAACAGGTCGCTCAGGTCTTCCAGCAGCGACTCGGCCTTGGCCGGCTCTTCGCGCACCAGCGCAATGGCGCTGTTGAGCGTGTTGAACAAAAAGTGGGGCCGGATGCGCGACTGCAACTCGGCCAGGCGTGCCGTGGTGGCCGCCGGGGTGCGCCCGCGTGCGCGCATCACCAGGGCGACCACCAGCGCCGCCGACAGCAGCGCGCCGCTGGCCGCGCTGGCCAGCCAGGGCGGCTGCTCTGCCACGCCCACCAGGGTCAGCATGGCGCAGGCATACAGCCCCGCAAGGGCCCCCAGCAGCACGCCCGCCACAAACTGGCCGTTGGTTGCCAGGCGCTGCAGCAGGGTCTTGAGGCTGCAGGCGGCAATCAGCCAGACCAGCGTGGCGGGCAGGGCGCCGCCGGTGAGCAGCGACACGCGCGCCAGCCATTCCAGCGGCGTGCTGGCGCCATACAGGGCGCCCACGCCGAGCACGATTTCCACAAACAGCACGGCGCGCAGCACCACCCCCACCTGGCAGGCATCGAACACCAGCGCCCGCTGCACTTTGGCGCGTGGGTGTGGCCTTGCGGGTGCCGTTTCCAGTTCCAGGGGCTGGGTCGATAAAATTTGCTTGTTTTGCATTGAGGCATCCGGGTGTTCCGGGTGTCAGTTCCACCCGATTATTGCCCTGCCATGCCCACCAGCCAAGCCACGACCCCCTCCCACAACCAGCTCGACACCAAGGCGCAGGCATGGTCCGCACTGTTTTCCGAGCCCATGAGCGATCTGGTCAAGCGCTACACCTCCAGCGTGTTTTTTGACAAGCGCCTGTGGCAGGCCGACATTGCCGGCAGCCTGGCGCACGCCGAGATGCTGGCGGCGCAGGGCATCATCGGGGCGGACGACCACGCCTCCATCCAGCGCGGCATGGTGCAGATCACGTCCGAGATCGAATCGGGCGCGTTTGAATGGAAGCTCGACCTCGAAGACGTGCACCTGAACATCGAAGCCCGCCTCACGCAGCTGGTGGGCGACGCCGGCAAGCGCCTGCACACCGGCCGCAGCCGCAACGACCAGGTGGCCACCGATGTGCGCCTGTGGCTGCGCGGCGAGATCGACCTGATCGCCGACCTGCTCAAGGCGCTGCAGGTCGCGCTGGTCGATGTGGCCGCGCAGAACGTCGAGGTGATCCTGCCCGGCTTCACCCACCTGCAGGTGGCCCAGCCCGTGAGCTTTGGCCACCACATGCTGGCCTATGTGGAAATGTTTGCGCGCGACGCCGAGCGCATGAAGGATGTGCGCCGCCGCGTGAACGTGCTGCCGCTGGGGTCGGCGGCTCTCGCCGGCACCACCTACCCGCTGGACCGCGAACGCGTGGCCAGGACGCTCGGGATGGTGGATGTGAACGGGTTCCCCGTGGTGTGCCAGAACAGCCTGGACGCCGTGAGCGACCGCGACTTCGCCATCGAGTTCACCGCCGCCGCCAGCCTGTGCATGGTGCACGTCAGCCGCCTCTCTGAAGAACTCATCATCTGGATGAGCCAGAACTTCGGCTTCATCAGGATCGCCGACCGTTTCACCACGGGCAGTTCCATCATGCCGCAGAAGAAGAACCCCGACGTGCCCGAACTGGCACGCGGCAAGACCGGCCGCGTGGTTGGCCACCTCATGGGCCTGATCACCCTGATGAAGGGCCAGCCCCTGGCCTACAACAAGGACAACCAGGAAGACAAGGAGCCGCTGTTCGACACGGTGGACACGCTCAAGGACACGCTGCGCATCTTCGCCGAGATGGTGGGCGGCCAGCTGAACCCGGCCACGGGCAAGAAGGAAGGCGGCATCACCGTCAACGCGCCCGCCATGGAGCAGGCCGCGCTCAAGGGTTATGCCACCGCCACTGACCTGGCCGACTACCTGGTCAAGAAGGGCCTGCCCTTCCGCGATGCGCACGAAACCGTGGCCCACGCCGTGAAGGCGGCCACCACGCATGCGTGCGACCTGTCGGAGCTGCCTTTGGCCGTGCTGCAGGGCTTTCACCCGCAGATCGAAAAGGATGTGTACGAAGTCTTGAGCCTGCGCGGCTCGCTCAACGCGCGCAACACGCTGGGCGGCACGGCGCCCGCGCAGGTGCGTGCGCAGATCGCCCGCCACCAGGCGCGTCTGGCGGCATGATCATTTTTTTGAATCAAATGGGGCTTTAGCGCTTGTTGGTATTGCGCAAGATGCTCTTTATTCGATAGCGTTTGAGTGTGCATGCGGCAGGGCGTGGCAGCCTTGCGTCACCGGTTTGCAGCCTTCGCACCGGCATTTTTTCCGCGTTCTCCGCCCGGTTTGTCTCCTGAGGAGTTGGATATGTCATTGCGTCGCACCGTTGTTTCGCGCGCCCTGCGCTGCATGGCCGCCCTGGCGGCCGGCCTGGCACTGTCCACCGCCATGGCCCAGCCGGCCAAGCCCCTGCGCATCCTGGTGGGTTTTCCGCCGGGCGGTGGCACCGATGCCATTGCGCGCACGCTGTCCGAGCCGCTCAAGGATGCCCTGGGAGTGGCGGTGGTGGTGGACAACCGGCCCGGCGCCGGCGGGCAGATCGCCGCGCAGGTGCTCAAGGCATCGTCCGCCGACGGCACCACGGTGTTCCTCACGCACGACCACACCATCTCCATCCTGCCGCTGGTGGTGAAGAACCCCGGCTATCAGCCCGACCACGACTTCGTGCCCCTGGCTGGCTTTGCCACCTTCGTGAATGCCTTTGCCGTGTCGGGCGGTACGCCCGCCAAAAACTTTGAGGAATACCTGCAGTGGGTGCGCATGCAGGGCGGCGGCAAGGGCGCTGTGGGCATTCCGGCGCCTGCGTCCACACCGGCGTTTCTGGTCAAGCTGGTGGGCGAGAAATTCCACCTCGACCTGGTTTCGGCCCCCTACCGCGGCGCGGCGCCCATGATGGCCGACATGCTGGGCAACCAGATCGGCGCGGGCGTGGGCTCGGTGCAGGATTTCATGGAAAACCACAAGGCCGGCAAGCTGCGCGTGGTGGCGGTGCTGGGCACCAGGCGCCAGGCGGCCATGCCCCAGGTGCCCACGTTCGACGAACTGGGCCTCAAGGGCTTTGAAGACCTGCCGTATTACGGCTTCTATGCCCCGGCCGGCACCTCGCAGAAATTCATCAACCAGTTCGCGGTGGCGCTGGCCAAGGTGGTGGCCGAGCCCGAGATGCGCGAGCACCTCACCGCCATGGGCCTCACGGTGGGCTTCATGACGCCGCAGCAACTGGCCGCGCGCGAGCACGCCTACACCGAAGCCTGGCGCCGCATCATCAAGACGAGCGGGTTTGTGCCGCAGTAAGCCCAAAGCGGCGAGGGTGCCGCGGTTGCGTGGATTTGAAGCAAAAATAGCTGCCAGCGCTTATCGGTAAAGCGCTTGAAGCTATAAATTTTGTAGCTTCTTGGGCAGTCGTTCTGCCCCGTGCCGGCCCCTACAGCATGGCCATGCGCTGCTGCTCGGCGCGCGATGCGCCAATTGTGGACATGGGATTTCCTCGGGTTGCGGGGGTTAATAACGGGCTGCGGGTTGCTTACGCCAGGGTGCGCACCTTGGGCTCGCGCTCCCACTGGCGGGTCTGGGCGGCGGCGATGAAGCCCTGCACATCGGCCGGGTCCACCACGCCCGCGTCGGGCTCGATGCCACCGGCCTGCAGGATGGCCTGCGTGCCCTTGCAGGCGGCAATCGCCTTGAGGTGGCCAAACGCATTGCGGAACCAGTCCACGGCCGCGGCCTCCTTGGCCAGCTGCGCGCCCATGTCGGGCGACAGGATGGAGGCCACGGCGTCAAACACGACCGACGGCGTTCCAGCGAGCTGGCCGTCGGCGGGCAGCAGGGTGCCGTCCTTGAGCACCGCGCCGCCTACCTTGGGTGCCACGATCTTCACCGTGGCACCGGCTTTTTCCAGCGCCTTGCGCAGGTTGGCCACCGAGGCGCCGTTCGACCCATCGGCCACCAGGATGCCGACGCAGCGGCCCTGCAGCGTGGGCTTCATGCGGTCGATGGTGCGCAGCGCGGGCGACAGCGGCAGGTCCTGCACGGGTTCAACCGTGGGCGGCGCGGGCGGCAGGGTTTGCATGCCCAGGCCATTGGCCACGCGCTGGGCCAGTTCCGGGTCCACATGCAGCAGGTGGCCTACAACGGCCTCGCGCACATGGGGCGTGCCCACCTTGGACAGCTCGAACACCGTGGCCGATGCCATGTGGGCCTGCTCCAGCGGGCTCTGGCTGCGGTAGAACATGCGCGCCTGGCTGTAGTGGTCGGCAAAACTCTCGGCGCGCACGCGGCCCTTTACGCCATCGTCGGCCTGGGCAAAGTGCCGCAAGCCCTGCGCCTGGGAGGCGCGTGGCGAGTCCGGCTGCAGGCTGCTGGGCTCGTAGTTGACTCGGCCCTTGGGCACCTGCATCTGCATGTGGCCATCGCGCTGCAGGTTGTGGAACGGGCACTTGGGCGCATTGATGGGAATCTGCGAAAAGTTGGGCCCGCCCAGGCGCGACAGCTGCGTATCGAGGTACGAGAACAGGCGGCCCTGCAGCAGCGGGTCGTTGCTGAAGTCGATGCCCGGCGGCACATTGGCGGGGCAAAAGGCCACCTGCTCGGTTTCGGCAAAGAAGTTGTCGGGCCAGCGGTTGAGCACCATGCGGCCAATGGGCTGCAGCGGCACCAGTTCTTCGGGGATGAGCTTGGTCGGGTCGAGGTGGTCGAATGGGAAGTGCTCGGCGTCCTGCTCGGTGAACAGCTGCACCGACAGCTCCCACTCGGGGAAGTCGCCCGCCTCGATGGCCTCGAACAGGTCGCGGCGGTGGAAGTCGTTGTCGGCCGATTGCAGTTTGACCGCCTCGTCCCACACGGTGGACTGGATGCCGAGCCTGGGGCGCCAGTGGAACTTCACGAACCTGCTCTCGCCCGTCGCATTGAGCAGGCGAAAGCTGTGCACGCCAAAGCCTTCGATCATGCGCAGGCTGCGCGGGATGGTGCGGTCGCTCATGGCCCACATCACCATGTGCAGGGTTTCGGGCATGAGCGAGACAAAATCCCAGAAGGTGTCGTGCGCGCTGGCGGCCTGCGGAAAACCCCGGTCGGGCTCCATCTTCACGGCGTGCACGAGGTCGGGGAACTTCATCGCGTCCTGGATGAAGAACACCGGGATGTTGTTGCCCACCAGGTCCCAGTTGCCCTCGGGTGTGTAGAACTTGACGGCAAAGCCGCGCACGTCGCGCGGCGTGTCCACCGAGCCCGCGCCACCGGCCACGGTGGAAAAGCGCGTGAACACGGGCGTCTGCACGCCCACTTCGGTCAGCACCTTGGCGGTGGTGTATTGCTTGAGCGAATGCGTCAGCTCGAAAAAGCCGTGCGCCGCCGTGCCGCGTGCATGCACGATGCGCTCGGGAATGCGCTCATGGTCGAAGTGCGTGATCTTCTCGCGCAGGATGAAGTCTTCCAGCAGCGTGGGGCCGCGGGGCGTGGCGCGCAGCGAGTTCTGGTTGTCCGCCACGGGGATGCCCATCTGCGTGGTCAGCACCGGGTGCTTGCCCCCGGCCTGCTGCTGCAATTCGCCCGCGTTGCCACGGTAGGTGTCGGACTGGGTGGAAGAGGGGGTGGTTGCAGACGGCGATTTGCTGGCCGTGCTGCGCGCAGTGGGGGGGCGTGCCATGGGTGCTCCTGGGGGGTGGGTTCAAGACAGGCGACCATCTTTGTTTTCAACATCCCATGGCCGGGTAGGACAGCGCCTCATGGCCGCGTCGTCAGCGTGCGACGATGGGCGCTGTGCGGGCTTGCTCGTAAGCGCTTGCAACCCCGAGGGCGTTTTCGATCCGTTTTGTTACGCTGGCCGCAATCGTCGGCGGGGAAAGCGTGAACGCAAAAAATGGATGTTGGCCGCCAGCCTGACACTGATGGCGTTGGGTGTGCAGGCCCTGCAGATCACCCACTTTTCGCCCCGGGACGAAGTGGCCACCGCCGCGCCAACGCCCGCATCTGCGGACCACCGGGCAGGGGCTGTATTGGCGCCTGGACGGCAAGCTGATGGGGCGCGGGCCGCAGGTGGCCTGGCTGCCGTGGCCGGGGCGCCATGGGATGCAAGTGGCCGATGCAGCAGGCGCCGTGCTGGACGAGGTGCGCATCGAGGTGCGGGGCGCCGGGGTGCTTGCCAGCGCAGCGCAGGGGCGGTGACAGGGTGGGCCGATGCATGCCGCATGCTGCGCGCAGCGTTTACACCAGGCTGGTGCGTACAATTGTAAAAGTCTGTTTGCCTAGCTCCTAGCTGTTTGTGCGTTCCTCTGCCTCTTCCCGTCTGATCCTGCTGGCCCTGCTGCTGTCGTTGGGCATTGGCGGCTTGTTTGCCCGCAGCATCTGGGCGCTGCGCGAGGAAGCGTGGAGCAACGCCGAGCGCGCCAACGCCAACCTGGCCCGCACGCTGGACCAGAGCATCGCCCGCACGCTGGAGTCTTTCGACCAGTCGATGCAAGGGGTGGTGGAGGGGGTGACCGATCCGCGCGTGATGGCCCTGCCGGTCGAGATGCGCCAACTAGCGCTGTTCGACAATTCGCTGCGCGTGCAGGGCATTGGCTTCGTCCTGGTGCTCGACCGGGCGGGAAACATCGTGATCGATTCCGAGTCCACAGTGCCCCGCAAGGCCAACTTTGCCGATCGCGACTACTTCAAGGTGTTCGATGGCGGCGCCCACACGGGTCTGTATGTGGGCGCACCGGTGCGCGCGCGCCTGACCGGGCTGTGGAGCCTGCCCCTGAGCCGCGCCTACTATGGGGCTGATGGCCAGCTGGCGGGGGTGGTGGTGGGCACCATCCGTCTGGCGCATTTTCAAAGCCTTTTCGACGCGGTGAACCTGGGGCCCCACGACCGCCTGAACCTGTTCCGGGCCGATGGCATTGTCCTTGTGCGTTCCCCGTTCGCCGAGGACGCGGTGGGCCGCAGCCTGGCGGGCACGGCCAACATCCGCATCTTCCAGTCCGCCCGCAGCGGCGTCTTCATCGGCCGGGCGGCGTTCGACAACGTCGAGCGCCTCTATGCGTTCCGGCATGTGGGCGACTACCCGCTGATGGTGAATGTGGCCCAGTCGGTGGATGCCATCCTGGCCGGCTGGTACCGCAGCGCCTGGCTTCTGGGCGGTTTTGCCCTGGTGCTGATGGCGGCCTGCGTGGGGCTGGCGGGGCTGTTTGCACGCGAGTTGCGCCGCCGCCAGCAGGTCAGTGGCCAGCTGGAACAGGCCGAGCACGACCTGCGCACCATCCTGAACAACCTGCCCTCCATGATTGGCTACTGGGACCGCAACCTGTGCAACCGTTTTGCCAACCATGCCTACCTGGAGTGGTTCGGCCAGGCGCCCGACGAGATGCGCGGCAGGCACATCCGCGAACTGCTGGGCGAGGTGCTCTATGAAAAGAACCGGCCTTATCTGGAGCGGGCGCTGCAGGGGCACGAGCAGCTTTTCGAGCGCACCATCGTCGATCCCACCGGGGCAGAGCGCTGTGGCATCGCGTCGTATGTGCCCGACTTTGACGGCAACGCGGTGCGCGGCATTTTTGTGCAGGTCACCGACATCACCGAGCGCAAGCGCATGGAAGAGGCGCTGTTCGACGAAAAGGAGCGCATGCGCCTGACGCTCAAGTCCATTGGCGATGCCGTGGTCTGCACCGATGCGCAGGGCCTCGTCACCTACCTGAACCCCGTGGCCCAGCGCCTGACGGGCTGGCAGGGGTTTGATGCCGCGGGCCGCAATGTGGACGAGGTGGTTCACCTGCGTGCCCCGGACGGGCAGGCGCCCCAGCCCAGTCCGCTGCGCCTGGCGCTGCAGCAGCAAAAGCCCATGGAGCCCACGCGCGGCGTGGTGCTGCACCGCATCAGCGGCCAGCGCTTTGATGTGGAGGAAACGGCCAGCCCCATCACCGACCGCCATGGCCAGATCACTGGCGCCGTGGCCGTGCTGCGCGACGTGACCGACGCCGTGGCCATGGCCGAGCGCATGGCGCACCTGGCGCAGTACGACGCGCTCACCGACCTGCCCAACCGCGTGCTGCTGCAGGACCGGGCCCGCCAGGCGCTGGCCCATGCGCGGCGGGGCGGCAAGTCGGTGGCCGTGATGTACATCGATCTGGATGGCTTCAAGCAGGTCAACGACACCCTGGGCCACGACGTGGGCGACGAATTGCTGGTGCAACTGGCCCAGCGCCTCACGGGCGCCGTGCGTGCGTCCGACACGGTGTGCCGCCAGGGCGGTGATGAATTCGTGGTGCTGCTGCCGGGCATCGACGCCGCAGAGCAGGCCTGCCATGTGGCGCGCAAGATCATGGCCGCGTGCCGCGCGCCTTATCTGCTCAACGGCCAGGTGCTGTCCGTGGGCCTGAGCGGCGGCATCGCCCTGTTTCCCGAGCATGGCCACAACTTCGACGAGCTGTCGCGCCATGCCGACGCGGCCATGTATGCCGCCAAACATGCGGGCCGGCGGCAGTTTCGCCTCTATGCCGGGGCGAATACCGAGCCCGTGCAGGTGGCGCACGAAGACGATCAGGTGTCTGTTTGCTCCTGAATTAATAGCTCTTGGCGATTGCTGCATAAGCGCTACGGCCTGTTTTCTTTGGTATTCCGTGGCGGGGCGCCGCGCCCCTGGCTTGGGGGCGCGAAATTTGTTGCAGGACGGTGCAAATAATTTTGATGGCCCCGGCGTGCGCCGCTGCCTACCATTCAACGCCAATTCCCTCTTATCTGGAGTGCCCGCGTGCCCAATCTGTCCAAGGTAACCTGCATCGAAGACCTGCGTGTCGTTGCCAAGCGCCGCGTGCCGCGCATGTTCTATGACTATGCCGATTCGGGCTCGTACACCGAGGGCACCTACCGATCCAACACCGCCGATTTCCAGGACATCAAGCTGCGCCAGCGCGTGGCCGTGAACATGGAAGGCCGCAGCACCCGCACCACCATGGTGGGCCAGGACGTGGCCATGCCCGTGGCCATTGCGCCCACGGGCCTCACGGGCATGCAGCATGCCGACGGCGAAATCCTGGGGGCGCGCGCGGCCAGGGCGTTTGGCATTCCGTTCACGCTCTCGACCATGAGCATCTGCTCCATCGAAGACGTGGCCCGGCACGCAGGCCCCGGCTTCTGGTTTCAGCTGTATGTGATGCGCGACCGCGACTACATCGAGCGCCTGATCGACCGCGCCAAGGCCGCCGGCTGTTCGGCGCTGCAGCTCACGCTGGATCTGCAGATCCTGGGCCAGCGCCACAAGGACATCAAGAACGGCCTGTCCACCCCGCCCAAGCCCACCATTGCCAACCTCATCAATCTGGCGACCAAGCCACAGTGGTGCCTGGGCATGCTGGGCACGAAACGCCGCACCTTCGGCAACATCGTGGGCCATGCCAAGGGCGTGGGCGATTTGTCGTCGCTGTCGTCCTGGACCGCCGAGCAGTTCGACCCGCAGCTCAACTGGGGCGACGTGGAGTGGATCAAGAAGCGCTGGGGCGGCAAGCTGATTCTGAAGGGCATCATGGACGCCGAAGACGCGCGCCTGGCGGCCAACAGCGGCGCCGACGCGCTCATCGTCAGCAACCACGGCGGCCGCCAGCTCGATGGCGCGCCTTCGTCGATTGCCGCGCTGCCCGCCATCGCCGAGGCGGTGGGCAAGGACATCGAAGTGTGGATGGACGGCGGCATCCGCAGCGGCCAGGACGTGCTCAAGGCCCGCGCCCTGGGCGCGCGCGGCACGCTGATCGGCCGCAGCTTTCTGTATGGCCTGGGCGCCTATGGCGAGGCGGGTGTGACCCGGGCGCTGGAGATCATCCAGAAAGAGCTGGACATCACCATGGCCTTCTGCGGCCGCACCCACATCGACCAGGTGGACCGCAGCATCCTGCTGCCGGGCACCTATCCGCTCGCCTGACAGGGTTTGCAATCAGGCTGAGAAAAGCAGAAGGCGAAGGCAACGCGGGTTGGCGGGGCCGCGCAAAATAGCGGCTGTGACCGAAGCTGCTCCTGCTTTTTCTGCCCCGGCAACTGCACCTGCCGCGGATCGCCCCGCACGGCTGCGCCGCATTGCGCACCTTGACATGGATGCGTTCTTTGCATCCGTCGAGTTGCTGCGCTATCCGCAGCTCCAGGGGCTGCCCGTGGTGATTGGTGGCGGGCGGCGCAGGGTGGACGATCTGCTGCTGCAAAGCCCCGATGGCACCGGCCCGCGCGAGCCGTGCTTCATTCCCGTGGCCGATTTCCCCTTGCTCAAGGACTATGTGGGCCGGGGCGTCATCACCACCGCCACCTATGCCGCGCGGCAGTTTGGCGTGGGTTCGGCCATGGGCATGATGAAGGCTGCCCGGCTGTGCCCGCAGGCCATCGTGCTGCCGGTGGACTTTGACGAGGTGCGCAGGTTTTCGCGCCTGTTCAAGAGCGCCATCACCGAGATCGCGCCAGTGATGCAGGACCGGGGCGTGGACGAGGTCTATATCGATTTCACCGACGTGCCCGGCGGCCAGCGCGAGGGCGGTCGCGTGCTGGCGCGCCTCATCCAGAAAAGCATCTTCGACGCCACGGGCCTGACCTGCTCGATCGGCGTGGCGCCCAACCGCCTGCTGGCCAAGATGGCCAGCGAGTTCAACAAGCCCAATGGCATCTCCATCGTTTACGCGGAAGATCTGCAGACCACCATCTGGCCGCTCAATGTGCGCAAGATCAACGGCATCGGCCCCAAGGCGGGCGAAAAGCTGGCGGCCCTGGGTGTGCACACCATTGGCGAGCTGGCCGCGCAAGACCCGCACTGGTTGATGGGCCATTTCGGCAAATCGACCGGGGCCTGGATGCACCGCGTGGCCTGGGGCCAGGACGACAGCCCCGTGGTGACCGAGAGCGAACCCGTGAGCATGAGCCGCGAAACCACGTTCGAGCGCGACCTGCACGCCGTGCGCGACAAGGCCGAACTCTCGCGCATCTTCACCGACCTGTGCCAGCGCGTGGCCGAGGATCTGCAGCGCAAGGGCTATGTGGGCAAGACCATTGGCATCAAGCTGCGCTATGACGATTTCAGGACCGCCACGCGCGACCACACCTTGCCCGCGCCCACGCAGGACGCGGCCACCATCCGCCACACGGCGGGGCTGTGCCTCAAGCGCGTGCCCCTGGACAGGCGCTTGCGCCTGCTGGGCGTGCGGGTGGGGGCGCTGGTGCGCCTGTCCGAGCACCTGCTTTCGGGGGACGAACCCGTTTGCGCAGCCACCCGCCAGGCACGCCACCCCGACCCGCACACCGCGCCGCTGTTTTGACGCTGCGCTGGGACGGCGTATTTGTGTTGATTTGTGACAAAATGATTAGAATCAAAGGTTTTCCTGCCGTTTTCCGGCTGGGACAGCACAAGGACCCCAGCGTATGCGTGTGAATTTGCCGGTAACCCAGCACGAGTATGAATTTCCCGACGACAGCATGCTGGTGTCGTCCACCGACACCAAGGGCATCATCTTGCATGGCAACCCTGCCTTCATCGATGCCAGCGGCTACAGCCACGACGAACTGATAGGCCAGCCGCACAACCTGATCCGCCACCCCGACATGCCACCCCAGGCGTTCAAGGACATGTGGTCCACCGTCGGGCGCGGCCACACCTGGACCGGGCTGGTGAAGAACCGCCGCAAGGACGGCGGTTTCTACTGGGTGCGGGCCAATGTCACGCCCATCATGGAACAGGGCAAGCCGCGCGGCTACCTGTCGGTGCGCACCAGGCCGGGCCGTGCCGAGGTGCAGCAGGCCGAAGCCCTGTATGCCCAACTGCGCAGTGACCTGGCGGCCCAGCGCGAGACCATCCGCCTGCACCACGGCCGGGTGGTTTATCCCGGGATGCGTGGTGCGCTGCAGCGGCTGCAGCAGATGTCGGCCACGCAGACCCTGGCGCTGATGCTGCTGGGCGTGGTGCTGGTGGGCATGCTGCCGCGCTGGCTGGGCTGGCAGGGCAACCTGGCCTGGGTTGCCCAGCTGGCGCTGCTGCTGGCGGGCGCTGGCGGCGTGCTGGCGTGGTTTCATGGCCGCATCGTGGGCGGCATGCGCGCGGTCGAGCGGTTTGCCGGCGACATTGCCGGCTGCAACCTGGCCGCCACGCTGGACAACGGGCAGTGCGCGCCGTCGCTGGCGCCCCTGGTGCGCGGTCTGGAACAGATTCAGGTGAACCTGCGTGCCGTGGTGGGCGATGTGCGCACGGAGATTGCGGGCTTTCTGCGGTCGGCCGAAGAAATCGCCCAGGGCGGGTATGACCTTTACCAGCGCACCGAGGCGCAGGCCGCCAATCTGCAGGAAACCGCCGCCGCGATGGAAGAGCTTTCCAGCACGGTGCGGCAGACCGCAGATACATCGAGCGCGGTGGCAACGGACAGCACGCAGAGCGCCGAAGTGGCGCGGGCTGGGGGCGCGGCAGTGCAGCAGGTGGGGCAGGCCATGCACGCCATCGAGCAGTCGTCGCGCAAGGTGGGCGAGATTGTCTCGGTGATCGAGGGCATCGCCTTTCAGACCAATCTGCTGGCGCTCAATGCCGCCGTGGAAGCGGCACGCGCCGGCGAACAGGGCCGGGGTTTTGCCGTGGTGGCCGGCGAGGTGCGCGCCCTGGCGCAGCGCAGCGCGGGGGCGGCCAAGGAGATCCGGGCGCTGATCGGCGCCTCGGTGTCCCAGGTGGCCGATGGCTCGCGCCAGATGGACGAGGCCGGCCAGACGATTGCCAACGTGGTGTCCTCGGTGTCCCGCGTGAGTGAGCTGGTGCGCCAGATCAGCCATGCCACCGCGGAACAGTCGATCGGCATCGGCCAGGTGAACGAGGCCGTCACGCAACTGGAGACCGTGACGCAGCAGAACGCGGCACTGGTCGAGCAGACCGCCGCTTCGGCAGAGGCACTGAAGGGCAATTCGGTGGCCTTGTCGCGCTCGGTGGAGGTGTTTCGCCTGCGTTGATGCAGGCCAGCCGGGCGCGGCACGCCTGCGCGCTCTGTTACTGCCGCGCTGTCCGTATGTTGGCGGGCAGCCCCTGCGGATGGCTGGTGCGCAGTGGGTTGATGTCGAGCCCGCCGCGGCGGGTGTAGCGCGCATACACCGTGAGCTTGATGGGCTTGCAGCGCGTCCACAAGTCCATGAAGATGCGTTCCACGCACTGCTCGTGGAATTCATTGTGGTTGCGAAAGCTCACGATGTACTGCAGCAGCCCTTCCTGGTTGATCTGCGGGCCGCTGTAGGCAATCTGCACGCTGCCCCAGTCGGGCTGGCCGGTGACCAGGCAATTGCTCTTGAGCAGGTTGCTGGTCAGCACCTCGGACACAGGCGCTTCGCCAAACTCCGCGGTCAGCAGCTCGGGTGCGGGCTGGTAGCGCGTGCACTCCACATCCAGCCGGTCCAGGCTCAGGCCGTCGAGTTCGTGCACGGGCTCGCGGTCGAACAGCTCGGGCAGCAGCAGCTTGACGCCTACCGTGGCGGGGTGGTCGGCGCCGCGCCACACGGCTTCGCTGATGTCGGCGCGGATGCGGGCCTGCACTTCGGTGGCATCGGCAAAGCGCGTGTTGTTGAAGCTGTTGAGGTAGAGCTTGAACGACTTGCTCTCGACGATGTTGGGTGTCTCGCAGGGCACGGTGATGTGCGCCAGCGCCACCTGGGGCTTGCCGCGCAAGTTCAGCCACGACAGCTCGAACGCCGTCCACAGGTCGGCCCCGAAGAAGGGGGCCGCGCCCGCAATGCCGATCTCGGCGCGCTTGTCCGCGCGCGGGATGGGAAACAGCAGCGATGCATCGTACTGGCCGATATAGGCCGACGCCTTGCCGAGTTGGGATTGTTCCGGCGTGGTCATGGTCTGTCCTTTTACTATTGAATTAATAGCTTCTTGCGCTTTATCTATAAGCGCTAGAGCCTGTTTTTACTTGAATTCATGCGCGCGCAACCACTTGGTGGCGATCCACTTGTCGCCCGCGATCACCGGCGCGCCGCCATGCAGCGTGCCGGTGGACGGGGCGGGGCGCGCATAGCTGAAGAACACGGCGTTGCCGCGCTGCGGTGCCACTTCGATCTGCGCCTGCGGAAAGACGGTGCCACCGCCTTTTTCGGGCGTGTTCAGGTACATCACCAGCGTGCCCACGCGCTGCCCGCCGTGCTGCACGATGGTGGGCGTGCCGGGCTCGGCGGGGTCGAAGTAGTCGTAATGCGGCTTGTATTCGGCCCCGGGGCGGTAGTGCAGCACCTGCAGGCCTTCGCCGTTTTCGATGGGCCAGTTCAGCAGGCAGGCAATGCGTTCTTCGATGCGCTGGACCAGCGGGCTTTCGCCGCGCTGAAAGAACATGCCGTCACTGGTGCGGTGGTCATTGATTTCCTCGCCACCCGTCTGCGTGGACACCGTGAGCGAGCGCGCCATGCGGGTGGCCGCGGCGGCGATCAAGGCATGGCATTCGTCGGGGGACAGCAGGTTGCCAAACACCACCAGGCGCGGCTGGGCCATGCTCAGCAGCACGTTCACGGTGCGGTCGCCGCAATCCACCTGGGCAGGGGATTCATGGAGCCGTGGTTCGGGCACCGGCACGGTGGCCGGCTGCACCCCGCGAAAGGCCATTTCGTCGAGGTGCTCCTGCAGCGTGATCGCGAGCGCATCGGCGGCCAGTTGGTCGTCCCAGCCCGAATCGCGCATGGACTGCAGCATCACCGGGGCTGCGTGGCCGGCACGGGCCTGCTCGACGATCCAGTGGCGCAGTTCGGGCGTGATGGACTGGCTGGCCTGTTGCGGCGTGTTCGCCCCTGCCGGAGTGCGCTGGTCAGAACGCGAAGCCATGGCGGCACTCAGGTTGTCTTGCGCCGGAAAACCAGGCGCTCGGGCTCGGAGGATGCCGGTGCATAGGCGTAGCCTTCCAGATCAAAGCCCTCCAGCTTGTGCGGTGTGGCAATGCGGTGCGTGATGGCATGGCGTGCCATCAGGCCCCGTGCGCGCTTGGCGTGAAAGCTGATGATCTTGTAAGCACCGCCTTTCCAGTCCTCGAACACGCAGTCGATGACGCGCGCCTTCAGCTGCTTGCGGTCGACGGCCTTGAAGTATTCCTGCGACGCCAGGTTGACCACCACGGGCGTGGTGTCGGCGCGCAGGCAGGTGTTGAGGTGTTCGGCAATCCGGCTGCCCCAGAACTGGTAGAGGTTGCTGCCCGCCGCCGTGGCCAGGCGGGTGCCCATTTCCAGGCGGTAGGGCTGCATCCAGTCGAGCGGCCGCAAGACGCCATACAGGCCGCTCAGGATGGCCACATGGTTTTGTGCCCAGTCCAGGTCGGGGGCGGTCAGCGTGCGGGCCTGCAGGCCTTCGTACACATCGCCGTTGAAGGCCAGCAGCGCCTGGCGCGCGTTGGCGGCGGTGAATTGGGGTTGCCAGACCTGGTAGCGCGCCACGTTCAGGGCGGCGAGCTTGTCGCTCAGGCCCATCAGCGAGGCGATGTCCTGGGGAGATTTTTCGCGCAGCACGTCGATGAGCTGCCTGGACTGCGGCACGAACTGCGGCAGCGTGTGCGGCAGACCTTCAGGCAGGGGTGTGTCGTAGTCGAGCGATTTGGCGGGAGACAGCAGGAACAGCATGGTGTGGATGTGTGCTGCCCTGTTTTGATCAAAATTGGCCTCTAGCCTTTGTATATCAAGCGCTGGCAGCTATTGTTTTTGATAAGTGGCATGCGCTTTTCACAGCACATGCCATGGGCGCGCCAGGCGAGGGCCGCCCCGCCGCGCTGGCGGCGTCCCCCTTCCCGGCAAAGCCGAGAGAAGGGGGAAGCGGCGCAGCCGCTCAGGGGGTTGTCCCTTCAAACGGCAGCGTCATGGCCGACAGGTCGCGGCGGGTTTCCACCAGCACCAGCGGGCCTTCGTCCAGCACCACGGCGGGCGGGCGCTCGCGCTGCACGCGGATGGGTTGCGGCTCGGCAGCAATCGCTGCCTGCACGGCGGCGATTTTTTCCGCATCCGAGTTCACCCACTGCAGACCCGACGCAGCGGCGACCTGCTGCAAGGCATCGAGCGGCAGCGTGAAGCCTTGGACGCGTGGCATGCCCTGGGCGGCAGGCGCTGCGGCAGATGCCGGTGCAGCCACTGGAGTTGCTGCGGGTGCGGCCTTTGGAGCCACTGCCACGGGCGCGGCGGCCACGGGTGCCGGTGTTGCAGCAGGTGCTGGCACGGGGGCCGAGGCTTCCACAACGGGTTCCGCGCGGGGCTGCACGGGTGCCGGTGCAGGCGCCGCGACGGGGGCGGCTGCGGGCACGGGGGCTGGGGCCGAGACCGTGGGGGCTGCGTTGAAGTAGCTGCGGCGTGCGGGCTCTTCCGGGGTTTCGGCGGCTGGGGCGGCCGGAGCGGCGGCGTCGAACTCCATCATCGCGGGTGCGGCGGGCTCCACCGTGTCGCGGGGGCCACGTTCGCCGCGCTCGCGCCGGTCGCGGCCATAACGGTCGCGTGAACGGCGCTCACGGCGGTCGTCGCTGGCCGGTGCGGTTTCGTTGCCGGTCAGGTCCAGATCAGGCAGCGATGCCAGCGGGGCGGTGTCTGCAAAGTCGCCTGCGGGGGCACCGACGTCTTGCGGTGCTTCTGCCGCGCGGGGGGCGCGTTCGCCGCGCTCAGCGCGCTCGCCACGTTCGCGGCGACCCTGGCCTTCGCCGCGGTCACGGCGGGGGCCTCGTTCGCTGCGGGGCGGGTTGCCAGCCGCTTCGGCGCCATTGCCGTTCGGGCCCGTCACCTGCGCCTGGATGGCGGTCTGGGCGGCGGCGTTGTCGGTGTCGGCACCGGCAGCGTTGTTGCGGGGCTCGGCATCGCGGCGGCCACGGCCGCCTTCGCGGCCTTCCCTGCCTTCACGTCCGGTGCGGCCTTCACCTTCGCCACGGGGCGGACGGCTTTCGCCGTCGCGCGGTGCCCGGCTCTCGCCATCGCGCGGGGCACGGCCTTCGGCCGAGCGCTCACCACGGCGGCCACGGCCTTCGCCGTTGGCTTCACGGTTGCCATCACGGGCGCCGCCTTCGCGGCTACCGTCGCGGCCGGCGCTGCGTTCACCGCGCTCGCCACGGCGGCCACGGCCTTCGCCATTGCGGCCATCGCGGCGGGGTTCGCTGCGCGTGCGGGCTTCGGTGGGCGCAGCGGCCGGTGCGGGGGCTGCCACCGGAGCGGATGCCGGGGCGTCACCCATGCCAAACAGGCTCTTGAGCCAGCCGAAGAAGCCTTGTTCCTGCGGCGCGGCCGGGGCGCGCGGTGCCGCAGGAGCAGGTGCGGCGGCTTGCGCAGGCGCCGCAGCGGCAGGGCGCTGGCCCGCGCGCGGTGGGCGTGCTGCGCCCTCTGGGCGGGGCTCGGCGATGGGGGCGGGCGCATCGGGCAGCACGCCCTTGATGACCGGCGTCTGCTTGTTGGTGGGCTCTTGCGAGCGGCGCGTCACGGCCGTGGGGTCTTCCACTTCTTCGGCGAGCTTGTAGCTGGCTTCGATGTGGTCCAGGCGTGGGTCGTCGTGTTTCAGACGTTCCAAGCGGTAGTTGGGGGTTTCCAACGTCTTGTTGGGCACCATCAGCACGGCCACGCGCTGCTTGAGTTCGATCTTGGCGATCTCGGTGCGCTTTTCGTTCAGCAGGAAACTGGCCACTTCCACCGGCACCTGGCAGTGCACGGCGGCCGTGTTGTCCTTCATCGATTCTTCCTGAATGATCCGCAGGATCTGCAGGGCCGACGATTCGGTATCGCGGATATGGCCCGAACCGCCGCAGCGTGGGCAAGGGATGGACGAGCCTTCGCTCAAGGCGGGCTTGAGGCGCTGGCGGCTCATTTCCATGAGACCGAACTTGCTGATGGTGCCGAACTGCACGCGGGCGCGGTCCTGGCGCAGCGCGTCGCGCAGGCGGTTTTCCACTTCGCGGCGGTTCTTGCTCTCCTCCATGTCGATGAA
>Ga0255334_1000132_pt1 | contig 79057 bp, 72 predicted proteins | sample EtOH5_35cm_T3_12_FD_202080 | JGI IMG/M metagenome (GOLD analysis project Ga0255334, IMG submission 202080) | Sandy soil microbial communities from University of British Columbia, Vancouver, Canada - EtOH5_35cm_T3_129 | ecosystem: Engineered > Artificial ecosystem > Sand microcosm > Unclassified ...
CACTGACTTCAAAGGACTTTTGCTCGTCCCAGAACGACTGGGCGGCGGCTTCGATTTCACGGGGCTGATATTGTTCGTGCATGGCTACTTTTGAACTGAATAGGGGTGGCCTAATCCTCTTCAATGCAACGCTGGACGGTGATCACGCCAAATCGGCGTTTCGGTGCCCAGACGAGCTGGAAGTGGAGTTACAGGAAGCGCCGTAGCATACATGACCGCACTCTACCGAGGGAAACCCTGATTACTGCTGCGGGTCGCCCAAAAACCGCTGCGAGGGCCGTTGGTCGCAGCACTCAGCCGGTTTGTTGATGGAAGCTAAGCTCTAAATGGGGAGTGAGTCTTATCTTCAATGAGGTGATGGATGGTTGAGTCACGGCAAAAAGTTACAAAACCGGAGCTGTACGAGAGACTGATCGATCGTCTGGGAATCGCCCTGGACGCGGCAAAAACCGCTGACCGGTTACGCGATGAGCGTCCGGTGGAACTGGAATTGCGTGGCTTGAGCCCCGCAGAGTTTGCACTGGTCAAGGCGTATCTCGATCGCAGTGAACGTGAGACACACGGATGCTTGTCAGAAGCAGTGAAGCAACTCGACGCACCACGTTCGGCCAAGATCATCTGGCTCAAGGACAAGGTTCCCGGCAGGGACGCGGTAAAGGTCCGGTCTTTGCAATTCAAGTAAGGACACTGGAAGCAATGTCTGATGTATTTGTGAAGCATATTCCTTCCGTATTTGTTGTCGCCTTGCGTCAACCCACTTAGGCTTCGGGCATCTTTTTGGAGATGCTCGATGCCTTTTCGATATTTCGTTAAACAACTCCTGTTACCGCCCGGCATTCTTTTGCTGCTGTTGGTGCTTGCCTGGTGGTTGCGACGCTCAAGACCGCGCCTTGCCGGGTTGTGCTTTGCGCTGGGCGTGGGCGGCTTCTGGCTGATGAGCTTGCCGGTGGTGGTGCAGTGGGGCGCCAAGGCGCTGGAGCGTGAAGCGCCGCTGGCTCGCGATGAATGGGCAACATTGGCGCAGCACGCCGACGCGATTGTAGTGCTGGGCGCGGGGCGTGAACGTGGCGATCTGGCCTGGGGCGACGACCAGCCAACGGGTGTGGCGCTGCAGCGCGAGCGGTATTCGGCGCGGCTGGCCAAGGCGTCGGGCTTGCCGGTCCTGACCAGTGGCGGCCTGCATTACGACACGCCACCGACTGAAGCCCGGTTGATGGCCGACTCGTTGCAAGATGATTTCGGCGTCCCCGTGCGTTGGCAGGAAGGGCGCAGCCGCACGACCTGGGAGAACGCGCAGTTCAGCGCCGAGGTGTTGTTGCCGCAAGGGATCAAGCGCGTGGTGATCGTGACTCAGGCCTGGCACATGCCGCGAGCCGTCTGGAGTTTCAAAAAAGCAGGTTTTGAAGTGGTGCCAGCGCCGATGGGGTTTTTAGGCGTGGACAACGCCCGGCCACTGGGTGGCTGGATGCCGGAATTCAAGTCGATCTGGCAGAGCGGGCAGCTGTTGAATGAGGCGGTGGGGCAGATCGGTTACTCAATGTTTTACTGATGACCTGTGGCGAGGGGATTTATCCCCTCGCCACAAAAGCTGACTTAGACGGTTTTTGCCATCCGGCTCGCCACCAGCGCCCAGCCAAACAACAGCACGCAAACAATGATCAGCGGCCACGAACGCCATTCCAGATAAGGCGTCAGGTTGTGCATGGGCACCACTTCACCGTACAAAATGCCACGCTCGAACTGAGGGATCTGCGCGGTGATCTGACCGAACGGGTTGATTAAACCGGTCACGCCGTTGTTGGTGGCGCGGATCATCCAGCGACCAGCCTCCAGCGCGCGCATCTGCGCCATCTGTAAATGTTGCAGTGGGCCGATGGACGTGCCGAACCAGGTGTCATTACTGATGGTCAGCAGCAGTTCGCTACGCGCCGCAAGGCTGGCGGCGAATTCCGGGTAAACCACTTCGTAGCAGATGAACGGCGCAATCTGATAGCCCTTGGCTTGCAGCATCGGCTGATCGGCGGGACCGCGGGCAAAGTCCGACATCGGCAGGTCGAAGAAGGCGATCAGCCCGCGCAGCACTTCCTGCAACGGAACATACTCGCCAAACGGCACCAGCTTCTGTTTGAGGTAGGTGCCATCGCCTTCGCCCACGACGGTGATGCCGTTGTAGAAATGCTTCTGGTGATGGACTTCCTCGCGAATCGGCACACCGGTAATCAGTGCGGACTTACGCTCTGCGGCGAAGCTTCCCATCATGTTCAGATAGCCCTCGGCGGACTCCTTGAGCACCGGGATGGCCGTTTCCGGCCAGATCAGCAAGTCGACCCGTTTCGAACTGAAACTCATGTCGCGGTACAGCGCCAACTGCGCGTTGAGCTGCGCCGGGTCCCACTTCATGCTCTGTTCGATGTTGCCCTGAATCGCCGCGACACTCAGCGGAGCGCCCGCCGGGGTTGTCCAGGCGTGTTCCTTGAGCGCCATGCCGGCCACCCAAGGGCCGACCAGCAGCAACACACCCGCGGCGATGAAACCTTTGCGGCCGGTGCGCACCAGACGCAACGCGTTATAGATCAGCGCTGCCGTCAGGGCCAGGGTGAAGGAAATCAGCCACATCCCGCCGAGCGGTGCGAGCCCGGCCAACGGGCCGTCGAGCTGACTGTAGCCGGAATAAAGCCAGGGGAAACCCGTCAGGAACCAGCCGCGAAAGGCTTCCTGGCCGACCCACAACGCTGCAAACGCCAGGGCGTCGGCCAGCGGCGCTTCGTTACGGCGCAGCCAGCGCGCCCAGATCCAGGCGGGTAGGGCGAAGAACCAGGCAATCGCCGCCGTGAAGATCAGCATCAGGAAACCGGCCAGCAACACCGAAGCGCCGCCGAAGTGGTGAATGCTGTAGTAGATCCAGCTGGTGCCCGCGCCAAACAGGCCAAAACCGAAACACCAGCCACGGCCCAGGGCCTGGCGTGGCTTCAGCTCGCGTAAGCCGGCATAGAAGAAACCGACCGCCAGCAATGCCAACGGCCAGATATCGAACGGCGCCAGGGCCAGGGTGGTGAGTGCACCGACCGCCACGGCCAGCAGGTTACCGGGCCAGCCGGGGCGGGTTATCCAGCGCATTTCTATCCTTAGTTTTTACCGAGCAATAGGCGTCAGGCGAAGCAAGTGAATCCGACGGCTGTCGGCGTTCAGGATGCGGAAGCGATAAGGGCCGATTTCAGTGATTTCGTTGCGTTTTGGCAGGTGCCCGAACGCGCTCATCACCAGGCCGCCGACAGTGTCGAATTCGTCATCGGAGAATTGGCTGTCGAAAAACTCGTTGAAGTTCTCGATCGGCGTCAGGGCCTTGATCAGGAAGTCACCGCTGGGCAGCGGCTTGATGTAGCTGTCTTCTTCGACGTCATGCTCGTCTTCGATGTCGCCGACGATCTGTTCCAGTACGTCCTCGATGGTCACCAGGCCCGCCACACCGCCGTATTCGTCAATGACGATGGCCATGTGATTGTGGTTGGCGCGAAACTCGCGCAGCAGCACATTCAGGCGCTTGGACTCGGGCACGAAAGTGGCCGGGCGCAGCAAGTCCTTGATGTTGAAGCTGTCGCCGTTCTCCTTGAGGATCAACGGCAGCAAGTCCTTGGCCAGCAACACGCCCATCACGTCATCGTGGCTTTCGCCGATCACCGGGTAGCGGGAGTGGGCCGAGTCGACCACGGCAGGCAGGAACTCGCGGGGTGTCTGGGTCGCCTTGATGCTGATCATCTGCGAGCGCGGGACCATGATGTCCCGTACTTGCAGGTCAGCAACCTGGATGGCGCCTTCGACGATGGCCAGCGCTTCGCTGTCCAGCAACTTGTTTTGGTGTGCGTCGCGCAGCAGCTCCAGCAGCTCCTGGCGGTTCTTCGGCTCGTGGGCAAAAGCCTGGGTGAGCTTACCCAGCCATGACTTTTGCCCGTTGCTCGATCGATCTTCGCTCATAGCGATTACTCTGAATCCTTTGTTGTAACGATAGGGGATGTGTCTGTTTCGTCGTCCGCATACGGGTCGGGATAGCCCAACTCTGCAAGCAACGTTCGTTCCAGTGCTTCCATTTCTTCGGCTTCATCGTCATCTATATGGTCGTAACCCAATAGATGCAAGCAGCCGTGAATGACCAGATGAGCCCAATGGGCCTTGAGTGCCTTGTCTTGTTCGGCTGCTTCGCGCTCGACCACCGCCACGCAGATCACCAGATCGCCCAGCAGCGGGATATCGAGAAACTCGTCGGGCACATCAGCAGGAAACGACAAGACGTTAGTGGCGTAATCTTTTTGCCGCCAGGTGTGGTTCAGCTCGCGACCTTCCGCTTCATCGACCAAACGGATGGTCATTTCGGAGTCGGCGGTGCGCTGGCGCAGCGCCAGTTCGCACCATTGGCGGAACTCGGCTTCGCTTGGGGCTGGCGCTTCGGTAGCCAGTTGCAGATCAAGCTCAAGCATCGTGGCGATTGTCCTTGGACGAGATCTTCGCCGGTTCGTCGGCCACGCGATTCTCGAAGCGTTCATAAGCTTCGACAATGCGCTGCACCAGTGGATGGCGCACGACGTCTTTGGGCATGAAATGGGTGAAGCTGATGCCCGGTACGTCCTTGAGCACTTCGATCACATGGTGCAGCCCGGATTTGGTGCCTTTCGGCAGGTCGACCTGGGTGATGTCACCGGTGATGACGGCGGTAGAGCCGAAGCCGATCCGGGTCAGGAACATCTTCATCTGTTCGACGGTGGTGTTCTGGCTTTCGTCGAGGATGATGAAACTGTTGTTCAAGGTGCGACCGCGCATGTAGGCCAGCGGCGCAACTTCGATCACCTGACGCTCGATCAGCTTGGCGACGTATTCGAAGCCGAGCATTTCGTAGAGTGCGTCGTAGAGCGGGCGCAGGTACGGGTCGATCTTCTGCGACAGGTCGCCGGGCAGGAAACCGAGCTTTTCGCCCGCTTCAACCGCCGGACGCACCAGCAGGATGCGGCGAATCTGCTCGCGTTCCAGCGCATCTACCGCGCAGGCAACGGCCAGATAGGTCTTGCCGGTACCGGCCGGGCCGATGCCGAAGTTGATGTCGTTACCGAGGATTTCCTTCACGTAGCGCAACTGATTCAAGCCGCGAGGGCGAATCATGCCTTTTTTGGTGCGCAAGGCGACGGAAGGTTCGGAGGGGGAGACGTTGTCCAGCTCTTCGACGGCCGATTCCTGCAGGAACAGGTGAACCATGTCCGGCGACAGCTCGGTACCCTTGGTTTCCCGGTACAGGCGGCGCAGGAGGTTTTCCGCGGAGGTGGTGTGCTTGGGTTCGCCGATCAGTTCGAACTGGTCTCCGCGGTTGCGGATCTCGATATTCAGGCGCTGTTCGATCAAGCGCAGATGCTCGTCGAATTGCCCGCACAGATTGGCGAAGCGGCGAGCTTCAAAAGGCTCGAGGATAAAACGATGTGGTTCTATGGGTGCGTTCAAGGTCGTATTTAGCCGCCCTGGGGCAATTAAGATGAAATCAAGGATAACGCCAGAGGCCTGGGTGCGAAAGGTCTTATACAGACCAATGTTGAAACACGGGACCTGTAGGAGCAAAGCTTGCTCGCGATGACTGTCTGGCATTCAACGATATGAATCGTCTGACCTGGCGCCATCGCGAGCAAGCTTTGCTCCTACAGTGATGTGCGGTGTTATTGGATCAGCGAGCCCCGCAGCGAGTGCGGTTGTGCGGCGTCGATATGCACATCGGCGAACTGCCCGATCAACGTCGGATTGTCGCAGCGGAAATTGACGATGCGGTTATTCTCGGTCCGGCCTTGCAGTTCACCGGGGTCTTTTTTCGAATAATCGGTCACCAGAATCCGCTGAATGGAGCCCACCATTTGTCGGCTGATCTCGAAGCCTTGCTGGTTCAGGCGATGTTGCAGGGCGTTCAGGCGTTCTTTTTTCAGCGCTTCCGGCGTTTCGTCGGCCAGATCGGCAGCCGGAGTGCCCGGGCGCTGGCTATAGACGAACGAGTAGGAGAAGTCGAAACCGACGTCTTCGATCAGCTTCATGGTCTGTTCGAAGTCTTTTTCGGTCTCGCCCGGGAAACCAACGATGAAGTCAGAGCTGATGCAAATCCCCGGCACGGCAGCGCGCAGCTTGCGTAGTTTGGATTTGTATTCCAGCGCGGTGTGGTTGCGCTTCATCGCTGCCAGGATTCGGTCCGAGCCCGATTGCACCGGCAAGTGCAGGTGTTTGACCAGTTCCGGCACGTCGGCGTGGGCCTGGATCAGGCTGTCGGAGAACTCCAGCGGGTGTGAGGTGGTGTAGCGGATGCGGTCGATGCCATCGACGGCAGCGACGACGCGGATCAGTTCGGCCAGGTCAGCCAAACGGCCGTCATGAGTGGTCCCGCGATAGCCATTGACGTTCTGCCCCAGCAGGGTCACTTCGCGCACGCCGTTTTCGGCCAGGTGGATGATCTCGGCGATCACGTCATCGAACGGCCGGCTGACTTCTTCGCCACGGGTGTAAGGCACCACGCAGAAGGTGCAGTACTTGCTGCAGCCTTCCATGACCGACACATAAGCGCTTGGGCCATCGACGCGCGGCTCGGGCAAGTGGTCGAATTTTTCGATTTCCGGAAACGAGACGTCGACTTGCGGCAGCTTGGTGGCGCGGGCGGCGTCGATCATTTCCGGCAGGCGGTGCAGGGTCTGCGGACCGAAGACCACGTCCACGTAAGGGGCGCGATCGCGAATGGCTGCGCCTTCCTGGCTGGCCACACAGCCGCCAACGGCAATCACCATGTCCGGGTTGGCCAGTTTCAATTCGCGCCAGCGGCCGAGCTGGGAATACACCCGGTCTTGGGCGCGTTCACGGATCGAGCAGGTGTTGAGCAGGATCACGTCGGCATCTTCAGCGCGAGCGGTGACTTCCAGGGCCTGATGTTCGCCCAGCAGATCGACCATGCGCGAGCTGTCGTACTCGTTCATCTGGCAACCGTGGGTTTCGATGTAAAGCTTCTTGGCCATGGACAGAGTCATCACGTGATTCAAAGAACCGCGCATTATAGGGAACATGTTCCAAGGTTCCTACCGTTGCGCGTCCGGCGGCTATGCTATAGTTCGCGCCCTCATTTTTATCCCCGATGTGTTGCTCGCCCACCATGACCAAACGTGAAGCTCCAATCTACAAGGTGATTTTCCTCAACCAGGGCCAGGTGTACGAAATGTATGCCAAGCAGATCTATCAAAGTGATCTGTGGGGCTTCCTGGAAGTGGAAGAGTTCGTCTTTGGCGAGCGCACGCAAGTGGTCGTCGATCCGAGCGAAGAAAAGCTCAAGGCTCAATTCGAAGGCGTTGTGCGCAGCTTTGTGCCGATGCATTCGATCGTGCGGATCGACGAGGTCGAGCGCCTCGGCACGCCGAAAATCAGCGAAGCCCGCGGCGCGGTCGGCAATGTCATGCCGTTTCCGATGCCGATGCCTGATAAGTAAGTAGCAATCTTGAAGCTGACAGGGCTCTCTCTTCTGTGGCTAGAGAGTCATCGTGCTCAGGGATTTATCTGTGGTGACGGGATTTGTCTGTGGTGAAGGGATTTATCTGTGGCGAGGGGATTTATCCCCGTTGGGCTGCGAAGCGGCCCCTCCATCAGCCAACGAATTCTTTCAAACGGATCGCATTCGCTGAATTTACGACTGCTACGCAGCCGAACGGGGATAAATCCCCTCGCCACAGTTAAGGCAACGGCGAGAACGGCGTACGCCCATCGGCGCTTTGCAATTCCATCAAGTACTTGCGGAAGATTTGCCCTAGCACCTGGGTAGCGACTTCCAGTTCTTCGCGGGGCATTTTCTCGGCGACTTCGTCGGCGGTGTCCAACGCTTCTTCAGCGCCATTGACCGCCGCCATTTTCAGCACGATATACGCCTGAACGTTATTGGCCGGTACGCCTTCGCCGTGGAAGAACATGGTGCCGAGTTTGAATTGCGCCTGAGCATGGCCTTGCAGCGAGGCCTTTTCGAAGTAGCTCAGGGCTTTTTTGAGGTCGCGCGGCGTATTTTTGCCGTCGTAGTAGAACTCACCCAACTCGTATTGCGCTTGCGCATCCCCTTCATCCGACGCTTTCTGGCAGGCGGCGAGCGCCTGTGCCAGGTCTTGCGGCTGAGTATTGAGGGTGCAACGACCCATCGCTGGGATTAACAACGAGTTGCCGCCTGCTTGTGCGAGCGCGAGCAGGGGCTGAAGGAGCAACAGGCAGCCCAGTGCAAGGGCGCGGCCGGTGCGGTTCATGGGAATCGACTTACCTCTGAGGGGCGCGCGGACCCATCGAGGGATCCAATAAGCGCGCATTATGAAATAAGCAGGGCCAACCTTACAAAGTCTTTACTCGTTTTTCTGCTGCGCGGGGAATATATCGGCCACTTTGCTGGGTATTTGAGCAGAAGCGAAGGAATAAGGGCGCGAATGCAGGTGAAAGCTGACGCTGGCAACCGCCAACGTCAGCGACACAGCGTTATTTCAATGCAGCAAATGCGCGCTCGGCGGCATCCAGCGTCAGTTTCAGCTCGGTTTCGCCGTGGGCGATCGAAGTGAAGCCGGCTTCGAAGGCGCTCGGCGCCAGGTACACGCCGCCTTCGAGCATCAGGTGGAAGAAGCGCCCGAACAGGGCGGCGTCGCTGGCCATCACGTCATCGAAGGTCACGATGTCGTCGGCGCCGCTGAAGTACAGACCGAACATGCCGCCGGCCTGGGTGGTCACGAATGGAATGCCCGCGGCATCCGCGCGTTGTTGCAGGCCGTCGAGCAGGCGACTGGTGTAGTCAGTCAACTCTGCGTGGAAGCCCGGTCGGCTGATCAGGCGCAGGGTCGTCAGGCCGGCAGCCATGGCCAACGGGTTACCCGACAAGGTGCCCGCCTGATAGACCGGGCCCAATGGTGCGATGTGCGACATGATTTCGCGCTTGCCGCCGAAGCAGCCAACCGGCATGCCGCCACCGATGATTTTGCCGAAGGTGGTCAGGTCTGGTGTCACGCCGTAGTGGGCTTGTGCACCGCCGAGGGCAACGCGGAAACCGGTCATCACTTCGTCGAAAATCAGCACCACGCCATGCTTGTCGCACAGGGTGCGCAGGCCTTCGAGGAAACCTGGCGCCGGCGGTACGCAGTTCATGTTGCCAGCCACTGGCTCGACGATGATGCAGGCCACTTCCTGGCCGACTTCGGCGAGCATGGTTGCTACGGCGTCGATGTCGTTGAACGGCAGGGTCAGGGTGTGTTTGGCGAAGGCCGCCGGCACACCGGCCGAGCTCGGCACGCCTTGGGTCAGGGCGCCAGAGCCGGCCTTGACCAGCAGACTGTCGGAGTGACCGTGGTAGCAGCCTTCGAACTTGATGATGCTGTCGCGGCCGGTGAAACCACGGGCCAGACGGATAGCACTCATGGTCGCTTCGGTACCGGAGCTGACCATGCGCACCATTTCCATCGACGGCACGATCGAGCAGACCAGATCAGCCATCTGGGTTTCCATCTCGGTCGGCGCGCCGTAGGACAATCCGTGCTCAAGCTGTTTGCGCACGGCGTCCAGCACGTCCGGGTGGCTGTGGCCGAGAATCATCGGCCCCCAGGAACCGACGTAATCCACATAACGCTTGTTGTCTTCGTCGGTGACGTAGGCGCCTTCCGCGTGTTTGAAGAACAACGGCGTGCCGCCCACGCTTTTGAATGCGCGAACAGGCGAGTTCACGCCACCGGGAATGTGTTTCTGGGCATTGGCAAACAGCGTTTCGGAACGAGACATGATCGGGCTCTCAAATCAGATTTTTAGTAATTCATTGAATGCGCGGGCGCGGCGTGTCACTTCAGCCGTGCTCTCGGCGCCAAACAGGCCGTGGACCACCGCCAGCAGATCGACCCCGTGGGCCACCAGCGGGGCGGCGTTTTCCAGGGTGATGCCGCCAATCGCGCAGATCGGCAGGTGCAGTTTGCTGCGGGCCTGGTCGAGCAGTTCGAGGCTGCAGGTCGGTGCGCCGGGTTTGGTGTTGGAGTTGAAGAAGCGACCGAAGGCGACGTAACTGGCGCCTTCCTTGGCCGCTTGCTCGGCGAGTTCGAGTTGCGCATGGCAGGTCGAACCGATAATCGCCTGGCGACCGAGCAATGCGCGGGCCGGGGTCAGCGGGCCATCGGTCTGGCCCAGGTGCACGCCGACGTTCAGGCGTGCGGCCAGTTCGGCATCGTCGTTGATGATCAGCTGAGTTTTGTAGCGTTCGCACAGGTCGCGCAAGGCTTGGGCCTCGCGCAGGCGGCGGGCCTCGTCGCTGCTCTTGTCGCGGTATTGCAGCAGGGTGACGCCGCCTTCCAGCGCCGCCTCCACGTACGAAAGAAATTTACCGGCCAGCAGTTGGCTATCGGTAATGGCGTACAGGCCGCGTAGCTTCATCGGGCAATCCTTTTTGCTTTACGCATGGACAGTTACGAACAGAAATCCAGCGGCAGGCGGCGCGGTACGAACTGGCCTTTGCCCAACTGCTCCGCATCACGCAGGGTGCGCCACGTGTAGTTAAGCGCGGTCTGCACGGCACTGGCGAGATTTTCGCCGAGGGCCAGACGACCGGCGAGGGCACTGGCCAGCGTGCATCCGGAACCGTGATAACTGCCGGGCAAGCGCTGGCAGGTAAAGGTTTCGCGGTGACCGTCGCGGCTGTACAGGCGATTGTGGATTTCGTGTTCATCGCCATGGCCGCCAGTGATCAACAGGTGTTTGACGAATGGCAGGAGTTTTTCAGCGCACTCGTCCGCGGTGCCTTCGGGCAGTTCGGCGAGGATGCGGGCTTCGGGAAGGTTTGGGGTGGCGATGATCGACAGAGGCAGCAGACGCTCGCGCATGGCGTAGCCGACTTCGTCCTTGCCCAGGCGTCCGCCGCCACCGGCGCGCAGCACCGGGTCGCAGACCACCGGCAAATGCGGGTGCGCCGACAACAGTTCGACCACGGTGTCGACCATTTCCAGGGAACCGAGCATGCCCAGTTTCACTGCCGCGACCGTCGAATCGTTCAGCACAGCATTGGCCTGGGCCAACACCCACTCACGGTCGAGAACGCGGAAATCAGTGACGTTGACCGTGTCTTGCACGGTCAGGGCGGTGACGGCCGGGGCCGCATGACAACCCTGAGCGAGCAGGGCTTCGATATCTGCCTGCAAGCCGGCGCCACCACTTGGGTCGTGGCCGGAGAGACAGAGGACAACGGGGCGAGAGCTGTAGATATTCATGGTGCGCGAGCTTACCACCAAACATCTTTTTTCGGGTGCCCCCAGCGAGCCATGACGCGACAGGGAACAGGCCATTGTCACAATCTGACCGGCGAAACAGCTCTAGCCCAATGCAATGAGCTGGAACGCCCGTGCTAGAGCCTTTGTAGGAAAAATTTCAATGGTGTTCAATGGCCACCAACGGCTATGCTAGAGTGGATCCAAACCAATAACAGGTAATACCGGTTTTACGTCTACTCAAAAGGAATGAGGGGCTTCCTGAGATAACCGGACAGGCCACGCTGGGGCTTAAATGCGCTATTTGCTGATGTTGCTGTTGTGCTTGCCCCTCATGGCGAGTGCAGTCGAATTCGACGAATTCACTCAAAGCCTTCCCCTGGGCCGAACCTTGCAAGTGTTCGAAGACGCGGGCGGTCAGGCGACCATCGACGATGTCCGTGCGCAGGCCGCGGCTGGAAACTTCAAGCCCCACGATAAAGCCACCCTCAACGCCGGTTACTCGCGTTCAGTGTTCTGGCTGAAAATCGACCTGCATTACCGCCCCAACAACCCCGCGGTGCAACGCACCTGGTTGCTCGAACTGGCCTATCCGCCCCTTGATCACATTGATCTCTATTTGCCCGATGCGGCCGGTGGCTATCAACTGGCACGTCAGACCGGCGATGCCTTGCCGTTCGACAGTCGCGAGATCCGCCAGAACAACTATTTGTTCGATCTGAACTTCACCGCTGATCAAGCGCAAACCCTGTACCTGCGCCTGCAAAGTGAAGGGTCGATCCAGGCACCGGTCACCCTATGGTCGAGCACGGCCTACCTGGAAGAGCAACCGATCCGACTGTATGTGCTGGGGCTGATCTACGGCGTATTGCTGGGGATGCTGGTGTACAACCTGTTCATCTATCTCAGCGTGCGCGATACCAGCTACCTCTATTACATCTTCTATATCGCCTCGTTCGGTTTGTATCAGCTGTCCGTGAACGGCGCGGCCGTGGAGTATTTCTGGCCGAACAATCCTTGGTGGGCCAACGCGGCGACGCCTTTTTTCATCGGTTGCGCAGGCCTGTTCGGCAGCCAGTTCGCGCGCAGTTTCTTGCAGACGGCAACCCATGGTCGTTGGCTCGACCGCTTGCTGATGGCGTTGATTACGTTTAGCGCAGTGGTGGTCGGGTTGTCGTTGATGACCAGTTACGCCCTGGCCCTGCGCCTGGCGACGGCGCTGGCACTGATCTTCACCGTCGTGATTTTTGCCGCAGGGATTTTTGCCTGGCTGCGTGGCCTGCGAGTGGCGCGTTATTTCATCATTGCCTGGTCGGCGTTTTTGCTCGGCGGCATTGTCAACACCCTGATGGTGCTGGGTTACCTGCCAAACGTGTTCCTGACCATGTATTCCAGCCAGATCGGCTCGGCGATTGAAGTGGCGCTGCTGTCCCTGGCGCTGGCCGATCGCATTAATTCCATGCGCGAGCAGCAGGCACAGACCCTGTTCGATGCCGGTCAAACGCTTGAAGTGCTCAACCAGCAACTGGCTCGCAGTAACAAGCTCAAGGACGAATTTCTCGCCACCCTGACCCACGAGCTGCGCACGCCCATGAACGGTGTGATCGGTTCGCTTGAGCTGATGCAGACCGTCGAGATGGACCCGGAGCTGGAGCAATATCAGCAAACGGCCGCCGGTTCCGCGCGAGACATGATGCGCATGGTCAACGGCATCCTCACCCTGACCGAGTTGCAGGCCGGCAAGCTCAAGACCTATCCGGCGGTTTTCAGTTTGCGCGGCGTGGTCGAGGCATTGCGCCTGCAGTTCGAGGGCAACGCGCTGAGCAAGTCGCTGGACTTCAAAGTCGAGGTCACGCCGGGACTGCCGGATCGCTTGCACGGCGACAGCGCCAAGTTGGCACAATGCCTGGAATGCCTGCTGGATAACGCGATCAAGTTCACGCGGATCGGCGGACTGGCGTTGCGGGTGACGGGTAAACCCGTGGCGCCCGACCGACTGGCGCTGTCCTTTGCGGTGATCGATACCGGCATCGGCTTCACCGATCTGGGGGAGGCGACACTGTATCAGCGGTTCTTCCAGCTCGATGGCTCAATGACCCGTGAATACGGCGGTCTGGGCGTCGGCCTGGCGATCTGTCGGCAACTGGTCGAACTGCTCGGTGGAAAACTGACCCACCGCTCCGAGCTTGGTCGTGGCAGCCGCTTCCAGCTCGACGTCGAGTTCGAACTGCCCGTGGTGGAGCGGCCGCCAGTGCCCCTGATGAACCGGGAGTTTCCTCGCCTGCGACTGCCTCAGGACTGCACCGTACTGCTGGTTGATGACAACAGCATCAATCAGTTGGTGATGCGCGGCATGTTGCTCAAACTTGGGTTCCGGGTGCGCTCCGCCGACAACGGGGATGCCGCGATCGATCACTTGCAGCGCGAAACCTTCGATGCGGTATTGCTCGACTGCCAGCTTCCACCGCTGGACGGCACGTCCCTCTGTTGCCAGATCCGCGCGTTGCCAGGCTGCGCCGAACTGCCGGTGTTCGTGATTGCCTTGAGCATTGATCGGGAGCGCTGCCCGACCGGTGCCTTGATCGATTATCTGAATAAACCGGTGAAATTCGAGGACCTGCAGGCAGCGCTCTATCGCCGGGTACTGTGTCAAAGACAGGGTGAAAGCGCCGGCAGTTAGGCAGATATGACACTTTGTTCGGCCGGGGGGCGGTGCTTAACTGAAGTTCCTTGGCTGACCAAAGGAGCCCCGTCATGAACCTGCATCAGTTCGCCGAAACCCACGAAGTCACCAACCAGCCACCGTCGCTGGATGGCGCCAACCTGTATCGCATCGACCTGCCGTTGCAGGAGTGGTCGCGGCGTTTCGGGGCCGGCTGGGCCGAGTCGCGGATCGACGCTTACGGCGCCCTGGCCGGCGGGCCGCTGATGGAAGCGGGGTTCCTGGCCAATCAGAACAAGCCGGTTTTCAGCAGCCATGACCGTTACGGCCATCGCATCGACCTGGTGGAATTTCACCCGGCGTATCACGAGTTGATGCGCACGGCGATCGAGCACGGTTTGACGTCGTTGCCCTGGGCACATCCGCAGTCCGGCGCCCACGTCGCCCGTGCTTCCATGACCTACCTGCACAGCCAGGCCGAAGCCGGTAGTGGTTGCCCGCTGACCATGACCTTCGCCAGCGTCCCGGCGATGCGCCTGCAAGCGGATCTGGCGGAGCAATGGCTGCCGAAAATCCTCTCTACCGAATACGACCCGCGCAATGTCGGCATGGCCCACAAGGCCGGGGTTACCATCGGCATGGCGATGACCGAGAAACAGGGCGGCACCGACGTGCGGGCCAACACCACCAAGGCTTTTCCGGTCGGTGCCAGTGGTCCGGGCCAGGCGTATGAACTGGTGGGCCACAAGTGGTTCTGTTCGGCGCCGATGTGCGATGCCTTCCTCACCCTGGCTCAGACTGACAAGGGCTTGACTTGTTTCCTGCTGCCGCGCCATCGCCCGGACGACACGCGCAATCAGTTCTACATACAGCGCCTGAAGAACAAACTCGGCAATTGCTCCAACGCGTCCAGCGAAGTGGAGTTCCGTGGTGCGCTGGCGTGGATGGTCGGCGAGGAGGGACGGGGCGTTCCGACCATCATCGAAATGGTCGCCATGACCCGCTTCGATTGCATGGTCGGCTCCAGTTCGCTGATGCGCCAGGCCCTGACCCAGGCCAGCCATCACTGCGCTCACCGCAAGGTCGGCGGCAAATTGCTCAGCGAGCAACCCTTGATGCAGAACGTACTGGCCGACCTGGCCCTGGAAAGCGAAGCCGCCCTGGCCTTGAGCCTGCGCATGGGCCGGGCGCTGGATCATCTGGATGACGAGCACGAAGCCAAGTTCGCCCGGCTGGTCACGGCGGTAGGCAAGTACTGGATCTGCAAACGCGCGCCCGGGATGATCAACGAAGCCGCCGAATGCATGGGCGGCGCCGGTTATGTCGAAGACAGCATCCTGCCGCGGTTGTACCGCGAGGCACCGGTCAATTCGACGTGGGAAGGTTCCGGCAACGTGCAATGCCTCGACGTATTGCGAGCGTTGTCCAAGGAACCGGGTGTGCTCGACGTACTGTTCAGCGAGTTGGGCGATGGTCATGGCGACAAGCGCCTGGCTGCACACATCACTCAATTGCAGGCAGCGTTCAAGGACACCCGCGACATTCAGTACCGTGCGCGGCAGTTGACCGAAGACATCGCGCTGGGCCTTCAGGCCAAGCTGTTGCTGGAGGCGGGTAACGCGGCCGTGAGTGACGCTTTCATTGCCAGCCGGCTCGGTTCTGCCGGTCGGGTGTATGGCGCGTTGCCACGAGGGGTGGAGGTGGAAGCGATTGTCGCCCGGTCTACGCCGCTTCTATGATCGACACCGATCCACTGTGGGAGTGAGCCTGCTCGCGATGACCGTTCAACATTCAACAGTTATGTCGACTGTCATACCGCTATCGCGAGCAGGCTCCCACAGTGGATCTCCCACATTGGATCTAGGGTGGACTTGGCATTTGTGTAGCAACCGCTGTTCCCGTGAAGCGACGATGCAGGCAAGATGAAGGCCTGCAAGTCAGAACACAGGATGCTGATCGTGACCGAAGCTTTTATTGTCGTTCAAACCGCCGAGCAAGCCGTGGACCGGCTTGCGCTCTTGCACAATCGTGCAACCACCGCGCTGAACCAGGCGCTCAAGCGTTACCTCAAGGATCGAGTCGAACCGGACGCCGAACAGCGTGCGATGTTTCGTTATCCCGAACTGCGTCTGACCTACCTTTGCCAGGGCGAAGTCCCACAGACCACTCGCGCCTACGCCAAGGTTCAACTGCCGGGGACTTACAGCGTCACCGTCACTCATCCCGCCGCCTTCCGTAAATATCTGCTGGAACAGCTGGTGCCACTGATGCACGACTTCACCGTGACGGTAGAAGTCGGCATCAGTCAGCAAAACATTCCTTATCCGTACGTGGTCGAGCAGGGCGATGAACTGGCCGGCTCCGGCGTTACCGCTGCCGTGCTGGCGCGGGTGTTCCCGAGTACGGATTTGTCTGCCGCGACCGATGGCATCGCCGACGGTTTGTACGATTGGGAAAACACCGACCCGCTGCCATTGGCCTTGTTCGACGCCGCGCGGGTGGATTTCTCCCTGCGCCGGCTGGTGCATTACACCGGCAGCGACTGGCGTCATGTGCAGCCATGGATTCTGCTGACCAACTACCACCGCTACGTTGACCAGTTCATCGTCCATGGCCTGGAACAGTTGCGCAGCGATCCGCGTTTCGTGCGCATGGTCTTGCCGGGCAACGTGATCATCGAAAAGAGCATGGACCACGGCGAAGCCTCGGCGATTGCCGCCGGTGTGGTCTGGCACCGCTATCAGATGCCGGCCTATCACCTGATCGCCAGCGACGGCCACGGCGTGACCCTGGTGAACATCGGCGTCGGCCCGTCCAACGCCAAGAACATCACCGACCACCTGGCGGTGCTGCGTCCGCATTGCTGGCTGATGATCGGCCACTGCGGCGGCTTGCGTCAGTCGCAGACGATTGGCGATTACGTGCTGGCGCACGCTTACATGCGCCGCGACGGGATTCTCGACCGGGTCGTGCCGCCGAATATTCCGATTCCGGCCTTGGCCGAAGTGCAAATGGCGTTGCAGCAAGCGGCGGCCAATATCACCGGTGAGAAGGGCGACGAACTGAAAAAACGCCTGCGCACCGGCACCGTACTGACCTACGACGACCGTAACTGGGAATTGCGCTGGGCTCAGGAGCGTCCGCTGATCAACCTGTCTCGCGCCGTGGCGGTGGACATGGAGAGCGGCACCATCGCGGCCCAAGGTTATCGCTTGCGAGTTCCGTATGGCACGTTGCTCTGTGTGTCGGACAAACCGTTGCACAGCGAAATCAAACTGCCGGGTTCGGCCAACGCCTTCTATGAGCGCGCGGTCAGCCAGCATTTGAAGATCGGCATCGAGGCGGTGGATTTGTTGCGCACCGAACTCAACTCGCTGCACTCGCGCAAACTGCGCAGCTTCGACGAGCCGCCGTTCCGCTGATTGTTCTCATGGTTATTTAGCGGTCAGGGCACTAGCATTAGCAGCCCTGACCGTTAGATGTTCCTTTTCCCATGTCCCGTCCTCAACGTCCCGTTTCCCGCCGCCCTGGCGTGAAGCCTGCGCCATCGTCCTCAGCCCCGCGCCGTGTCGCCAAAGCGCCGCCGGCCGAGCCGAAGTTGATTCTGTTCAACAAACCGTTTGATGTGCTGACGCAATTCAGCGACGGCGAAGGGCGGGCGACGCTCAAGGACTACATCGAGATTCCCGGGATTTACCCGGCAGGACGGCTGGACCGCGACAGTGAAGGTTTGCTGCTGCTGACCAACGATGGCCAGCTTCAGGCGCGGATTGCCGACCCGAAACACAAATTGGCCAAGACCTATTGGGTGCAGGTGGAAGGTGAGCCGAGTGCCGAGCAATTGCAGCGCTTGCGTGATGGTGTGGAGCTGAACGATGGCATGACGCTACCGGCTGAAGCGCGGCAGCTTGAAGAACCTGAACTGTGGCCACGCAACCCGCCCGTACGCTTTCGCAAAAGTGTGCCGACCAGTTGGCTGGAGCTGGTGATTCGTGAAGGGCGCAACCGTCAGGTACGGCGCATGACCGCGGCGGTCGGCTTGCCGACGTTGCGTCTGGTGCGGGTCAGAATCGGCGACTGGTCGATCGAAGGGCTCGATCAGGGCCAGTGGAAGGAAGTGCCGGCGCGTTTATAACGTGCCGGATTCGATCAGGCCGATGACCACGCTTTTGATCACGAACGCGGCCACGCCCAGGCCGAGTACGAAGAACAGGATGAACGAACCAAAGCGTCCGGCCTTGGACTTCTTCGCCAGATCCCAGACGATGAAACCCATGAAAATGATCAGGATGCTGACCAGTCCGGTCATCATCCACTCTTCGAGTACTGCAGGATCCATCGAACATCTCCAGCGCGGGCGGGGCTAAAAGGCGCTGAAGTATACGCCACGGCGAATTGGCGGAGTATTGACCTGCGTCGGTGTGTCGCAGTCATTTGTCTGAAAACACACTGTGGCGAGGGGATTTATCCCCGTTCCAGTGCGTAGCACTGGCCGAGACTTTTAGGGTTGCTTCGCAACCCAGCGGGGATAAATCCCCTCGCCACAATCAGCTGCGCAGATGAGTCAGCGGCAACTCGGTACTGTTGAGCACCTGGTTCAACACAAAACTCGACCGCACACTCGTCACCCCTTCAATCCGGGTGAGGTGTCCCAGCAGCAATTTCTGATAATGGTCCATGTCCGGCACGACGACCTTGAGCTGATAGTCGGCATCCATCCCGGTCACCAGGCTGCACTCCAGCACCTGCGGCAACGTACGAATCGCCGCTTCGAAGTTCTCGAACCGTTCTGGCGTATGGCGGTCCATGCCGATCAACACGTAAGCCGTCAGGCTCAGACCGAGCATCTTGCGGTCCAGCAGGGCCACCTGGCGGGAGATGTAGCCGTCATCTTCCAGCTGCTTGACCCGCCGCGAGCATGGCGAGGGGGACAGGCCGATGCGTTCGGCCAGCTCCTGGTTGGAGATGCGCGCGTCACGCTGCAATTCCGCCAAAATGCTCAGGTCGTATCGGTCGAGTTTGCTCATCAATCAGGCCTTTGTCATAACTATTGCGGTAGATTATCTATCCAGGGTTAAAAATTGCGCAAGTGATGTTTATTTGAGCAATCTTCGCAATCCTCTGCCGGCGCCACGAGCCTATTCTTATCACCAGAATCACTGCTCGGACAAACAGTCCAGTGCGGCTCGCCCAATCAGGCCAGCTGCGGTCGCCACCCCCACCGGGGATGAGCCGGCCCCCGAGCTACACACTGTCCAGAAGACGGCGTGAGGTGAGCCGACGTCAAAAGCGTCGAGCACGGACGAAGTTCTCAAGGGGAGGCCGACGGGTCTCCCTTTTCTTTTGCCCGGAATTTGCCGACTGCCCTCAATAAATAAGTTGCGCGACTGATAACCTGTTGCAGAACCGGCCTGTGCTTTCCCAGTCTTACGTACAGGCCCTAACCCGCAGTGAGGAAAAGCATGAAGTCGCGCATCTGGCGTTTGGCCGGTGTTGGTTTGCTGTGTGTGAGTGTCACTGCGCAGTCGCTGGCCGATGAGCCGCAAAACCGTGGCCCCGATGGCGGGCAACGCGGCTCGGATGGCCATGAGGGAAACAATCAGGGCCACGGCGGCAATAACCAGCCGCGCCCGCAGAACAATCCGCAGCAAAACCAGCCACGTGTGCAGAATAACGAGATCATTCGTGGCGACAACAGTCGCCAGTTCGAGCACAACGGCCAGAATCAGAACGACGGTCAATGGCAGAACCGCGCGCCGCACGACTACAACAATCCGGTTCGACCACCGCCGCCGCAGCTACCGGCCAATGACCTGCCGATTCAGGGGCGGCCCGATACCGTGCGCCAGACCCAGCAGCCACAGCGTGGTTACTACCAGGACGTGCCGCGGCGCAACGATAACAATCAGCATTGGCAGAACAACGGTCCGCGTCCCGATGACCATCGCTGGGCTGGTCGGCCGGACGGGCATGGCAATGGCTGGGGACCTGGCCCGCAGTATCGTCCCGGTCATGTGATCGATCGCTTTCCCGACCGTGAATACCGTGTGCCGTACCGTGGTCAGGATTACTTCTACTCCGGCGGCTACTGGTATCGCCCACAAGGCCCGCGCTACGTGGTGGTGCAGCCGCCACGCGGGATTCGCGTCAGCTACTTGCCCGATTACGCGCGTGAAGTGTGGATCGGCGGGGCGCTGTTGTTCCTGGCGGCCGGTGCTTATTACGCCTATCAGGAAAGCACTCAGGATTACGTCGTGGTCGAGCCGCCCGTACAACCGCAGCCGCAACCGGTCAGCAATGGTTATGACGTGGTGGCGTATCCGGCCAACGGGCAGTCGCCAGAGCAGGTCAACCAGGACGGTTACGAGTGCTATCAATACGCGGTGCAGCAGAGTGGCTTCGATCCGCGAACGGCCACCTACCAGCCGGCCCCGTCGGTGGTACAAGCCTACCGTCAGGCCCAGGGCAACTGCCTGAGCAGTCGCGGTTATCAGGTTTCTTTCTGAGTCCTGCCTGCCAGTGCCACTTCCTGCGGGTCGGCGTGCACCAGCACTTCGGCTCGCGGATAAGCCGCGTGAATCGCATCGGCAGCTTGATCACTGATGCCGTGAGCGACTGACAGGGTCAAATCCCCCGGCAACTCCAGGTGCAACTGCACGAACCACTGGTTGCCGGAAACCCGCGTGCGCAGGTCGTGCGCCCCCAATACTCCCGGTACGCTGCAGGCCAGTTCGAGCATGTGCTGGCTGACGTCCGTTGGCAGCGCTTCATCCATCAGCACCGTAAAACTTTCCCGGGCGATCTGAATCGCGCTCCAGAGAATGTACGCGGCAATCCCTAGCCCGAACCACGGGTCGACCTGATGCCAGCCATACTCGGCGAGCACCAGCGCCACCAGAATGCTGCCGTTGAGCAGCAAGTCCGAGCGGTAATGCAGGGAGTCGGCGCGCACCGCGTTGGAGCCGGTTGCCTTGACGACCCGATGTTGCAACATCAGCAGGGCGACGGTCAGCACAAGGGAAAACACAATCACCCCGATACTGATCCACGGCGCCCCCACCGGTTCCGGGTGTTTCAGTCGATCGATCGCCTGCAAGGCAATCAGCACCGCACTGCCGCCAATGAACAACGCCTGGGCCATGCCCGCCAGCGACTCGGCCTTGCCATGGCCGTAACGGTGATCATCGTCGGCCGGGCGCAAGGCGTAATGCACCGCGAGCAGGTTGAGCAGCGAGGTGACGCCGTCTAGGGTCGAATCAGTCAACCCGGCGAGCATGCTCACTGAGCCACTCAACCACCAGGCGATGGCTTTGGCGACGATCAGCGTGCACGCCACCGCCACCGAGGCACGGGTCGCCAGCCGCAGCAGGCGGGCGTGTTCGGAGCTGGAAATCATAAGTGCGGCTATTCCTTTAAGTGCACGGGTTACGCCGCAGGTTGCAGGCCGAACATGGCCAGTTGCTGCGCGCTGCCCTTGTGCTGGATCAAGCGTGGGTCATCCAGCGGGAAGCTGCGGCCCAGTTCAGTTTCAAGAATAGTCTGCAACTTGTGATTATCGACCTTGCCGTCGGCGCCGATGGCTTCCTTGAGTTTTTCCGGGGCCACCTGTGCGGTCTCGCCGGGCGCGTAGTAAATCGCGCCAGTGGCGAAGTCCACGGCAAACGCGATCAGCCCGGGGATGATGTAGAACAGCAGACCCACGGCATCCAGCGCGGCGATGGCCGGGTCGATCTTGCCGTCAATCTGACCGCGACGGTCAGGGTAGAAAATCGATCCGCAAGCGGTGACCTGGGTCAGCAACGTCGCGACCAATACACCGCCAATCAAGCGAAAGGGAACACGCATATGAAATCTCCTGAGTCATCTGGAAAACGAAGCGTAGCCGTTATGAATTAGGACCACGACGAACGCCAGGCAGTTCGCCGTTATACTCGGCCCTCTGTTTTGGAGCCAGCATGATTTCTTTGCCGATTGATGAAGTTTTACCCGCCCTGCGTGAAGCCTTGGCTACACGCCACGAAGCCGTGCTCGAAGCACCGCCCGGCGCCGGTAAAACCACCCGCGTGCCGCTGGCCTTGCTCAACGAACCCTGGTTGGCCGGGCAGACCATTCTGATGCTCGAACCGCGGCGCTTGGCCGCACGCGCGGCAGCGGAGCGGCTGGCCAGTGAGCTGGGCGAGAAGGTCGGCGAAACCGTCGGTTATCGCATTCGTCTCGACAGCAAAGTCGGCCCCAACACCCGCATTGAAGTGGTCACCGAAGGGATTCTGACCCGACGCTTGCAGGACGACCCGGCGCTCGAAGGCGTGGGCCTGCTGATCTTCGACGAATTCCACGAGCGCAGCCTCGACGCCGATCTGGCGCTGGCCTTGAGCCTGAATGGCCGCGAGCTGTTTCGTGACGATCAGCCGCTGAAAATCCTGTTGATGTCGGCAACCCTGGAAGGCGAACGCCTGGCCGGGTTGCTCGATGACGCGCCGATCCTGCGCAGCGAAGGCCGCATGTACCCGGTGGCGATGCGCTGGGGCCGGCCGTTCCAGCCCGGTGAATTCATCGAGCCGCGTCTGGTGCAAACCATTCTCGAAGCCTTGAATGATGAAACCGGCAGCGTGCTGGTGTTTCTGCCGGGGCAAGCGGAAATCCGTCGGGTGCATCAGCAACTCGCAGATGCACTGGGCGAGAGCACGCAAGTTTTGCTCTGCCCATTGCACGGTGAGCTGGATCTGGTCGCCCAACGCGCCGCGATCGATCCTGCCCCCGCCGGCAAACGCAAAGTGGTGCTGGCGACCAACATCGCCGAGACCAGCCTGACCATCAACGGCGTGCGCGTGGTGATCGACGCCGGGCTGGCACGGGTACCGCGTTTCGACCCGGGCAGCGGCATGGCCCGCCTCGATACTCAGCGTATTTCCAAAGCCAGCGCCACTCAGCGCGCGGGCCGGGCCGGGCGGTTGGAACCGGGCGTGTGTTATCGCTTGTGGTCGCAGGATCAGCACGAGCAACTGGCGGCCTACGCCAGTGCGGAAATCCTCTCGGCGGACCTTGCCGGATTAGCCTTGCAGCTCGGTCGTTGGGGCGTGACACCGGGGCAATTGGTGTGGCTCGACGTACCGCCCGCCGCCGCTTATGCACAGGCTCAGGACTTGCTTGAGCGCCTGGGCGCATTGGACGGCGAAGCGCTGACCCGCCACGGTCAGGCCATGGCCGAACTGCCGGCGCATCCACGTATCGCGCATTTGCTGTTGCGCGGTCAGGCGCTCGGCTTGGCCAACATGGCCTGCGATGTCGCGGCCTTGCTCGGCGAGCGAGATATTTTGCGTGGCGCCGGGGCGGATCTGCACAGCCGATTGGTGCTGTTGTCCGGCGAAGAACGGGCCGCACGCGGCGCTCAGGGTGGCGTGCAACGTGCCCGGCAACTGGCGCGGCAGTATCGCGGTTACCTGCGGGGTAAAGCGTCGGAACCGGTCAGCGATCCGGATCATCCGCGTTGGCTCGGCGCGCTGTTGGCGTTGGCCTATCCTGATCGCGTTGCCCAGCAGCGTCGTGCCGGTGGCGCGGAGTATCGTCTGGCCAACGGCCGTGCGGCGTTGTTCGCCGAAGCCGACAGTTTGATGAAGCAGCCGTGGCTGGTGATCGCCGATCTCGGCAGTCGTCAGGGCCAGCGTGAAGAACGGATTTATCTGGCGGCGGATTTCGATCCGGCGCTGTTCGATTCCGTGCTGGCCGAACAAGTGCGCTTGGTCGATCAACTGGATTGGGATGAGCGCGAAGGCGTGTTGCGCGCCGAGCGTCAGCGCAAGGTCGGTGAATTGATCCTCAGCCGTGAACCCCTGACCGGGCTCGATGAAACTGCCCGCAGTCAGGCATTGGTCAATCTGGTGCGACGCAAAGGTCTGGAGCTGCTGCCCTGGACGCCAGAGCTGCGTCAGTGGCAGGCGCGGGTAGCGTTGTTGCGGCAGCTGGATCTCGTCAGCAAGGAGCAGAGTGAATGGCCGGATGTCAGCGACGCCGCCCTGCTCAAAAGCCTCGAACATTGGCTGATGCCGTATCTGGGCAAAGTCTCGCGGCTCAGTCATTTCGCCAATCTGGACCTGTCGAGCATCGTCCACAATCTGTTGCCGTGGCCGCTGCCGCAACGGCTCGATGAGCTGGCGCCGCATCATTTAAGCGTGCCTTCGGGTTCATCGATTCGTCTGGACTACAGCGAACAGCCGCCGATTCTGGCGGTGCGATTGCAGGAGTTGTTCGGTCTGGCCGAAACCCCGCGGATTGCCGGTGGCCGGCAGGTGGTCAAACTGCATCTGCTGTCCCCGGCGCGACGGCCGGTGCAGGTGACCCAGGATCTGGCGAACTTCTGGCGTAGCACGTATGCCGAGGTGAAGAAGGATTTGAAAGGGCGCTACCCGAAGCACTATTGGCCGGATGACCCGCTGGTCGCCGAGGCAACCGCTCGAATCAAACCGCGTAAAAGCTGAAGCGCTGATCGTTCCCACGCTCCGCGTGGGAATGCATCCCGTGACGCTCCGCGTCACTTCGGTGCCAGGCCCGACGCCAGCGGTGCTGCTGGAACGCGGAGCGTCCCTTGAGGCATTCCCACGCGGAGCATGGGAACGATCCTAAGCGCTAAGTTCGGGTGCTGGCCTTCGCGGTGAGTTGTTCGCGGCAATAGTCGGCAAACAACTGCGCCGGTTTGGTCAACTGCCCGCGCTTCAACCATGCCGCCACCAGCCCTGAGCCGGTGATGTCTTCGACGATGTCCACGCACACCACTTTCTGGCCGTCATAGGTGCATTCCGAATGCGGCCGGGTGACCAGGATCGAGAAGCCGAAGCCTTGCCCGACCATGCCCCGGACCATCTCGATCGACGGTGAACTGAAGGCAATGTTCGGCGTCAGCCCCAACTCTTCGAACAGGCTGACGAAGTAGGTCCGGCTCGGTTGCACGTCCAGCAAAATCATCGGCTCCAGGCACAAATCGCGTAGCGACACTTGCTTGAGCTGAGCAAAACGATGATCCGCCGGCAGCAACGCATAAGGCCGTTGCGCCGGCATCAGTGGTTCGGTCTGGATGGTGGCGTCGAGGTCGTGTTCATACAAGATCGCCAGGTCGAAGGTGCCCGAGGTCAGGCCTTGCACCAGCTCTTGCTGCTCGCCGTCGCGGATGCGGATTTTCACCCCCGGATACAACGCCGAGAACCCGGCAATCAACTGCGGCAGGTACAGTGGCGCGACCGTTTCGAAGCAACCGATATCGATTTGCCCGGCCACCACGTCGTTGTCGGCGAGGGCGTTCTGTTCGAACTCCTTGGCCATGCGCAGCAGTTCCTGGGCCTTGCGGTAGAAGCGTGCGCCGCTGGGGGTCAAGGACACGCCCTGGGCGTGATGACGGATCAGCAGTTGCACGCCGAAGCTGTCCTCCAGGCCTTTGATCGCCGTGGAAATCGCCGGTTGGGCGATGTACAGCTTGCGCGACGCCTCGGCGACGCTGCCGCATTCGACGGTGGTGATGAAGTACTTCAATTGACGCAGGTTGTAGGCAGCCACGGCAAACCTCGGGGTGGATGATGTCGACATCCAGGCAATTTTCGCGCCGACTGCATCCGTTCTGACGACGGTGTTGTTGTGCCTGAACAATAACCACATACCGCGCCACCGGGGAGATCGGCTGCCCAGTTTTTTCATGGTCTGCGAAGACATTTTTACTATTTTTCCTCGACACAGGCCTGGGCCATCATCCAATTCACAAGAAAAGCCCATGGAGCATCTGAACGTGTTCGAGCTTACAGACTGGCAAAAAAAAGCTGCTGCGCTGCGGTTTCCCGATCAAGCCGTGATCGACGGCAAACCCCGTGCGGCGCAGTCGGGGCAGACCTTCGCTGCGGTCAACCCCGCCACCGGCCAGTGCCTGGCCAACGTGGTTGCGTGCGGCAAAGAAGATGTAGACGCCGCGGTGCGCAATGCGCGGCAGGTGTTCGAGGCCGGCACCTGGTCGGCGCGTTCGCCGAGTGAGCGCAAGCAGGTGCTGTTGCGCCTGGCCGATCTGATCATGACCCACCGCGAAGAACTGGCGCTGCTCGATTCGCTAAACATGGGCAAACCGGTGATGGACGCCTACAACATCGACGTGCCAGGCGCCGCCGGGGTATTTCGCTGGTACGCCGAAAGCCTCGACAAACTCTACGACCAGATCGCCCCGAGCGCGCAGAACGTGCTGGCGACCATCACCCGCGAAGCACTGGGCGTGGTCGCTGCCGTGGTGCCCTGGAATTTCCCGCTGGACATGGCCGCCTGGAAACTCGCACCCGCGTTGGCGGCGGGTAATTCGGTGATCCTCAAACCCGCCGAGCAGTCACCGTTTTCCGCCCTGCGTCTGGCCGAACTGGCGCTGGAAGCCGGCCTGCCAGCCGGCGTGCTGAACGTGCTGCCGGGGCTCGGGGAACAGACCGGCAAAGCCCTCGGTTTGCACCCGGATGTCGATTGTCTGGTGTTCACCGGCTCCACCGAAGTCGGCAAATATTTCATGCAGTACTCCGCGCAATCGAACCTGAAACAGGTGTGGCTGGAGTGTGGCGGCAAGAGCGCCAATCTGGTGTTTGCTGATTGTCAGGACCTCGACCTCGCTGCGGAGAAAGCGGCGTTCGGGATCTTCTTCAATCAGGGTGAAGTGTGCTCGGCCAACTCGCGGTTGCTGGTGGCGCGTTCGATCCATGATGAGTTCGTCGAGCGTCTCAAAGTGCAGGCCGAGCGCTGGCAACCGGGTGATCCATTGGACCCGTCGAGTAGCGCCGGAGCCATCGTCGATAGCAGTCAAACCGCACGCATCATGAAGTTCATCCAAAACGCCGAGAGCCGAGGCGCGACCAAGGTGTGTGGCGGTCGACAGTCGATTTTCAACGGCTCCGACAACTTCATTCAGCCGACGATTTTTACCGGTGTGAGCCCGGACATGCCGCTGTTTCGCGATGAGGTATTCGGGCCGGTACTGGCGGTCACGGCGTTCGATGATGAGGCTCACGCCTTGCAACTGGCCAACGACAGCGTCTACGGTTTGGCCGCGTCGCTGTGGACCGACGACCTCAATCGCGCCCACCGCGTGGCGCGGCAATTGCGAGCCGGCACGGTGTCGGTCAACAGCGTCGATGCGCTGGACGTGACCGTGCCTTTCGGTGGCGGCAAACAATCCGGTTTCGGCCGCGACCTGTCGCTGCATTCATTCGATAAATACACCCAGTTGAAGACCACCTGGTTTCAGCTGCGCACATAACAGCCGCTCATAACAAAACGGAGAACTGGCGATGACCACACCACGTGAAACCCGCGACTACCAGGCCGCCGACGCTGCGCACCACATCCACGCATTCGTCGATCAAAAAGCGCTCAACGATGAAGGCCCCCGGGTGATGGTCCGTGGCGAGCGTCTGCACCTGTGGGACAACGATGGTCGGCGTTACCTCGACGGCATGTCCGGGCTGTGGTGCACCAACCTCGGTTACGGCCGCAAGGATCTGGCCGCCGCCGCGACCCGGCAACTGGAGCAGTTGCCGTACTACAACATGTTTTTCCACACCACTCACCCGCAGGTGATCGAGCTTTCGGAGCTGCTGTTCAGCCTGTTGCCGGGCCACTACAGCCACGCGATCTACACCAACTCCGGCTCCGAGGCCAACGAGGTGCTGATCCGCACCGTGCGTCGTTACTGGACCATTCTCGGCAAGCCCGAGAAGAAAATCATGATCGGTCGCTGGAACGGTTACCACGGCTCGACCCTGGCGGCGACGGCGCTCGGGGGCATGAAATTCATGCACGAAATGGGCGGCATGATTCCCGACATCGAACACATCGATGAGCCGTACTTTTTCGCCCACGAGGGCAACCTGACCCCGGCTGAATTTGGCCTGCGGGCGGCGCAGCAATTGGAAGCGAAGATTCTCGAGCTAGGCGCGGACAAGGTCGCCGGGTTTATCGCCGAACCGTTCCAGGGCGCTGGCGGGATGATCTTTCCACCCGAGAGTTACTGGCCGGAAATTCAGCGGATCTGCCGTAAGTACGACGTGCTGTTGTGCGCTGATGAAGTGATCGGCGGCTTCGGCCGTACCGGCGAATGGTTTGCCCACGAGTACTTTGGTTTCGAGCCGGACACGCTGTCGATCGCCAAGGGTTTGACCTCGGGTTACATCCCCATGGGCGGTCTGATTCTGTCGAAGAAAATGGCTCAGGTGCTGGTGGAGCAGGGCGGGGTGTTTGCCCACGGCTTGACCTACTCCGGGCACCCGGTGGCGGCCGCAGTGGCCATCGCCAACCTCACGGCATTGCGTGATGAAGGGGTGGTGGCGCGGGTCAAGGATGACATCGGGCCGTACCTGCAACAGTGCTTGCGCGAGGTGTTCGGCAATCACCCGTTGGTGGGTGATATTCAGGGTGTCGGCATGGTGGCGGCGTTGCAATTGGCAGAGGATAAAACCAGTCGCAAGCGCTTTGCCAATGAGAACGACATTGCCTGGCGTTGCCGCACGATTGGCTTTGAAGAGGGGGTGATTATTCGCTCGACGTTGGGGCGGATGATCATGGCGCCGGCGTTGATTGCCAGTCGGGAAGAGGTTGATGAACTGGTTGGCAAAACCCTGAAAGCCGTTGATCGTACGGCGCAGGAATATGGCCGACTCTGACATCGTCGGAAGGTCCTACGGACCTTATCGTCGGAACGCCGCCCGGAGCAGGCTCACTCCCACAGGGGGATCTGTGTCGAACACAATTCCACTGTGGGAGTGAGCCTGCTCGCGATAGCTTTCGCCCATTCAACACGCCTCTCACCTTTTGCACCCACCTCGGGCATCCCCGCCCACAGCGCCCTTTTACGGCGCACGCTACCCAGTTTTTTCATCACTCCCAACGACATATTTCCTGATTTTCCTTCTCCCGACCTTGGGCCAACATCGACCTCGCCAGTCAGCCAAACACTGTTCACCGAAAGGTCCACCAGAGACCTCAGGTGGCAGCACTTCTCCAAGGCCGCTGGCCGTACTGCCCATGACAAAACTAAATCAACAGCTTTGGGAGTGCTCCATGATCAAGTCCTTGCTTACTCGCTTCGCACATCCACTGGCGGTCACCGCCATCGCCGCGACGGTCGCTACCAGCGCCCAGGCCGGCACCCTCTCTATCGGCCACACCACGTGGGTCGGTTACGGCACGCTCTACCTGGCTCAGGACCTGGGCTACTTCAAGGAAAACGGTTTGACCGTCGAATTACCCATCGTCGAAGAGGCCTCGATGTACATGGCCGCGCAAGCCTCGGGCGAGTTGTCGGGCTCGGCGTCGACCATCGACGAAGTGCTCAAGTACCGCCCGCAATTCTGCTTCAAGGCTGTAGCTGCACTGGATGACAGCCATGGTGGCGACGGTGTTCTGGTCGGCAAGGACGTCAAGAGTTTGCAGGAGTTGAAAGGCAAGGCCGTGGCGGTGAACGAAGGTTCGACCTCGCAGTTCTGGTTGTCTTATTTGCTGAAAAAGCACGGCATGAAAATGAGCGACATCACCGTGCAGAACATGACGGCTGACGACGCCGCCACCGCGTTCATCGCCGGTCGCGTGCCAGCGGCCGTGACCTGGGAACCGCACCTGTCGATGGTTCGCAGCAAGCAACAAGGCAAGGTGCTGATCGACAGCAGCAGTACGCCGGGAGTGATTGTCGACGTGGTCGCGCTCAACTGCACGGTTATCGAGAAGCAGCCGGAAGACGTCAAGGCGTTGGTGGCCGGTTTGTACAAAGCGGTGCAGTACACCAAGGACCATCCGCAAGAAGCTTACAAAATCATGGCCAAAGGCGTCGGCGGTTACCTCGCCGATCCGAAGGAACTGGCCGCTGCCGCGCAGGGCGTGCGCTTCTACGATCAGGCCATGAGCGAAAAACTCCTGGGCTCGCCGGGCAATCCGGGCGACAGCGAACCGCTGATCAAACTGGCCAACGAGACCGCCAGTGAATTGCAGGGCAAACCCTACAACGTCAGCAATGATGACCTGATCGACAACCGTTTCGTCAGCCCGCTCTAGGAGGTTCGCATGTTCAAGCGCAATTCATGGCTGAGCCGCTGCATCACGCCCAAGACCGGTTTGCCGGTGTCGGTGATCTGGAGCGCGAGCGGTCTGGCCTGGGTGTTGTTGGTCGGCCTGTGGGCCGGGTTGTCTTACGGCGGCGTGGTGCCGGGCATGTTTCTGCCGACACCGGGCGCGGTGGTCGAGGCCGCCGTGCGCCTGAGCCGCGACGGCACGCTCGGCCTGCATGTGTGGGCCAGCCTCGAAGTGGTCATGGTCGGCTTCATCGTGTCGTCGCTGGTGGCCGTGCCGCTGGGGTTGCTGATGGGCAGCTTTCGCATCGTCCAGGCGTTCCTTGAGCCAATGGTCAATTTCATCCGCTACCTGCCGGTCACGTCGTTCGTGCCGCTGTTCATTCTGTGGATCGGCATCGGTCTGGAGCAGCGGGTGTCGGTGATCATCTTCGGCGTGTTCTTCCAGCAACTGGTGATGATCGCGGACGTGTCCAAAGGCATCTCCAAGGACCTGATCAACGCGTCTTACACCTTGGGTTCGAACCGCCGCGATGCGGTGCTGCATGTCATCGCCCCGGCGTCGTTGCCGGGTGTGCTCGACACTTTGCGCGTGACCATGGGCTGGGCCTGGACTTACCTGGTGGTTGCCGAGCTGGTTGCGGCTTCCAGCGGTCTGGGCTACTTGAGCCTTAAAGCCATGCGCGGCTTTCAAGTGGATGTGATTTTCCTGGCAATCGCGATCATCGGCCTGCTGGGCCTGGTCACCGATCAACTGTTCCGTTTTCTCCGTCTGAGGATCGCCGCATGGGCTCAGTAAGCGCCGTCAACCCTCGTTTCGTCACGTCACAGGCCGCCCCGGTGCACGCCGCGCCACGGCTGCAAGTGGACAAGGTCAGCCTTCGCTATCAAAAGCCCGACGGTGGCGTGTTCACCGCACTGGATCAGGTGTCGTTCGAAGTACCGGATCAGCAATTCGCCGTGCTGGTGGGGCCTTCGGGCTGCGGCAAGTCGAGTCTGCTGTACCTCACGGCGGGTTTGAATGAGCCCACGGAAGGCGAGATCTACGTCGGTGGCCAGCAAGTTCAAGGGCCGGGTGCGGATCGCGGCATGGTGTTCCAGAGCTATACGCTGTTCCCGTGGCTGACGGTGCGGCAGAACGTCGAATTCGGCCTCAAGCGTCGCGGTATGGCCGCCGCCCAGCGCAAGGAGATTGTCGACTACTACGTCAACGAAGTGGGCTTGACCGGGTTTGCCGACAACTACGCCAAGCAGCTGTCCGGCGGCATGATGCAGCGCGTTGCCATTGCTCGGGCGCTGGCCAACGATCCGCAAATCCTGCTCATGGACGAGCCCTTCGGTGCACTCGACAGCCAGACGCGCCTGCAAATGCAGCAGCTGTTGTTGCGGGTCTGGGGCAACAGCAAAAAGACCGTGTTGTTCGTGACCCACGATATCGACGAGGCGATTCTGCTGGGCGACCGGGTCTACGTGATGGGCGCCAGGCCTGGGCGGATCAAACAGATTCTGGACGTGCCGATCGAACGCCCACGGACGTTGGACATGGTCATGGAGCGCTCGTTTATCGACATGAAGCGCAAGATCTTCGGGCTATTGCATGATGATTTGGAGGAGGTGCATTGAGCCGATTTTCCGTCATGCCCAAATCCCCTGTGGGAGCGGGCCTGCTCGCGATTGCGATTGATCATTCAACAATGATGTCGACTGACACTACGCCATCGCGAGCAGGCTCGCTCCCACAGGTTTTGCATTAAGCGGAAGTTAGGGCGCTGCCGGCAGGAGGAACCGCGCAATCACCGGCAAGTGATCGGAGATCCGCAAGGTATCGTCCTGTCTCACCATCGCCTCGACCCGTTTGATCCGCGGACTGTAGAACAGGTAGTCGACAGTCCGGTCCGGGCCGTTCAAGCCCGGATCATTCGGGTAATGGGTCAACCACTGCGCCCGGTCGATGCCGCTGGCTTCGTTGTTGGTCGGGATCATCGGGTATTTGTCCCACAGCACATGCAGCGCACTGTCGGCGGAGTAGGGCGTGCGTTGCTCGTCGGGCAGGCGTCGATATTGCCCCAGCGGCAACAGGTTGAAGTCCCCGCCGATCAACCACGGCGTGCCGCGGCTTTCGAACTTGTCGAGGACTTTGACCATGGCCGTCACCTGGGATTGCAGCGTTTCGTCGGGCTGGATGAGGCGGTCCAGATGGGTGTTGAGCACCGCTATCTGGCTGCTGTCGCTCAACTGCAGATACGTGACCAATAAGGCATTTTTCGGTTTGAACTGGCGGGTGATGAAATTGGCCGGTGCGACCGGTAATTGCAGGCGTTCGGCGTGTTCGATCTGGTAGCGGCTGAGGGTGGCCAGTTGCCGGCCGACGCTGCCAAAGATGTGCGGTTCAGGCACGAAGTCGGCTTTCCAGTCGAAGGCGTGAGTGCTGCACGGATACAGGTCCGCGACTCGCTCCTGAAGCAGCTTGAACTGGTTTTGGTAATCGCTGGCCTTGGCGTCGTCATCGAGCTCCTGCAACAGCACGACGTCCGGTTGCTCGTCGCGGATCACCCGCGCCACTTCATCGAGGCTGAAAGCCATGTCTTCGGGCGTGGGTTTTTCGTCATTGCCAGCGGCCAGATCGTTCCAGAACACATAGCGTTTTCCCGCCAGGTACTGGACGTTCCAGGTCATCACCTTCAGCGCCTGACCGGGCACCAGCGTCGGTGCCTGGGCGTTGCAACTGACCGGTAAGGCTTCCTTGGCTTCGGGGCGCCAGGTCAGGTTGTAGATCAGCAAGGCAATCAGGCCGGTCACGGTCAACAGGCCCAGCAGGGTGTAGCGCAGTAGACGGGTCATGGCTCGGCTTATAGCGTTACAAAAGTTGACCCCGAGCATAACCGAGCGTCGGGTTTAATCCCAAGGGCGAAACGGAATGCCCGGCAATTAGCCGAAACACACACCTTTTGTAGCCGCGGCCTTGTGGTGAGGGGATTTATCCCCGTTCGGCTGCGCAGCAGTCGTAAATTCGGCGCATGCGGTTTGCCTGGTTCACCGCGAGCACTGATTTTACGACTGCTACGCAGCCGAACGGGGATAAATCCCCTCGCCACAGTCCTCCATGTCCCCGGTGCAAACAGGCAGTGCTACAAGGGGCGCGTTGTTCTTTAAAGAGGTCGATCAATCTTTTCCGGCACCTTGTCGATCAACATGAACAAGCGGAACAGCACCACGCTGACGAACAGTTGCAGGAAGCTGTGAGCGCTGTCGATCAGCAGGGAAATCACCGGGTTCTGCGGTTCGGGATAGACCGCCAGGGTCGCGCCCTTGAGCACCCACAACGGGCCCATTATACAGAGAATGCACACCAGGATGCGCAGGAAATGGCCGCGGGTCAGGCGCAGGCTTTCTTTCATTGCCGCCAGCGGTGCCATGCCGCGCAGCACCAGTAAATACTCGCCAAACGCGAGGGTCACCATTAGCCAGATGCCCGGCAGGAAATACAGCGACAGGCCGATCAGGATCAGCAGCGTATTGAGTGCCGTCAGCACGGCAAAACGCGGCCATAGGTAGGCGGACCTCGACAGCAGGTCACGGTTACGCGGCGATTCGCCACGACTGCGGGCATCGAGAAACAGGATCAGCGCGGCGGTGTACAGCGGATAAATCAACAAGCCGACCATCACGCTGATGCCGGGAAAACTGTCGGGTTCCGTGGAATGGTCGACCACTTGTTGCAAAAGCGCCTCCAGAATCACCAGCGGCAGGCACAGCCGCACGATCTGGCCCAGATTGCGCTTGAAGAAATACAGTGAGTCACGCAGTACATCGAACGAATTCATCAGTCGGTATCGCAGGTTGGAAGCAGTGGCCCACTTTAACCGATGAAGCGCTTTGGGGCGCAAACGTAAACGTTCGGTAAAGACCATTGAAACATCCCGTATCAGCCTCCATTACGGATAAGCACCTTGTCCACAGTGGATAAGGGCAACGATATTCCCGGCAATCTACGAGGTCGCCATGAACAGCGAAGAACAAACCCTGATCGATGGACTGTTTTCCCGGCTGCAACAGGCCGAAACGGACTCAGCCCCGCGCGATGCCCAGGCCGAGGCGCGGATCAAGGAACACCTGACTCGCCAACCCGCGGCAGGCTATTTCATGACCCAGGCGATTCTGGTTCAAGAGGCTGCCATCAAGAGCCTCGACGAACAGAACAAACAACTCGCCCAGCAAGTCCAGCAATTGCAGGCCGAACTGCAATCGGCCAAGGCGCAGCCGGCGGCTGCAGCACCGAGCAGCGGTGGCTTTTTGTCGAGCATTTTTGGTGGCGGTTCCCGTGATCCGCAGCCAGCGCCCACCCAAAGTCCACCCGCATCGGGTGGTGGCGGCTGGCGTGAACCGACGCGGCCGTCGTTCAACTCGCAGCCGCCACAACAGAACTTCGGTGCAGCGCCGCCTCAGCAGAATTACGCCCCGCAACAGCCTGCCGGCAGTGGTTTCCTCGGTGGTGCGCTGAAAACCGCCGCCGGTGTGGCCGGTGGTGTGATGCTGGCGCAAGGCATCAGCAGCCTGTTCCATCACAATCAGCAGCCGGAAGTGGTTGAAGTCATCAAGGAAGAACCGGCTCAGGTCAATGATCAGAGCGGCGATAACGGCTGGAGAGATGATCAGCGTGTGGCTGACAACTCCAGTGATCAGGGTGGCTTTACCGACGCCGACTACAGCGATGACAGCTCATCGTTCTTCGGCGGCGACGACGATTCCTTCGTCTGATACATCTGTGGCGAGGGGATTTATCCCCGTTCGGCTGCGCAGCAGTCGTAAAATCAGTGCTCGCGGTGAATCAGGCAAACCGGGTGCGCCAAATTTACGACTGCTGCGCAGCCGAACGGGGCGGTGCGACGTTTCGATAAATCCCCTCGCCACACGGCCGATTATTCGCGGAACAATCCTTCAGGCTGGCATACTGGGCAACTTTTCGGGCCTGGTGCCTGATCCTGCCTGCGCTGCGGCGCGCCAACGAGGATGACCGGTGAAAAAAATCGCAGTGTTCGCCGATGTCCAGAACCTCTATTACACCGTGCGTCAGGCCTATGGTTGCCATTTCAACTATGCCGCGCTGTGGGCTGATATCAGCAAACAGGGCGAGATCGTCGAGGCTTATGCCTACGCCATCGATCGTGGCGACAGCAAACAACAGCAATTCCAGCAGATCCTGCGCAACCTCGGCTTCGTCGTGAAGCTCAAGCCCTACATCCAGCGCAGCGATGGCTCGGCCAAAGGCGACTGGGACGTGGGCATCACCCTCGACATCATGGACGCCGCCGATCATGTCGACGAAGTGGTGCTGGCCTCCGGTGATGGTGATTTCGACATGCTGCTGGAGCGCATCATCACCAAGCACGGGGTGCAAGCCGTGGCCTACGGCGTGCCGGGCCTGACGGCCAACTCGCTGATCCGCGCCGCCAGCCGCTACGTGCCGATCGAAGGCTCGTTGTTGCTCAAGAATTGATTTTTACGGAGTTGAAACAGGTTTGGAACGCATAGCAGTCATCGACTTTGAAACCACCGGGATCTCCCCGAGCAGCAGCTGCCGGGCCACGGAAATTGCCGTGGTGATCCTTGAACAGGGGCGCATCGTCGAGCGTTACCAAAGCCTGATGAATGCCGGCGTGCGCGTCCCGGCCTTCATCGAACAACTCACCGGCATCAGCAACGCCATGCTGCGCACCGCGCCATCGGCCGAGCAGGTGATGAACGAAGTCAACGAATTCGTCGGCATCACACCGCTGCTGGCGCACAACGCCGCGTTCGACCAGAAGTTCTGGGACTTTGAGCTGGGGCGTATCAAACGCACACGCTTGCAGAACTTTGCCTGCTCGCTGCTCCTCGCCCGCCGTTTGATGCCCGCCGCGCCGAACCACAAACTCGGCACCCTCACCACGTTCGCCAGCCTGCCCAATACAGGTAAAGCTCACCGGGCCATGGCCGATGCCGAGATGGCCGCTAACCTGACGGCGCATTTGGCCCAGGAGTTGCGGCAGAAGCACGGGTTGCGCGAGCTGTCACATGATCTGCTGGTGAGCTTGCAAAAAGTGCCGGCGGCGAAGATCAATGAGCACCTGAAGCGCCATCGCGGGTTCTAGCAGCAACGCCATTCCCCTGTGGGAGCGAGCCTGCTCGCGATAGCGGTTCATCTTCAACCGTGATGTTGACTGACACTCCGCCATCGCGAGCAGGCTCGCTCCCACAGGGTCGGTGTCCGATCTTGTTTATTGTGTTTAACCACGCCTCACATTCGACGATCGCTCCTACCGAACTTTAGGGATTGTCCGTCTTGCCCCTCAAGGCGCCGGATATAGCGGCGTTCGCGGAGTCTGATCACACCGCAAATCCCCTGTGGGAGTGAGCCTGCTCGCGATGGCGATTTATCATTCAACATTGCTGTTGATTGATACGCCGCTATCGCGAGCAGGCTCGCTCCCACAGGAATTGCGCCGTTTCAGATTCTGCCATTGCCTTCCAGCTGCCCCAACGGCACTCGCTTCTCGATGGCGCTCGATAGCACAATCGAGGTCTTGCTGAATCCGAACTTGGCGATCCGGTTGATCAACTCTTCCAGCTCCGGCATCGACCCCACCGCTGCTTGCATGATCACGCACGGATCACCCGTCACCCGATGGCATTCGGTCAGTTGCGGGATTTTGATCAGGTCGTCATAAGCCTTTTGGTTGCCATGCTGGTTCAGGCGCAGTTCGATGACGCACTGGATTGGCAGACCGATTTTCGACATATCGACCTTCGCCTGGTAACCGGTGATCACCCCGCAGGCTTCCAGTTTGGCCACGCGCTCGGCCACGGCCGGAGCGGACAGGTTGACCTTGCGCGCCAGGTCGGCGTAGGACGCACGACCGTTTTCCAGCAGGGCGCTGAGGAGCATGCGGTCGTATTTGTCCATGGTCGGACTCCTGAAAAATGACTGACTTTCGAAAACACGGTTTATAGCGGTGATCTCCGTGTTTTGAAAAGTGTACCGGCGCTATAAACAGGTTTTGTAACTTATTTTACGCCGCTGGCCTTTCTAGAATAGCTGCTCACTTGTCTTGCCTACGAGCTGCCCCATGCCTGGCTTACGTCGTTTTCCCTTACCGTTGATCGCTGCCTTTTTCGCGTTGTACGTGATTTGGGGCTCGACTTACCTGGTGATTCGCATCGGTGTGGCGTACTGGCCGCCGTTGCTGCTCGCCGGTATCCGCTTCGTGATCGCCGGGACGTTGATGTACGCATTCCTGCGTTGGCGCGGGGCGCCGGCACCGACCTGGGCGCAGTGGAAAGCCGCCGGGATCATCGGGATTTTGCTGCTGGCGTGCGGTAACGGCGGGGTGAGCGTGGCCGAACACATGGGCGTCGCCTCGGGTGTGGCTGCGTTGGCGGTGGCGACGGTGCCGCTGTTTACCTTGCTCTGCGGATATTTCTGGGGCGCGCGTAATACCCGTCTCGAATGGGCCGGGATTGTGCTCGGGCTGATCGGCATTGCCATGCTCAATCTCGGCTCCAACTTGCAATCGAGCCCGTTGGGCGCCGTATTGCTGATATTTGCGGCAGCGTCCTGGGCCTTCGGTTCGGTGTGGAGCAAACACTTGCCGCTGCCCCAGGGCGCGATGGCCAGTGCCGTGGAAATGTTGGTCGGCGGTGTAGCGCTGCTGATCGGCAGTGCGCTGAGTGGTGAGCATCTGGACGCCATGCCGCCGATCGAAGGCTGGGCGGCCTTGGCCTACCTGACCTTCTTCGGCTCGATCATCGCTTTCAACGCTTATATGTACCTGTTGAAAAACGTGCGGCCAGCGGCGGCCACCAGTTATGCCTACGTCAACCCGGCGGTGGCGGTGTTGTTGGGGATCGTGTTTGTCGGCGAGACCATCGGGATCGAAGAAGCGCTGGCCATGCTGGTGATCATCAGCGCCGTGGTGTTGATCGGTTTGCCGCAGTGGCGCCGGATGCCGGAACGACCCGCTGCCGTGGTGCAGACAGAATCGAGCGTGAATTAGGGTAAACTGCGCGCCATTGCATCTTGTTTTGCACACTTGTTTTGAAAAACCCGCGCTGAATTTTCCTACGGTAATCCCATGACTTTCGCCTCCCTTGGCCTGATCGAACCCTTGCTGCGCTCTCTCGAGACGCTCGGCTACCAGACCCCGACGCCGGTTCAGGCGCAAGCCATTCCGGCGGTGCTGGCCGGTCGCGACCTGATGGCCGCCGCCCAGACCGGGACAGGCAAGACCGCCGGCTTCGCGCTGCCGCTCTTGCAATTGCTGGCCATGGAAGGGCCGAAAGTGGCGTCAAACTCGGTGCGCGCACTGATTCTGGTGCCGACCCGCGAATTGGCCGAACAGGTTCACGAAGCCGTGCGTCAGTACGCCGAGAACCTGCCGTTGAGCACTTACGCGGTGTACGGCGGCGTCAGCATCAACCCGCAAATGATGAAGCTGCGCAAGGGTGTTGACGTGCTGGTGGCGACGCCAGGTCGTTTGCTCGACCTGTATCGCCAGAAGGCCCTCAAGTTCAATCAGCTGCAAACCCTGATCCTGGACGAAGCCGATCGCATGCTTGATCTGGGTTTCTCCGAGGAACTGGGGAATATCTACCGCGCGCTGCCCAAGCAACGTCAGACGCTGCTGTTCTCCGCGACGTTCTCCGACGCGATCCGTTTGCTGGCCGGGCAAATGCTCAACGATCCGTTGAGCATCGAAGTCAGCCCGCGCAACGTGGCTGCCAACACCGTCAAGCAATGGGTGGTGACGGTGGACAAGAAGCGCAAGCCGGAGCTGTTCATCCACTTGCTGCGCAAGGGCAAGTGGAAGCAGGTGCTGGTGTTCGCCAAGACCCGCAACGGCGTGGACGCGCTGGTGGAAAAACTCCAGGGACTGGGCGTCAATGCCGACGGCATCCACGGCGACAAACCGCAGGCAACCCGTCAGCGTGCGCTGGACCGTTTCAAGGCCAGTGAAGTGCAGATTCTTGTGGCCACCGACGTCGCGGCCCGTGGTCTGGATATCGAAGATTTGCCATTGGTGGTCAACTTCGACCTGCCGATCGTGGCGGAGGACTACATCCACCGCATCGGCCGTACCGGTCGCGCGGGTGCAACCGGGCAGGCGATTTCGCTGGTCTGCGCTGATGAGGTGAATCTGCTGTCGGCCATCGAGACGTTAACCCGTCAGACATTGCCTCGCCAGATGGAGCATGACTTCGAGCCTGAGCACCGGGTGCCGGATACCGATGCCAGCGGTCAGGTCGTCAAGAAACCGAAAAAACCGAAGAAGCCGAAGACCTCTGGTGGCGGTAAACGCAATCTGGGTAAGTGGGTCGAGAGTGGGGATGCTTCGGCGCCGGAGCCTTCGATCAAGCCTGTGCGCAAGGTGCCGGTGTTTAATACTGGGCCGCGTAAGAAGAAGCCTTGATCGCGTAATGATCGTTCCCACGCTCTGCGTGGGAATGCAGCCCGGGACGCTCCGCGTCCCTTCAAAGCCGAACGCAGAGCGTCCGAAGAGGCATTCCCACGCAGAGCGTGGGAACGATCAGTGGCGCGCGCACCGGTTCTTCAGCCCTTGTGTTTCAACCACTCCACCATCCCCAACCCTGCCGCTCGCCCACTGGCGAAACACGCGGTCAGCAGATAGCCCCCCGTCGGCGCTTCCCAATCCAGCATTTCCCCCGCGCAGAACACGCCAGGCAATTGCTTGAGCATCAAACGCTCATCCATCGCTTCGAACATCACGCCACCGGCGCTGCTGATGGCCTCGTCCAGTGGGCGGGTTTTCACCAGCGTCAGTGGCAACGCCTTGATCGCTTTGGCCAGCAGTGCCGGATCGGCGAAGTATTCGGCCGGCGTCAGTTCGCGCAGCAGAGCCGCTTTCACACCATCGATCCCGAGCTGGCTGTGCAGATGTTTCGACATCGAACGAGACCCACGCGGTTTGCTCAGTGCAGCCTGAACCTTATCCACAGGCTTGCCCGGCAACAGGTCCAGGTGAATGGTTGCCGAGCCGTGCTGATTGATGGCTTCGCGGATCGGCGCCGACAAGGCGTAGATCAAACTGCCTTCAATCCCGATTGCCGTGATCACACATTCCCCGAGCCGCGGCACGTCGTCATTGAGGCCAATGGCGATGTTTTTCAGCGGTGCGCCAGCGAATTTGCTGACCATCAACTCGCTCCAGGCCTGCACCTCGAAGCCGCAATTACTCGGTTGCAGCGGCGCGAGTCCTACGCCGTGTTGTTCCAGTGGCAGCATCCAGGCGCCGTCCGAGCCGAGCCGCGACCAGCTGCCGCCGCCGAGGGCCAGCAAGGTGGCGTCAGGTTTGACGGTTTTTTCGCCTTCGGGGCTGTCGATGCGCAATTCACCGCTGTCATCCCAGCCGAGCCAGCGGTGACGGGTGTGGATAACGACGCCGCTGTCTCGCAGGCGTTTGAGCCAGGCGCGCAACAGGGGGGCGGCTTTCATGTCTGTAGGAAAGACTCGGCCGGAGCTGCCGACAAAGGTTTCGATGCCCAGGTCATGAATCCATTGGCACAGCGCATCGGCACCGAAGCCACGCAGCAGGGGCGCAATCTGCGGCGCGCGTTCGGCGTAGCGTGAGAGAAATGCCGGGTAGGCTTCGGAATGGGTGATGTTCATGCCGCCGACGCCTGCCAGGAGGAATTTTCGCCCTACTGAAGGCATGCCGTCGTACAGGTCGACCTTGATCCCTGCCTGGCTCAGCACTTCGGCCGCCATCAAGCCGGCGGGACCGCCGCCGATGATGGCGACGTGAGGGGGGAGGGCGGCGGATTGGGTCATGGCGAGAACTGCGGCTTGGCGGAATAAGCCGCGCATTCTACCAGCACCATTCCCTGTGGGAGCGAGCCTGCTCGCGATAGCGGTCTGACAGTCACTTCAATTGCTGGATGTGCCTCCGCTATCGCGAGCAGGCTCGCTCCCACATGGGCTCTGTTGTGTTTATAAGAAAGTGATCAAAAAACAACCTGCGCTCTGTAGGCTACACAGCACATAGCCTGTAGGACCTTTCACTCAGGTTATCCACAGGCAGTTCCACAGGCATTGTGGGTAAAGACCCACACCTCAATGACAACCTGATGACTGCCAGACCCGTTGTGCACTGTGATGCAGGATTCCATGACGGCGCGCCAATGCCTTGCGGTCCTTGCTGTAGCCGCCGCCGATGACCCCGACCACCGGGATATCCCGGCCCAGGCAATGACGCATCACGCTTTCATCGCGAGCGGCGACGCCTTCGTCTGTCAGCTTCAGATAGCCGAGCGCGTCATCTTTATGCACATCGACGCCGGCGTCGTACAACACCAGGTCAGGTTGGTAGAGCGGCAGCAAATAATTGAGCGCATCGTCCACCACCTTCAGGTAATCGGCATCGCCCATGCCCTTGGGCAGTGGAATGTCCCAGTCACTTTCGGCTTTGCGTGCAGGAAAGTTCTTCTCGCAGTGCAGGGAAACGGTCACCGCTTCCGGGGTGTTGTGCAGGATCCGTGCAGTCCCGTCGCCCTGATGTACATCGCAGTCGAAGATCAGCACCCGATTTACCCGACCGCTTTCCAGCAGGAAATGGCTGATCACGGCCAGGTCATTGAAGATGCAGAACCCGGCAGGATGGTCGTAATGCGCGTGATGGGTGCCGCCGGCCAAGTGACAGGCCAAACCATGTTCCAGCGCCTGCTCGGCCGCCAGCAGCGAGCCGCCAACCGCCCGCACCGTGCGCCGGGCCAAGGCTTCGCTCCAGGGCAGGCCGAGGCGCCGCTGGTCTTCGCGGGACAACTCGCCGCCCATGTAGCGTTCGATATACGCAGGGTCATGTGCGAGCGCGAGAATCTCTGGCGGGCAGAGGTCGGGGCGCAGCAGGTCGGCGTCGCGAGTCAGTCCGCTGTCCACCAGGTGATCGCGTAGCAGGCGAAACTTGTCCATGGGGAAGCGGTGATCCGCCGGGAACTCGGGACTGTAGTCTTCGTGATAGATCAGGGGCAGGGGCATGACGAATTAACGTAGGAATGAAGGACGGATCCTACCAGCGTTGTAGACTTGCGGCATGGAAAGGGGGAGATGATGGAACCGATACTGGAACTCGAGAGCGCGCGACTGCTGTTACGGCAGTGGAGCGATGAAGATTTGCCGGAGTTTGCGGTGATGTGTGCCGATCCACAGGTGATGCGATATTTTCCGGCGCCTTTGAGTCGTCTGGAAAGTGCCTCGCTGATCGGACGGATTCGTGGTCATTTTGCCGAGCATGGTTTCGGTCTCTGGGCGCTGGAGCGCAAGGACACCGGGGCATTTATCGGTTTTACCGGGCTCGCCGAGGTCGGCTTCGACGCACGCTTTACCCCGGCCACCGAAATCGGCTGGCGCCTGGCCCGCGAGCACTGGGGCCTTGGCTACGCCAGTGAAGCGGCGTGGACCGCTCTGCGCTGCGGGTTTGACCGGTTGGCGCTGAAAGAAGTGGTGTCCTTCACCACCGAAACCAACACGCCGTCGCAGAAAGTCATGCAGGCCATCGGCATGCACCATGATTCAGCCGATGATTTCGACCACCCGATGCTCGCGGTCGATCATCCCCTGCGTCACCATGCGCTGTACCGCATCACCCGTGAACAATGGCTGCAAACCTTGCATGGATAAGCCGGCACGGACGTTTACAATGGCTCCCATGGGCCCTGGCCAGAAATTGAATCGACCGTCGCAGCCATGACTGCGCGGCATGCGTTGTGTGAGGAGAGTCTGAATGAGCCAAGTGTTGGATGATCTGGTTGACCTGCTGACCCTGGAACCGATCGAAGAAAACCTGTTCCGTGGCCGCAGCCAGGACCTGGGTTTTCGTCAGCTGTTCGGTGGTCAGGTGATCGGTCAGTCCCTATCGGCGGCCAGTCAGACGGTCGAAGAAGCGCGCCATGTGCATTCGATGCACGGTTATTTCCTGCGTCCCGGCGATTCCGCGTTGCCTGTGGTTTATCAGGTTGATCGGGTGCGCGACGGTGGCAGTTTCAGCACGCGCCGGGTGACGGCGATCCAGAAGGGCAACCCGATCTTCACCTGCAGTGCGTCGTTCCAGTACGACGAAGAAGGCTTCCAGCACCAGGCCGAGATGCCGGTTGTGGTCGGCCCGGAGAACCTGCCGTCGGAGCTGGAACTCACTCAGCAGCGCGCGCACCTGATCCCCGAGCACATGCGCGAAAAATTTCTGTGCCCGAAACCGATCGAGTTCCGCCCGATCACCGAGAAAGATCCCTACAACCCTCAGCCGTCCGATCCAATCAAATACGTCTGGTTTCGCGCCGACGGTGCCTTGGCCGATTCTCCGGCGCTACATAAATACTTGCTGGCCTACGCCTCGGACTTCGGTCTGCTGACTACGTCGATGCAGCCTCACGGCAAATCGGTCTGGCAGAAAGACATGCAGGTTGCCAGCCTCGATCACGCACTGTGGTTCCATCAGGATCTGCGCGCCGATGATTGGTTGCTGTATGCGATGGACAGTCCTTGGGCGGGCAACTCGCGCGGTTTCTGCCGTGGTAGCGTGTTCAACCGTGCCGGGCAACTGGTGGCGTCGGTCACGCAGGAAGGCCTGATTCGTCACCGCAAGGATTGGGCATGAGCCTGGCCGAGGTGCGGCACTGGGTGTTCGACATGGACGGCACCCTGACGGTGGCCGTGCATGACTTCGCGGCGATCCGCGTGGCGTTGGCGATTCCTGCCGAACACGACATCCTGACCCACCTCGCCGCGCTGCCGGCCGATGAAGCCGCCGCCAAACATGCGTGGTTGCTGGAACACGAACGGGATCTGGCGCTCGGTTCGAAAGCGGCACCGGGTGCGGTAGAACTGGTGCGCGAGCTGGCCGGGCGCGGTTATCACCTGGGCATTCTCACGCGCAATGCGCGCGAACTGGCGCATGTCACGCTGGAGGCGATCGGCCTGGCCGACTGCTTCGCGGTGGAGGATGTACTGGGCCGTGATGAAGCGCCGCCAAAACCGCATCCCGGTGGTTTGCTGAAATTGGCCCAGGCCTGGAATGTTCCGGCCAGTGAGATGGTGATGGTCGGTGACTACCGTTTTGATCTGGATTGCGGTCGGGCGGCAGGGGCGCGGACGGTGTTGGTGAACCTGCCGGAGAATCCCTGGCCAGAGTTGACGGATTGGCATGCCGCCGATTGCGTGGCGTTGCGGCAGATGCTTGCGGCTTGAGAGATTGGCTCCTGTTTGATCGCCTTCGCGAGCAAGCCCGCTCCCACATTGGATCTGCGTCGGATGCAAATTTTGCATTCATGGAGATCCAATGTGGGAGCGGGCTTGCTCGCGAAGGCGCCTGATCAGACGCCTCAGAATTCACTGACCAAACAACGCCTTCTGCCCCTGCGGCGAGTTAAACATCCCATCCCCGTCATGCCCGACCCCGGGCACTTCAATCAGTTGCTGACTCAATCCTTGAGGATGCAGCCGCTTCAGATAAGCAAAATAATTACGCCCGCGAGCCAATCGATTGGCGCCCTGAGCCTGGGCCTCACAGCTTTTATCCAGCGCCGGCTGATTCGGGTCGTTGTCCTGCTGCCCGAGCAGGTAAACGACATCGCGTTTGACGTAGTTTTCCTCCAGCTGCTTGGCGGTTTGCCCTTTGGCATAGGCGGGTAAATCCACCAGTCCATATTTCCAGTGATTGAAATTCGGGCAACCGGCGTGTTTGAACGCCACCGGCCGTCGTTCATCGAAGTACGCATAAGACGACGGGTTGGCAATGACGTAACGCACCTGAATGTCGGCCGCCTTGAGCGCTGGCTGATCGTGGCCCAGCAACGCGTATCGCTGCACCACCTGAGCGCCGCCTGAGTGACCGGCGATGACGATTTGCTTCACGTCCGGAAACTGTTTTCGATCGCCGATTCGGGCGATGATTTCGTCGAGCGCCGCGTAGGAACTCATGGAAAACGGAGCGCTGGATTCACCGCCCGCCATCCAGTCATTGCCCTGCCAGCGCAATACGCTGTCAGCCACGGGATGGGCTGCGACGTCGGTTTCATTGAGAAATTGCGGGGCGATCACCAAGGTGCTCGCGGTTTGCCCGGCCTGTTCGGCAGCGTGCACGGCGCTTTGGCGATAGGTATCGGCATTGCGCAATCGACCATGGATGATGATCAGCACGCGTTCGATTTTCGTCGGCGCCGTGCCGATGCCCACCGCGATTTCACCTGCAGTCAGCAGCAGGCGTCCGGAGCTGACCTCTTTGACCGCATGCTCGGCAGCCTGGGCGCTTGCGCAGGTGATCAGTAGAGCTAACAGCCACTTATTCATTTATAGGTTTTTCGCTGCAAAGGTATCGCACTGGCCGACCTGGCCTTGTGCGAATCCGGTTTTGAACCAGCGCACCCTTTGCGCCGACGTACCATGAGTAAACGAGTCCGGCACCACACGACCCTGACCTTGCTGTTGCAAGCGGTCATCGCCGATGGCATTGGCGGCGTTCAAGGCTTCTTCGATGTCACCGGGTTCCAGCCAGTTCAGCCGTTTCTGCGCGTTGTTGGCCCAGACTCCGGCCAGGCAATCGGCCTGCAGTTCCTGGCGTACCAGCAAACCGCCGTCACCTTCCATCTGCCGACCCTGTTGACGGGCGGTCTGAATCTTCGCCGACACACCGAGCAAGGTTTGCACGTGGTGTCCGACTTCGTGAGCGATCACGTAGGCCTGAGCGAAGTCGCCAGCGGCGGAAAAGCGTTGGGACATTTCCTGGAAGAAACTCATGTCCAGGTAGACCTTCTGGTCCGCCGGGCAATAGAACGGACCGGTCGCCGAACTGGCCAGACCGCAGGCCGAGTTGACGCGGCCGCTGAACAGCACCAGGGTCGGGTCCTTATATTGACGACCGGCCTGCTGGAAAATCTGACCCCAGGTGTCTTCGGTATCGCCGAGGATCGAGCGCACGAACTCGGCTCCTTCATCAGTGGCCGGTGGCGCCTTGCGGGTTTGAGTCGGTGCCGGTGCAGATTGCTCGCTCATCTGCCCGGTCAGTTGCCCGAGGATTTGCAGCGGGTCCTGGCCGGTCATCCAGCCGATCCCGACGATCAGGATAATCGCCGTCAGGCTCAGGCCCTTGCCGCCACCGAAACGCATCCCGCCACCGCCACTGCCGACATCATCTCCACGGGCATCGACCACGTTGTCGCTGCGTCGGCCTTTTTTCCATAGCATGTGGGAATCCTCTGATTGTCCGTGGGGATGAGTGTTGCTGCTGAGCGGGAGCGGCGCCAGTCCGGTCGTCCATCTTTTGTTGCGCACAGCAGCCGTCCCGGCAACCTGTGGTGGGTGGCCGGGCGTCTTCCAGACTCGTATTGAACACGGACAACCCATCTAATTCCTTCAGGCGACGGGTTTTTATCGAGCAGGCGACCGCCTGCATCGTTATCGGGCAGTGGGTTCCAGATTTCGCATTCGGTCGGTTGTCTTCTAGAATCGGACAAATTTTGTGTGGAACCTCCCATGGCCGGCAGTCAGATTGAACGTGTTTTCAGCGTGCTTGAAAGCCTCACCAGTGACCCTCGAGGCCTGCCGATGCAGACGCTGGCGGAGCAATTGGATATTCCCAAAAGCGCGACTCACCGGTTGCTCGCCGAGCTGATTCGGCTGGGTTATGTGCGGCAGAATCCGGAGAACCTGCGGTATCACCTGTCAACCAAACTGGTGGCCATGGGTTTCCGTTATTTGTCGGGCAGCGGCGCCGATATTGTGCAGCCGGTGCTTGATCGCCTCGCCGAGGAAACCGGCGAGCTGGTGCGTCTTGGGGTGATTGAAGGTGAGCGGCAGATCTGGATCGCCAAATCCCAGGGCGCCCGTTCCGGCCTGCGCTACGACCCGGACATGGGCCGCGATGCGCCTTTGTTTTACACCGCGTCGGGGCATGCGTGGCTGGCGTGTATGAGCGATGCCGAGGCGCTGTCCCTGGTCGAACGGCAGGGTGGTGAGCGGCCGAAAGACCTCGGGCCGAATGCACCACGCTCCAACATCGAATTGCTGGAGCGCTTGCGTCTGGCGCGGGAGCAGGGTTATGCCTGGGTTGAGGAGAGTTCGGCGGTGGGCACCTCGGCGATTGCTGCGGTGGTGCGACATCCGAGTGATAGTCGAGTCATCGGTGTGCTGAGCATCGCCGGGCCGAGTGCGCGGATGCCGGGGGCGCGATTGCATGAGTTGGCGCCACTGTTGTTGAAGTTTGCCGATGAGCTGTCGGCGGCCAGTCTGGCGTCGGAGCTGTTCAACTGACCACTACAGAAACCGTGCGTTGTTCGCACACTTTTTCGGTTTACTTGTGTAGGAATCTGGAACAAGGTTCTAAATTATTCGGGTTCGCCTTTCCTGTAAGGGATGCTTTTAAATAGTTGATGCACTACACAAGGGATACCGAATGACCGTCAGCACTCCGCTCTCCGGTGTAAACCAACCCTTCAAAGGGATTTTGCTGATCGTCGTTGCGACCTTCCTGTTTTCCAGTCACGACGCCTTGTCGAAATACCTCTCGGGCTTCTACCCGATCGTTATGGTGGTGTGGGCCCGTTATCTGGTTCACACCTTACTGATGGCCGGGATTTTTCTGCCGCAATCCGGGCTGGGTGTCCTACGAACCAAACGGCCGTTACTTCAGCTGTTGCGGGCGTTGTGCCTGTTGGGCACCAGTCTGTTTTTCACCACTGGCTTGCAGTACATCCCCTTGGCCGAAGCTACGGCGGTCAACTTTCTTGCGCCGGTTCTGGTGACTGCGCTGTCGGTGCCACTGCTGCGCGAGCACGTCACGCGTGGCCAGTGGATTGCGGTGATTTGCGGCTTCATCGGCGTGTTGATCATCGTCCATCCCGGCGGAGAACTCTTTACCCCGGCGGTGTTGCTGCCGCTCTGCTCGGCGCTGTTTTTCTGCTTCTATCAATTGCTCACCCGCAAGCTCAGCAACATCGACAGCCCGACCACCAGCAACTTCTTCGCCGGGCTGTGCAACACCCTGGTGATGAGTGCGCTGGTGCCTTTCTTCTGGCAAGTCCCCAGCCTGGGCCATGGATTCATGATGGTGGCGCTGGGCGCCTGCGGGATGACGGCTCACCTGTTTCTGACGCAAGCCTTCCGCCACGCGGCCCCGGCGTTGTTGGCGCCGTTCGGTTATTGCCAGATTGTCTTTGCCGGTTTGCTGGGCTGGTTGCTGTTTTCTCACACGCCGACCCTGACCACCGTGGTCGGGATCGCGGTGATTTGTTGCAGCGGGTTGGCAGCCGCCTGGCAGCAGAGTCGTCAGTGAGAGCAGCAGGGCAGGCCTGGAATCAGGCCTGCCGGGGGAGGAGTTTTACGGGGTGACGGTCGGAATCTTGCGCGGTGCCATGAAGTACATCCAGATCAGCGCGATGAAATACATCGCCGGAATCATGGTGAACAGCACGGTGTAGTTGTTGTTGGTGATCGTCAGAATGTGGCCGACCAACTGGGTCATGAACATCCCGCCGATGGCCGCGCACATGCCACCGAAGCCGAACACCGTACTCATCATGTGTTTAGGCGTGTAGTCCATCACCAGGCTCCAGATGTTCGCGGTCCAGGCCTGGTGCGCACCGATGGCCAGGGAGATGGCGAACACCGCGACCCACAGGCTGCTCGAACCCGCCGCCATGATCACGCCGACGATGCAGCAGGCGAACAGGAACATGGACATCAGCCGCGCCTTGATCGGGTTGACCCCACGGCCGATCAGGAACGAGGACAGGATCCCGCCGCCGACGCTGCCGAAATCGGCAGTGAGGTAGATGATGATCAGCGGGATACCCATCTGGGTCACGTTGATCCCCAGGTTGTATTGCTGATTGAGGAACGGCGGCAGCCAGTAGAGGTAGAACCAGAACACCGGCGCGGTGATCGCGTAAGCCAGGGCGAAGGCCCAAGTGCCACGCATGCGCAGGATTTTCGAGAACGGTACGCGGGATTGTTCTGGCTCTACTTCCTTCTGGATGTAGTCCAGTTCCGATTGTTTGACGCTCGGATGTTCTTCCGGGTTGTAGTACTTCAAGCCCCAGAACAACAACCAGATCCCGCCCAGTGCCGACATGCACAGGAACGCGGCCTGCCAGCCCCATACATGCAGGATCAGCGGCAATAACATGGGGGTGAACATCGCGCCGACGTTGGTCCCGGCGTTGAAGATGCCGGTGGCCACGGCGCGTTCGCCGGCCGGGAACCACAACCGGGTGGTCTTCACGCACGCCGGGTAGTTGGCGGCTTCCGTCAGACCCAGAATGAATCGGCAGACCATGAAGCCGACGGCCGAAGTGGCCAGGCCATGGGCGCCGGTCGCCAGGCTCCAGAGCAGCACGGCGAAGAAGAACACGCGCTTGACGCCGACCCGATCGATCAACCGGCCTTGCAGCACGAAACCGATGGCGTAGCCGACCTGGAACCAGAAGTTGATGTTGGCATAGTCCATCGCCGTCCAGCTCATTTCCTTGGCGAGAATAGGCTGCATCACGCCCAGTGCGGCGCGGTCGATGTAGTTCAGGGTGGTGGCGAAGAACACCAGCGCCAGCATGCCCCAACGGGTTTTGCCGACCGCCATTGCACCGCGGATCTTGTCGCCGATGCCGCCAGTGGCAGGAGTCATGGAGGAACGCTCCATGGAAGAGCTATCAGAAGGAATCATGTAGGCCACCGATTATTTTTATGTGGTGTTCTGGGTCTTTGGTCATCCGGGGCCCGTGGTTGATGACGGCCCCCAATGTGGCGTTGATGTTGCGCAGTGGACGAAAAATCGTCAATTCGCCAAGGGCCATTGTGTTCGATAATCGCACGCAAAACTAACTGGGTAGTACACTTTGAATTGCTGTGTCGATTCGACCGGCCAATAATCCATCCCAAGTTAAACGCCATCCCTGTAGGAGTACGGCTTGCCGGCGATGGCGTCCTCGAAATCACCATCGCCGGCAAGCCGTGCTCCTACTCGAAGCGTGCGATTGATAACAAGATTGTCTCCACCACCGGGAGTCGAAATATGCAGCGTTCCATTGCCACCGTGTCCTTGAGCGGTACCCTGCCGGAAAAACTTGAAGCCATCGCCGCCGCCGGTTTCGACGGGGTGGAAATTTTCGAGAATGACCTTCTCTACTACGACGGCAGTCCGCGGGAAATTAAACAGATGTGCGCCGATCTCGGGATCGCGATCACGCTGTTTCAACCTTTCCGGGATTTCGAGGGCTGCCGCCGCGACCGCCTGCCGCGCAACCTGGAGCGGGCCGAGCGCAAGTTCGACCTGATGCAGGAACTGGGCACCGACCTGGTGCTGGTGTGCAGCAACGCTTCGGCCGACGCCATCGGTGACGAACAGATTCTGATCGACGACTTGCGCCTGCTGGCCGAACGCGCCGGTGCTCGTGGTTTGCGGATCGGCTATGAAGCGCTGGCCTGGGGCCGCCACGTGAACACTTATCAACAGGTATGGAACATCGTCCGTCAGGCCGATCACCCAAACCTCGGCGTGTTGCTGGACAGCTTTCACACGCTGTCACTCAAGGGTGATCCGAGCGCGATCGCCGAGATTCCCGGCGACAAGATTTTCTTCGTGCAAATGGCCGACGCGCCGATCCTGGCCATGGACGTGCTGGAGTGGAGCCGGCATTTTCGCTGTTTCCCGGGCCAGGGCGAATTCGATCTGCCGGGTTTCCTCGCGCCGATCATCAAGAGCGGTTACACCGGGCCGTTGTCGCTGGAGATCTTCAACGACGGCTTCCGCGCCGCGCCGCCACGGGCCAATGCCGCCGACGGTTTACGCTCGTTGCTGTACCTGGAGGAGAAAACTCGCGAGCGTCTGGCGGAAGAAGCCAAGCCACCGGCCACTGTCGACATTCTGTTCGAGACGCCCCAGGCCAGCGAGTACAACGGCATCGAGTTTCTTGAATTCGCCGTGGACGAAAGCCTTGGCGCCAAGCTGTCCCATTGGCTGGAGCGGCTGGGTTTTGTCAAAGCCGGCCAGCATCGTTCCAAGAGCGTGAGCTTGCTGCGTCAGGGTGATATCAACCTGATCCTCAATTCCGAGCCTTACTCGTTCGCCCACAGTTTTTTTGAGGCACATGGCCCCTCGCTGTGCGCCACCGCCGTGCGGGTCAAGGATAGCGCCAGTGCGCTGGCTCGGGCCGTGGCTTATAAAGGTCAGCCGTATCGCGGGCTGGTCGGCCCCAATGAACTGGAGCTCGCCGCGGTGCGCGCGCCGGATGGCAGCCTGATTTATCTGGTGGACCAGGACGCGGATGTCTACGGCACCGACTTCAATCTGCAACCCGCCGCCGCGGCCAGCGGCGGCCTCAAGCGCATTGACCATATGGCGATGGCGCTGCCGGCCGACAGCCTCGACAGTTGGGTGCTGTTCTATAAAAGCCTGCTGGATTTCGAAGCCGACGATGAAGTGGTGCTGCCTGACCCGTACGGCTTGGTAAAGAGTCGGGCGCTACGCAGCCGGGACAGTTCGATCCGCTTGCCGCTGAACATTTCCGAGAACCGCAACACCGCGATCTCACATGCACTGTCGAGTTATCGCGGCTCCGGCGTGCATCACATCGCCTTCGATTGCGACGACATCTTTGCCGAAGTCAGCCGGGCCAAGGAGGCGGGCGTACCGCTGCTGGATATCCCGCTCAATTACTACGATGACCTCGCCGCGCGGTTCGATTTCGACGACGAGTTCCTCAGCGAACTGGCCTATTACAACGTGCTCTACGACCGCGATGCCCAAGGTGGCGAGCTGTTCCATGTGTATACCGAACCGTTCGAAGGACGCTTCTTCTTCGAAATCATCCAGCGCAAGAACGGTTACGCAGGTTACGGCGCAGCCAACGTCGCGGTGCGACTGGCGGCCATGGCCAAGTCTCGAAGCGGTGCCGTACGTCAGGCAAAGTTGTAGGAAAATCGTAAACATGGGTACAAACCGCCGCCGCGCGGCTTCCTTCACTGTGCGGCGCGGCCCATAATCGCCAACCTGTGCAGTGATGGCCGTGAGCCCGCAATGACGATAACTTCAGAACTCTCCGCAGTGCCCGACGAGCCGATTATCGAGCCGCGCAAGAGTCGCAAGAACAACCCGGAAAAGACCCGCGAGAATATCCTTCAAGAGGCGATTGTCGAGTTCGTCCAGCAGGGGCTTTCCGGCGCTCGCGTCGATGCGATTGCCGAGCGCATCCACACCTCAAAACGCATGATCTATTACTACTTCGGCAGTAAAGAACAGCTCTACGTCGAGGTGCTGGAGAAACTCTACGGCGATATCCGCAGCACCGAAAATCGTCTGCACCTGACGGAACTGGCTCCGGTGGAGGCGATTCGGCGGCTGGTGGAGTTCACTTTCGACCACCATGATCGCAACGTCGACTTCGTGCGTATCGTCAGCATCGAGAACATTCACAACGCTGAATACGTGAAGCGCTCCGATGCGATCAAGGCGATGAACAACACCATCCTCGATTCACTGGGCGAGATTTTGCGTCGCGGTGCTGAGGAGGGTGTGTTCCGGGCAGGGCTTGATCCGTTGGATGTGCATCTGCTGATCAGTTCGTTCTGCTTCTATCGCGTGTCGAACCGCCATACCTTAAGTGAGATTTTTCAGATCGACCTGCCGGAAGAAAGCATCAAGCAACGTCATCGGGCGATGATCTGCGAGTCGGTTTTGCGCTATCTGCAGGCCTGACGCCTTCGCTTTTCAGCCATTCATGCTCTGAAAATGCTCGAGCATTCGCTGCGCATCCGGCACCACGCCGCTGAACAACTCAAACGCCTTCACCGCTTGAAACACCGCCATGTTGCCGCCATCCAGCGTGCGGCAACCCAACGCGCGGGCGTTGCGCAGCAGTTCGGTTTCCAGCGGGAAGTAAACGATCTCCGCCACCCATAACTCACCTCGAAGCAGCTCCACCGGCACCGGCATGCCCGGCAGTTTCTTCATGCCAACGGGGGTGGTGTTCACCAGGCCGTCGGCCTGGGCGAGAGTGCTTGGCAAGTCGTGACCCGCCACAGCCCGGCCGCTGCCGAAATGTTGATTGAGGTTGTCCGCCAGGCTCTGGGCGCGGCTGGTCTCCACGTCGAAAATGCTCAGCAGCTGTACGCCTTCACTCAAGAGTGCATGGGCCACTGCCGCGCCGGCGCCACCGGCGCCCATTTGCACGACGCGCTCAAGGGCAACGCCCTGCAAGCCACGACGGAAACCTTCGGCGAAGCCCAGGCAATCGGTGTTGTGGCCGATGCGCTTGCCGTCCTTCAGCACAACTGTGTTCACCGCCCCAATGCCTCGGGCTTCCGGTGACAATTCGTCGAGCAGCGGGATGATCGTCTGCTTGCACGGAAAGGTGATGTTCAGGCCGGTGAAGTTCATCCGCTCGGCGGCTAACAGCAGGTCGGGCAGGGCGCTGCTATCGAGTTTCAACGGGTCCAGATCGATCAGGCGATAGAGGTAACGCAAACCCTGGGCATCGCCTTCATGCTCGTGCAGCGCCGGGGTGCGAGAAGCCTGGATGCCGGCGCCGATCAGTCCGGCCAGTACAGCGTTGGTCTGAGTCACGGTCTTCATCCCTTCAAACGTTGGCTAAAATGCTCCAGCGCCAGGCGATAGCCGTGGCTGCCGAAACCGGCCATCACCGCCGTGGCGATGGCCGACACAAAAGAGTGATGGCGGAAGGGCTCGCGGGCATGAACGTTGGACAGGTGGACTTCGATCACCGGCAATTCGCTGGCGACCAACGCATCTCGGATCGCGACCGAGGTGTGGGTCCAGGCGGCCGGGTTGATGACGATCCCGGCGCAACGACCGCGAGCGGCGTGAATCCAGTCGAGCAGTTCGCCTTCATGATTGGTCTGGCGAAACTCCACCGCCAGGCCGAACTCTTCGGCGGCACGTCCGCACAACGCAGAGATGTCGGCCAGAGTTTCGTGGCCGTAAGTCGCCGGCTCACGGGTGCCGAGCAGGTTCAAATTGGGGCCGTTGAGCACCAGAACGATAGGGGGCATCGCAGTCTCTCCACTTATTGTTTTTGGCATTGGCCGAGGGTTTCAGCCTGTGGAGATAAATTGTACTAGCTGGTTAATTTGGTCAATTGAAGAGGCGGTTCTCAAGGTTAATGTGTGCGGTGATCGGACGGTTTCGGCTTTTCAGCGGGGCAGATGCTCAACCAGGAAATCGATAAACGCCCTTAAACGCAACGGCATATGGCGCGTTTGCGGGTAGAGCAGGGTGAACGGCCGCGAGCGCCCGCCATAGGGCTTGAGCACTTCCACCAGCGAGCCATCGGCCAGTTCGTTTTCGACGATGAAGCGATAGGTCTGGAACAGTCCCGCGCCATGTTTGGCCAGGGTCACGCCGCCCAGCACATCATCGGAACAACTGAGGTTGCCCTCGGCCAGAATCTCCCGGTGCACGCCATTGTCGTTGAACAGCCAGGCAATCCGTCGACCGCTGCTGGGCAATTCGTACTGGATGCACTCGTGCTGTTTAAGATCATCCAGCGTTTGTGGAATGCCCGCGTGCTTGAGGTAGTCAGGACTGGCAATCATCACCAGCGCGGCGTCTTCCAACTGTCGGGCGATCAGGCCGGAATCCGGAATCGCCCGCACGCGGATCGCCATGTCATAGCCTTCACCGACGAAATCGATGTTGCGATTACTGATGTGCGACTCGACCTTCACCGCTGGAAAGCGCGCCCGGAAAGCCGGCAACAACGGCAGAATCCGGTGATGGGCATAGGTGGTGGGAATGCTGATGCGCAGGGTGCCGGAAGGCTGTTGCTGCTGGCCCATGACCTCACGCTGGGCCTCGACCAGTTGCGCCAGCGCCTGACGACATTCTTCGTAATACCGGCGACCACTGTCGGTCAGCTTGACGCTGCGAGTGGTGCGGGCGAACAACTGCACGCCCAGGCGTTCTTCCATGCGCGACACCGAACGGCTCACGGCTGCGGGCGTCACGCCAGCCACCAGTGCGGCAGCGGTAAAGCTGCCGGCCTCGGCGGCCAGGCAAAACAGCTCGATGCTGCCCAGTTGAAGATCGTCGAATTGTCGCTGCATGATTGATTACACCGGGGATCAAATGAAGTGTGTGAGTCAGTGTTTATCAGATGTCTGCACACAGATACAGGGCGTTCGTGATGAACAAACCCGTCGGGTTGATTTCCTGACAAGCCAAGACAGCCGTCCTCGGGACGGCTTTTTTGTAGGCGCGAGGAAAGGATTGCTTACCATTTTGCGGTGTTATCCACCGGCCCGAGCCGAGCCTTGGCGCTAGTCTCAAAAGTTGCAGTGATGATTCAGCACTGTGCCAGTTATCGGATTTTCCAGGGAATGTCGGGTCTTCGGGCTCATTAACCTAACGGATGGGTTAGCATGAGATTATTCAGCTACAAAGGGTTTTCAATGGTGATCATGTTGCGCGATGAGCACTGCCCGCCGCATGCACATGTGGATGCCGGAACCTGGAGTGCGCGCTTCAAATTCAGCTTCTGGCACAACAGTGTGGAGCTGTGGGACGTGGTTCCTCATTCTCGCAGGCCACCTGTGGCGGTGCTGGAAGGGTTGCGTCACGCGCTCGGACAACCCGCTCATTTGCGCCGTGCTCGGTGCATCTGGTGGGACAAGCTGCACACGGTCTGCCTCGATCATCAGATATGGGACTGGCAAACCAGCGAAGTCGTGGTGGTAAAAAGGGTCGCCAGTACGACCTGCATGATTGGCTCGGCTTGCTATGAGCCCGAGACGAACAAGACCCTGCTGGCGCTGATAGGCGTTCCGGAGGGCGTGGAGATCGAACTATGAAAACGATAACAGCAAAAATGTTGGTGGATCGGCCCGTAACCGAAACCGTGCTGGATGAAGCCATCCAGCGTGGCCAGCTGCGCCACAAAGGCGGTCTGCGGGCGACTTCGGTGACCTTTGTGGAACCGTGCCTGGCGGTCAATTTCATTGATGGCAGTGGCGTACTGTTGCCCGTGCAGCACTATCCGGAGTTCGATGATTTCGACGTCGAGGATTTCGCAGACCTGAAAGTCGGCTTTTCCGGGACTGCCCTTTGCCACGAGGGCAAGGATCTGCAAGTCTCCATCGCCGGGATGGTTTCGGCCAGCAAGCCGCTGATGGATATGGCCGCGTCGGTCATCGCCTCGCGTAATGGTCGCCAAAGCAGCGCTGCCAAAGCAGAGGCTGCGCGGGCGAATGGCCGTAAGGGCGGGCGCCCGCGCAAGACCGATATCACCGTTTAAGCACGCACAAAAAAGCCGTCGTGATGACGGCTGATTTGTATCTGGCGTCGGCAATTACCGGCGTGTCAACAACACCCCGGATTCCATGTGATGGGTCCATGGGAACTGGTCGAACATTGCGCATCGGGTGATGCGATGGGTGTCGTGCAACTGGGCGATGTTGGCCGCCAGGGTTTCCGGGTTGCAGGAGATGTAGAGGATGTTGTCGAAGCGACGGGTCAGCTCGCAGGTGTCCGGATCCATGCCGGCCCGAGGCGGATCGACGAAGACGCTACCGAACTCGTAGCTCTTCAGATCGATACCGTGCAGACGACGGAACGGACGAACTTCGTTCAGGGCTTCGGTCAGCTCCTCGGCGGACAAGCGTACCAGGGTGACGTTATTCACAGCGTTTTCGCTGAGATTGCTCAACGCGGCATTGACCGAAGCCTTGCTGATTTCGGTGGCCAGCACTTTGCGCACGCGCGTGGCGAGCGGCAAGGTGAAGTTGCCGTTGCCGCAATACAGCTCCAGCAAATCGTCGGAGCGATCACCGAGTGAGTCGTAAGCCCAGTTGAGCATCTTCTGGTTCACGGTGCCGTTGGGCTGGGTGAACGCGCCTTCCGGCTGGCGATAGCTGAAGGTGCGACCGCCGACGTCCATCTGCTCGACCACGTAATCGTGACCGATCACTTCTCGTTTGCCCTTGGAGCGGCCGATGATGCTGACGTTCAAATCGGCTGCCAGTTTTGACGCCGCCGCGTGCCAATGCTCGTCCAGCGGGCGGTGATAGCACAAGGTGATCATCGCATCGCCAGCCAGGGTGGTCAGGAACTCCACCTGAAACAGCTTGTTGCTCAGGGCCGCACTGGTTTGCCACGCTGCTTTCAGCTGCGGCATCAATTCGTTGATGCGCAGGCTGGCGATCGGAAATTCTTCGATCAGGATCGGCGTGCGCTTGTCTTCCTGGGAAAACATCGCGTAGTGACGATCACCGGCTTCGCGCCACAGGCGGAATTCGGCGCGCAGGCGGAAGTTTTTCAGCGGCGAGTCGAACACCACAGGTTCTGGCGCACCGAACGGGGCCAACAGGTCACGCAGGCGCGTGACCTTCTCTTCGAGCTGAACGGCGTAAGCCTTGGAATCAAAAGTCATGCGTTGAACCAACCCAGCTTGATCACGAACAGAATCGACAGAATCACCAGTGCCGAGTTCAGCTCACGGCCGCGGCCGGACAGCAACTTGATCGCGGTCCAGGAGATGAAACCGAAGGCGATGCCATTGGCGATGGAATAAGTGAACGGCATGGCCAGAGCAGTGACCACGACCGGTGCGGCGACGGTGATGTCGTCCCAGTCTATTTCGGCCAGGCCGGATGTCATCAGTACCGCGACGAACAGCAGCGCAGGTGCGGTAGCAAAGGGTGGAACGCTGGCCGCCAACGGCGAGAAGAACAGCGCCAGCAGGAACAGAATCGCCACGACAACGGCGGTCAGGCCAGTGCGGCCACCGGCACTCACGCCGGCAGCGGATTCGATGTAACTGGTGGTGGTCGAGGTGCCCAGCAGCGAACCGGCCATGGCCGCGGTACTGTCGGCAATCAGGGCGCGCCCCATTTTCGGCATGTGGCCGTCCTTGCCCATCAGGCCGGCGCGCTTGGCGACGCCGATCAGGGTGCCGGAGTTGTCGAACAGGTCGACGAACAGGAAGGCGAAGATCACGCTGACCAGCCCGATGTCCAGGGCGCCCTTGATGTCCAGTTGCAGGAAGGTCGGGGCCAGGGATGGCGGCATCGACATCACGCCGCCGAACGGGGTGAAGCCCATCACGATCGAAGCGATGGTGACTGCCAGAATGCCGATCAGTACTGCGCCGCGCACTTTCAGCGCTTCAAGGGCCACGATCAGGGCAAAGCCGAGGGTCGCGAGGATCGGGGCCGGTTGTTTCAAATCGCCGAGGCCGACCATGGTTGCCGGGTTGCTCACCACGATGCCTGCGTTATGCAGGGCGATCAGGGCCAGGAACAGGCCGATACCGGCGGCAATCGCCGAGCGCAGCGGCAACGGGATACTGTTGATGATCCATTCGCGGATGCGGAAGATCGAAAGCAGGAAGAACAGCACTGCCGAAATGAACACCGCCCCCAGCGCTACTTGCCAGGTGTGGCCCATGTGCAGGACCACGGTGTAGGTAAAGAAGGCGTTCAGGCCCATGCCCGGCGCGAGCGCGATCGGGTAGTTGGCGATCAGGCCCATCACCGTCGAACCGATGGCGGCTGCCAGACACGTGGCGACGAACACCGCGCCCTTGTCCATGCCGGTCTCGCCGAGGATGCTCGGGTTGACGAACAGAATGTAGGCCATGGCCAAAAAGGTCGTGAAGCCCGCCAGAATCTCGGTCCGCACGTTGGTGTTGTGTGCCTTGAGTTGAAACAGCCTTTCCAGCATGTCTGCTCCCCGTGGCGCGCCAGGCGCCGTGAATGTATCGACCTCAACAGCAAAGCACAGACCGCTGCTGGCGCCTGGTAATTTTCTGTGGGTCGGAAAAAGCCGCGCATCATACCAGCCGCGTGGGGTTATGGCTGCTTATGGCTGCGATCGTCGTCGATGTTTTGCGGTAAAGCCAAGTACGCCATACTGCGCGCTGGTTTTGGGGGTACTTATGTATTGCATGAATAAACGTCTGATTGCCGTATTCGGAGTGTCGATCGCCTTGTTCCTGGGGGCGCACACCGCCTCGGCTGCATCGGCGGCGCCGTTGAGTCAGGTGAAGGTACTCAAGGTCGAGTCGCCGAGCTGTGGTTTTGAAGACATTGCGCAGGGGCAAGAGCAAACCCGCTGCAATCACAGCGGCCCGAACATCAAGGTCTACGTGCTGGAAGTCGGTTACGGTCGTAGCGCGCATGTCGGGGTGGACGGTTTTGAAGTGAACGGCACCCGGACCCCGGTCTGTGCTTTTGATAATGGCAACCTGACTGAGTGCACCGTCGGGAAAAAAACCGTCGGCTATCTGTACGTCTTCGATCTGGCGGGTAAACAGGAAGGCACGTTCACCTTCAGCAACACGTCGATCAACGCGCCAGGCAATACATTGTCGACGCAGCTTTACATCAAGTAACGGCAGGCTCGAACAAGGGGCAGGAAAGCTGACTACGCTTTAAAGATCATCCAGTGGACTGCGCCCATGACCTTTAGAGCTCTGATTACCCTCGCCGAGGGCATCGATGACCTGCAATCAGTGACCCTGATCGATGTGCTACGCCGTGCCAAGGTTGAAGTGGTGGTGGCCAGCGTCGAGGGACGACGCATGCTCACCTGCGCGCGCGGCACCCGAGTGACGTCCGATGCGATGCTGGTGGACGTGCTGGCACAGCCGTTCGACCTGATCGTCCTGCCCGGTGGTGACGTGGGGGCGCAACATCTGGCGGCGCATCAACCCCTGCAACAATTGATCAAGGATCAGGCAGCGGCCGGGCGACTGTTCGCCGGCATCGCCGAGGCCCCGGCGCTGGCGTTGCAAGCCTTTGGCGTACTGCGTCAGCGGCGCATGACCTGCCTGCCCTCGGCCAGCCATCAACTGTTGGGGTGCAACTTCGTCGATCAACCGGTGGTGGTCGATGGCAACTGCATCACTGCCCAAGGTTCAGGGGCAGCGTTGCAATTCGCCCTGACGCTGGTGGAACAACTCTGCGGTAAGGCCACGCGAGCGGCAGTGGCGGGGGAGTTGGTGGTTTAGAAAATGTCAGGCGTGGGCGGCAATGGGGTCGATGACCGGTTGCTCACGCTGCTCTGCTTGCCAGAGATCGTAATCAGTCTGAACACCTAGCCACATTCTGGCCTTACCAATTCCAGCCCGCTCCAGGCGTACCGCCAAATCAGGGCTGATCGGCGCGTGGCCATGCAGCACTCGCGATAGATGCGGACGCGCAAATCGCAGGTGCCGGGCCAGTTCTGTGACGCTGATGCCAAGTTCAGGCAATACATCCATCAAAAGGGTTTCGCCAGGGTGTGGCGGGTTGTGCATGGGCATGTCCTGCCTCCTGATCAGTGATAGTCCAGATAATCGACCAGTTCGATATCTGAACCGATAAAACGAAAAATAACTCGCCAGTTCCCTGAGACGCTCAGTGACCAATATTCGGTCAACTCTCCCTTGAGTGGGTGTAATCGCCATCCCGGAAGGTCCAGGTCGCCAGGTAGTGCTGCGCGGTCCATGAACTGAAGCATCCGAGACAAACGCTTCGCATGGTCTGCGCGGATCCCACGAGTCGAACCTGTTTCATAGAAGCCACGAAGGCCTTTGTGCTGAAAGGATTTGATCATGGGATAAGTGTAAGGCGATACATTACACCTGATGCACTATCTATGTATTGCACCTGCTCGGCAAAAGTGTGATCGGCAACTGCTTCAGACCTTCACTTCTTCCACCGGCACATGCATGCGGTCGCGCTTAGCCAGGGTCGGGAACAGTTTGATCCACGCCCCGGTCACCACCAATGTGCCAATACCGCCCATGACCACGGCCGGTACGGTGCCAAACCAGTGGGCGGTCAAGCCGGATTCAAACTCGCCCAACTGGTTCGAAGCACCAATGAACAGACCGTTCACGGCACTGACCCGGCCGCGCATTTCGTCCGGGGTTTCCAGTTGCACGAAGGAGGCGCGGATCACCATGCTGATCATGTCCGCCGCGCCCAGCACCACCAACACCGCCAGGGAAAACCAGAACGAGGTCGACAGGCCGAACGCAATGGTCGCGACGCCGAACACACCCACTGCGGTGAACATGACCCGTCCGACTTTGCGCTCCACGGCAAATCTCGCCAGGTACAGCGACATCAGCAGCGCACCGACTGCCGGCGCTGAACGCAGCAGGCCCAGGCCCCAAGGGCCGGTCAGCAGGATGTCCTTGGCGAACACCGGCAGCAACGCCGTTGCGCCACCGAGCAGGACGGCAAACAGATCCAGAGAAATCGCCCCGAGAATGTCCGGACGACTACGAATGAAGCGTATGCCCGCCAGCAGTGAATCCAGCGTCGCCTTGCCCTTGTTCAGCGGTGTCTGCCGTGCAGGCAAGTTGAGCATCAGCAGGCAGGCGATGAGGTAGAGGATCACTGTCGGGCCATAGACCCAGACGCTGCCGAAGGCGTAAAGCAATCCTCCGAGGGCCGGGGCAACGATAGTCGCCGATTGCTGTGCGGATTGGGCTGCGGCGACGGCGCGGGGGAACAGCGCGCTGGGCACGATGCTCGGCAACAAGGCTTGAGTGGTCGGCATTTCGAAGGAGCGGGCGGCACCGAGCAGGAACGCGAGGATGAAGATCATCTCCCGGGTGACATTGTCGGTCGCACTACCGATGGCCAGCGACAGGGCGATCAACGCTTGCACGGACTGACAGATTGCCGCGACCTTGCGCCGGTCATAACGGTCCGCGACATGCCCGGTGTGCAGCATGAACAGCACCCGCGGGGCGAATTCCACCAGACCGACGAGGCCCAGGTCGAGCACATTGCCGGTCAGTTGGTAGAGATTCCAGCCAATGGCCACCGTGAGCATCTGAAAGCCGCTGGCGGTAAACACCCGAGCCAGCCAGAACGCGATAAAAGGGCGGTGATGACGTAACAGCAAAGGCGCTTGGCTGGGCATCTGAGGGCAGGTCTTGAGCGAGGGGAGGGTCGAGATTATCACCAAGCTGTAACCAAAAGTTGCAGGGCAGGGAAATTTAGTTAGCTAGACACCGATCTCGAAAACGCAGAAAGCCCGCTCCCACAGGGAATAGTTTCTGCCTATGACCGTAGCGCTGAGGCAACCTGTCACGCGGCAAAAGACCACACCGTCCATCGTCAAAAATGGGACTACTCTTTCAACGTTGCTTGATCCAGATCAAGACCGCTCGTGGAATTGATCCGGCGGCCAGATGGCCAGACTCCCTACGTTGTGATGTTTGTAGAAAAAGAACGAATTCAAATTCGCCACACTCCATATCCGTGGGGGCAGTGGGTGTAGGCCGCAAGCCTTCAGCCGGTATTACCTGACAGAGGAAGACTTATGTTCGGTTTGGAGGCACTTGATCTCGCCCGGATTCAGTTCGCGTTCACCATTTCGTTTCACATTCTATTTCCCGCCATCACCATTGGCCTGGCGAGTTACCTGGCGGTGCTCGAAGGTCTGTGGCTGAAAACCCATAACGACACGTACCGCGATCTGTACCACTTCTGGTCGAAGATCTTTGCGGTCAACTTCGGCATGGGCGTGGTCTCCGGACTCGTCATGGCCTATCAGTTCGGCACCAACTGGAGCCGCTTCTCGGACTTCGCCGGCTCCGTGACCGGGCCACTGCTGACGTACGAAGTACTCACCGCTTTCTTCCTCGAAGCCGGTTTCCTCGGGGTCATGCTGTTCGGCTGGAACAAGGTGGGGCGCAATCTGCACTTCTTCGCCACGGTCATGGTCGCCATCGGCACACTGATCTCGACCTTCTGGATTCTCGCGTCCAACAGCTGGATGCAGACGCCGCAAGGCTACGAAATCGTCAATGGCCAGGTCATACCAGTGGACTGGCTGGCGGTGATCTTCAACCCGTCGTTCCCGTACCGCCTGATGCACATGGCCACGGCAGCGTTCGTTGCGACCGCCTTCTTCGTCGGTTCCTCGGCGGCCTGGCATTTGCTGCGCGGCAAGGACAACCCGGCGATCCGCACCATGCTCTCGATGGCCATGTGGATGGCCTTGATCGTGGCGCCGATTCAGGCGGTCATCGGTGACTTCCACGGGCTGAACACGCTTGAGCATCAGCCGGCGAAAATCGCCGCGATTGAAGGTCACTGGGAAAACCACGGCGATGAGCCGACCCCGCTGATCCTGTTCGGCTGGCCGGACATGAAAGAAGAACGGACCAAATTCGCGGTAGAGATCCCGTACCTGGGCAGCCTGATCCTCACGCACTCGCTGGACAAACAGGTCCCGGCACTCAAGGAATTCCCGCCGGAAGACCGGCCGAATTCAACCATCGTGTTCTGGTCGTTCCGGATCATGGTCGGCCTGGGTTTCCTGATGATCTTCACCGGTCTGTGGAGCCTGTGGCTGCGTAAACGCGACAAGCTGTATACCTCGCGACCGTTCCTGTACCTGGCGTTGTGGATGGGGCCGTCCGGCCTGATCGCGATCCTCGCGGGTTGGTTCACCACTGAAATCGGCCGTCAGCCGTGGGTGGTCTACGGCCTGATGCGCACGGCAGATGCGTCCTCCAATCACAGCTTCATGCAGATGAGCATCACGTTGATCATGTTCGTCGTGGTCTATTTCGCGCTGTTCGGTGCCGGTCTGGGCTACATGATGCGCCTGGTGCGCAAAGGGCCGAAGATCGACGAAGGCAAGGAAACCAACGAGGGTGGTCCTGGCCAGAAACGCACGCCGGCCCGTCCGCTGTCCGCCGCCGATGACAACGGTGACGACGACCACCGCCCCAGCCTGACCAAGGAGATTTGACTCATGGGTATTGATCTTCCGCTGATCTGGGCCGTGATCATCATCTTCGGCATCATGATGTATGTGGTCATGGACGGTTTCGATTTGGGGATCGGGATTCTCTTCCCGTTCATTCCGGGCAAGACCGATCGTGACGTGATGATGAACACCGTCGCGCCGGTCTGGGACGGTAACGAAACCTGGTTGGTACTGGGCGGTGCAGCGTTGTTCGGTGCCTTTCCGCTGGCCTATTCGGTGGTGCTCTCGGCGTTGTACCTGCCGCTGATTTTCATGCTGATCGGGCTGATCTTTCGCGGCGTGGCCTTCGAGTTTCGCTTCAAGGCCAGGGACGACAAGCGCCATCTCTGGGACAAGGCGTTCATCGGTGGCTCGGTTGCCGCCACCTTTTTCCAGGGCGTTGCGTTGGGTGCATTCATTGATGGGTTGCCGGTGGTCAATCGCCAATTTGCCGGTGGCTCACTGGACTGGTTGACGCCGTTCACCCTGTTCTGCGGCGTGGCGCTGGTGGTGGCTTATGCGCTGCTCGGTTGCACCTGGCTGATCATGAAGACCGAAGGCAAGTTGCAGGAACAGATGCATGACCTGGCTCGGCCACTGGCTTTTGTGGTACTGGCGGTGATTGGTATTGTCAGCATCTGGACCCCGCTGGCCCATGCCGAGATTGCCGCTCGCTGGTTCACCCTGCCGAATCTGTTCTGGTTCCTGCCGGTGCCGATTCTGGTGCTGGTGACCATGTACGGTCTGATCCGTGCAGTGGCTCGCAATGCGCACTACACGCCATTCCTGCTGACGCTGGTGCTGATCTTCCTCGGCTACAGCGGTTTGGGTATCAGCCTGTGGCCGAACATCGTGCCGCCGTCGATCTCGATCTGGGACGCTGCCGCACCACCGCAAAGCCAGGGCTTCATGCTGGTGGGCACGCTGTTCATCATCCCGTTCATCCTGGGTTACACCTTCTGGAGCTACTACGTGTTCCGCGGCAAGGTCACCCACGAAGATGGCTATCACTAGAACGCGCGACTGTGGCGCAGGGCTGATACCTGCGCCGTTTCTTCAGAGGAGATTGCGATGATGGCGGGTAAACATTCCTTGCAGGAAATCGAAGCAGCAGAGAAAAAGCCGCTTTGGCAGCGACTCGGCTGGCTGGCGATGATCTGGACCGGTAGCGTTGTGGCGCTGTTCATCGTGGCCAGTCTGATGCGCATGTTCATGAATGCCGCGGGGCTGACGACCCACTGATTTTTTGCAACAGATCCCATCCCGTTGCCTTGCGGCACGGATTCACAACCCTCCTTGGCTGGAGGGTTTTTTTTACCCGGGATTATTTTCGGGCTTTAAGGATCACGAACTTGGGTGTGGCCGCCACTTGCTCGACACCGCGGAACAGCCGCGCGAGCTTGCTGTGATAACCCAGGTGACGGTTGCCGACGATGTACAGCGCGCCACCGACGACCAGCGCCTCTCGGGCCTGCTGGAACATGCGCCAGGCCAGGAAGTCGCCGACGACTTGTTGTTGGTGAAACGGCGGGTTGCACAGTACGACGTCCAGAGACTCAGGTTCCTGACCCGCCAAACCATCGCCGGCACGTACCACCACTTCCCGGTCACCCAGTGCCGCGCGCCAGTTTTCGGCCGCCGATTGCACGGCCATGAACGATTCATCCACGAGCGTGTAGTGGGCCTCTGGGTTTTGCAGGGCGCTGGCGATGGCCAAAACCCCGTTGCCACAACCGAGGTCGGCCACCCGCGCGGAGCCAAGGTTCTTTGGCAGGTGCGGCAAGAACGCTCGCGTGCCGATATCCAGCCCTTCGCGGCAGAACACATTGGCGTGATTCAGCAGTTCGATCTCAGGGGCGTCGAGTCGATAGCGGGTCGGGTAGGGGGACACGACGGGGGCTTTGACTTCAGCGGTCGCGATCAATAGCCGAGCCTTCTTCACCGCCAGCGAGGCTTGCACCGGGCCGATGTAGCGCTCCAGCAGATCGCCCGCAGCGCGGGGCAAATGCTTGATCATCGCCGCCGCAATCACCTGGGCTCCCGGCGCCAGTTGGCCCTGCAAGCGAATCAATTGTTCTTCCAGCAAGGCGAGGGTTTTCGGGACCCGGATCAGGACCCGGTCAAAGGGGCCTGAAAAGGCTTCACTGGCAGGTACGCTTGGCACCGCATCAAATGCCTGGCCGTTACGGATCAGATTTTTTTCCAGTCCCTGAAAGGCCAGGAACGAGTCGCCGCTGCTGGTCACTTGAACCTTGCCCACCAGGCTGGCGGCCAATGCGCCAAAGCTGTCGTTGAGCACCAAAACCCGAGTGTCGGCCGAGGGCGGTTGGTCGGCCAGATGGGTTAGCAGGTATTCGTCTGCGGCGTCAAACGCCTGCAGCGGTTCGTTCTGCTGTTCGGGCTGGCGGATCAGGTCGAGTCGGGCGAAGGGTGTTTCGAGCAAGGGCATGAGGCGGGGCTCTGGGTAATCAACGGGGTCATCAACAGGTGTCCCGCAGCCCAAGGGCGTTGTAGCGGGCGAGACCGTCCGAGTGTACTGCGCCGTGAAGGTTTACACGTCATCACTCAAGAAGGACCGCAAATGGTACGTTTTTTTCTTTTGGATTACTTGCAGGTTTTTTGGCTCAGCGAATCGCGCTGCTGTTGAGAATACCGTCCTTGGTTGCGGCGATGACTGCGGAAATCTTGTTATTGACTCCCAGTTTCAGAATCGCGCTTTGCACATGAAAATTGACCGTGCGTGCGCTGAGATTGAGGATTCTGGCACTCTCATAGGCAGTCTTGCCATCAGCCGCCAGCCTCAATACATCGATTTCGCGGGGAGACAAATGCGGCACGACCGGCTTCGCCGCTTTCTTGGGCAGTGTCTGTGTGACCAACCCGTGCAGGTGGCGCCCGATGAACACCGAGAAACCGAGATTTTCATACAGCTCAAATGCAGTGATCGGGCAATGGCTTCTGGCCAGGCTCAGAATGCTGCAAACACCACTGTCCTCGTCATGGACCGATTGTGACCAGCCATGCTGCAATCCTTGCTTCTCAAGCGCATCCCACAACCAGGGAGTCTTGGAAAAAAGTTCTTCGCTCCATAGGACAGGCAATCTGGAGTGATTGCAGTGAGCCACTACCGGGTCTATTGCATTGAAATTTTTCTGTTCATATTCAATGTTCCAATCCGTCGGGTAGTTGTTGAGTTGGACTGTATTAAAGTGGTCAGTTTTTGTTTGGTATGTTGTTGAAAAAGCGAAAAACTTAAAGCCAAGGTTTTTCGCAAAGCCGAGTGAAATCCGGTAGGCAGTCTCAATCTCCGTTGCCCGTGATAATTGATTGAGTTGTGATTCCTTCCACCTCTCCATTGCATCTCTCCAAGTGTGATGTTACTTAGTGGCGCCTTTTTGGATCCAATAATCTGGCACGTGCCGAGTGTAGGACGTTTCTTATGGTTGTGTGAGATTTTTTGGCTTTGTTTACGATTTATAAGCAAGTATCTGGTTCTAACGTTAAGGAGCACTGGCGTAGATAACAAAAATGTCAATCTCACTATAAACAGGCTTGAATGTGTGTGTTAACCGGCTGGTTAATGTTCAGTCGTACTGTGAAGTTAATGCGAATGAGGTCCTGGCTAAAGCCACTACAAATCACCGGTGTTTAAGCCGCCCGCTTTGCGGGACACTGTGGCTATCTGTTGAATGGAGCACCCCATGACCGCCAGCGCAGAAAAATTCACTCGCCAGACCTTGCTCGACGTCCAGTCGCTGACCCCCAGTCTGTTCACCCTGCGGACCACCCGGGACCCGGGTTTTCGTTTTCGTGCAGGACAATTCGCCCGGCTGGGCGTTACCAAGGCTGACGGCAGCACCGTATGGCGCGCCTATTCCATGGTGTCGTCGCCCTATGACGAGTTCCTCGAATTCTTTTCCATTGTGGTGCCAGGGGGAGAGTTCACCAGTGAGCTGAGTCGGCTGGGAGTCGGCGATACGTTGCTGGTCGAGCGTCAGGCCTTTGGTTACTTGACGCTCGATCGCTTTGTCGACGGCCGTGATCTCTGGCTTTTATCCACTGGCACCGGCCTGGCGCCGTTTCTGTCAATCCTGCAGGACTTCGAGGTCTGGGAGAAATTCGAACGAATCATCCTGGTCTATAGCGTGCGCGAAGCCCGGGAACTGGCTTATCAGGACCTCGTCAGCGGGTTGGCCGAGCGCGACTATTTAGCGGAGTTTGCGCACAAGCTGCAGTTCATCACTACCGTCACCCGGGAGCAGCATGCTGGCGCTCTGAGCGGCCGGATCACGGCGCTGATCGAAAATGGCGAGCTGGAGCGGGCGGCAGGCCTGGCGCTGACGGCCGAGCACTCACGGGTCATGCTCTGCGGCAACCCGCAGATGATCGATGACACGCGCAAATTGCTCAAACAACGCCACATGCACTTGAGCCTCAGTCGCCGGCCCGGGCAGGTGGCGGTGGAAAACTACTGGTAAAAAAACGGCGCCTCAAGGGGCGCCGTTGATTGTTTGACTACCGTCTTCAGGGCCGATTGTTCTGAGCCTTGAGCAAATCGCGGATCTCTTCCAGCAGCTCTTCTTCCTTGGTCGGAACCGGCGGCAGCGTTGGCGCTACGGCCTCTTCGCGTTTCAGGCGGTTGATGGCTTTGACGCCCATGAAGATCGCGAAAGCGACGATGATGAAGTCAATCAGGCTCTGGATGAATTTGCCATACGCCAGCACTACCGCGGGGACATCGCCGTTGGCTGCCTTGAGCGTTACCGCCAGATCACTGAAGTCCACCCCTCCGATCAGCAGGCCAATCGGTGGCATTACCACGTCGCCGACGAACGATGAAACGATCTTGCCGAAGGCGGCGCCGATGATGATACCGACCGCCATGTCGACCACGTTACCTTTGACCGCGAAGGCCTTGAACTCACTTATCACGCCCATAGGTTATTCCTTGTTACAGATGAGGTTGGTGAAGGCATTGTAAGTCAGCATGGTGCTTCGTGCTTGAAACAACTGTGTACAGCGCTTGCCGGCCACCGTGTTCGGGGTAGCCGCTTTAATGTTGGGCGTCCCGGGCGCCCGTGGGCTTTTTCTCCCTCGATCGCTCAGTTCTGCTGAGTGGAGGGAGTGCAGAAACAAACATAAAAAGTAGGGACTTTAGTATCCCTCGCTCGATGCAAGGATAAGCTGCGGTATAGGTTGTTTTATGTGTATGGTTACAGGATGTATGGACTCGTACCTTAAACAGTCCCTCTGATATTCGATGCGGAGAATGCCATTATATTGCCACTGGCTTGGTTGTTCGTATTGTAAAGTTTGCTTAACGGCTGGATTGTACATTCAAGTTATAAATGATGAAGACCTGTACAGGTTCTGGTTTTTGTTTTATTGAGCGAGACAACTATTGTGTAAAGTAATTTCTGAGAAAGTTGTACAGTTTTCACAGTTAGTAATGCAGTGGATGTATTCAAAAGACTGAACAAGTTGCTGCCGGGGGGGGCGCTGGGTAACATCGCCGCGCGTGACCCACTCCAGCTGAGCTATCATCGCGTTTTTTGCCGGGAGTTCAGATGGCCAAGGCCAAGCGCATGTACGGCTGCACCGAGTGCGGCTCAACCTTCCCCAAGTGGGCTGGCCAATGCGGCGAGTGCGGGGCCTGGAACACCCTGACCGAAACCATGGTGGAGAGCGGTGGCGCAGCAGCCCCCAGCGGTCGCACCGGCTGGACTGGTCAACAGGCACAGATCAAGACCCTGGCCGAAGTCAGCGTTGAAGAAATCCCGCGTTTTTCCACAGCGTCCAGCGAGCTCGATCGGGTGTTGGGCGGTGGTCTGGTGGACGGTTCGGTGGTGCTGATCGGCGGTGATCCGGGTATCGGCAAATCGACCATTCTGCTGCAAACCCTGTGCAACCTCGCCAAAGTCATGCCGGCACTGTACGTCACCGGCGAAGAATCCCAGCAGCAAGTGGCCATGCGCGCGCGCCGTCTCGGTTTGCCTCAGGATCAACTGCGGGTGATGACTGAAACCTGCATCGAAACCATCATCGCCACCGCCCGGCAGGAAAAGCCCAAGGTAATGGTGATCGACTCGATCCAGACGATCTTCACCGAGCAACTGCAGTCGGCACCGGGTGGCGTGTCCCAGGTCAGGGAAAGCGCGGCGTTGCTGGTGCGCTATGCGAAGCAGAGCGGCACGGCCATTTTCCTGGTCGGCCACGTGACCAAGGAAGGCGCTCTGGCGGGGCCACGAGTGCTGGAGCACATGGTCGACACAGTGCTGTATTTCGAAGGCGAATCCGATGGGCGTTTGCGTTTGCTGCGGGCGGTGAAAAACCGTTTCGGCGCCGTCAACGAACTGGGCGTATTCGGTATGACCGACAAGGGGCTGAAAGAAGTCTCCAACCCTTCGGCGATTTTTCTCACCCGTGCGCAGGAAGAAGTGCCGGGCAGTGTGGTCATGGCGACGTGGGAAGGGACGCGGCCGATGCTGGTGGAAGTCCAGGCGCTGGTTGACGACAGCCATCTGGCCAATCCACGTCGGGTAACCCTGGGTCTGGATCAGAATCGGCTGGCGATGTTGCTGGCGGTGTTGCACCGTCACGGCGGCATTCCGACCCACGATCAGGATGTGTTTCTCAACGTGGTTGGCGGGGTGAAGGTGCTGGAAACGGCCTCCGATCTGGCGCTGATGGCGGCGGTCATGTCCAGTTTGCGCAACCGGCCACTGCCCCACGATCTGTTGGTGTTCGGCGAGGTCGGGCTTTCCGGCGAAGTACGCCCGGTGCCAAGCGGCCAGGAACGCTTGAAAGAAGCCGCCAAGCACGGCTTCAAACGCGCCATCGTGCCTAAGGGCAATGCGCCTAAAGAAGCGCCGCCGGGGTTGCAGATTATTGCCGTAACGCGTCTGGAGCAGGCGCTCGACGCCCTGTTTGAATAACTTTCCAGACAGAACACAAACCCTGTGGGAGCGGGCTTGCTCGCGAAGAGGGAGTGTCAGTTGCCATCAATGGCACCTGACACACCGCTTTCGCGAGCAAGCCCGCTCCCACATTGGAATGACGCCAGTCTTTAGATTTCGATCAGAGCGCCCAGTTCGCGCTCAAGCTGTTGCGGATCGCCAAGGTTGAGCTCAACCAACCGCCGCAGGCGTTCGATGGATTCCAGGCTGATGTGTTTGCAGACGAAGCCGAGCTGACCATGATCATCGTGGGTCAGTTGCACATCCATCTTGATGGCGACGTCCTCGTTGAGATGAACATCGACCAGGAAATGCCACTCCCGATTTCCCAGCCACGGTTCGGGCTTTTCGATCAACAGTCCCTTCAGTGACAGATCGATCAACTTCACCGGCCAGATGAATTCCCCTTGGCTCAGCTCGGTTCGGGCATCGAACGCAATACGTTTGAAGCGGCGGCGATCGGCAGGGTGCTCGCTCATGAGGCAATCCTCGTAAATGTTCGCTGACTATAGACCCGCATTGTCACAGGTTGCCAGCAAAGTGATGGCTCAACCCATGTCGGGGGATGGCCTTTGCGGCCGTTAGCGCTAAACTCGGGATGACTGTCTTTCTTGTCCACCCTGGCTGGAATCATAAAATGAAAAATAATAATAGCCTGCTACGCCACCTACCCTGGCTGCTGCTGGCAACCGTAGGGGCGTGCGCCCTGGGTGTAGTGGCATTGCGCCGAGGCGAGGCAATCAACGCCTTGTGGATTGTGGTCGCTGCCGTGGCCATCTATCTGGTTGCGTATCGTTACTACAGTCTGTTCATCGCTAACAATGTGATGCAGCTCGACCCGCGACGGGCCACCCCCGCCGTGCTCAACAATGACGGTCTGGACTACGTGCCGACCAACAAACACATCCTCTTCGGCCACCACTTCGCAGCCATCGCTGGCGCGGGACCGCTGGTCGGTCCGGTCCTGGCGGCGCAGATGGGTTACCTGCCCGGGACGTTGTGGCTGATTGCCGGCGTAGTGCTGGCCGGTGCCGTTCAGGACTTCATGGTCCTGTTCATGTCCACCCGCCGCAACGGCCGTTCCCTGGGCGACATGGTTCGTGAGGAAATGGGCCGCATTCCCGGGACCATCGCGCTGTTTGGCTGCTTCCTGATCATGATCATCATCCTCGCGGTGCTGGCGTTGATCGTTGTGAAAGCCCTGGCCGAAAGCCCATGGGGCATTTTCACGGTGATGGCGACCATCCCGATCGCGATGTTCATGGGCATTTACATGCGCTACATCCGTCCGGGCCGCATCGGTGAAATCTCCGTGGTCGGCGTGCTGTTGCTGCTCGGTTCGATCTGGCTGGGCGGGCAGATTGCCGCTGATCCGTACTGGGCCAAGGCGTTCAGCTTCAACGGCGTGCAGATTACCTGGATGCTGGTCGGTTACGGTTTCGTCGCCGCCTCGTTACCGGTGTGGCTGATTCTGGCCCCGCGTGACTACCTGTCGACCTTCCTCAAAATCGGCACCATCGTGGCCCTGGCGATCGGCATCCTGATCACCATGCCCGAGCTGAAAATGCCAGCGCTGACCCAGTTCGTCGACGGTACCGGGCCAGTGTGGAAGGGCGGTCTGTTCCCGTTCCTGTTCATCACCATCGCCTGTGGCGCGGTCTCGGGTTTCCACGCGCTGATCTCCTCTGGCACCACGCCGAAACTGCTGGATAACGAGGTCAACGCCCGTTACATCGGTTACGGCGCCATGCTGATGGAATCCTTTGTCGCCATCATGGCCATGGTTGCCGCGTCGGTGATTGAGCCGGGCGTGTATTTCGCCATGAACAGCCCGGCGGCAGTCGTCGGCGGTGACGTGGTGGCCGTGGCACAAACCGTCAGCAGCTGGGGCTTTGCAATTACCCCGGAAGCGTTGCAAGCGGTGGCCAAGGACATCGGTGAAATCACGGTCCTGGCCCGTGCTGGCGGTGCGCCGACCCTGGCGGTTGGTATCGCGCAGATCCTGCACAGTGTCCTGCCGGGTGAAAACACCATGGCATTCTGGTACCACTTCGCAATCCTGTTCGAAGCGCTGTTTATCCTCACGGCTGTGGACGCCGGTACCCGTGCCGGCCGTTTCATGCTGCAGGATTTGCTCGGCTCCTTCGTGCCGGCGCTGAAACGCACCGAATCCTGGGCCGCCAACCTGATCGCAACCGCCGGTTGTGTGGCGATGTGGGGTTGGTTGCTGTACCAGGGCGTGATCGATCCGCTGGGCGGCATCAACACCTTGTGGCCGCTGTTCGGTATCTCCAACCAGATGCTGGCCGGTATCGCGCTGATGTTGGCGACTGTCGTGCTGATCAAAATGAAACGCCAGCGCTACGTCTGGGTCACCATGTTGCCCGCCGTGTGGCTGCTGATCTGCACCACCACCGCCGGCTTCATCAAGCTGTTCGATGCCAACCCGGCGATCGGCTTCCTGTCGCTGGCCAAGAAATACAGCGATGCGCTGGCCAACGGTCAGATCCTCGCCCCGGCCAAGGACATTACGCAGATGCAGCACGTGATCTTCAACGCCTACACCAACGCAACGCTGACGGCGCTGTTCCTGTTCGTGGTATTCAGTATCCTGTTCTATGCGCTCAAGGTCGGCATTTCCGCCTGGGGCAGCAAACAACGTACGGATAAAGAAGCGCCATTCCAGGCTCTGCCGGATGCTTGATCGAGGATTGCAGTATGTTCAATGACCTGAGTCGCCTCGGTAAATACCTCGGTCAGGCCGCGCGCCTGATGGTCGGCATGCCCGACTACGACAATTACGTCGAGCACATGCAAACCAAACACCCGGACAAACCGGTGATGACCTACGAGATGTTCTTCCGGGAACGCCAGGAGGCTCGTTACGGTGGCAAGGGTGGGCCGAAGTGCTGTTGATGCAGTTGTCGGGTTAACAGCAATCCCTGTGGGAGCTAGCCTGCTGGCGATGGCGGCTGAACATTCAACATCACTGTTGATTGACAGTCCGCCATCGCCAGCAGGCTGGCTCCCACATTTGTTTTGTGTTGATACTTTTATTCAGTGAGTCAGGAGATTCAGTTTGTCCTCTCCCATCCCGGTAACAATCCTCAGCGGCTTCCTCGGCGCCGGCAAGACCACGCTGTTGCGCTACCTGCTCAAAGCCGAACACGGCCTGAAAATCGCCGTGATCGAGAACGAATTCAGCGACGCCGGTATCGACACCCAACTGTTGGGCGACGAACCGGTGCAAGTGATGACGCTGTCCAACGGCTGCGTCTGCTGCACCATCCACACCGATCTGACAAAGGCCTTGTACCTGCTGCTCGAACGCCTGGACAGCGGCGAAATCGCCTTCGACCGTCTGGTGATCGAATGCACCGGCCTGGCCGACCCGGCACCGGTGGCCCAGACCTTTTTCATCGATGAAGAACTGCGCGAGCGCTACATCCTCGACGGCATCATTACCCTGGTCGATGCGGCGCACGCCGACACTCACCTGACTCAAACCATCGCCCAGGCGCAGATCGGTTTTGCCGACCGGTTACTGGTGAGCAAGCGCGATCTGGTGGACGAGGCGACCTTTACCGCGCTGAGCGAGCGCTTGACTCGCATCAACCGTCGCGCACCGATCCGTGTGGTCGAGCACGGCAAGATCGATCTGGCCGAATTGCTCGACGTGCGCGGTTTCAACCTCAATGCCGACCTTGGCGGCGGTATCAGCCTGCGCCCGGTGAGCAAAGCGCCGTCCATCGACCGCATTTCGAGCCTGGTGCTGCGCACCGACAAGCCGCTGGATATCGACAAGCTCAGCGAGTTCATGAACGAACTGCTGGAAGATCATGGCAAGCAATTGCTGCGCTACAAAGGCGTGTTGAACATCCTTAGCGAGCCGCGGCGCATGGTGTTTCAGGGGGTGTTGAAGTTATACGGATTCGATTGGGACACGGAGTGGGCTGACGATGAAACGCGCGAAAGCGTGATCGTGTTCATCGCCGATGATTTGCCGGAAGAGAAGATTCGCGAGGGGTTTGCGCGGGTTGCGGCGGAGTAAGGTCCGACATTTTCAGCGGGCCTGATGCCGCCATCGCGAGCAGGCTCGCTCCCACAGAGGAATCTATTTCAAATGTGGGAGCGAGCCTGCTCGCGATAGCGGCCTAACCGACAACACGATTCTGACTGAGTGTCGGTCCGGCGTTGAGCAACATCGCTTCCAAATGATCCAGATGCTGGCCCAGCAAGTTCTCAGCCTTCACGGCTTCGCCGCGTTCCACGGCTTCCAGAATCGCCTGGTGCTTATGCCAAACGCAATAACCCTCCAACCCTACCTCAAACTGCGCAATCGCCAGTGAAGTCAACGGCACCAAGCTGCCAAGAAAATGCGCCAACGGTGCGTTCCCCGCCATTTGCGCCAATCGCAGATGAAACTCCCCCGATAACCGGATCGCCGCACCCCGCGCGGTGCATTGGCGCTCGCTCTCGATCAAGTTTCGCAGCGGCTTCAAGTCCTGTAGGCGCGATTGACAGGCCAGTCGCACCAAGGTGATTTCGGCCAACCGTCGTGCATGCAGCATTTGCCGGGTTTGCTCGCTGTCGAGCGCGGCGACCCGGGGCCGATGATTGGCTCGAAGGACGATGATCTGCTGATGGGACAGTTGCGTCAGCACGCCACGTATGTCGCTGCGCCTGGCGCCGAACATCTGCGCCAGGCTTTCTTCCGTAAAGCGACTGGCCGCATGAATGCGCTGTTCGAGAATGGCGTCGAAGACTCGCGAATAGAGATCCTCCGCCGGCAGGGGAAAGGGCAGGGCGCTGAGGGTTTGCGGTGAGGCGAAGCTGTTCATGGCTTGTCTCCAGTTCGAAGCGGACTCAACTGACGAGGTTGTCGTCCGGAATATTCAATTCGATGCCCATCCGCTGGCCTTCCCGAAGGATGTGCCGACGCATCTCGGCGCTGGCCTGGGCGCTGTTTTTGCTGCGAATAGCGCGCACCACGGCTTCGTTCTCCTCAAGGCGCTCAGCCAAATGCTCCGGGGAGTTGCGCAGCACGTCGGCGCTTTGCTTGAGGGCGTTGCTGGTCTGTTGCACCACACTCTGGAAGATCGGGTTCGAGGTCAGCGTGAACAGCTCTTCGTGGAACGCGATGTAGGCGTTCACCCCGGCTTCGCTGTCGTTGGCTTCCAGCGCCTCGCGCATGTCCATCAGGGTCAAGCGCAGTTGCCCGACTTCCTTGCTGCTGATCGACTGCGCCACCAGGCCGACAATGAACGGCTCGAGGGTGTAGCGCAGTTGCAGCACGTCTTCCAGGCTCGCACCGGCGACTGCGCTGTCGTGGCTTTGACTGTCGCTGAGGTTGGCCTCCAGCACCACCACGCCTTTACCCGGCATGGAACGCACCAGCCCAAGGGTTTCCAGCACGATGACGGCTTCACGCAGGCTCGGGCGGCTGATGCCCAGTTGCTCAGCCAACTCGCGCTGCCCTGGCAGCATCTCGCCGGAGCGCCACTGACCACGGGCCAAAGCGGCCCGGAGTTTTTCTACTACTGAATTCACAACGGTCGACGAGGTGATCACTGTTCGCTCCATGAGCATCCAAAACGATTGATGACCGTGCCTGCTCGTGGGCAGGCACGGCGATTATTCAGAATTCCTGCTGATGCGCAGGGCCGACGGGCTTTCTCGGCTGGAAGGTATAACCCACCTGGCCAGAAAGTACTTTGTTCGCCCGTTGGATATCGATGTCCTTTTCCCAGCGCGCGATGGCCACGGTGGCGACGCAGTTGCCGATCAGGTTGGTCAGCGCCCGGCCGATGCCCATGAACCAGTCCACTGCCAACACCAGCACCAGGCCGACCACCGGAATCGCCGGGATCGCCGTCAGTGTCGCCGCGAGAATCACCAGCGCCGAGCCGGGAATCCCATGGGCACCTTTGGAGGTGATCAAAGACACCAGCAGGATGGTCAGCAGGTCGGTCATGGCCAGCGGCGTACCGGTGGCATTGGCGATGAACACGATGGCGAGGGTCAGGTAGATCGAGAAACCGTCCAGGTTGAACGAGTAACCGGTAGGAATCACCAGCCCGACCGTCGAACTACCGATGCCCAGATGCTCAAGCTTGCGCATGATTTGTGGCAGCACGGCGTCGGAGGAGGCGGTGCCCATGACGATCAGCAGTTCTTCACGCAGGTACTTGAGCAACGGCCACATCTTCAGGCCCGAAAGGCGCATCACCAGGCCGAGAATCAATGACACAAACGCGAAACAGGTCAGGTAAAACAGGCCGACCAGGCTGCCCAGGTGTTGCAGCGAATCCAGGCCATATTTGCTGGTGGTGAAAGCGATGGCGCCGAACACGCCGATCGGCGCCAGACGCACGATCATGCCCATGATGCGGAAAATTACGTGGCTCAGCTCATTGATCAGCCGGGAAATACCCGACGCTGCTTCGCCCACCAGGTTCAGCGCACTGCCGAACAGCACCGAAAACAGCAGGACTTGCAGAATGTTGTTCTCCGCGAAGGCGCCGATCACCGAGGTCGGGATCAGGTCCATCAGGAATTGTGTGGTGGTGTGCATGTGCTGACCGCGCTGGGCGATGTCGCCCATGTCGGCAGCGGAAAGCTGATCCAGATGAATGTTCGCGCCGCTGCCGATGCCGGTGCTGAAAGCGAACACCAGACCAATCACCAGGGCGATGGTGGTCAACACTTCGAAGTAGATCACCGATTTCAGTCCGATGCGTCCGACCTTCTTCAGGTCGCCGGCACCGCTGATGCCGCTGACCACCACGCAGAACACGATCAGACCGATAAGCATCTTGATCAGTTTGATGAAGCCATCGCCGAGCGGTTTGAGCTGGGCGGAGTATTCAGGAAGGGTCAGCCCACAGACGATGCCGAGCACCAGTCCGAGAACCACTTGGAGGAAGATTGAACGCGAGCACCATCTGAGCATGGGAGGAATCCTGGTCGGTGTCCTGGCTGCCGTGCGCTTCGCGCATCAGATTCAGGACTTAATTATTGTGGTCTTACCGGTATGTCCAGTGCAGGCGCAGTCTAGGCGCTGTTTTTGGGTGTTCGCAAGCAAATTTTGAGTGATTGGCATGACCGGTCTTACCAGTTGGGTGCAATGCCCCGACCTTGAGCCTTTTCGCGGTTTGAAAAAAATTGCGGACGAAAAAAAACCGGCCATCACTGGCCGGTTTTTTCATTGCTGCGGTTTAGCGGGCTGATTAGGCGCCGTATACCGGCAGCTTCTTGCAGATGGCCTTGACCTTCTCACGAACGGCATCGATCACCGCTTCGTTGTTCAGGTCCGCCAGGATGTCGCAGATCCAGCCGGCCAGTTCTTTGCACTCTGCTTCCTTGAAGCCACGAGTGGTCACAGCCGGAGTACCGAAGCGCAGACCGGAGGTGACGAACGGGGAGCGTGGATCGTTTGGCACGGAGTTCTTGTTCACGGTGATGAACGCTTTGCCCAGAGCGGCGTCGGCGTCTTTACCGGAGATTTCCTGCTTGATCAGCGACAGCAGGAACAGGTGGTTCTGAGTACCGCCCGACACCACGTCGTAACCGCGCTCGATGAACACGCCGGCCATGGCCTGGGCGTTTTTCACCACTTGTTGCTGGTAGGTCTTGAACTCAGGTTGCAGCGCTTCCTTGAAGCAGATCGCTTTAGCGGCGATCACGTGCTCCAGCGGGCCACCCTGGGCGCCCGGGAATACCGCGGAGTTCAGCTTCTTCTCGATGTCGGCGTTGGCGCGAGCCAGGATCAGGCCGCCACGTGGACCGCGCAGGGTCTTGTGCGTGGTGGTGGTCACGACGTCAGCGAAAGGCACCGGGTTCGGGTAGACGCCAGCGGCGACCAGACCGGCCACGTGGGCCATGTCGACGAACAGGTAGGCGCCAACCTTGTCGGCGATTTCGCGGAAACGCGGGAAGTCCAGAATCTGCGAGTAGGCAGAGAAACCGGCCACGATCATTTTCGGCTTGTGCTCAACCGCCAGACGCTCGACTTCGTCGTAGTCGATCAGGCCGTTGCTGTCGATACCGTATTGAACGGCGTTGTACAGCTTGCCGGAGGAGGAAACGCTGGCACCGTGGGTCAAGTGACCGCCGTGCGCCAGGCTCATGCCCAGGATGGTGTCGCCCGCTTGCAGCAGAGCCAGGTAAACGGCGCTGTTGGCTTGCGAACCGGCGTGTGGCTGAACGTTGGCGTAATCGGCGCCGAACAGTTCTTTTGCACGGTCGATGGCCAGTTGCTCGACCACGTCGACGAACTCGCAACCACCGTAGTAGCGCTTGCCCGGGTAGCCTTCGGCGTACTTGTTGGTCAGTACCGAGCCTTGAGCTTCCATCACCGCAGGGCTGGTGTAGTTTT
>Ga0255334_1000133_pt1 | contig 78368 bp, 69 predicted proteins | sample EtOH5_35cm_T3_12_FD_202080 | JGI IMG/M metagenome (GOLD analysis project Ga0255334, IMG submission 202080) | Sandy soil microbial communities from University of British Columbia, Vancouver, Canada - EtOH5_35cm_T3_129 | ecosystem: Engineered > Artificial ecosystem > Sand microcosm > Unclassified ...
TGGCACAATTATAGTCATATAGAGCATGGTTCAGGCTCGATAGCTAAGTCAATTTCGCACCGTTAGGTGCGATTACCTTAGAAGCCCCCACCTCTAAGTGTTAGCGTAGGTGGAGGGTAGTTCACAATCATTATAAAAAGATATTGACTTTCAATTAGAATTCAGTAGAATGAGAAGTGTTCCTAGTTAATAATAATTTTAATCTGATAGCATGAAAGGGGGAGCCATGATGCATGACGTGATCATTATCGGGGGAGGCCCTGCAGGAGCTTCCGCCGCTATCTATACAGCCCGGGGAAATTTGAAGACGCTGGTGATCGACAAGGCGCCCGGTACGGGAGCGCTGGCTCTCACCCATAAAATCGCCAACTACCCGGGAGTGGAAGGCGAGCTGTCGGGCAAAGAGCTGCTCGAAAAAATGCGCCGACAGGCAAAGGGCTTCGGCGCCGAGTTTATCCAGACGACCATCTCGGCCGTCGACGTCGAGGATGATGTAAAGAGCATTTTTACCGCAGACGGCACGTTTGAAGCCAAAGCCGTGATCGTGGCGACGGGCTCCAAAGGACGCAACCGGATGCTTCCGGGGGAAGAAAAACTGCTCGGCCGCGGTGTCAGCACTTGCGCGACGTGCGACGGAGCCTTTTACGAAGGCAAGCATGTAGCCGTCATCGGCGACAGCGAGGAAGCCGTGGAAGAAGCGCATGCGCTGACCAAGTTTGCCGATCGCATCACCTTCCTCGTTCCGCGCGCGGATTTGCAGGGGGTGGAAGAAGCACCGGAGCTGCCCAACACCGAGATGCTGTACCGCACGCGCCCGCTGGAAATCGTCGGGGAAAATTCGGTAGAAGGCCTGCGGATTCGCACGGCAGAAGGCAGCGAAGAGCTGCTGAACGTCGATGGCGTCTTCGTCTTCCTCTCGGGCAGCAAGCCAGGCACCGATTTTCTGGATGGGCAGGTTCCTCTGGATGAGGAAGGCTTCATGATTTTGGACGAATACATGCAATCGTCTGTTCCCGGTGTATTCGGAGCCGGAGAAGTGCGCAAGACACCCGTGAAGCAAGCGGTTGTGGCTGCTGCCGACGGAGCTGTTGCGGCGATGGCGGCAGACCGGTATATTCATAAGCGTGCGAAAGTCGTTCCCCAATACAAATAAACGACCCAACCAAAAGGAGAGAAACACACATGGCACAAGCAATCGTATACTCCAGCACCAACTGCACCTTTTGCAAACAATTGAAAACATACCTCACCGAGCAAAACATCTCTTTCGAAGAGCGCAACATCGATCAGAACGACGCGTACGGCGAAGAGCTGAGCCGGCTCGGGATCATGTCCGTTCCGCTGACCCTCATCGGCGACAAGCAGATTCTCGGCTTCAATCCAAACCGCATCAAAAAGGCGCTGGCGGCACTGGAAGAGTCTGCCCAGTAATCTCTTATCCGCTGGCCTGCTGCCGCCGCACAGACCGATCCGGACGGCCTCCTGCGCTGCCAGGCACTTGGACGCAGGACGCAGCGTAGACGAAACATCACGGGTCCTGCAGGTGCTCCAGGCGGGAGGACTGTGCCCGGCGAACTGGAAGCCAGGCATGAAACCCTTGCCATCTGGGTACGATGGACAAGTAAATCTCGCACAAAAAGAAAATTCGTTGCCTTCGCTGGCAGCGGATTTTTTGCGTTGTCGTAAAAAACGTTCAGAATTGCTGCAAAGAGTGGGTCATGAAATCTTTACAACTATTTTTGCGGTTGGTAGCAACCTACCATTTTCGAAAGGGAAGTGGAAAAAAGAGGATGGAGCATATGTACCTGATGACAGATGAAGCTGGTACAGATGGCAGGGGAGGTTGCAGGACTTCTCGCCAAAAAATATAGGACAATTTGGGCTATTTTGCAAAAATATTACATTTTGATTACAAGCGCAACAAAACCATAATAGTCATTTCAGTCTATGGGAAGGCTTTTGTCCCTATGTTTACAATGACTAAGACGGCAGGCCCCGCTGCCTGGATCAGACGCTCTCGGCGATGAATCGGAGGTTGACGGGAAATGAACAAGAGCAAGAGTCGCACAAAATGGGTGAGCCTCTCGCTGTTGATGGCCGCCATCAGCTATCTCTGGTGGTTTGGCGAGCTCAACCGCGTAGAGAGCATGGAGACGGCCAGCGGCTTTCAGATGAAATTCCGCACCAGCGGCGAGCGAATCGAAATCTATCAGAATCAAAGCTGGCAGCCGTTTTTCGTCAAAGGAGTAAACCTCGGCGCCTCTTTGCCAGGCCACTACCCTGGCGAGCTGCCGATCACAAAAGAAGATTACCTGCGCTGGTTTGCTATGATCGATGAAATGGGAGCCAACGTCATCCGGGTGTATACGATCCATCCTCCGGAGTTTTACGAAGCGCTGGTTTCCTACAATCGCCAAAAGGAGGGAGCCCCCCTCTATTTGATGCAAGGGATCTGGAGCCCGGAGGAATTGCTCATTGAAAAAAAGGATGCCTTTTTGCCGGAAATTCGGGAGGAGTTCCGGCGGGAGATTCAAGATGCGGTAGGAGCGGTGTACGGGGATGTGACGCTCCCGCCCAAATCGGGCAAGGCCAGCGGTACATACCGGGCTAATGCCGGGCCGTACCTGATCGGCTGGCATACGGGCACCGAATGGGACCCTGTGATGGTGCAGAACACCAACAAGTTGCACGCCAAGGCAGCGTCGTATCAGGGTACGCATTTTCGGACGACGGACAAGTCGACCGCATTTGAAGCGTGGCTGGCGGAGAGGGTGGACACTGTCGCGTCGGAGGAGAGCATGCGCGGTTGGCAGCATCCCATGACGTTCACGAACTGGGTCACGACCGATCCGCTTGCGCATCCCGGAGAACCGATCTATCAGGAGGATCTGGTCAGTGTCGATCCTACTCATCTTCAGGCGGCGTCGTGGGATGCAGGCTACTTCGCCTCGTATCATGTGTACCCGTACTATCCGGACTTCTTCCGTCACGATCCCGCCTTGCAGCAGGTGAAGAACGACGCCGGACAGATTGATACATACAAGGCGTATTTACGCCAACTGAAAGCCTATCACAAAGACTTGCCGCTCGTGGTCACAGAATTCGGCGTCCCTGCGTCCTGGGGTACGGCCCACCTGGGCAACCTCGGACGGGATCAAGGCGGACATACGGAAAAGGAGCAGGGCGAGATCGATGCGCAGCTGATGCGCGAGATCGGCGAGGAAGGGTACGCCGGCGGAATCGTTTTTGCCTGGCAGGACGAGTGGTTCAAGAAGACGTGGAATACGATGCGCTTCGAACTGCCGGAGGATCGGCGCTCGCTGTGGATCAACGTGCTGACGAACGAGTCGCTCTTCGGCCTGTTGGGAATGTATCCGAACAAGGACGGCGTGCTCCATATCGATGGCGACCCGGCGGACTGGAACAAGCTGCAGCCGGAGGAAAAGCAGCGCCTCGAGCTGAATGTGCCGGGCATCTCGGAAGTCCGGATGACGCACGACGAAGGCTACGTGTATTTGCTGGCCAGGCTGGATCAGCCGTTTGACCCGGAAAAAGAGAAGCTGTACTTCGGGGTAGACACGACGCCGGGAGGCAACCGGCATGCCCCCGAGCTGGGCGGCGTCACGCTGGATGAAGGGCTGGAGACGCTGATCAGCCTCGGAAAAGACGGGGAGAGCGAAGTGCGCATCGCCTCCAACTACGACTTCCATGCCCGTCTGTACGGCAAAGCGTACGGGATGCTGCCGGTCAAAGAAGAGGAGCTGCGGGACGATTCCGGGGTGTTCAAGCCGTGGAAGCTGGCAGTCGGGCTGGAGATGGAGCCGCCGGACAGCAAGACCTACTATCCGATGGAAGAGGTGGCGGCAGGCAGGCTGGAGCGGGGAACGACCCATCCCGGGGATGCCCGATACAACTCCCTCGCGGCGTGGCAAGCCAACGGGAAGGTCGTGGAGCTGCGGGTGCCGTGGATGCTGCTCGGCTTTTCCGACCCCAGCTCGCTGACGGTCATGAGCTATCAGGGAGAGGGCAAGAGCTTCCAGACGACAACGACGAAAGGGATCCGCCTCCTGCCGTGGATCGTGGATCGAACCAAGGCAACGGCGACGAGCTTGCCGCAGTCGGGCACCCCTTACCGGGTCTCGGAGCTGCCCCTCTATGCATGGAAGGCGTGGGAGCAAGTGCGCTATCACGAACGATTGAAACAGAGCTACTCGATCTTGCAGGACGCCTATCGCAGCATCCAGCCGGCGATCCTGCAAAGGTGACGAGGAAGCGCAGAGGAGTGTGAGAGACGTGCAAACACCATTGGCCACGGCATACATGTTTCTGTACGTGTTGTACGGCGCAACCGCGCTCGGGCTGGCGCTGCTGTTCGGGCTGAAGCTGCGCAACATCGCTGTGGAAAAACGAGCCAGACGTTGCCTGGAAAAATACCAGGACTACTTTGTCTACCTGCAGGCGCATGGCGACGGGGAAGAGCGTTTGAAGGCGCCTCCCGGAAACCTGAGTTCGCAGGAGAAGAAAATCATTCAAAAGAGGCTGTTTGAGCTGATGGAGTCCTTCACGGGCGTTCATCGGCAAAAGCTCGCGCAGCTGTGCGAGGACATGGGGGTGGTGGACCTCAATCTGCGGCGGTTGGGCAGCGCGTGGAAATGGACGAGAGTGGACGCGGCCTACAATCTGGGCGTGATGCGCTCACGGCGGGCAGTCCCTGGCCTGTTGCGGCTGCTGGATACGATCGGCTACGATCCCAGCCTGTTCATCGTGGCCCGTGCCGTCGCGAAGTGCGCCCGCCATGAAAAAGACCTGGACGAGATGGTGCGGCATCTGGTCAAGCATCGAAAAAGCTTTCACCAGCTGATAGTCGATATTCTCAGCGAATCGGAGGTCGACGTCGCTCCCTTGTTCGCGTCCTTTCTGCTGGAGGCGGATACGGAACTGGTCGAGATCGGCTTGATCGGTCTTTCTACCAGCCAGCCAGCCCATCTGGAGCTGCATCTGCAAAGGCTCGTCCGTTCCCGGGAAAAAGAGGTGAGGATCAAGGCAGTCAAGCTGCTGTGCAAGAACGGGCGCCAGCTGACGGACAAAAGGGTGCGGGAGTTCCTGGCGCATCCGGATTGGGAGATTCGCGCAGCTGCGGCGAAGGCGGTCGGGACGCACGGACTGTCCAGCTACATTCCCCTGCTCAAGCAGGCTGTCGGCGACTCCAGCTGGTGGGTCAGCCATCACAGTGCGCGCAGCCTGGCGCAGCTTCATCTGGAAGGTTTTTCGGCCCTGTGCGAGATCTTGCAGGAGGGCCGCTTCGGCGAGGGACTGAAGATGGCGCATCAGGTGGTGCAGGAGGAGCTGGAAAAGGCCAAGCGCCATCTGGGCGACCCGGAGCTGCAACGGCAGTACAACGAAAAACTGCGGCTTTACCAAGGCTCGAGAAGAAACACCATATCGACCGTGCAAGCTTGGCAAAGCTAAGCGGGGAGGGAGGAAGCCATGCGGGATTTTCTGCTCTACTACGGTATCTTCGCCGTCTACTACGTCATCGCGATCAATTCGCTGTACTTCATCATCATGATGATCTCCTTCAAGAGCATCGTCGGGATCTTGAAGAGCTCCATCTATTCCCGTTTCCAGGCGCTATCGGGCTCCGAGCACGTCCCGCCGATCTCGATCCTGGTGCCGGCGTACAATGAAGAGCTGACCATTATCGAAAACGTGCGGTCGCTGCTCTCGCTAAACTACCCGCGCTACGAGGTGATCGTCATCAATGACGGCTCCAAGGACGACACGCTGCAGGTGCTCACCCGCGAGTTCAAACTCGAGGCAGCGGCGCACATGCCTGTCCAGCCGCTGCTGCAGACGTCGAGCATCCGGGGAATCTACCACAATCCGGCTTACCCCAATCTGTATTTGCTCGACAAGGAAAACGGCGGCAAGGCCGATTCGCTCAACGCCGGGATCAACCTCTCGCACTATCCGCTGATCGCCTCCATCGACGCCGATTCGTTGCTGGAAAAAGACGCGCTCATCCGGATCGCGAAGGTGTACATGGAAAATCCGGATGAGACGGTGGCGATCGGCGGCGATATTCGCATCGCGAACGGCTGCAAGATCGAAGACGGCGTCGTCAGCGACATCCGCCTGCCGGACAAGTTTTTGCCGATGATGCAGTCGGTCGAATACCTCAAGGCGTTTCTCGGGGGACGGATCGGCTGGAGCGCGATCAACGGATTGATCATCGTCTCCGGGGCCTTTGGCGTCTTCCGCAAGGACTACGTGATCAAGGTCGGCGGGTACCGCGAAGGCTATCCCGGCGAAGACATGAACATCATCATCAAGCTGCACAAATACATGCTGGAAAACAAACTCCCTTATCGCGTCGCCTTCTGCCCGGATGCGGTCTGCTGGACGCAAGCCCCGGATTCCTTCAAGATTTTGGGCAGCCAACGTCGCAGATGGGGGCGCGGCAATCTGAAAAACATGATCGAGTACGGAAAACATATGGTTTTGCGCCCCAAATACAAGTTATTCGGGATGCTTACTCTGCCTTTCAACATCCTGTTTGAGACGCTCAATCCGTACTTTAGAATTACCGGACTGCTGGCACTGATCGGCTATACGCTCATGGATATGACCAATGGGCACGTGCTGTTGCTGTACGGACTGCTCAATATCATTTACGGCGTGCTGCTGGGAGTCGGCTCGCTGCTGCTGGAGGAAATCGCGTTTCGTCGCTATCCGCGCATTCGGGATATCGTCAAAATGCTTTTCTATACCATTCTGATGTTCTTTGGCTATCGCCAGGTCGGCGTCATCTGGAGATTCCTCGGACACATCGAGTATATGAGCAACAACAATTCGTGGGGAACGATGACGCGCAAGAGCTGGAAAGCCGAGGGCAACAAAAACATTTCGAGTCTGGAGGCGAGAGGATGAACAGTCTCGTACCCGCATTGGGGCAGCTGTCGGAGGAAAGGAAAGCGAGCCTGGCAGCGTTTGGGGTGATCTTGGCGGCGTGCCGCAATCTTTCCCGGGAAAGGCTGGAAGCGGTCAAAAGCGCGTTTGCACAGGAAGTGCCTGACGTGGTCGCCCACTTTGTCTGCGACGAAGCAAAAAGCATGCTCGGCGTGCTGCTGGAGCAGCAAAAGCTGAGCGACACCCACTTTCATGCCCTGCGCATCAAAGCTCGCTTGCTGGAAACACAGACGTTGTCGGGCGGCCTGCTGATCGCCGGCTTTTCCGAAGACTCGCGCACGACCTCCCAGCGGCTCATAGCCTTGCTGCAGGAGGTCAAGCTGCCGGAAAAACTCGGTGAACTCCGTCTGGCTGATCCGCAGGCAGGCGTCGCCGATGACCAGGCCAGCATCTTGATCGTAGGTCCCGACCCGACCGTCAACGAGTTTTTGACGATCTATCTGCAGCGCAAAGGCTATCAGGTCCTCACAGCCTCCGACGGGCTGGAAGGAATGCAAAAGTTTCAGGAAGCGACGCCCGATCTGGTCATCACCGATCTGTACCTGCCCGTGCTGAGCGGCTATCAGCTGATGGAGCGGATCAGGCAATCCGAGCTTGAGCGGGCGAGCAAAATCGTCGTGCTGACCGACAAGCGGCTGGAGGAAGACGTGCAAAAATCATTGGCTCTCGGCGCGTCGGACTATATCACCAAACCATTTTCCCCCGTGGAGCTCGAAGCCAGAGTAAAGCGGTTGATTTCATAAAGAGAGAAGGAGTGGAAGTACAATGGGAAGATATGAGGAATTGAAAGAGAAAATTCAAATGAAGACGGCGAGAGTCGGCATCATCGGCTTGGGCTATGTGGGCCTGCCTCTGGCGATCGAGACGCTGAAGAGCGGCTACACCGTGACAGGGATCGACCTTGACGCGCGCAAGGTGGAGAATCTGACGGCTGGCATTTCCCACGTCCAGGACGTTTCCGATGAGACGCTGCAGGCATGCATGGCGGACGGGCGCTTTCACCCGACCAGCGATTACAGCGTGCTTGCCGAGCTGGACGCCGTCAGCATTTGCGTCCCCACTCCGCTCAGTCCCAATCAGGACCCGGACACCTCCTACATCATCCATGTGGTGGAGCAAATCAAGACGTACATGAAGCAGGGTCTGCTGATCACGCTGGAGAGCACCACTTATCCCGGCACGACGGAGGAATTGATCCAGTACGAATTTGAAAAGCTGGGCTACGAAGCCGGCGAGGACTTTTTCCTCTGCTACTCCCCTGAGCGCGTCGATCCGGGCAACCGGTTGTTCACGACGCACAACACCCCGAAAGTCATCGGCGGGACGACGGAAAAATGCATCGAGCTGGGCACCCTGCTCTACGGCAATCTCGTGAAAACGGTCGTTCCCGTCTCGTCGCCGAAGGTCGCGGAGATGTCCAAGCTGCTCGAAAACACGTTCCGCAGCGTCAACATCGCCTTCATGAACGAGATGGCGATGATGTGCGACAAGATGGGCATCAACGTGTGGGAGGTCATCAAAGCGGCATCGACCAAGCCGTTCGGATTCATGCCGTTTTATCCAGGTCCGGGGATTGGCGGGCATTGCATCCCGCTCGATCCGATGTACCTGTCCTGGAAAGCCAAAGGTTTCCGTTTCCACAGCCAATTCATCGAGATCGCCCAGTCGATCAACGACAGCATGCCAGACTACGTCCTGAACAAGACCAGCCAGGTTCTCAATCAGTACGCCAAAGCGATCAAAAATTCGCGGATTCTCATTCTCGGCATGGCGTACAAGCCGGACGTGGACGATCTGCGCGAGTCCCCCGGGCTGGAAATCTACGAGCTGTTTGCGAAAAGCGGGGCGAAGGTCGATTATATCGACCCGTACGCACAAAGCTTTTTGAACAAGACAGGGAAGGTCGTCTACTCCATCGAGAACGATCCGGAATTGTTCCGGACGTACGATTGCATGGTCCTGATCACCAACCACCGCTGCTTCGACTACCAGGCTCTCGCCGATCTCGGCGTCGCCATCATCGACACCCGCAACGCGTTTGACGGAGTCGCGAATCCGAATATCTACAAGCTTGGCAATACAGTCGCGCTTCGCCAGGAAAAAGAAATGGTCAGCATGCTCGCGTAGCGTGCTGCACCATTTCCCAAGCATGATTGTGAAAAGGGAGGATTGCGTAACATGTGTGGAATTATGGGCTATATTGGCAACAGGGAAGCACAATCCATTTTGATCAACGGACTGAAAAAACTGGAGTACCGCGGCTACGACTCGGCGGGGATCGCCGTCTGCGACGGAGAGACGATCGCGATCTGCAAAGCGAAGGGGCGCATCGACGTGCTGGAGCAGCAAGCCCGGAATTCGAGGCTGCCGGGAGCCGTCGGAATCGGCCATACGCGCTGGGCGACGCACGGGCGTCCTTCCGATGAAAACTCGCACCCGCACTACGATCAGTCAGGGAAATTCGCGATTGTGCACAACGGGATCATCGAAAACTATCTCGAGCTCAAGCACGAGCTGGAAGAGCGCGGGGTCGCGTTCACTTCCCAGACGGATACGGAGGTGATCGTCCATCTGCTGGCGGAAGCGTACGAGGGAGACATCGTCGCCACAGTGCGGAGCGTGACGGAAAAAATACGCGGAGCGTATGCGCTCGGGGTCATGACCGAGCATGAACCGGACAAACTGATTGCCGTCCGGTTCGCCAGCCCGTTGATCATCGGGGTAGGCGAGGGCGAGAACTTCATCGGCTCCGACATCCCCGCCGTGCTGGAGCATACGCGCAATGTGTACGTCCTGGAGGATGGCGATCTGGCCGTATTGACGAAAGATTCGGTCACAGTGATGAGCCTGGCGACGAATCAGCCGATCGAGCGCGACTTGCTGCGGATCGAGTGGGACAAGGAACAGGCGGAAAAAGACGGATACGACCATTACATGCTCAAGGAAATTCACGAGCAGCCGCGCGCCTTGCGCAACACGATGACGGGACGCATCGATGCGGCGGACGAGCAGGTTTTGTTCCCGGATCTCCATCTGCCGGCTGAAACCGTAAAAGGGATCGACAACATCTACATTGTCGCATGCGGAACCGCGTACCATGCGGGCATGATCGGCAAGCATGTGATCGAAAGCCTCGCCCAGATTCCCGTAGAGGTCGATGTGGCTTCCGAATTCCGCTATCGCCGTCCGCTGTTCAAAGGAAACAGCCTCACGATCGTCGTCAGCCAGTCCGGCGAGACGGCGGATACGCTGGCCGCCCTGCGCGAGGCCAAGCGCAACGGCTCTGCCGTCTTGGCCATCACAAATGTCGTGGGCAGCTCCATCGCGCGGGAGGCTGACCATCTGATCATGACGAACGCTGGACCGGAAATCGCCGTCGCCTCTACCAAGGCTTACACCTCGCAGCTGATCGCCTTTTACTTGCTCGGGCTGTATCTGGCGCAAGCGAAGGAAACGCTCCCGCTGGAGGAGAGGAAATCTCTGATCGCCACCCTGCAGAAGCTGCCGCGGCAGGTGGAGACGGTGCTTGAGCACGCGCAGGAAATCCAGGCGTTCGCACAAGCCATCAAGGAGGAAGACCACCTGTTTTTCATCGGGCGCGGCCTCGATTACGCCGTCTCGCTGGAAGGCTCGCTGAAGCTGAAGGAAATCTCCTACATTCACTCGGAAGCGTATGCGGCCGGAGAGCTCAAGCACGGCACGCTGGCGCTGATTTCCGAAGGGACGCGCGTCATTGCGCTGGCTACGCAAGCAGAGCTGCATGAAAAGATGGTCAGCAACATTACGGAAGTGAAAGCGAGAGGGGCCAAGGTGCTCGGGATTGTGCTGCAGGACAATATGGAGCTGCACCGCTCCGTCGACGACGTTTGCTTGATCCCGTCGACAGACGCCTTGCTGACCCCGATTCTGAGCGTCATACCGCTGCAGCTGATCGCGTATTACACGTCGGTCGCTTTGGGACATGATGTGGACCGGCCGCGGAATCTGGCAAAAAGTGTAACTGTCGAGTAGCGAGACTCGTCCTAACTCAAGATGGAAAAAGCAAAGGGGGATTGAGTACATGAGCACCTCGAAGCGGGAGTTGAATCAGGAGATTTTGCTGGAGATCATGCTCCAGGCCTATCAGCTGGGCGTGCAGAGGAAAGACATCAACCTGGGAATGATGATTGACACATTGACCTATGAATTGAAACCTTACTTCGAGCAGGAGGTCCGGCATCGCCCTTTCGCAAAGGGCGAGCTGGACGGGACGGAGGGAATCGGATGAACATACATGCAGTTGTACTGGCTGCCGGAAAAGGCACGCGCATGCGGTCCAGACTGTACAAGGTCATGCATTCTGTCTGCGGCAAGCCGATGATCGAGCACGTCGTCGAAGCCGTGGAAGATCTGGCCAGGGACAGCACCTTTGTGGTGATCGGTCACGGAGCGGAAGCGGTCATGCATCAGCTGAGAGACCGCGTCCGCTACGCCCGTCAGCAGGAGCAGCTGGGCACGGCCCACGCCGTCTGGATGTGCCGGGAAGCGCTGGAGGATCAGGACGGAATCACGCTGGTGCTCAATGGAGATACGCCGCTGGTGCGAACCGAGACGCTGCGTCAACTCCTCTCCTATCACCGGGAGAGGGGGGCGGCGGCAACCGTGCTGACCGCGATCGTGGACGATCCGACCGGCTACGGCAGGATCATCCGCGATGAGAGCGGCGATGTCAGGAGGATCGTGGAAGAAAAGGATGCTACGCTGGGACAGAAAAAGGTGTGCGAGATCAGCACAGGCATCTTCTGCTTCGACAATCGCAAGCTGTTCCAGGCGATCCCGCACGTCTCCAACGAGAACGCGCAGCGGGAGTATTACTTGCCGGACGTGCTGGCGATTCTGCAGGATCAAGGCTGCCTGATCGGAGCCTACGCGGCGGACGACCCGGACGAAGGGGCAGGGATCAACGACCGGATCCAGCTGGCGCAGATGGAGCAGAAACTGCGAAAACGAATCAATGAGCGCCACATGAAGGGCGGGGTGACGATGATTGATCCGGTCTCGACCTACATTGATGCCGATGTGGTGATCGGGTCAGATACCGTAATCTATCCGGGCTCCTATCTCAGCGGCCTTACCCGAATCGGCGACGGGTGCGCGATCGGGCCGAATGCGCATGTGATCCACAGCACGATCGGAAGCCATGCGCAAGTGAGCTCCTCGACAGTGGTGGGCAGCCGGATTCCCCGGGATACCATCGTGGGGCCGTACGCGTTCGTCAACGGGGAGCTGGAGATTCCGCCAGGGAGAGCGGATCGCGCGGAGAGCCTGCTGGCCTCTGCGCAATCTGCTGGAGGAAGATGCTGATAGCCAGATGGGCACAGGCAGGCATTCGCCACTACCGGGTAGGGCTGCTGATTGCCATCTGCGTAGCGGGCATCGTGTGGATGATGTTGAACAGTCGCACTCCCCATTCCTACACCAGGGCGACGTGGATTTGGGATGCCCGGATCATTTCAGAGCAAACGGAGGAAATCGTCGCCTTTGCCATGCAAAATGACATCAATCTGATCTATCTGCACATCGAGCCGACAACGGTTCCGCCCCATGATTACCGTGCGTTTATCCAGGCGGCGAGCGGGTCTTCTATCCGGGTGGAAGCGCTGGGCGGCGATCCGAACTGGGCGATGGAGGCGAATCGCGTAAGCATCGGCGAATTCATCGCCTGGGTGAAAGCCTTCAACCGTTCCGCGAAGCCGGATGAGCGATTCCGGGGCATCCACGTCGACATCGAGCCGTACCTGTTGGCCGAATGGAAAAAAGACCAGGAGACAATCGTGCAGCAGTGGATGAAAAACGTCGTCTACCTGCAGGCAGAGACGAAGAAAGACACGGATTTGACGGTCAGCGCCGACCTTCCCTTTTGGATCGACTCCGTGAACGTGCCGGGAGAGTCGAAAAAAATGAGCAACTGGATGGTCGAGCGGCTGGACAGTATCACCTTGATGGCCTATCGAAATCGCGCCCAGGGACCGAACGGCATTGTCGACATCGTGCACAAGATCGTGGCGGATGCCAATGAACGCAAGAACGGCTCCGTCGTAGTGGGCGTCAATATTTTGGAATCTGCCGAGGGCGCAAATGTAAGCTTTCACAAAGAGGGCGCTGCAGAGATGGAGAACCAGCTGGCGATCCTGCAGGAGGAGCTTGCGGGTGAACCGGCGTTTGCGGGCAGCGCAATCCACGATTACGAAAGCTGGCGTCATGCGAGCAGGCGAGAGGAGTGACGACGTATCAGAGCCTCGCGCATCTACCTGAGTGTCCTCTGCCTGACGCTCGGCTTTCTGTTCGGATTTTCCCCAGCGGAAAAACAGAGTAAAGCCACATGGATCTGGCAGTCCGAGACGATCGGGGAGGACAAAGAGCAGGTCCTGACTTTTTGCGAGCAAAACGACATTACGCTGATCTATTTGCGGATCGATATGAACAAGCCATACGACTATTACCGCGACTTCATCCGGGAGGCTGCCGCCAAAGGCATCGACGTGCACGCAGTCGCCGGCCATCCCGCCTGGGCACTGGCCGGCAACCAGCAGCGGATGATGAAGATCGTGCGCTGGGTCCGGCAGTACAATCAGTCCGTCTCCAGCGCGGAACGGTTGAGGGGAATCCAGCTGGACATCGAGCCGTACCTGCTGCCGCAATGGGAGACGGAACGGGAGCGCGTCATCCGGGAATGGCAGGCGAACATCGAGGGGTTCACGGCGGAGCTGAAGGAAGACAGCGTCCTGGAGACGAGTGTGGCCCTCCCGTTCTGGCTGGATGACATTCCTGTGCCGGGGGACTCTGACCGCTCGCTCTCCGACTGGCTGATTTCCCGCTTCGATACGGTCTGCATCTTGGCCTACCGGGACAAGCTGGATGGCCAGAATGGCCTGCTGTCCCTGGTCGAGCAGGAGATGGAACAGGCCGACAAGCTGGAGCGCAGGGTGCTCGTCGCGGTGAATATAAAAGAAATTGACGATCCCCACGCTTCCTTCGCCGAAGAGGGATCAAAGGAAATGAACCGGCTGCTTGAGCAGCTGCCCGAGGAGCTGGGGAATCATCCGTCCTACAGCGGAAATGCCATCCACGATTACCGGCACTGGCGGGAAGCGGACGATGCTCCGCCAGCCGTGCCCGAGCTCCCGCAAAGCTTTCGCGGCACCTATATTTGGCGCGCGGAGACACTGAAGTCGGAAGCGGATGACATTCTCGCCTTTGCCGAAAAGAACGATGTCAATCTGCTCTACGTCCGAATCGACATGCAGCAGCCCCCTGCCCTGTATCAGAAGTTCGTCCGGCAGGCGTCGGCTGCGGGAATCGAGGTGCACGCCATGGGCGGACATCCGATCTGGGCGCTTACGGAAAACAGGAGCAAGATGCTGACCTTGGTCAAATGGGTGGCCAAATACAACCAGGAGGCAGCTGCGGACGAGCAGATCCGCGGGGTGCACCTGGATATCGAGCCGTACGTCATGCCGCGCTGGAGGGCAGACAAAGAGTCCGTGCTCCGCCAGTGGATGGGAAATATCGAGGCGTTCATTGCCGAAGCGAAAGCGGGCGGCCTGGAGACGAGTGTGGATTTGGCCGCGTGGCTGGACGGAACACCGACCCCGGGAGAGGCGGACACGCCGTTTTCCCACTGGATGATCGACCGGCTGGATCATACGACCTTGATGGCGTTCCGCGACAAGGCCGAGAACATCGTGGGACTCGTGGAAAATCAGATGAAGTACGCCGAGAAGAGCGGGAAAAAGCTGGTGGTGGCCGTGGAGACGAAGGAGAGCCACGAAGGAAACTTCGTCAGCTTCCACGAAGAAGGCGTCAGCGAAATGAACCGCCAGCTTCAGCGGGTGGCGCAGCTTTTGGGCGGCTACTCCTCGTACATCGGGCAAGCCATCCACGCTTACGAATATTGGAAAAACGGAAAAGACTGATAGCGCATCCTCGCGCCGGTCTCATGTACAATGGGTTCATGTACAAGAGAGAAAAACGAGTGCGAGGAAAGAGGCGAAGGATCCATGCGGGATGTAAAGAACCGCCACAGCGGACTTTCACCGCGCACGCCCGACATGCTGCATAACATCGTGCGCAAGTTTTACCGGGGCGCTGTCAGCCACTACGATCTGATCCAGGAGAAAAAGCAGGAGGTGCGCTCCGCCTGGGAGCATCGCCAAGAGAGCGGAGACGACACCTTGCTGCTGGCTGCAAATCGAAATGGCTCTGTTTCGCCTGGCTCCGCTGCAAAACAAAAAGCGTGGTTGTCCGCAAAAGGACAGCCACGCTTTTTGCCGTTTAGATGCTTCCCGGGAAAATCGAGCCGATGTGCGCCGGTGCTTGTCCGCCGCTGTTCAGGCTGCGCACTTCCTGCACATTGGCGCCGGCAAAGCCGGGCGAGTAGATGGACTGGGTGCCGCCAAGCGAGCTGCCGTAGTTTGCCAGCGACTGCTGGTTTTGTTGCTGCTGCTGTTGTTGTTGTTGTTGGGGATGCAGTCCGTATCCGCTGCTCATGATTCCGGCAGGCGCCGCGTTGCCTTGGTTGAGCTGGCGCACTTCCTGTGGATTCGTTCCTGCGAAGCCAGGAGAGAAGATGCTGCCTCCGAGCTGTGCCGAATACCCGTTGTTGCTCGTAAAGGCGGTCTGTCCGGTGTAGCCGGTTTGATTGCGCGGTTGTACCTCCTGGATGTTAGTGCCGGCAAAGCCTGGTGAGAAAATCGAGTTCACCGCGGTTCCAAAAGCAGGCTGATAAGTCGATTGCACCTGCATGTATCCGCTTGGCTGCACATGCATGTATCCGCTTGGCTGTACCTGCATGTATCCGCTTGGCTGAGTTTGCAGGTAGCCGGTCTGATGCGGATGCAGATAGTTGATCGGCTGTGCTTGCTGGTAGTTGTTCAACTGCGGCTGCTGATACCCTTGCTGGGGAGCGGCGTAGACGGAATTGAGCTGACGTACTTCCTGGGCATTGGTCTGGGCGTAGCCTGGCTGGAGCATCGCTTGCGGAGAGCCGCTGATTCCGCCGCCGTAGGAAAGACCGTATGTAGGCAGTTGAGCGGAAGGCGAATGACCGCCTTGGTTCCAGTATTGCACCTCTTGGCTGCCGGTGTTGGCGTAGCCAGGTTGGAACATGGCGCTTGCTTGGCCGATTGCTGCAGGGATATTTGTCTGCTGTTGAGATTGCATGATGTTGTTATTGTTGTAGGTCATGTGAAGACCACCTCCTGAACCATAGCTTTTCCAAGGATGGCCAGCTGATGCATGAGTTGGCGAAACAAGAGAATTCAAATTTTTGCAGAAAATGAATGCGCAAAAACATGCCGGATAGATCGTCAACCGGCATGCTCCTGCAGATCGTTCGGATTCCAGTGTCCGAAGGCCAGCCACAAGGTTGGTTTTCCTGTTGGGCCGATGCTCGCTTTCACAGGCTCAAATCCCATTCCGCGGAACAGGGTCAGGCTGGCTTCGTTGTCCAGTGCCACGCGCACGTACAATTTGGGAAGGCGCTGGCACAGGTGGGCCGTCAGGGCTTTCCCGATGCCGCGGTTGCGGCAGCGCTTGTCGACGACCAGAAAAGATTGGCCGAGTCCGCAGCGCGAGACCGCGAACAGTCCGACCACCCGTTTGCCGTTCATCGCCAGAGCCAGTGTCGTTCCTTGCTCCGCCATCCGTTTGGGAGTGAGCCGAGCCAACCAGTTGATCGCCTGCTTCGTAAGGCGGCGATCCCCCTCCTGGCGGGCAAACCGGAGCAGCGTCGCCCTGGATTCAGCCAATGCTTGAGGCGGCAAGATGACAGATTTCCATTTCATGTTTCGTTACCCCGCTACGACTCCGCGCCCACTTTGCAGGCGGGATACATACTGTGCGTAATGGATGAGATTGGACAGGGAAAGCCTGCGGATCGTCGGTTCGTCGAATTTTTCCGGCTTGGCGTTCGCTTCAAAAAACCACAGCTTGCCGTCCTCGGTCAGTCCCAGATCCATGGACATCTCAGCCAGATCTTTGATTTCCTCGTTGAGCGTGCGGGCGAGCGTCAGTGCCGTATGGTGGATCGCCGCCTCCATTCGCTCGGGATCCGCCGCGAACAGGGCATGCAGAACCGTCGACAGCGAGAGGATGGAGCCGCCTCGGGGCACATGAGTGGTGATGCTCTGCGACCCCGATCTGCGGATGCCAACCCCGGTTACACTCCACTCTCCGTTGCCGTCCTTTTGCACGAGGACGCGCACGTCGAACGGTTTGCCATGATACCGCGCCCGTTTGATCCCTTGCTGCATGATGTATTTTTTTTGTCGGGTGTGTCCTTTTACGTGCCGCCAGACATCCTCCAGATTGGAGAAGCGACGGATGATCGCTGTTTGCTCCTTTAGTCGTTCCAGGCGCCACGCGTCATTTTTGTATTTGATCCGCATGATCCCTTCTCCGGCCTTGCCCCGAACAGGCTTCAGATAGACGAAGCGGTGCTCGGCACAAAAGCTTTGGAAGCGGGAGAAGGTGTCGAGTTTTTTCGTCGCGGGCAAAAACGACTGGACGCTCGGATAATCGGCCAAGGTCTGAAACAGCTCCTGTTTGTCAAAAAAGCAGCGGTTAAACAAGGTGACATTGGGCAAATCGTTGATGCGGGAGAGCGTCCTGCGCACCTCAGGACGCTGCTCAGCCTTTCGGGTAGGGATGCGGTTGTAAACGACGTGGGGGAACGGGAGAATGAGCTCCTGCCAGATGTTCTGCCGCTCGTTGAACAGGTATCCGCGGACCTTTTTCTTCTCCCAGTTGATTCCCTGCGGCGTAAATACGAAGACAAGCGCTCCCCATTTTTTCCCGGACAGGGCGATATCCCTGAAGTTATCCCGATTTCCCACGAATGCTGCTCCGTCGCCGACAGTCAGGATGCCGATCAAAGGCCCGAGTCGCACGGAGTTATTGACCATCTTCCAGTTGATCCGGGTGCGGATACGGCCAGGCTGTTGATTGGGCAAGCCGGTATGCAGCCGTTTGCGATGCGCAAAAGGTCCGAGACTGGCGATTAACGGCTTGCGGGTTCGGTTGGCCAAAGCTTGCCGCGGTAGCTGCAGAAACCATTTGCCGCTGGGGAGGATGGTCAACCACCCGGAGCGCAATTGAGGCATGGGTGTTCCTCCTTCCTGAAAAACGGTGCTTTTCGCATGGATCAAAAATTCGCCAGGTAGCAGCTGTAGTCGACGAGCAGCCTGCGGGATTCATAGTCTGCCCGCTTGAGCCGCGCGTGCTTGAAGATGGAGCGGCCCGGTTTGGAGTTGGCTTCGAACATCCAGACATGTCCGTACGTGTCAATTCCCATGTCGAGGCCAAGCTCGCCCAGATCGATGCCTTTTGCCAGCTCGATCGCGGTTGCCAAGCGGATGGACGCACCGGATATGCGCTCGGCCATCATCTCTTTTTGCCGGCTAAAGAGATGCTGGAGCAACTCGTCGCCGGGGATGACGGTGCCTCCCGTCCGCACGTGGGTTGTCACGCTGCCGGATCCGGCCACTTTGGCGGCCGTGCAGGAGACGACCCATTCGTTCTGCTGGTTCTTGTGCAAGTGGACGCGGAAGTCAAAGGGACGTCCATGGAAGGTCATCAGCGGGATGCCTTGCTGGGCCAGATAGGAGCTGATGCGGCGGCTGCGAAAGACGTGCTGGTAGAGTGCGGAGAGCTTGGAAAAATGCCGTTTGACGTTGCCGCTGCCGTTGTGATAGGAGACGTCGTAGCCGCCGCCTGTACGGACGACCTTGACGATGCCGTATCCGAGGCTGCCGTTTTTCGGCTTCAGGTAGACGATCGGATATTTGCGGATGAGATTGCGGACGGTCTGCAGGGAGGGAGACGCGTACGTTTCGGGTATGTGCTCGTTTACCTCCGGGTTCGGATACAGGAGCTGGTGGACGCCCCATTTGTTGAAAAAGCCTTGATTGAACATCGGCAGATTCGGGTAGCTCGCCAGCTTGTATTTGAATTCGCGCACGGCCTCATGCTTCTCGGCGGAACGGGACGGCACGCGGTCGTAGATCACGTCGGGCAAAGCCGTCTTCATTTTTCTCCAGAAGTATCCGCCCTGTTTCCCTTTGCGCAAAAACCAGGCGTGAACCTCGTTTTTGGTCCAGTCTACGTCGTGGGGCGAGAAAATGTAGTAGAACACGCCCTTTCCTTCCTGCGCCTGCAGCAGCTTTTGAAAAAACGAGGTCCGCTGCCCGATCGGATTGCGGGTATCGCGGCGGATTCCCGTCGTGACAATGCCGATCGCCGGGCCGATTCTCAGCGTTTCTCCCTCGCGCTTGAGGTTGATCAGGCCACCGTGGGGGATGCTCAGCTCTTCCTGCAGCAGGCTGGTGATTTTGACGACATTTCCGTCCGGATTTCGCTTGTCATGCAGTACGGTCGCGACGGCTTCCTTTTTCCCCAGCATGATCGTAATTTTTTGGCGGGGGCGCAGCTGGAGTTGTTGGATGAGATTGATCGGCAGGATGATCCCGTAGACATGGGGATGGGAGAGGAAGCGAAGTCGCACTCGGGTTGTTTCCATGCTTAGTAACCTCCTACACGCTCTTTCATGAGATAGTGAGCATAACGGACAGGCTGGGTGATCGAATGGAACTGGGCAGCCGGATCGTTGATCATGGTAAAGACGGTGCGCCCCGGCCTGCTGTTTACTTCGATAATCCAGACATTGCCTGCAGTATCGATGCCGACATCGATTCCGAGTTCGACCAGTCTGCCGTGGGATTGCTCCAGAAAGCGGGGCAGCTCACCTGCCAGCCGATCGATGGTCTGCTCGATTCGCGTCTGCATGGCCGGCTTGTAATGGCGCGAGAGAAAGGGAGAGAGCGGGATCGCCCTGCCGCCGCCGTGCAAATTGGAGGTGATGCTGCGTTTGTCGCCGAGGCGCACAGCCTTGCCGGTTGTTTCCCACTCTCCCTTCCCGTTTTTTTGGACCAGCACACGGACATCGAACGGAGAGCCGTCAGGCGTATGCAGCTCCAGGTAAGGCTGAACGAGAAACTTGCGTCCGGAGGTGAAGGCCAAGATGAATGGTTTCAAACCGCGAGCATCCTTCACGAAGCGGCGAAACGGTTGATTTTCCCTATTCCGGCCAGCTATTTCATACCCGGTCTTGCGCTCCTGGATGCGCACGACGCCGATTCCGTGCGTGCCCGCCAGCGGCTTGATGATGGCAGCGCCGTACTTTTCCAATGTATCCGCGAGGGCCGAATAGGTGAAAAGCTCGGTTGGCGGCAGCAACGGCGAAAGCTGCTCCGAGCGCATGAGCATCTGATGAACCTGCCACTTGCCGGACAGGCCGTGCCCCAAAAATGTAATGTGGCGATCGTTTTGCAACTTTTCCACAAATGGTTTATATTGACGGTAAGCCGGGCCTACAAAGCAGCGGTCGTAGACGAAGGCCGGCAAGGGAAACGTGTCCGCTTGCCAGGCCCCATTTCTGTATTCAAAGCCTGGTACCGTTCGGGTAGAAAAATGGACCCGCCGCGGCGAAAACACAAACACACGGATGCCTTGCTTGCGTCCGAATAGCGTCAGCTTTTTGTAATATCCTTTGTCAATAAAGTGGGAGCCTTGGCAGCGAGTCATGATGCCCAGGCTTCTCTGATTTGCTGTCATGTGGGTCACCTTCGCCTGTTTTTCTTGGCTGTTGGTTTTGCTTTGGCCCCCCGTGGGAAACCACTAACGTAGGCTGCATACTCAAGCATGCGCACGACGGAGGGGCGGGCGCGGCGGGGAGGTTCTTCCATGCCCTCCGGCAGCGGTATGGTGTTGGCCGACTTGGAAGGCTTGCTGTTGACTTCCAGCAGCCACACATGGCCGCGAACATCGACACCGAGATCGACCCCGAATTCCGCGAAATGTCCGGGCAGCGCTTCTTCCAGCAGCACGGACAGCTTCAAGGCAACGGCCCTGAGCGTCTGGGGGGTGGGACGAATCGTGCTCGCCCACGGACCGCAAAGCCGCAGAGCCTGGAAGGGAGAAAGCATCGAGCCGCCCCGTGACACATTCGAGACAATCCGATTCTGCCCGGCGCGAGCCACCATGGAGGTGACCGCCCATTCTCCTTTCCGGTCCTTCTGCACCAACACACGGAAATCCGTGGGCCGGTTCTGAATGCCGATGAGCGGCAAGCCTTGCTGGAGCAGGTAGGATGTGCCTCTTGTCTGTTTGGAAAGGTATTGGTGCAGCCCGGAAATGCCGGAGAACGTCTTGCTCAGGCCGCCTGGCCGGGCGAGCTGGTATCCCCCCTCCATTCTGCGCAGCCGGATAATGCCCCGACCCATGCTGCCGTTGGCCGGTTTCGCGTAAACCGTGCGATAGGAGGCCAGCATATTTTTGACGTCTTCCAGGCCTTGATAGCGGACCATGCGGGGGAGGTGAGCCGCCGCTGCTTCCTGGTTTTCCAGAGCGGCATGGACGTGCCACTTATTCAAGAACCGCTCATTAAAAAATGGAATGTTGGCGTCTTTGCAGCGTTGAACCCATTGGGTCATTTGCTCGCTCCGTTCGCGCTGCCTGGAAACGAGGCGATTGTAGATACATTGGGGGAGCGGCAGAATCCGTTGCCGCCAGACGCCGCCCTTTCTCACGAGACCACGGACGATGCCGGCATCCCAGTTGACATCCTGAAGCCGGAATGCGCAAACGATGCCGCCCCGTCTCCGGCAAATATCAGCTGTCTCATTAAAGAATGCGGTCAGCGGGCCAAAAGGGTATTGCGGAAACTGAGCGTTGTACCTGGAAACAAGAATGCCTACATAAGGGCCAAAGACGAGAGACTGCTGGTTCGCCTGGTAACCGGCCAGCAGGGGGACTCCCGTAGGCAGATGCAGCGCTTGCGCGACTGCCGTTCGAATCAGGGTGCGTCCATTGCGATCCATGCTGCCTACGCGCGCGCGAACCTGTTTGCTACCGAATTGGACGGTGAGGGTAGGCGATGAGAGATTCCATTTGCGCATGTGCCCCTGGGGCAGGTAAAGGTCTACTTCCGACTTTGGCTCGTATGCTTGAACGATGGTTGGAACGTAAGACATGGTTATCCCCTTCCCATCAGGCATGAAGTTAGTCTATGGTATGAGCAGGGAAATGGTTTGGTTCCTAGATGAGAAGAGAGGTTGTTAGTATTTATGAACTTTTGGATGCTTTTAGTGAACACTGCGATCGGTTCCGCCATTGGCGGAGTGACCAACGAACTGGCCATTCGGATGCTTTTCCGGCCGCTGAGGCCTTGGTATATCATGAGTTGGCGCGTGCCCTTCACACCGGGTTTAATCCCGAGCAGGCGAGACGACATTGCCATACAAATGGGCAGATTGGTGGAAGAGCATTTGCTCACGATCGAGGGAGTGAAGCGGGCGATCACCCAAACCGGGCTGGAAAGCAACCTGGCGGACTGGATGAATCGCCTGGCGAGCGACTGGATGACGGGCGAGCAGAGTCTGCGCCAATTTTTGCAGGCGGCCGCCCCGCAAGCGTTCCAGGAGGATGGCAGGTGGAGCGAGTCCATACGCGGCTCGGCGCAGCGGCATTGGCAGGCATTCGTAGAGCGCACGCTGCAGCATTATGAAGCCAGGACGTTGCGGGAGCTGCTCCCGGCAGCCGGACGGGAGCGTCTGGATACGGCCTTGGATACAGCAAGCGAGCTGCTGCTGCTGAGGTTTCGCGAATTTCTGCATTCTCCGGAAGGCCAGCAGTCCTTGCAGACGATGATCCGCGGTCTGTTTGGCGGTGGAGGAGGCATGTTCAGCGGACTGGTGGGCATGCTTCTCGGAGACGACAAGATTTTGGTCAAGCTCCTGCCTCATTTCGATGAGCTGCTGCAGCGCCCGGAGCTGTCGCAGCAACTGCGGCAGATGCTGGGCGCCGAAGCGGACAGGCTGCTCGACAAAAACGTGGGCGAGCTCGTATCCTGGCTCGGCCGCGACCAGATCGACGATTGGTCAAAAGCGCTGTTTGCGAGACTGGAAGAGCAGAGTCTAAGAATCGCGGACAATCCAATCTCCCGTGTGGCCGCGCCGTTTCGGGAGGCGGTCCGTACACAGTTCGTTCCCCGCGTGGCGCGGTGGATGGTAGAGTCGCTAGAGCAGAATGTGGAGCAGATTTTCCAAAGGCTCGCCATTCGCGATATCGTGACGCGCCAGGTCGAAGGCTTCTCGATCGAGAGGATCGAAGAAATGGTGCTGGGCATTTCCGGACGGGAATTCCGCATGATTACGCTGCTCGGCTTTATTCTCGGCGCGATCATCGGGCTTGTGCAGGGATTGATTTCTGATCTGTTCGCGTAGCATGGTGCAGCGTACTGACAAAGCGCATGATAAAGGGGGTGTCCCGCCAGCAGAGTCAGCTGCTTGCGGGGACGCCCTTGTTTTTTGCAAAGGCTGCCCCCTCTCTGCGTGGGCAACAAAGCTTCCGGTTCAATTCATGTCAGAAAATATAACTTGAAAGCCTGGGAACATGGTTGACAACCTCGCCGTTTCGCTTATAATGTGAAATATAAGTAAGAAAACATAACATTCAGAAAGTTACGTGATCTTCTATGCCACCTATCCTGTCGATCGGGCCGTTCAAACAGGAAATCCTGAAAGGCTACAACCAGATCAACAAGAAGATCTTCAACTCTGGAGTCAAAGAGCAAAAGGTCGATATCCTGCAAAACAAGATCTATATTTTTTCCGTCAATCCGCGGGTGCCGGTGCTCAAGACGCTGGACGAGATTGACAGCATGCTCGCCCGGCAGATCGACTCGCTTTTGATTGACCGGTTCAAGCTGGAAATCAAGCTGTTATTTGAATCCTACTTTCATATTCGCGTCGCTGCGGTTCTAAAAGATTATGACGTGTTGACCGGCAATTCCGGTACAGTGATCATCTTGGAACGCAGTGTGGAGGATCTACTGAATGATGTACCGAAGCTTCCCAACGGATAGAGTCGGTCACTCATCAGCTTAAGTACGGGGCACATCGATGCCGTCGCTTAAGCTGATTTTTTTTTACCCATCCAAAGGAGGAATGTGTCATGGACAGCAAGCTTGAGCTAAACGGGGTAAGCAAGATTTTCAAGCGTGACGGAGTGGAGGTATTGGCGCTGCAGGAGACCCATTTGGCTGTGGAGGAAGGGAAATTCGTCAGCATCATCGGTCCCAGCGGCTGCGGCAAATCGACGCTGTTCAATATCATCGCCGGGCTGATGAAGCCCAGCACGGGCCAGGTGTTTTCGGACGGCAAGCCGATCAGCGCCAAGACCGGGTACGTCGGCTACATGCTGCAAAAAGACTTGCTTTTGCCCTGGCGAACCATCCTGGACAACATCATCCTCGGCCTCGAGGTCAAAGGCGTCCCCAAACACGAGGCGAAGATGCGGGCGTTGCCGCTGATGCAAAAATACGGTCTGGAAGGGTTTGAGAACCACTACCCGAAAGAGCTGTCCGGCGGGATGAAGCAGAGGGCGGCACTGCTTCGGACCATTCTGTACGACAGGGACATCATTCTGCTGGATGAACCATTCGGGGCGCTGGACGCCCAGACGAGACTGACGATGCAAAACTGGCTGCTGTCGTTATGGGCGGACTTGGGAAAAACGGTTTTGTTCGTCACCCACGATATCGATGAAGCGGTGTACTTGTCTGATGAGATTTACGTGTTCAGCGCCAGACCGGGGCGGATCAAGGAAAAGGTGAGTGTTCCGCTGGAGCGGCCGAGGCATCCGTCCCTGATGGCGTCGCCGGCCTTCGCCGCCTTGAAGCATTCCTTGCTTGACCTGCTGCACGACGAAGTGCGGGTCGCAGAGGAACAGGAGCGAGTTTCATAGGAAAAAAACAGAATCCGTGGAAGAGGGTGGACGATTATGAATGCGTGGGAGCGTGAAGGAAAAGCAGGAGGGCTGGCTATCGACGGAAGCTGCAAGGGCGGAGGAACAGTCATGGCGGAGGGGGGGAACGTGAGGGTGAGTCCGTTGCCTTTGATTGAGGATGAGGAGGCGCTGGAAAGGAAGTTTCGTGTGAATGTGACGGCCATGCGCTGGGGAGTCGGCCTCTTGCTGTTCGTCTGCTGGGAAGTATTCACCCGAATCGGCTGGATGGATGACTATTTTTGGAGCCGGCCGAGCACCATCGTCAGCACGGCCTGGACAGCGGCTGTCAATGGAACGCTCTTGACGGACATCGCCTTTACTTCCGGGTCGACGATTCTCGGGTTTATCGGCGGGACGTTGATCGGATCAGCCGTCGGATTGTCCTTCTGGTGGTCCCGCCTGTACGCGCTTGTGAGTGAGCCGTTCATGGTCGCGTTCAACGCCATGCCGAAAATGGCGCTCGCTCCTGTGCTGATCATTTTGCTCGGGATCGGGTTTTTCTCGAAGGTGGCGCTTGCCTTTTTGCTGACGGTGATCGTCGCGGCCTTGTCCGCCTACAGCGGCGTGAAAAATGTCGATCCGGACATGGAGAAGCTGCTCGCCTCGCTTGGCGCCACTCGCTGGCAAATCTTTTGCAAGGTCGTGGTCCCCTGGACACTGCCCTGGGTCATCAGCAGCCTGAGGATCAATATCGGTCTCGCGCTGGCCGGAGCGATCGTCGGAGAATTCATCGCTTCCCAGCAAGGTATCGGCCGCATGATTTACTATGCGGGAACCATCCTGGACATCGACCTGGTGTGGGTAGGCGTTCTCGTCCTGTCCCTCCTGTCGATGGTGATGTACGGGGGAGTCGTCGCCCTTGAAAAATGGCTGGGCCAACAAAAATAAACAGGTGAAGGATGGGAGAACCATGGGTCAATTCACAGAGAGAGCGAGAAAAAGAAGGACAAGTTTTGGCGTGGTGTCAGCATTCCTGATCAGTTTGGCGCTCGCGGGCTGTGGCGGGAACAATGCCGCGTCTGTGCCTGCACAGACGGCACCGGCGCCGGCAGCAGCGGACGCAGGCAGCCAAAGCGGGACGGGCCAGGCTGCCAAGGCGGGGCCGCTGAAGAAAATCGTCATCGCCGAGCCGGTGCATCTGGTCGGGTATTTGCCGCTGTACCTGGCGCAAAGGGAAGGATATTTTGCCGATAACGGCCTGGACGTGGAAGTAGTCACGGCGACCGGCGGGGCCCATGTCACCGCAGTCGTCAGCGGGGATGCCTGGGGAGTCATCGGGGGTGTCGAATCGAACGCGCTGGCCAATCAAAAAAGCAAGGACCCGATCGTCTCCGTCGTCAACGTCGTGAATCGCGCCAATGTCTACTTGGTCGCCAAAAAGGGCTTGTCTCCTGAAGGCAGCAGCCCGGAGCAGCTCAAGGCGTTTTTGCAAGGGAAGACGATCGCAGCAGGGAGGTACGGCGGCAGCCCCAACCTGTTGACGCGCTCCTTGCTGCTGAACCTGGGGCTTGAGCCGGGCAAGGATACGAAGCTGGAGGAACCGGCCGACGCGGCGGCGGTCGTCGCGATGGTCAAACAAGGCGCTGCCGACATCGCCAACGGGGCGGAACCGCAAATCAACGACGGGATCGCCAATGAAATCTGGGGCGAGCCGTTCTACAAGTTTCCTGATCTCGGGGACTTTTCCTATTCGGTACTCAGCGTGAAGAAGTCGACGATCGAGAAAGAGCCGGAAACGGTGGAGGCGTTTGTGGAAGCGGTGAAAAAGGCTCTGAAAACCGTTCAGGAAGACAAGGCGCTGGCGCAAAAAATCGTGACAGCCGAGTTTCCGACGATGTCCGCAAGCAACGTGGAAGCCAGTTTGAAACGAGGCTATGACGACAGCCTGTGGAGCCTGGACGGCATCATTACGGAAAAAGCAGTGGAAAACGACATGAACATGGTGCTGCAGACGGGGATCTTCAAAGGCGAATACCGCTACGGCGATCTGGTCGATATGCAGTTCGCGCAAAAATAATGCCGGTGAAAAACAAGGGGGAATCCAAGATGCAATGGGAAGAACGGCTGGTCAATCTGAGAAGGGGCGCGCTGGTCATTGTCGATGTCCAAAACGACTACTGCCATCCGGAAGGGGCTTTTGGCCAAGCGGGAGCAGACTTGAGCATGATCGACGACATGACGGCAAGCTTGAAAGCATTGCTGCAAAGCGCAAGAAAAGCGCGGATTCCCGTCGTGTGGATCCAAACCATCCATGAGGAAGCGACGGATTCGGCGGCATGGAAATGGAGGCTGGAAGGAGTGGGCGGCCGCATATGCCGCAAAGGCAGCTGGGGTGCGGAATTTTACGGCGTAGCCCTGCTGGAAGAGGAGGTTGTTGTGATCAAGCACCGGTACAGTGCGTTTATCCATACGCGGCTGGAGTCTGTGCTGCGGACGCTACAGGCGGAAGTATTGATGATCGCGGGGGTCAGCACCAATGTGTGCGTGGAGTCTACCGCTCGGGACGGCTTCATGCTGGATTACCAGATCGTCCTGGTGGAGGATTGCTGCGCTTCCTATTCCCGGGAGTATCACGACATGACATTGAACAACATCCGTGATTACTTCGGGATGGTCGCAAAATCCGGACAAGTCATGGAGGCATGGGATCGCCTGTCCGCTCCTTCTAACGAAGAAGAACTGCTGCGTGCTTGAAGAAGGGGACCTGCCTGTCTTGTTTAAGCTGATTTACCGGAACAAATAATTTTGAAACGAAACTGTAAACCGCTTGTAATATTCCTGTAATATAAGAAGGATAAGATAAAAGCAAGATGAAAACCCCCTTAATGATATACTTTCTATTTCGGTAGCTTGAAAAAGCTACCCTTTTTTTTTGCCTCTCCTTCGGGTATATTGTTCCAAGGAGCCAGTACGTGGAACGGATGGGAGACTAGGAAGGAGGAAGAGCGACATGGCAACAAAACACGAACAAATCTTGCAATATATCGATCGCCTTCCAATCGGCTCAAAGATATCGGTACGGCAGATTGCCAAAGACCTGGATGTGAGCGAGGGGACGGCATACCGTGCCATCAAGGAAGCGGAGACACAAGGATACGTCAGTACCATCGAGCGCGTCGGAACGGTGCGGATCGAGAAAAAGCAGAAGGAAAACATTGAGCGGCTTACGTTTGCGGAAGTGGTCAATATCGTCGACGGGCATGTGCTGGGCGGCCGGGAAGGCCTTCACAAGACGCTGAACAAATTCGTCATCGGCGCGATGCAGCTGGAAGCGATGATGCGCTACATCGACGCAGGCAGCCTGTTGATCGTGGGGAACCGCTATCAGGCCCACAAAATTGCGCTGCAGCAAGGGGCGGCTGTGCTGATCACGGGCGGCTTCGATACGAGCGAGGAAATCAAGCAGCTGGCGGATCGCCTCGCGCTGCCGATCATCTCGTCCAGCTACGACACCTTTACCGTCGCCTCCATGATCAATCGGGCCATCTACGACCGCCTGATCAAAAAAGAGATCGTCATGGTCGAGGATGTGCTGAAGCCTTTGGCGGAGACGCCGGTTCTGCTTCCGACAGATCCTGTTGCCAAATGGCATCAGTACACGGAGCTGTACCAGGACACCCGTTTTCCCGTCGTGGATGAGCAGATGCGCCTGATCGGGATCGTGACCTCCAAGGACATCATCGGCCACGAGGAGACTGCGGTGATCGACAAGGTCATGACCAAAAACCCGATTACGACATCCCCGCGGGTGTCGGTAGCGTCGTCGGCGCACATGATGGTGTGGGAAGGGATCGAGCTGTTGCCCGTCGTGGACAGTCACCGCAAGCTGGTCGGCGTCCTCAGCCGCAACGACGTGCTGAAGGCGCTGCAGTACACCGCCAAGCAGCCGCAGATGAGCGAGACGTTCCCGAATCTGATCATGTCCCACTTCCGCGAGGAGCGCAAAGCGGATGAACTGGTTTTTCTGGGCGAAGTGACGCCGCAGATGACCAACCACCTTGGGACGATCGCCAGCGGGATCATGACCACGGTCATGGTCGAAGCCGCTTGCAATCTGCTGCGCCAGCACCGCCGGGGGGACATGGTGCCGGAAAACGTCACCGTCTACTTCCTCAAGCCTGTGCAGATGGAGAGCCAGATCGAGGTGCAGCCGCGCTTGCTGGATATCAGCCGCCGCTTCGGAAAGGTGGAAGTGTCCGTCCACCACGGCGAGCAGATGGTCGGCCAGGCGATGGTGACGGCGCAAATCATCGAGCGATAACGCGGAAGCATGCAGAAAAAGAAAAGGTCAACCAGACAATTTCGTTCGCGTCTGGTTGGCCTTTTTTTGTCCCGAGTGCTCGCCATTTCTCGTGAAGTATCCGCTTCTTCCCTCCTTGTTGTTCCATCCTTTTCCTGAAATTGACAAGTAGAAAAAAAACGATTACTATCTAATTAAATAAATGCCTAATTAGAAAGTGTTAAACATTTTAATGAAACAGGTGATGGCATATGCAATTGGATAAGCTGGTTGCCTTTCATAAAGCGCTGGCTGACCCGACGCGCATCCGCATCCTCGCGATTCTGGCGAATGGGCCGCTGCACGGGCAGGCTTTGGCAGGCAAGCTGGGAGTGACCCCTCCGACCATTACCCACCACATGGCCAAGCTGCGCGAGGCCGGAGCGGTGTATGAGCGGCGGGACAAGAATACGATCTATTTCTACCTGTACGAGGCCAATATGAAAAGAAATTCTCATGCGATCCTGAACGTCCTGGAAAAAGCGAAGGACAGCGAGGACATGGATGAGGCATTGGATTTGGACGATGCGAGTTTATCATGAATCACTACATGTATCGGGAGGACGGGATCTACGAACGCAATCCGGAGGCGATGTGGGCGAAGGCGTAAAAAAAGGCATAAAAAAGGACAACCGTCGGCACTGCACTCAGGTTGTCTGAAGCAATAGAATGTTACACAGGGACATTATACATCCTTTTTCCCTTCAGCGAGCCATTCCGTCTTATAACGAAAATAATTGCGCGTTCCCAAAAACAAATTGACGGCTCCGACGAGCAGCATCGCCAGAGCGACCACGATGCGGATCGCGTCCAAGTCATCGAAGGTAAACTGATTGATTCCGAACAGCGTAACCAGAATCCCCAAGGCCATGTTCATTTTTCCCAGCGTCATGCGGGAAGCCAGGGGATGGATGCCCAGTCTGCGGGCATGAATGCTGAAATAGACGCTGGCCACCAGCGAGGCGAGCACGCCGGTCATGTAAAAGGCAGACCACATACACGGATTCATCCTTTCTTGCAATCTGGTATTATCCTACCAAATCCACATAAGCATGGTCAAATTTGCAAGGAACGTCTGTTCCTGTTTTCCCACAGTCACCGCACTTTTCGGTATAATGGGAGCGAGGGAACAGAACCGACGACGATTGGAAAGCGTAAAACCAGAGAGGAAGAAGCAGGATGACCTCCTTTGTCCATCTGCACGTTCATACGGAATACAGCTTGCTTGACGGAGCGGCGCGGATCGAACCGCTGGTTGCCCGCGCCAAAGAGCTGGGCATGCACGCCCTGGCGATTACGGACCACGCCAACCTGTACGGGGCGATTCCGTTTTACAAAGCCTGCCTGGAAGCGGGGATCAAGCCGATTATCGGCATGGAAGCGTACGTGATCGAAGGGAACCTGCAGGATCGCGTGCGCAACGCACCGGCACCGAGCCGCCTGATCCTGCTGGCGGAAAACGAGCAGGGCTACCGCAATCTGCTAAAGCTGGCCACCATCGCCCAGACGGAGGGCAACTACATCATTCCCCGCCTGAACAAGGAGGCGCTCGCCGCTCATCATTCCGGCCTCATCGCCCTCAGCGCCTGCCGCGAAGGGGAAGTGGCCCGGCTGCTGCTGGCCGGGGAGGTGCGGCAGGCAACAGAAGCCGCGCTCTGGTACCGCCAGATTTACGGAGCGGACCGCTTTTATCTGGAGCTTGCCGACCACGGGCTGGAGGTGGAGCGCAGGCTGAATGCGCGTCTTGTCCATCTCGGCGAGGAGACAGGCATTCCCCTGGTCGTCACGAACAACGTCCATTACATCGCCCGGGCCGATCACGCCAGCCACGATATTTTGCTCGCGATCGGCGAGGGCAAGACGGTGGGAGAGGAAAACCGCTTCCGCTACGAGACCGATCAATACTATTTGAAAAGCGGGGAGGAGATGGCAGCGGCGTTCGCCTATGCTCCCCAGGCCGTGGCCAATACGGCTGCGATTGCCGAGCGCTGCCGGTTGACGCTGTCGTTTGGCGCTCACATTTTGCCCCAATTCCCGTTGCCGGACGGACAGGACTCGACTGTTTTTTTGCGCGAGCTTTGCGAGCGCGGCTGTCTGGAGCGGTACAAGGAGCTGACGCCGCAAATTCGCGAGCGTCTGGACCACGAGCTCGGCATCATTACGCGGACGGGCTTTACCGATTACTTCCTGATCGTCTGGGACTTCATGCGCTACGCCCATGAGCACGGTATCCCGACAGGGCCGGGGCGGGGTTCGGCGGCGGGAAGCCTGGTCGCCTATGTGCTCAGGATTACAAATGTGGATCCGCTGCGCTTCCACCTGCTGTTCGAGCGGTTCCTGAACCCGGAGCGGGTGACGATGCCCGATATCGACATCGACTTTTCCGTGGAGCGCAGGGACGAGGTGATCCGCTACGTAGCGGGCAAATACGGGCATGACCGCGTGGCGCAGATCATTACTTTCGGCACGATGGCGGCGCGTGCCGCCGTGCGCGATGTGGGCCGGGCCCTCGGACTGTCGCTGGGCCTGATCGACCGCGTGGCCAAAATGATTCCGCAGTCGCCCGGCATGACGATCGAGCGGGCGATGCAGATCAACCCGGACATCGGCAAGCTGTGTGCGGAAAACAGGCAGGCTGCCGAGCTGATCGCGGCGGCGCGCGGGGTGGAGGGCCTGCCGCGGCACGCTTCTACCCATGCGGCGGGAGTCGTCATCTCCCGCGAGCCGCTGACGGAGTATGTGCCCCTGCAGACAGGGAGCGAGGGTCTCGCGCTCACCCAGTATCCGATGGAGATTCTGGAAGAAGTGGGCCTGCTGAAAATGGACTTTCTCGGCCTGCGCAACCTGACGATCATTCAGGAGACGTTGAGCAACCTGACGCGGCAAGGCACGCAGCTCGATCTGGCAGCCATCCCGACAGACGACCCGCAGACCTTTCGCATGCTCTCGCGGGGAGAGACGACAGGCGTATTCCAGCTGGAGTCATCCGGGATGAGAAACGTCCTGCGCGATCTGAAGCCGTCCAGCCTCGACGACATCATCGCGGTCCTGGCCCTGTACCGCCCGGGACCGATGGAGATCATTCCGCAGTACATCGCGGCCAAGCACGGCCAGACCGAGGTCCGCTACGCCCATCCCGTGCTCGAGCCGATCTTGCGGGAGACGCATGGCTTTATGATCTACCAGGAGCAAATCATGCAAATTTCCTCCGCATTGGCGGGCTTCAGCCTGGGCGAGGCAGACATCCTGCGGCGCGCCGTGGGCAAGAAGAAACGGGAGCTGTTGGCGGAGCAGCGGGAGAAATTCGTGGCAGGCTGCGTCAGACAAGGCTACGGCGCGGAATTGGGCAACGAAATCTACGACCTCATCGTGCGCTTTGCCGATTACGGCTTCAACAAGGCGCACTCCGTCGCCTACGCCATCATCTCCTACCAGATGGCGTATTTGAAGGCGAAACATCCGCTCGCTTTTATGGCGGCGCTGCTCTCGCTGTCTATCGGCAGCCAGACGCGCATCGCCGAGTACACCGAAGAAGCGCGCCGCCTGCAGCTTCGCGTGCTCGCTCCCGATGTGAACCGCAGCGAGGCGCATTTCACGGTGGAGCAGGACGCCATTCGCTGCGGGCTGGCAGCGGTGAAGAACGTCGGCTACGGCGCCATCGAGTCGATCGTGAAGGAGCGTACGCGCAGACCGTACCGGGACGTGTTTGATTTTTGCGCGCGGGTGGACGGACGGCTGGTGAACCGGCGGGTCGTGGAGTCGCTCGTGCTGTGCGGCGCACTGGATTCGCTGCCCGGCCATCGCAGCCAGCTTCTGCTGCTGCTGGACGAGGCCGTCGGCAAGGCAAACGGCAAACGGGTGGAGCGCGACGCCGATCAGCTCAACCTGTTCGCGAGAGATGACGTGGGAGCGCCGGTGCGGGAGCCGGCGGAATATCCGGAGGTCCCGCCGTTTTCCCGCGCGCAGCAACTGAAGGAAGAACGGGAGCTTTTGGGCTTGTACATTTCCGGCCATCCGCTCGACCAGTACGCCCATTTGGCCAGCCGCGCAGAGGTGACGGCGATCGCCTCGCTCGGGGATTTGCCGCGGGACAAGAAGGTGAAAGTGTTCGGGATGATTACGGAGGAGCGGCGCATCCAGACAAAAAAAGGGGATCCGATGGCGTTTATCACCATCGAGGACAAGACGGCACAGGTCGAGCTCGTCGTCTTTCCCCAGGTTTTCGCGAGGCATGCCGAGCTGTTGGGCAGGGAAAGCATGGTCGTAGCGGAAGCCCGCATCGACTACCAGGACGATCTGGTCAAGCTGCTGGCCTCCCGCTTCTGGGCTGCCGAAGCACTGCCGAAGCCGACCGAGCCGACAGCACCGACCGAGCCGACGGAGACCGTGCTTTTTATCAAAATTTCGCCGCGGCAGGAGCAGGATTCGACGCTGCAGCGGCTGCAAAAGCTCTTTGTCAAAAAAAAAGGGACAATTCCTGTGATCCTGTACTACGAAGGAAAAAGACAGACAATTCGCTTGCCGGATACTATTCGGGTCGAAGTAAACGAGTCATTTTTGGAGAAAGCGCGAGCAATTGTGGGATTTGACAGCGTAATCTCGAAAGAATTGCCCATAATGTGGGGAGGATGAGGAATGTCCTCCCTTTTTCGCCGTTTTCGGCAGGTTTACAGGATAACAGGTTTTGCTATATATTTGGGTCATAACTCAAATAGTGGTCAGACCACTTGGTGTATGTTTAGCAGTAAACGCAGTTTAGAAGTAGTCATAGAAAAGGATAAACGTGAATGGAGTGGTTATGGATGTCCAATCTGCGTGAGGAAGCACTGGATCTTCACAGAAAGAATAAAGGGAAGCTGGAGACTGTCACGAAAGTGCCGGTTCGCAATGCGCGCGATCTCAGCCTCGCGTATTCTCCAGGGGTTGCAGAGCCGTGCAAGGATATTTTTGACGACAAGTCCAAGGTGTACGAGTATACCATGAAGGGCAATCTCGTTGCGGTCGTCAGCGACGGAACAGCCGTGCTCGGCCTTGGCAACATCGGTCCGGAAGCGGCCATGCCTGTCATGGAAGGAAAAGCGGTCCTGTTCAAAACCTTTGCAGGGGTAGACGCGTTCCCGATTTGCCTGAACACGACAGAGGTAGACAAAATCGTAGAAACCGTAAAAATGCTGGAACCGACGTTCGGCGGGGTCAACCTGGAAGACATCGCAGCGCCTGCTTGCTTCGAGGTGGAGGAACGCCTGAAACGCGAAACCAACATTCCGGTCTTCCACGATGACCAACACGGTACCGCGATCGTGACAGCGGCAGGTCTCATCAACGCGCTGCGCGTAGTAGACAAGAAGCTGGAAGACATTCGCGTCGTAGCCAACGGCGCAGGTGCAGCCGGTATCGCCATCATCAAGCTGCTCATCTCCTTGGGCGTAAAAGACGTCATCATGTGCGACACCAAAGGCATCGTCTATGAAGGACGTCCGTTCGGGATGAACCCGGTAAAAGAAGAAATGGCCAAAATCACCAACCACAACAAAATCGAGGGCACCCTGGCAGACGCGATAAAAGGCGCTGACGTCTTCATCGGCGTTTCCGTAGCGGGCGCCGTGACAGCGGAGATGGTTCGTTCCATGAACCGCGATGCGATCATCTTCGCGATGGCCAACCCGAATCCGGAAATCATGCCGGACGAAGCGAAAGCTGCCGGAGCTGCCGTTGTCGGTACCGGACGTTCCGACTTCCCGAACCAGGTAAACAACGTCCTCGCATTCCCTGGCATCTTTCGCGGAGCGCTGGACACACGCGCGACCAACATCAACGAAACCATGAAGCTGGCGGCCGTCTATGCGATCGCCGACCTGATCGCGCCGGAGGAACTGTCTGTGGATAAAGTCATCCCGGGTCCATTTGACCCCCGTGTCGCTCCGAGCGTAGCGGCAGCCGTGGCAAAAGCAGCGATGGAAAGCGGCGCGGCCCGCATCACCGTCGATCCGGAAGAGATCAAGCAAAAAACATTGAACCTGGCTGCGCTCTCCTATCAGCAAGTATAGGAAATGCGTACAGCTGCCACCCTCCGAGACACCCGTTTGCCGGTTGCCGTGGAGGGTGCTTCACTTCACAGTAGGTGCTACGTAAGGAGGATGAATAGTGCTCGACTCATCCCAATATCGAAAAGTATACGAAGGGATTCTCCTGCAGCTCCACGAGCTCGTGCAGGAGAGAAACCTGCGCCCGGGCGACAAGCTTCCGTCCGAGCGCGAACTGTCTGAACAGCTCGGCGCAGGCCGCTCCTCCGTCCGCGAAGCGCTTCGGGCACTGGAGCTCCTCGGCTTGATCGAGACGCGCAGAGGGGAAGGCACATTTCTCAAGCATTACCGGCACAATCGGCTGATCGATATCCTCGGCTTTTTCATCTTGCAGGATTCCAAGACGAAGAAGGATCTGATCGAGATGCGCCGCATCCTGGAGCTGGAAGCGGTACGGCTGGCCTGCAGGCGCGCGACCGACAAGCATTTTGAAGAGATGGAACGGATCCTGGAGATCGCCGAGGAGCGGGTCGAACGCGGAGAAGTGCCCACAGAGGAAGACTACCATTTCCATCGGGTCATCTGCCGCTCCAGCCGCAACTCCATCCTGCACCGCATCTGGGCGCCGCTGGTCGAATACAGCAACAGCGTCCGCACCGAATCACTCTCGAGGGAAGGGCGGGCGAAACTGGCTTTGGCGGAGCACCGCGAGATCATGGAAGCGATTCGTGCCGGAGATGCAGGAGAAGCCGTAGAAAGAATGAAGCATCATTTGGAGAACAGCAAGCTGTGATTTTGCCCCCGTTTGCGACAGGCGCAAAGGCTGTGATATGATGATGCAGACCTGTATTGGACGATGAAGGAGGAAGCCAGCGTGTGGACTGTCATCTACATCGCTCCTAGCGCTAAAATCGCAGAACGGATACAACAACGTTTGACAGATGAAGGATTCCTGGCAAAGGTTCGCGAGGCAAAAATCTCGAAGCAGTACGAGATATTGGTGCCGGAGGGCGAGCTGCAAGAAGTCCAGGAAGTACTCGCCACGATCCTTCATTGAAGAGAAAGGTGGGGTGTACCAGTGTTAAAAGATCTTTTCGGGAAAAAGCGCAAGTTTGCTACTGTTCCTTCGGAGACACTCGCACGTGTTCCGGCTTCCACCGACCCTTCCAAGGAAGCGGGAACGAGAGAGAAGGAAGTCCCCGAAGGTCTGATGAATAAATGCCCGCATTGCGGGACGATTCACTACTCCAAAGACCTGGAGAAAAATCTGCGGGTCTGCAAGGGCTGCCAGTATCACTACTCCATGTCCGCTCCGGAGCGTTTGGCTTCGCTGCTGGACGACGGGGCGCTGACAGAGGAGTTCGACGCGAACCTGACGACGGCCAATCCGCTCGACTTCCCCGGCTATCTCGAAAAGCTGGAGCAGGACAAGGCCAATACCAATCTGAACGAAGCCATCATGACCGGAGAAGGCGTGCTGGGCGGCAACCGGATTGTGATCGGCGTCATGGACTCCCGCTTCCGCATGGCCAGCATGGGTTCAGTCGTGGGGGAAAAAATTACGAGAGCGATCGAACAAGCAATCGCTCGTCGCCTGCCGATCATTCTGTTCTCGGCATCCGGCGGGGCCCGCATGCAGGAAGGCGTGCTGAGCCTGATGCAGATGGCCAAGTCGAGTGCCGCTTTGTCCAAACTCGATCGGGAGCGCCTGCTGTTCGTGTCCGTCATGACGAATCCTACCTACGGCGGTGTATCTGCGAGCTTTTCTTCTTTGGGAGATTACAATATTGCGGAACCAGGGGCGATGATTGGTTTTGCCGGACGCCGTGTCATTGAGCAGACGATTCGCCAGGAGTTGCCGAAAGACTTCCAAACAGCGGAATTCTTGCTGAAGAACGGGCAGCTCGATATGGTCGTCCACCGCAAGGACATGCGCAGCACGCTGGCCAAACTGGTAGAGATGCACACGTCGCGGGAAGGAGTGGAAGCATGGCAGGAGAACTCCCTTTTGAAAAGCCATTAGTGGAGCTGCAGGACAAGATCAAGGAATTGCGCCACTTTACCGAAGAAAAAGGAATTGACTTTTCCGATGAAATCAAGCAGCTGGAGCAAAAGTCGAAAGACCTCGCACAGCAAATTTACGGAAATCTGACGCCGTGGCAGCGCGTTCAGCTCGCTCGCCATCCGGAGCGTCCGACGACCCTGGACTACATACAGCTACTTTTTACGGATTTTCTGGAAGTGCACGGAGACCGTCTGTTCGGAGACGACCATTCGATCGTTGGCGGCATTGCCAAGCTGGATGGACATCCGGTTACGATCGTCGGCCATCAAAAAGGGAAAGATACGAAAGACAATATCAAGCGGAATTTCGGTATGGCGCATCCTGAAGGCTACCGCAAGGCTTTGCGGATCATGCAGCAGGCAGACAAATTCGGGCGCCCGATCATCTGCTTTATCAATACGTCGGGTGCATACCCCGGCAAGGCTGCGGAAGAGCGCGGCCAGAGCGAAGCGATCGCTCGCAACCTGCGTGAAATGGCTACCTTTCGCGTGCCGATCATCTGCATCGTCATCGGCGAAGGCGGCAGCGGCGGCGCGCTTGCCATCAGCGTGGGCAACCGCATCCTGATGCTGGAGAATTCCTATTACTCCGTGATTGCGCCGGAGAGCGCAGCCGCCATTTTGTGGAGAGATTCCAGTCTGGGCATGCGCGCTGCGGAGACGATGAAAATTACGGCGCCCGACCTGATCGAGCTGGGCGTGATTGACGGCATCATCGAAGAGCCGTTCGGAGGGGCGCATCGCGATTTGATCCAGCAGGCGAGTCTGGTCAAGGCGGCGCTCGTGGAGCAACTGGAACAGCTCGCGAAAATGGCTCCGGATGAACTGGTACAGGATCGGTATGAGAAGTTTAGACGGATTGGTGTATACGCCTCCCAGTGATTGCAGGGGGCGTTTTTTGGCTTTTTTCTGCAAGGAAAATCTGCTACAATCGTAGTCGAGTCAAGAAATTATCGGATCTTTCAAAAAGTATGGCACATATCGCCTTTTCAGTATAACAGATATGTGCAGCGGAATGATACAGCGTGTGTCAAAACGAATTTGGTACATACTGTTGCCGTTTCATGACATGCTAAAAATGACACGATTGGAGAGGTGGATTCCATGCAAAAGCTTGCGGTTCTGACCAGCGGCGGCGATGCCCCCGGGATGAACGCTGCCGTGCGGGCGGCCGTTCGGCGAGCTGCACACCACGGGGTGCAGATGTACGGCGTGTATCACGGATATGAGGGACTGATGAGTGGGGATATCCAGGAGATGTCGCTCGGTTCTGTTGGGGATATTATCCAACGGGGCGGAACAATTCTATACTCGGCGCGCAGCGAGGAGTTCAAGACGGAAGCGGGCCAGCAAAAGGCGGTCGAGCAGCTCCGCAAGTTCGGGATTGAGGGCTTGATCGTCGTCGGCGGAGATGGATCGTTCCGGGGGGCGCAAAAGCTGACGGAAAAAGGCGTTCCCACCATCGGAGTGCCGGGCACGATCGACAACGACATTCCGTGCACAGACTTTACGATCGGTTTCGATACGGCCTTGAACACGATCGTGGACGCGATCGATAAAATTCGCGATACGGCCACTTCGCATGAGCGTACCTACATTATTGAGGTGATGGGACGCGATGCCGGCGACCTGGCTTTGTGGGCGGGCCTTGCAGCGGGAGCCGAGTCCATCATCATTCCGGAAGCAGAGCAGGACATGGACGATATTCTGGAGCGTCTCCGTGCCGGGCAACGCCGCGGGAAGAAGCACTCCATCATTATCGTGGCGGAAGGCGTGGGCAGCGCCACTTCGTACGCAGAGTCGATCACCAAGGCGACGGGCTGGGAGACGAGGGTGACGGTCCTGGGGCACATTCAGCGCGGCGGTTCGCCTACCGCCATGGACCGGATGATAGCGAGCCGGATGGGAGCGGCTGCCGTCGATCTTCTGCTGGAAGGCAAGCGGGATCGCATGGTCGGGATCCAGAACAATCAAATCGTCGATGTCGACTTTAAAGAAGCGCTGGCGCAAAAGCATCAGCTTGACTTATCCGTTTATCAGCTGGCACGTACCTTGTCCATCTAGGGATGGCAGGTTTCAGGAGGAAAGAGGAGGCAATATCCTATGTTGAGAAAAGCAAAAATCGTATGTACCATCGGACCGGCGAGCGAATCGGTCGAGACGCTGAAAAAGCTGATTCACGCCGGGATGAATGTGGCCCGACTCAACTTTTCCCATGGCTCCCATGAGGAACATGCGGCGCGCATCGCCAACATCCGCAAGGCGGCAGAGGAAACAGGCAAGCCAATCGCCATCCTGCTGGATACAAAAGGGCCGGAAATCCGCACGGGGACACTGGCGGTCGATGCCGTCGAGCTGGAGGAAGGGAATATGATTGTCCTCACGACCGAAGAGGCGGCGGGGACGGCTGAACGCGTCTCTATCACGTATGCCGAGCTGCCGCGGGACGTCCATCCGGGCGATACGATTCTCATCGACGACGGCTTGATCGGGCTTGCCGTGCAGGCAGTCAAAGGCAATGACATCGTCTGTCTGATCAAAAACGGCGGTACGCTGAAAAGCAAAAAGGGCGTGAACGTTCCGGGAGTCAAAATCAACCTGCCGGGGATTACGGAGAAGGACGCGCAGGATATCGAGTTTGGCATTGAGCAGAAGGTGGACTTCATCGCCGCTTCCTTTGTGCGCAAGGCATCCGATATTTTGGAGATCCGCACGATTTTGGAGCGCCACAAAGCGCGTATCGATATCATCGCCAAGATCGAGAACCAGGAAGGCGTAGACAGCGTAGACGAGATTCTCGTAGTCACGGACGGAATCATGGTCGCGCGCGGCGATTTGGGTGTGGAAATTCCGGCCGAGGAAGTTCCGCTCGTGCAGAAAAAGCTGATCAAAAAGTGCAACGAGCTGGCGAAGCCGGTCATCACCGCTACGCAAATGCTCGATTCCATGCAGCGCAACCCGCGTCCGACGCGCGCGGAGGCGAGCGACGTGGCCAATGCGATCTTCGACGGGACCGACGCGATCATGCTGTCCGGCGAGACGGCTGCAGGCAAATATCCGGTCGAATCCGTGGAGACGATGGACCGCATCGCGGTTCGGGCCGAGCAGGAACTGAACTACCGCGAGATCCTGTTCACGCAGGCGCAGCATAAGCAGATCACGATCACCGATGCGATCAGCCAGGCTGTGTCCAATGCCGCGCTCGATCTCGACGCCGCCGCGATCATCACCGCTACCGAGAGCGGCCATACGGCCCGGATGGTGTCCAAATTCCGTCCGAAGGCGCCGATCGTGGCTGTGACTCCGCACGCCAGCGTCATCCGCCGCATGTCGCTGATCAACGGGGTCTATCCGGTATTGGGCGAGATGGCCAATACGACGGATGAAATGCTGGAAATGTCGGTTCAGGAAGCGCTCGAAGCTGGTTTTGTCCGCCACGGCGATCTCGTGGTCATTACAGCCGGCGTGCCTGTCCGAGAGGTGGGAACGACCAATCTGATGAAAATCCACGTGATTGGCGATGTCGTGGCAAAAGGGCAAGGAATCGGCCGCAAAGTCGTGACAGGCAAGGTCGTGATCGCCCGTTCCGCCGAGGAGGCTCTGGCCAAGGTGGAGGAGGGCTCCATTCTGGTGACGATCGGCACGGATTCGGACATGATCGCGGCGTTCCACAAGGCAGCAGCCGTCATTACCGAAGAGGGCGGACTGACCTCCCATGCGGCCATTGTCGGGCTGAATGTAGGGATTCCCGTGATCGTAGGGGTTTCCTTGGCGACCGAAGTGCTGAAGGAGGGACAAGTCGTCACGGTCGACTCCGAGCGCGGGCACATCTACTCTGGGCACGCGCGGGTTCTCTAGGTCCACAGATTCATTTTCTCGCATAGGATCCTCCGGTAGGGTGACAGCAGGTCGCCCTCTTTGGCGTGCGTTTTTTGTCCCGAATCCGCCTCTTTGATGGCGGCATTTTCGACATTCCTCGAATGCCAATTTAGGGTAAAAGAATCATATAGACGGCCGGTTCAAAAGCCGATACATAGAGGGTCGGCCGGGAAGCAAATGGAAAGGACTTCCAGCGAATGTTCGGGAATCACTGTCAAGTGTTTTTTTATGAGGAATACTATATCTGGTGTTGTCGAAAATTATTTCGCACAATATATAGGTTTAACTATTGAGTTTTTCCGATAAAGGTAGTTAACTAGAGAGGAACCATTTTAAGGAGGAACCGATATGCCGGCCACTGAGGAGATTACTAGAACCCGTTTTCTGACGGATGAATTCTTGCAACAATATGCGGATTTCCCAAAACATATGAGTCCGCTCGGACAGTTTGTGTACTACCGTACTTATTCCCGTTTCATACCGGAAATAGGAAGGCGGGAAACCTGGAAGGAAACCTGCCGCCGCTCGGTGGATTACAATATCAAGCTCGCTTATCAGCATCTGAACAAAATCGGCTTGCGTCCGGATTCGCGCTCGATGGAAAAAGAGGCAGAGGGATTGTTTGACAACATGTTCAACCTTCGCCAGTTCCTGTCTGGCCGCACGCTTTGGGTGGGGGGCGCCGAGAACGGCGTGGCGGATCTGTACCCGCTCGCCAACTTCAACTGCTCGTTCCTGAACATCAGGTCCTGGGATGACTTGGGAGATTTGTTCTACCTGTTGCTCGTGGGGACAGGGGTAGGCTTCAAGTGCACGAAGGAGATGGCCACCGGACTCACGCCGATCCGCACGAACGTCAACCTGCTGTCGTCTGAATACAGACCGCTGCCGAAGCATCAGCGTCTGGAGCGCTCCGAGCTGAACGTGCTGGAAAACGGCTTCGCCAAAATTTACGTCGGGGACAGCAAGGAAGGCTGGGTAGAATCGCTGCGCCTCTACTTGCAGATTCTGACGGACAAGGCGTACGAGCACGTCCACACCGTCAAGATTTCCTACAACAGCGTCCGTCCCAAAGGCGAGCGTCTGCAGCGCTTCGGCGGAACGGCGAGCGGGCATGAGCCGCTGTGCGAAATGTTCGAAGGCATCGACAAAGTGCTGAAAAACCAGATCGACCAGCATCTGGCGCCGATCGAGAGCGACGAAAAAGGCTACGGCAAGATCCGTCCCATCCACATTCTGGACATCGGCAACCTGATCGGAGCGAACGTCGTCGTGGGCGGCGTGCGCCGTACGGCAGAGATTTTCCTGTTCGACCACGACGATTACGAATGCGTGCTGGCCAAGTACGGCATCAACGGCTTCTGGACAGAAGAACAGCTGGCGCACCATCGCCAGGTGGGAGAGCTGCTCGGCGAGCACAAGCCAGTCTGGTTTGACAGCATCGAAAAAGTAGGCGACAGCCGTTTCGGGCTGGACCACCGCCGCATGTCCAACAACTCGATTGCGTTTACCAAACAGCCGAGCGGTGAATTTCTGCACCTCGTATTCACCCTGATGCAGCTGGAAGGGGAGCCGGGCTTCATCAATCTCGAGGAAGCCAACCGCCGCCGGCCAAACGCAGAAGGTCTGAACCCGTGCGCGGAAATTTTGCTCGATTCCTACGGGGTCTGCAACCTGACGACCGTCAACCTGGCAGAGTTCGTCAAAGACAGTCCGGACGGCTCCAAATATTTGGATCTGGATGGCTTGCTCGAAGCTCAGCGCCTATCGGCCCGCGCCGGCCTGCGGATGACGCTGGTGACGCTGGAGCTGCCGCACTGGGATACGGTCCAGCAGCGCGACCGCCTGCTCGGCACTTCGCTGACCGGTGTAAAAGACGCCCTGGCCGCTCTGGGCTACACAGAGGAACAAGAGCTGGAGCTGCTGCGCCTTCTGGGCGATGCAGCCCGTGACGAAGCGAACCGCTATGCGTACGAGCTGCGCGTCAACTCGCCGCTGCTCGTGACGACGGTCAAGCCGGAAGGCACCCTGTCGCAGGTAGCGGGCGGCGTGTCCAGCGGTCTGCACTGGTCCCACTCGCCATACTACATCCGCCGCATCCGCATCAATGCCGAAGATCCATTGGCAAAAGCGGTACAGGCACTCGGCTGGACGGTGCATCCGGAGGTAGGCACGCCGGGTGAGACCCACGAAGAGCGCATGGCGAATGCTCGCACGCTCGTCATCGATTTCCCTGTCGCTTCCGGGGCGAAAGAGACCAAGAACGAAGTCAGCGCCAAACGCCAATTCGATACGTATTTCCGCTTCCAGAAAGAGTACACGGAGCATAACTCTTCCAACACGATTACCGTGCGCAAGGAAGAGTGGGCAGAGGTCGAAGAGATCGTATTCGACAACTGGGATCATTTCGTAGGGGTCTCCTTCCTGCAGCTGGATGGCGGAAACTATCAGCTGGCGCCGTATGAGGAGTGCACGGCGGACCAGTACGAGGCCTTGAAGCAAAGCATGAAGCCGTTTGATCCGGCGATTTTGCAGCTGTTTGAAACAGGCGGAGAGGCCGACCTGTCGACGGCTGAGTCTTGCGAAGGCGGCGCGTGCCCGATTCGCTAAGGCATGGAATCGATTGACCCGAAAAGAGAGGCAGGGAAGGACTTGCGATTCAGTCTTCCCCTGCTTTTTTCGCATGCTTCCGGTGGACGAAACGGCAAAAATGACATGCGTGGCCGCTGAAAGTGCAGCCTGTCTATGGTACAATAAGGGGGAAAGAGAAAGGGGTGGCAAGCGCGTGGATCCCGTTGTTCATTCCCATCGGTTGCGCGTCAGGTACAGCGAAACGGACCGAATGGGTGTGGTTTACCATACGAATTACTTGAACTGGTTTGAAGTAGGGCGCACCGAATTCATTCGCCATGCGAACCTGACCTATCGCGAACTGGAGGAAAAAGGGGTGATGCTGCCGCTCACGGATGCCAGCATTTCCTATAAAAAGCCGGCGAAGTACGACGACGAGGTCGAGGTCCGTACGCGCGTATCCGAGATCACGCCCGTTCGACTGACGTTTTCCTACGAGATCGTTCGCGTTGACGATGCCGAGCTTCTGGTGACGGGCAGCACGATGCATGTCTTTGCGAATACGGCATTCAAGCCGATCCGTCTCTCCCGCACGGAGCCAAGAGTGTATGAATGGCTGGAGAGGCAACATAAAGGGGGAGAGTGACCATGCTGTTTCGCATCCTCGTCGTCCTGTTTATTGTCATTCCTGCCATCGAGCTGTGGGGTCTCATTTCAATAGGCAAGGCAATCGGCGGATGGAACACGGTTGCGCTGGTCATTTTGACGGGCGTGGCAGGGGCGTGGCTCGCCAAACAGCAGGGTCTCCAGGTCATCCGCACGGTCCAGTTCCAGCTCTCTCGGGGACAAATGCCGACGGAATCTTTGATCGACGGCGCCCTTGTGCTGGTGGGGGGAGTCTTGCTCATGTCGCCCGGATTCTTCTCCGACGTCGCCGGCATTCTCCTGCTCATTCCCTACACCCGTCTCATCGTGCGCCATTTGCTGAAAAAATGGCTGTGGTCGATGATCGCCTCGGGAAAGATCCAGCTCTTGTTTCGCAGATAAATGGATCGCGAAAAAAAGAAGAACCGCTTCGGACTGCAATTCAACATTGTGCCGAGAGCGGTTCGTTTGCTATGTACGTCTGCCCTTGATATACCCCCAGATATCTGAAAAGACATCCGCTTTGATCAACGCATTGATCATAACCAGGGTGACGGGACCGATGATCAGTCCCAAAAAGCCGAACAGCTGCAGCCCGACGAACAGGGCGATCAATGTCAGAAAGGGGTCGAGCCCCACGTTTTCCGCCACTACCTTCGGCTCGATAATCTGCCGGAAGATCAGCACGACGGCGTACAGGATCGACAGCCCGATGACGAGGGAGTAGTTCCCCTTGAAGAAGAGGTAGATGATCCAGGGAATGAAGACCGTCCCTGTGCCGAGGTAAGGCAGCAAATCCACAAGCCCTGTAATGAGACCGATGGTGACGGCGTATTCGACGCGCATGATCAGCAGGCCGATGATGACGATGGCGGCCGTGAGCGAAATCAGCGTCAGCTGCGCCTTTAAAAACCCGACGAGGGCGCCGCGCAGATCGCGGAACACTTGATCCAGACGGCTGTTGACTCCTGTTGGCAAGAATCTGCGGAAGTGCGCCTCCCACTGGAAGAAATCTTTGGAGATAAAGAACGCTCCCATCATGGAAATGACAGAGACGGTCGCCATGTTGGGGAGAGAGAGCAGGAAATTTTTGAGATTGTCCAGGAAGCTGACGATCAGATTTTGACCCGCGTGCGTGATGGACGAAATGCCGTTGCCCAGCGTGGCGTCTACCTTGAGCTGAAAGTCCGGATCGAGCTGGGTGTAGAGCCACTGGACTTGATTGTAAAGACCCATGAGAAATTCCCGGGAGATGGTCCGCTGCAAATACTCGGCCAGCTCGGAAGCAACTCCGGGAAGACGCTTGGCAAGCTCGCCAATTTCTACGACGGTCTCCGTCACCACCAGCGTGACCACCCCGACGGCCAGAAGCATCAGAAGGAGCAGGGAGATCGTCACCGACAGCCAGCGGGGACATTTGAGCTTTCGGGTCATGAACGTGACGGGCCGATGGATCAAGAGGGCAATGACTAAAGCAATTAGAAATGGGTAAAGTAAGGGTGTTGCAAACCGAATGATCCAGAGGGAGACATACACGAGCAGGCAAACCCATAATAACCGAATGATTTGGAACAGTCTTTCCACCCAGTTTTCCTGATTCAAAGCGGCCTCCTTTCTGGCCCTCACGAGAGGACAAATGCCTGATGTAACTATTATGCCGTATGCTTGATACGTCAAGCAAGCTGGTTGAAAAAACAAAACTGGGTTTCATCCTTCGAAACATTTTTTCGCTTACCTTATTCACAAAACTGCGATAATCTTTTATAATTGGGTCGACCTGAAGTGGATTCTTTTTTCTCTCCATGCGAAAGATTCACTCCCCCGCCTGTGGGAAAGTTTCGAGGATTTGCGTGGACGACATTCTTAAACGAGAGTGGTGGATGAAAGAAACCGCTGCCCACAAATTTCATATAGCTTCACGTCTATGCGTGTCCCGGTCGACAGGACAAGCGACGACAGGTTGGCACGATTACTTAGTGGAAAAGGAGAGGGAGATCTATGACAGCAACCCGTGGACTGGAAGGCATTGTTGCAGCCGAATCATCAATCTGTTCGATCGTAGATGGCGTTCTCTGCTACGGCGGGATCAACATCGACGAGCTGGCAGAACATGCGACCTTTGAAGAGGTTGTATACTTACTCTGGCATGGAGCGTTACCGAAGCGTGATCAGCTGGAAACCTTGAAAAAACAATTGGGTGAGGCAGCCGCTGTACCTGCGGAAGTAATCGACAGCATCCGTAAATACCCACAGGGAATTCATCCAATGGCTGCATTGCGCACAGCTGTCTCTTCGTTAGCTCTCTACGATACAGAAGCGCAAGACCTGTCTACCGAGGCGAACTACCGCAAAGCCATTCGCCTGATGGCTCAAACTCCTACCTTGGTCGCAGCGTATGCACGCCTGCGCAAAGGCCTGGAGCCAGTGGCTTCAAAAGCTGAGTACACCATCGCGCAAAACTTCCTGTACATGCTGAAAGGCGAAGAGCCTACCGAGACTGCTGTGAAAGCGCTTGATGTAGCCCTGATCCTGCACGCAGACCATGAGTTGAACGCATCTACTTTCGCTGCTCGTGTAACCGTTGCCACTCTGACTGACATCTACTCCGGCATCGTGTCTGCCATCGGCACGCTGAAGGGCCCTCTGCACGGCGGCGCGAACGAAGCCGTAGCCAAAATGCTGACGGAAATCGGCAGTATTGACAAAGTTCGAGGGTATGTCCGCAGCAAGCTGGACAACAAGGAAAAAATCATGGGCTTCGGTCACCGCGTGTATAAAGACGGGGATCCTCGCGCAAAATGGCTGCGTCAAATGTCCAAAGCATTGACAGCACAAATCGGACGTCCAGAACTGTACGAGATGTCTATAAAAATCGATGACATGGTAACAGGCGAAAAAGGCTTGAAACCAAACGTCGACTTCTACTCCGCATCGGTGTACATCTCCCTTGGCCTGGAAATCGACCTGTTCACACCGATCTTTGCAATCAGCCGCATGTCCGGTTGGACTGCACACATCATGGAACAGTATGAAAATAACCGCTTGATCCGTCCTCGCGCGGATTACACGGGTCCGGTAGGTCAGCACTACGTGCCAATCGACCGCCGCTAAACTCGTTGCTATTCCGAGCGTGGAGGAGGGGCAGGGGTTTTGGGCCTGCTTCAAGCCTTGAGAACTACCACCACTCGTGGTAGTTCTCCCTACGTCTGGAAATAATCCTATTACCAACCATTTCAACACTGGAGGGGTTCTTGTGTTTAAAAATCTGAAGCTGCCAACTGCTGGCGAGAAAATCACGGTGGATAACGGCAGACTGGTCGTACCGAACAATCCGATCATTCCTTTCATCGAGGGTGACGGAACCGGTCCTGACATCTGGAAAGCATCTGTCCGCGCGCTGGATGCAGCTGTAGAAAAAGCTTACAAAGGCGAAAAGAAAATCGCCTGGTTCGAAGTGTTTGCAGGTGAAAAATCGTTCAACCAATATAACGAATGGCTGCCTGAAGATACCCTGACAGCGGTCCGCGAGTATCTGATCGCCATCAAAGGACCTCTGACCACTCCTGTTGGCGGCGGCATCCGCTCCATCAACGTGGCTCTGCGCCAAGAGCTGGATCTGTATGCGTGCGTGCGTCCGGTTCAATACTTCGACGGCGTGCCATCCCCTGTAAAGCATCCGGAGCTGACTGACATGGTGATCTTCCGAGAGAACACCGAAGACATCTACGCTGGTATCGAGTGGGCAGAAGGCACTCCGGAAGTGAAAAAAGTCATCGACTTCCTGCAAAAAGAGATGGGCGTGAAAAAAATCCGCTTCCCGGAAACGTCCGGTATCGGGATCAAGCCTGTTTCCAAAGAAGGTACCGAGCGTCTGGTTCGCGCAGCGATCAACTACGCGCTGGACAACAACCGCAAATCCGTAACCATCGTGCACAAAGGCAACATCATGAAGTTCACCGAAGGCGGATTCAAAAGCTGGGGCTATGCAGTGGCTGAAGCCGAATACAGCGACAAAGTGTTCACTTGGGCCAAATACGACCGCATCAAAGCAGAAGGCGGCGACGCTGACAAAGCGCAAAAAGCAGCAGAAGCAGCGGGCAAACTCATCGTCAAAGACGTGATTGCCGATGCGTTCCTGCAACAAATCCTGACTCGTCCAGCCGAGTACGATGTCGTAGCTACCCTGAACCTGAACGGCGACTACGTCTCCGACGCGCTGGCAGCGCAAGTAGGCGGCATCGGAATCGCCCCGGGCGCAAACATCAACTACCTGACAGGACATGCGATCTTCGAAGCAACGCACGGTACTGCTCCGAAATACGCTGGCCTGGACAAAGTAAACCCATCCTCCCTGATCCTGTCCGGAGAAATGATGTTGCGTCACCTGGGCTGGAACGAAGCAGCCGACCTGATCATCAACTCCATGGAAAAAACCATCTCCGCGAAAACCGTTACCTACGATTTCGCTCGTCTGATGGAAGGCGCGACCGAGCTGAAATGCTCCGAGTTTGCTGACGCACTGATCAAAAACATGTAAGCTTGGACGAGTCAATGGATACGCGTTAACTAACATTTGGAGGGGGATTACTCATGGCATTCCAACGCAAAAAAATCGCAGTCATCGGCAGCGGCTTTACAGGTGCGACCACTGCTTTCATCCTGGGCCAAAAAGAGCTGGGCGACGTTGTGCTGGTTGATATTCCGCAGCTGGAAAACCCAACCAAAGGGAAAGCGCTCGATATGATGGAATCCTCGCCGGTTCTTGGCTTCGATGCCAAAATCACCGGTACGGCCGACTATGCGGACATCAAGGATGCTGACCTAGTGATCATCACGGCTGGGATCGCCCGCAAGCCTGGCATGTCCCGCGATGACCTCGTGAATACGAACGCTGGTATCATGAAATCCGTTGCGGAGCAAGTCAAAACGCACGCTCCGAACTCCACTGTTATCGTTCTATCCAATCCGGTTGACGCCATGACTTACACCTTCTTCACCACTTCCGGCTTCCCGAAAGAGCGCGTCATCGGTCAATCCGGCGTGCTCGATACCGCTCGCTTCCGTACCTTCGTGGCGACGGAGCTGAGCGTATCCGTCGAAGACGTAACCGGCTTCGTACTGGGCGGCCATGGCGACGACATGGTTCCTTTGGTTCGTTACTCCTATGCTGGCGGTATTCCACTGGAAGCCTTGATTCCAAAAGATCGGCTGGAGGCGATCGTCGAGCGTACCCGCAAAGGCGGCGGCGAAATCGTCAGCCTGCTAGGCAACGGCTCCGCTTACTACGCTCCAGCCGCTTCCCTGGTACAAATGGCGGAAGCGATTTTGAAAGACAAAAAACGCATTCTGCCTTCCATCGCTCTGCTGCAGGGTGAATACGGCTACAACGATCTGTACCTCGGCGTACCAACGCTGCTGGGCGCGGGCGGTATCGAGAAGATTATCGAGCTGGAACTGACTGCGGAAGAAAAAGCAGCTCTCGACAAGTCTGCTGATTCCGTACGCAATGTATTGGCTGTTTTGAAATAAGAATGGTCGGGAAGAATCGTGAAGACGCCTTTCATCAGGAAGGCGTCTTTTTTTTACAGAGAGGAATAATCCCTTACAAATCGCGTGCAAATTTATACAGGGAAGGGGAAGTTGTCATGCGAGTCCATATCCAACGAGTGCCCGATGGAAAAATCACCCTTCAGGAAACGTCAAAGGTAGCCATCATCACCATCAGCCGCCCCGCAGCACGCAATGCGCTCACGGCGAGCATGTGGGGCGAATTGGCGCGGATCGGGCGGATGGCGGGCCAATCGCCAAAAGCGAAGGTCATCCTGCTGCGGGGGACGCCGGGTCAATTTACAGCGGGAGCGGATATCAAGGAGTTCTGCCAGATGACGGTAGAGGAAGCGGAGCAGGCCTTTGTGCAGATGGAGGAAGCGATCTCCGTCTTTGAAGCCGTTCCCATGCCGGTCGTGGCCGTCGTGGACGGGCCCGCGATGGGAGCGGGGTTTATCCTCTCGCTCGCATGCGACATGCGGATCGGGACGCCGCTTGCGCAGATGGCCTTTCCCGTCGGCAGGCTGGGGATCACGGCAGGGCCCTCCTTTATGCGCAGAATCATCCGGCAGATCGGGCCGAGCCGGGCCACGGAGCTTGTATATACGGGAAAAGTCCTCGACGCCAGGGAGGCAGAGAAGCTCGGTCTGTTCAACACACTGGTCGCGTCCGAGGAGCTGGACAAGGCGGCCTTGAGCCTGGCGGGGACGATCATGGAGCAGTCGGGCGCGTCGCTCACGGCCGTCAAGCGGGCAGCCCAAGCGTGCCAGTGGACGCAGGATGAGCCCTGGAGCTTTGTCGATTCGACCGATTTTCCGGAAGGCTGTCTGGCGTTTGCGCAAAAGCGGAAGCCGCGTTTTGCAACGAGGAAATAACTGGATTGTTAAGCTGTTTTTACAAAAAAATTACTTGTGTTTCGCGAACCCGATTTGGCAGACTGAGAATGTAAAGAGAAAAAGATGAAGCTTATCGCTTCATGATCAGCAGGACGGTAACTCTAGGGGGAAATGTGAACATGATCAAAGTATTGGTAGTGGACGACGAGGTTTCGATCGTGAAGCTGCTTCAGTTCAATTTGGAAAAATCAGGATTTCAGGTTGTGACTGCCTTTGACGGCAAACAGGCGTTGGAAATGGTCAAAAGCGAGCAGCCTGACTTTATCATTCTCGATTTGATGCTGCCCAAGATGGATGGTATGGATGTGTGCAAGACTTTGCGCCAGGAGCGGGTGAATACGCCGATCCTCATGCTGACGGCAAAGGACGATGAGCTCGACAAGATCCTCGGCCTGGAGCTGGGTGCCGACGATTACTTGACGAAGCCGTTCAGTCCGCGGGAAGTGGTCGCTCGCGTCAAGGCGATCCTGCGCCGCATACAGGCCACTCCGGAAGTATCCGTGGCCCAGGAGGATATCGTCCTGCAGTTCGGGGACATCCGCATCTACCCGGAAAAATATGAAGTGTTTCGGAAAGACGCCAAAGTCGAGCTGACGCCAAAAGAATTCGAGCTGCTGCATTATTTGGCTAGCCACAACGGACGTGTCCTGACGCGTGATCAGCTGCTCAACGCCGTCTGGAACTACGACTTTATCGGCGACTCCCGCATCGTGGACGTCCATGTCAGCCATTTGCGTGAAAAGCTGGAGGACGACACGAAAAATCCGCGTTACATCAAAACCGTTCGCGGTTTGGGGTACAAATTGGAAGGATAACGGGAGGCACTGCCTTTGACTCGCTTTCGAATCAAACTCACCTTGACCATACTCGGATTGATTTCCTTGGTTCTGCTGCTGATGGGGGTGTACTTTGCCAAAGTGCTGGAGAACTCCTACCTGCAGTCCTTGCAGGAGCTGCTCTCGCGGGAATCCAGGCTGATCGCGCAGGCCGTGCGGTTTCCGGAAGTGTTTACAGACAAGCAGACACTGGTAGAGCGGGTCCTGCAGGTAGCTCCCACCGATGAAGTCAGACTGACGCTCATCGATCAGGCAGGCACCGTTTTATTTGACAATTCGTCTTACGCAAACGAGATGGAAAACCATCACGACCGGCCGGAGTTTCTCGCGGCGCTGCACGGGGAGACGGGAATCTCGCGGCGCTACAGCGAGACGCTCGGGCACGACATGGTGTACGTGGCTGTTCCGGTCGTCCAGGATGCGCAAATCATCGGGGCAGTCCGCTCCGCGATGTCGATGAAAGACATTACCGATACGATACACAACATGTGGTACAGCCTCTTGACGGGGCTCTTGGTTACGCTGGTAGTTGGATCGATTGTGGTTTCCCGCATTTCTTTTTCCATCATTCGACCGATCGAAGAAATTACCCGCGTCGCTCGCAACATCACGCAGCGGCAGTACGAGAGCCGCGTCCGCATCAAGGCCAAGGACGAAATCGGCCAGCTGGCCGGCGCCATTAACTTCATGGCTTCCAGTCTGGAGCAGCAGATGTACGAGATCTCCGAGAACCAGCAGCGTCTGTCCGGCGTGCTGACCAACATGACGAGCGGGGTCATCTTCATTTCCGAGCAGCGGCGGATCATGCTGGTCAATCCGGAGGTGGAGAAGCTGCTGGGGACAGCCGGTCACGAGATCGTCGGCAAGCTCCATATCGAGGCGGGAAAAAGCTTCGGGCTCAGCCAATACATCGACCGCTGCCTGGACAGGAGCGAGAAGTTCCGGGAAGAAGTGCACATCTACTACCCGCAGGAGCGCGTGCTGGACGTCAACTTCGCTCCGTACATCAACTTCAAAGGGGAGGCGCGGGGTGTGGTCGTCGTGCTCCACGACATTACGGATATTCGCCGGCTGGAAAAGATGCGCAGCGATTTCGTAGCCAACGTCTCCCACGAACTGCGCACCCCCATTACGTCGATCAAGGGCTTTACGGAGACGCTTCTGGAAGGCGCGATGCAAGACGAGGAGACGTGCCGCAACTTCCTGCAGATCATTTCGGACGAGAGCGAACGGCTCTACCGGATGATCCGCGACATTCTCGATTTGTCCAAAATCGAGCAAAAACGCATCCCCCTGCAAATAAACCAGGTGCATCTGCAGGAGCTGATCACCTCGGCTGTCGCGATCATGAACGACCAGGCGCAGCGCAAGCAGCTGACGATCGCGCTGCCGAGCGGAACGGACGACATCTGGCTCATGACGGATAAAGACTGCCTGCAGCAAATCGTGATCAACCTGCTGTCCAATGCCGTTGCCTATACGCCGGACGGCGGAACGATCGCCCTTCACGCGGAGAAAGACGCCAAGCATGTCAGGCTCCAGGTCGCAGACACGGGCATCGGCATTCCGGAAAAAGACATTCCCCGCATTTTCGAGCGCTTCTATCGGGTGGATAAAGCGCGCAGCCGCGATTCCGGAGGCACGGGTCTCGGCCTGGCCATCGTCAAGCATCTCGTAGACAACCTGCACGGACAGATTCAGGTGGAGAGCAAGGAAGGCAAGGGCACGACCTTTACCGTCACGCTGCCGCTCTTATAAAAAAGATTTACACAAAGATCATATGAACTTTACCTATTCTCTACAATCCACTTGTACCATGTTTCGTAACCATAGATACATGAAGGGGGACGAGCACATGTCACGGCACGCGTTTGAAGAACAACAGGACCTCCTGCACCGCAAGCTGATGACGATGGGAACGCTGGTGGAAGAAGCGATTCACAAGTCCATCAAGAGCTTGGTCGAACGGGACGTACAGCTTGCCGAACAGGTCATCGGCAGCGATCATCTTATCAATGAACTGGAACACGAGATTCAGAGCGACTGCTTTCGGCTGATCGCGCTGCAGCAGCCGGTAGGCAGCGATCTGCGCCGTCTGGGGACGATGCTCAAGCTGGGGACGGATCTGGAGCGCATGGGGGATCATGCGGTGTCGATCGCCAAGACGACGCGGCGGCTGATGCTGGAGCCATACGTCAAGCCGCTGTTCGACCTACCGCTGATGGCCGATCACGTCAAGGCGATGGTGCGCGATTGTCTGAATGCCTATATTGCGCGCAACCAGGAAGCGGCAGCAGAAATCGCCGCCCGCGATGACATCGTCGACAAGCTGTTTTCCTCCATTTTCCGCGACCTGATCGAGGTCATGACGAAGAAAGGCACGGCCATTTCCCAAGGGACGCAATTGCTTTTAGTGGCGCAGTATCTGGAGCGGATTGCGGACCATGTGACCAATATTTGCGAGTGGATTATTTACATGTCGACAGGAAAGATGACGGATTTGAACAAGTGATGCTCCTGCCCGGGAAGCCGTTGCGAGTCTGGCTGGCAACGGCTTTTTTGGCGTGCTGCTGCGCGAAACGGACAGATGCCTACGCTGACCTTGCTTCAAAACATTCGCATGAAACCTGCCCGGCTGCTCATACTACAGGTAGGAGGTGAGCAGCCGGATGGGTTATGCTTGGACTCTGGCACTGCTGCTGCTGGCAAATCCCCTCGATCCCATTCCTCTATGGCAGGTAGAAATGGAAGGGGAGACGGTCGCGATGCTGGATCGAGCCGATTACACCGTACCCTGGGAGGGCGTCCCTATCGTTGACGAGGAGCATTTGCGCACGACCATGGAGCGTTTGGCGCAGAAAGTGTACGTGGAGCCGATCAATGCCACGATCAATGACAACGGAGCGGTCGTTCCCGACAAAAAGGGACGGAGGCTGAATGAGACAGACTTTCTGACGCAATTCTACAATTACTTTTACGGCAGCGGATCGGCGACGCTGAAGGCGGCTTATCAGGAAATATACCCGAAAGTAGACCTGGCGCTGATGACGCAGGTGCGCAAGAAGACCATCGGCCAATATACGACTTACTTCAATTCGGGGAACAAAAACCGCTCTCACAATATCGCGCTGGCATCCAAGGCGATCAACAATACGGTCGTGCTCCCGGGCGAGATCTTTTCCTTTAACAAGGTAGTGGGCAAGCGGACGCGCGCCAAGGGTTATCTGCAAGCGCCTGTCATCGTGCGGGGGGAACTGTCGGAAGGGATCGGCGGAGGGATCTGCCAGGTCTCTTCCACGCTTTTCAACGCCGTGGACAAGGCCGGGCTGCATATCGTGCAGCGGTATTCGCACAGCAGACACGTGGCCTACGTACGGCCGGGCAGGGATGCGACCGTCAGCTGGTACGGGCCGGACTTTGCTTTTCAGAACAAGTACGCGTACCCTGTCTTGATCCGAGCCCAAGTGTACGGCGGAAATATGTACGTATCTGTCCATTCCTTTCCGGAGATTGAATACGAGCCGCGGCATGTGCCGAGCGTGAGCCGCAGAACGCCGGAGGAAGGACCGGCGAATCAGCCAAATCATCCCCCGATGCCCGGCGGATCGACAGCACCTGAATAAGGTGCTGTTTTCGTTTTTTGCTTACCTAGATAAAATTTAAGGTAAAGAAATAGTTGCCACGGAACCAAAAAAGTCGTATAGTGTTTCGTGTGATAAAATTTCGCGTACGAAATATTATGCAGGAAAGGAGTGCATCATGAACAAACCATTGCATATCCGGGACTTGCTGAAACGTTTAAATAAAACTTTCGGCGCAATAGCGACAAAAGAACTGTGCAAATACGGGCTGACTGTACCGCAGTTGGTGGTCATTCGGCAGATCAACTCAGAACCGAAGACGATCGGACAGCTCAGCAAAGCCGTTGACCTTTCATATAGCACCGTATCCGGCATTATTGATCGCCTGGAGAGAGAGCAATTGGTGGAGCGAGTCCGGGATGAGAACGACCGCCGGGTGGTCTGGATTCGAAAAACGGGGAAGATCACAGAACTGTTCGAAAAGGTTGATCTTTTATCCGGGGAGATTTACAAGCAGCATTTTAACAGCTTTTCAGAAGAAGAACTCAATCACATTATTCACTCTTTGGAAGCATTGGTGACCAAATTAGAAGAGATAGAAAGCTGAGGAGAAACCATGAAGCGAAAACTCGTATTGTATGTCATTTTGCTCCTGATTGTGGCGGGTGGCGGCGGCATCGGCTACTACTACTGGTATCAGGGTGAACATTATGTGACGACAGAAGACGCACGGATTACGGGAGATACTTATCGAGTCATGCCCAAAATGACAGGCAAACTGACCGGACTCGCTGTAAAAGAAGGAGACGCGGTAGTAGCGGATCAGATCGTCGGGCAACAAGACACGACGAACATCGCTACAAACCTGCTGGAAAACAGCGTCCTGCGCTCTCCGATTACCGGCACCGTCATCAAGACGCAGGCAAAAGAGGGTGAGGTCGTTTCCACCGGGTCTTCCGTCGCTCTCGTCATCGACGAAAGCAAGCTGTACATCTCCGCCAACCTGGAAGAAACGGAGATCGAACGTTTGAAATTGGGCCAAAAGGTAGACTTTACCGTAGATGCTTACCCAGGCAAGAAGCTGACCGGTCATGTCATGGATATCGGGAAAGCCACGAACTCCACGTTCTCGCTACTGCCTGCCATCAATACGAGCGGCAGCTTTACAAAAGTCACCCAGCGCATCCCGATCAAGATTTCCATTGATGACACAGCGGGTCTGCACCTGGCCGCTGGTTTGAACGTCGAGATCAAAGTGCACGTGAAGGAGATGGAATCAAAATGAAAAACAAGCATTGGAAAACCATCGGTGCTCTGCTCACAGCCGTTTCCCTGATGGCAGCCGGCTGCAGCGAGTCGTCCTCCGACACACAGGATGAGAGCCTGCCAGTCGTGAAGACCTGGAAAGTGGCTTCCTCCCAAACCGGTGTGATTGCCAGCGGGAAAATCGCAGCCTCGGAAGAAATTCAAGTCGTGTCCAAAGTATCCGGCAAGGCGGCAAGCGTAAATGTGAACGAAGGCTCCATCGTCAAGCAAGGCGACGTCCTGGTGACGCTGGAAGCCGCTGACTACCAGCAGCAAATCGCGCAAGCCCAAGCGGCGATCGCAGGTGCCCAGGCCAAACTGAGAGACACCAAGGCAGGTGCGCGCAATGAGCAGCTGCAGCAGCTCGCCAGCACCGTAGAGCAGGCGAAAGCGAGCCTGAAGGTCGCAGAGAGCAACTACAACCGGATGAAGGCGCTCTTTGATTCCGGCGCACTGTCCCAAGCTGAATTGGAGAAAGTATCGCTCGATTTGGAAAAGGCGCGCACCGGTCTTGAACAGGTCCAGGCGCAATACGATCTGGCGAAAGCAGGTCCGACAGCGGATACGGTAGCTGCGCTGCAGGCCGAAGTCAGCCGCCTCCATTCCAGCCTGGAGCTGGCGAAAAGCAGCTATGACAACACGATCGTCCGCGCTCCAATCTCCGGTATCGTGGCCAAGCGCAATCTGGATCCGGGTGAAATGGCGGCAGCTGGATCGCCGCTGCTCGTCCTGGTGAAAATGGATGAGGTCAAAGTAGAAGCAAGCGTTCCGCAAGAGCAAATCAACAACGTGAAAGTCGGTTCCACCGTCGACGTCAAAGTAAGCAGTCTGGGCGGCAAGGTGCTGCAAGGGAAAGTCGAGTTCGTCTCCCCGATCTCCGATGCCAACAGCAGCTCCTTCCCGATCAAGGTGAGAGTGCCTAACCAGGACGGGCTGCTGCGTGCCGGTATGGTAGCGGAAGTCGTGCTGCAAGGGCAGGCGGAACAGGGAACAAAAGTGCCGACAGCAGCTCTGCAGCAAAAAGACAGCAAGCAATACATTTACAAAGTCGATCACGAGGTTGTCCATCAGGTGGAAGTAACCGTGAGCAATACGAGCGGCGACTGGGCGACCGTTACGGCAGGCGTGAACGAAAACGATCAAGTAGTGCTGAATCCGATCGACAAATTGGCTGAGGGCACTAAGGTGATCGCAAACTAACGGGGGTGAGGACATGGCGGAAGCGGTGGCGCAGCGAGAGGAAAACAGCGGAAGCGGCGGAATGTGGTTGTCCCTTCTCGCTATCCTCTCCGGAACCTTCGTAGCGATCCTGAATAACAGTTTGATTAACGTGGCATTGCCTGCCTTGGTGAACATCTTCGGTTCCACGACAGACACTATGCAGTGGGTTTTGACGGGATACATGCTGGCGAATGCCGTCATGATCCCGATGAGCGGCTCTTTGTCGGCCAAGTTCGGTTCCAAAAAAGTCTTCGTTCTGTCCCTTTCGTTTTTTACCATCGCATCCGTCCTTTGTTCGCTGGCATGGAGCGATACGTCACTGATCACCTTCCGCGTCATTCAGGGGCTGAGCGGCGGAATGATCATGCCGCTCGGAATGTCGATGATTTACATGATCATGCCCCGCGAAAAAATCGGGATGGCCTTGGGGATCTTCGGGATCGCCTCAATGACGGCGCCTGCTCTCGGGCCGACGCTGGGCGGCTACCTGATCGAGTTTTTAAACTGGCAGTTCCTGTTTTTGATCGGTGTGCCGTTCGGGGTGTTCGCGATCATCATGTCGTCGGTTTTGCTGAAGGAAACGCCGAAAAAGCCTGACCTGAAGTTCGACTACTCCGGGGCGTTTCTCGCGATTGTCGGATTCGGCACTCTGCTGCTGGCATTCAGCAAAGGGCAAGCGGAAGGATGGACGTCGTTCTACATCGTGAGTCTGTTCTTCGTGGCGATCATGAGTCTCGCCCTGTTCGTCTGGGTCGAGCTGGGCAAAGAACATCCTCTGCTTGATTTGACCCTGCTCAAGATACCGGTCTTCTCTATCAGCATTTTGACGTCCGGCTTCGTGATGATGGGGATGATGGGCGGGATCTTCCTGATGCCGATCTTCCTGCAGAACGTCCAGGGCTTGACGGCCATGGAATCCGGGATCCTGCTGATGCCGCAGTCCATCGCGATGGCGGTCATGATGCCGATCAGCGGGAAGCTGATGGACAAATACGGCGTCGGGCCGATTTGTCTGGTCGGCTTGACGATCATGACGGTGACTACCTTTGAGCTGCACAATCTGGCAGCAGACAGCATGCATGAGTGGATCGACAGGATTTTGACCATTCGCGGCATCGGCATTGGCTTGTGCCTGATGACATTGTCGACGGTCGGGATGAACGCCGTACCGCGCGCGCGCGTAGGGGATGCGTCTGCTCTGTCCAACGTGCTCCGACAGGTCATGAGCTCCTTTGCCATCGCGATCCTGACGGCGATCATGCAGTCGCGTCAGACGTTCCACATGGCGTCCATCTCGGACAACCTGAACACCGACGTCGCTACCCAACTGCTCACGGGCCTCTCCGGACTGTACACACAGGTAGGGGTCGACGCAGCCAGCGCAAGCGGCGGAGCGGGCACGATTCTTTACGGGATTATGGCCAAAGAGGCGTTGGTGCAAGGGATTGGCGATACCTTCCTGGTCTCCACGATTCCGATTGCGCTCTCTCTGTTCCTGCTGTACTTCCTGCACAAGAAACCGAAGGCAAGTCCGGAAGCGCCGAAAGAACAAAAAACAGCAGCCTAAGCTCCATAAAGACAACAGCCCTTTGTTCAGACCGGCAAGGCCGAACAGAGGGCTGTTTATTGTGCTTCGGGCATCAGGACGAAATCAGTCTGGCGATCCAGTACACGATTCGGCCGACGATGTAGCCGAGCAAAATCGTCCATCCGATTTTGGACCAGACGCCGAGGCCCTTGATCCATTCACGCAAGCTTTTCCGGCGCTGCGGCAGATTGCTCAACGGTAGTCACTCCTTTGGCTGGTTGATTGTAGCGAATGAACACGTATATGCCGGCGAGAATGATCAGACCGCCGATCCATTGCGGCAGCGTCACGACTTCCCCGAGAATGAAATACGCCAGAATGGCTGTACCGACCGGTTCTCCCAAGATGCCGATGGAGATCGTCATCGTATTCAGCCACTTGATGATCCAGTTGAAAATGGAGTGGCCCAGCAAGGTCGGAAACAGAGCCAGACAGAAAAACCAGCCCCAGTCGGCAGCAGGATAGCCAGCCAACGGGTAGCCGAGCGCCAGATCGTAGGCGACGAGGAGGACGCTGGTCGCGGAATAGACGCTGAGCGTATAGGCAAAGGACGACAAGTGCTGCCTGACGTATTGCCCGACCAGCCAGTAGCCTGTCACGGTCACAGCCCCGAGCAGGGCGAGGAAATCACCCCACAGAGCCATGCCTCCTACCCGAAAGTCTCCCCAGCCGATCACGAAGCTGCCGGCGATCGCCAGAAGTCCTCCGGTCAAGGCGAGCAGACGGACCCGTTCGCCGAAGAAGAAGTATCCTCCGATGAAGGCGAATAAAGGCTGCAGCGTGACCAGGACAGTGGAGCTGGCCACGGATGTGTAGTTCAGAGACTCGAACCAGAGCAAAAAATGGCTGGCCAGAAAGGCGCCGGACAACGCACAGAGCAGCCACGCTTTTCGGGTCATACCGCGGATCTCCGCCAAAGCTCCACGGTTCCACAGCAGCAAGGGGAGCGTCAGCAAGACGGAGAACACCAGCCGGTACGTTGCGATGATCGGCGAAGGCGCAGCAGACAGCTTCACAAAAATCGCGGAAGTAGATACCGCGACGACCCCGAGAAACAGCGCGAGATACGGGGGGAATAAAGGTTTTTCCAATGATTTTTCCATGCGTGCACCTTCTTCAGGGAGGAAGTCAAGATGGTTTCTATTGTAACGTTGGACTGAAAAATTCACAATGTTATGCTTACCCAGCCGGGCTGAAAGGTTTACTTTCAAACGGGAAATCCTACAAGCATGAAAAAACGCATCCTTTTATTCGCAGCCTTGCTTGTATTCACTGTCTGTCCCCCCTCGCGGAGCATGGCGATTCCCCTGACACCGATCAATATTCTGATCGATGTCGGCCACGGGGGAGTGGATTCGGGTACGTCTTTCGGCGATTTGCACGAGAAGGACATCAATCTGCAGGTGGCCAAGCGCTTGTATGGGCAGCTGGCCGAAACCGGCTATAAAGTAGCCCTGAACCGCCAGGAGGACATCGCGCTCAGCGATGAGAACCGCTGGCTCCAATCGCGCTCCCGGCATATTCGCGACCTCGCCCAGCGCAGGAGTCTGGCCAGGGAGCTCGCCCCGCAGATGATGCTCAGCCTGCATGTGAACTGGTCATCTGACAAGCGCCGGCGCGGTCCGGTCGTCCTGTACCAAAGCAACGAGCAGAGCTACATGCTCGCCCAGCTGCTGCAAGACTCGCTCAACCGGCTGACCGGTACCCGCGACAAGCCAGTGAAAGGAGGAACCTATTACGTGTTGCGGCACAGCTATTGTCCGACGGTGATCATCGAGATGGGCTTCATCAGCAACGCGGCTGACCGCCGCATGCTGACGGAGCCGGCAGAGCAAGCAAAAATCGCCCAGGCCATCAGGTCGGCCGTGAGCGAATATGCCATTCTGACAGGAAACCTGAGGATGGAGGGGAGGACGGAAGAAAGCTTTTGGAAAACGCTAGTGGAACGGTTTTTGGACTAGCTGGGAAATCGTGACGAACGTAGCCTCCTTCTGGATTTGCGGGATGTACTGGCGCAGAACGGAGGCCGTTTTCTTTCCGGGAGGCCCGACATGTCCGATCGCGACGCATATCGGGAGAGTGCCGATCCGCTTGCATATCTTTTCCATCTGTCTCGTGATATGCGGGATGGAGTACACATCATCCAGGAAAATCTGGTTTTCCGCGCAGGGGACGCCCATCTCCGCTGCCAGCTTGACGGCTACGCTCTTGTCCGTCGTTTTGCTGTCGAGATAGATGAGCCCGCGCTCTTTGACGACTTCCATGATGATGCGCATGATGTGCTCGTTCGCTGTGATTTTGGAGCCCATGTGGTTGTTCATCCCGATCGCATGGGGAACGTCGTCGATGGCTTTCTGCACACGCTGCCTGATTTCCTCATCAGAGAGGTCGGCGGTGATCGCTCCGGGGCCGAGCCACGACTTTTTGCCTTTATTGGGCTCCATCGGCATATGGACGAACACGTCATGTCCCCTTTGGTGAGCCAGTTCGGCGTCTTTTTTCGTGCTGGGCATGAACGGCATGACCGCGACCGTCAGCGGGACGGGCAGCGTGAGTATCTCCTCTGTACCGGCCATGTTGTTCCCGAAGTCATCGATGACAAAGGCAACGGCCTTTTTCGGGGGCGCGGGAGAGATCGGGTTGGGAGCTGGCGCCGCGAAGCCCAGGGAGTTTGTACATAAGAAGAAAAAAACGGCGCACAACAGGGAGATGCGCGTCTCCCGGCTCTTTGCATACATGGGATCGCCTTCCTTTTTGTTTTTCCTTAGTCTGTTCAAGCGTTTGCCACTTTACCCGCCGGATCCCTGGACTTGGCTTCCGCGTCGCCCCTATGTTACGATTGAAGACAGCAGTTTTTGTAACGAGAGGGGTCGGATTGCTTGAGCCACTTTGTGTTGATTGACGGAAACAGTGTCGCCAATCGTGCGTTTTATGCATTGCCGCTCCTGTCCACGTCGACAGGTCTGCATACCAATGCCGTATTGGGATTCACGACGATGCTGCTGAAGGTATTGGAGGAAATGAAGCCCACGCATATGATGGTTGCGTTTGATGCGGGCAAAGTGGTGTTCCGCCATAGCGAATATGCCGATTATAAAGGAGGGCGTGCCAAAACGCCGCCGGAGCTGTCCGAACAGTTCCCGCTGATGCGCGAGCTGCTGGACGCTTTCTTGATCCGGCACTTCGAACTGGAGGGCTACGAGGCAGACGACATCATCGGCACGCTGACCAAAAGGGCGGATGAGCAGTCTTGGAAGACGACCGTCATCACGGGGGACAAGGATATGCTCCAGCTCGTATCGGAGCATGTCTCGGTGGCGCTGACTCGCAAGGGCGTCAGTGAAATCGAGCTGTACACCCCGCAGGAAATCCAGGAAAAATACGGGCTGAAGCCGCTGCAGATCATCGACCTCAAAGGGCTGATGGGAGATGCGTCCGACAATATCCCGGGCGTTCCCGGCGTCGGTGAAAAGACAGCCCTGAAGCTTTTGCACGAGTACGGCTCTGTGGAAGAGGTCCTGGAGAACATCGAGCGGATATCCGGCAAGAAGCTGCAGGAAAATCTCCGCGAGAACGTCGACAAGGCCAGGATGAGCAAGGAGCTGGCGACGATTTTGCGGGAAGCCCCCGTCGAACGGGATGTGCAGGAGACCGGTTATTCCGGGTATGACGGCGCAGCGGTAAGTGAGTTTTTCAAAAGGATGGAATTCAAATCGCTCCTGTCCAAGATCAAGCTCGAGGCGCCTGCAGGCGGGGACAGGGCTTTGGCAAAAGCCGCACCGTTTCACTTCGAGGTCATTTCCGCGGAGACGGCGGACCGTAATGCGGACAAGCTGACGTCGCCGATGGCTGTTTACGTGGAGATGGATGGGGAGAACTACCATCACGCCCCGATCGTCGGCTTCGGATTGTCGGCGGACGGTGTCACCCTGTACGTGCCGTGGGATGTGGCGAAGGAATGGCAGGCGTTTTGCGAGTGGCTGGCGGACAAGTCCAGGGAGAAGTGGACGTTTGACGGGAAGCGCGACACGGTGGGGCTCGCCTGGCATGAGCTGGACATCGAGGGCATCGGGTTCGACGTCTTCCTGGCCGCCTATTTGTTGAATGCGACCGAGAGCAATCCCACTCTCGACTCGATCGCCGCGCAGTACGCGCAGGGCGTGCGCGTGCGCTCGGATGACGAGGTGTACGGAAAAGGGGCGAAACGGCTTCTGCCGGAAGCGGACGTCATCAGCGAGCATGTGGCGCACAAGGCAGCGGCGATCTGGCAGTGCGTGCCGGTCCTGCGCGAGCAGCTGGCCCAGAACGAAATGAACGAACTGCTCAGCGACCTGGAAGCGCCGCTCAGCATGGTGCTCGCCCGGATGGAAAAGCAAGGCGTCAAGGTCAACCGCGATCGCCTCGCGCAAATGGGAATCGAGCTGGACGCCAAGCTGGAGGAGCTGACGAAGCAAATTTACGAGCTGGCCGGGACGACCTTCAATATTAACTCGCCGAAGCAACTGGGCGAGATTTTGTTCGGCGTGCTGGATCTGCCTGTGCTCAAAAAGACGAAGACGGGTCCTTCCACCAGCGCGGACGTCCTGGAAAAGCTGGCGTCGTACCATCCGATCATCGACGCCATTCTGACGTTCCGCCAGCTGGGCAAGCTGCGCTCGACGTACATCGAAGGGCTGACCAAGGAAATCCACAGCCGGTCGAGCAAGGTGCACACGCTGTACAATCAGGCGACGACGGCGACAGGCCGCCTGTCCAGCACGGAGCCGAACCTGCAGAACATCCCGATTCGCATGGAGGAGGGACGCAAGATTCGGGAGGCGTTTATTCCCTCCGAAGAAGGCTGGTACATGCTGGCGGCGGACTACTCCCAGATCGAGCTGCGCATCCTGGCGCACATCTCCGGGGACGAGAATCTGATCGACGCCTTCCGCAAAGGCATGGACATCCATACGCGAACGGCGATGGACGTGTTCGGGGTGCGCGACGGCGAGGTGACTTCCCTGATGCGCCGCCAGGCCAAGGCGGTCAACTTCGGGATCGTGTACGGAATCAGCGACTACGGACTTTCCCAGAACCTGAATATTACCCGCAAGGAAGCGGCCGACTTTATCGAGCGCTATTTCTCCGTCTTTTCCGGGGTCAAACAGTGGATGGAGGAAATCGTCAAGCAAGCGAAGCAGGACGGCTACGTCACGACGCTGCTGCACCGTCGCCGCTACTTGCCCGACATCCGCAGCAGCAATTTCAACCTGCGTTCCTTTGCGGAGCGGACGGCGATGAACACGCCGATCCAGGGCACCGCTGCCGATGTCATCAAGCTGGCGATGATCCGCATGCAGGATAGCCTGCAGGCAAAAGGGCTGAAGAGCCGCATGCTGCTGCAGGTGCATGATGAGCTGGTGTTTGAAGTGCCGCAGGATGAGCTGGAAACCATGCAGCAGCTGGTGCCGCAGGTCATGGAAAGCGCCTTGCGGATGAACGTCCCGCTCAAGGTGGACGTGAACTTCGGGCATAGCTGGTACGACGCCAAGTAAGCAAAACCGAGAACGAGAGAGGCAGGCAGCGAGAGGAGGAGGCATATGCCGGAATTGCCAGAGGTGGAAACGGTCGTCCGGACGCTTGGCGGACTGGTGGTCGGCAAACAGATCGAGCGGGTGAGCGTGCACTTGCCGCGCATCATCCGCACACCCGATGACGTGGAGGCGTTCAAGTCTCAGCTGACGGGACAGACCATTCATACGATCAAGCGACGGGCGAAGTTCATCCAGTTTTATCTCGATCAGGACGTGCTCATCTCCCATCTGCGCATGGAAGGGCGATACGGCCTGTTTCAGGCGGACGAGCCTGTGGAAAAACATACCCATGTCATCTTTCATTTTACGGACGGGACGGAGCTGCGCTATCGGGACGTGCGCCAGTTCGGGACGATGGACGTATTCCCGCTGGGGCTGGAGACGAAGACGGGGCCGCTGGCCAAGCTGGGCGTGGAGCCGCTGGACGAGAGCTTTACTGCGGATGTCCTGCGCCAGCTGCTGAAAGACCGTCCTACAAAAATCAAGCCGCTGCTGTTGAACCAGGAATGCATTGTGGGACTGGGGAATATTTATGTGGACGAGTCGCTCTTTAAGGCTGGGATTCATCCGGAGCGTCCGGCGGGCAAGCTGACCCGCAAACAGGTCGCCCGGCTGCACGAGAGCATTGTCGCCACGCTGTCGGAAGCGGTGGAGCAGGGCGGATGCTCGATCAAGTCGTACGTCAACGGGCAGGGAGAGATGGGCATGTTCCAGCAGTCCCTCCTGGTGTACGGCCGGAAGGATGAGCCCTGTGTCAACTGCGGGACGCACATCGCCAGGTTGGTCGTGGGGGGCCGGGGCACCCATATTTGTCCCCTTTGTCAGAAAAAGTAACGACTTTTTTCGCGGAGAGGAGGATGGGCATGATATTAGGATTGACTGGTGGAATCGCTACGGGTAAAAGCACCGTCACAGGCATGCTGCGCGAGCGGGGAATTCCTGTGATTGACGCCGATCAGATTGCCAGAGAGGTCGTGGAGCCCGGTAAACCTGCCTACGAAGCCATCGTGCGCCACTTTGGACGGGAGATTTTGCTCAGTGATGGACAGATCGACCGGAAAAAGCTGGGCGAGGTCGTGTTTTCAGATGAAGCCCAGCGCCAAAAGCTGAACGCGATCGTCCATCCCGAGGTGCGCCGCGTCATGCGGGAAGGGGCAGAGGCGGCGGAGGCAGGCGGAGCGGATATTGTGTTTCTGGACATCCCTCTCTTGTTTGAGAGCAAGCTGCAGCACATGGTGGAAAAGATCGTGATCGTATACGCGCCCGCTGACATGCAGCTCGCGCGGATGATGGAGCGGGATGAGCTGGAGGAGGAGCAGGCGAACAAGCGTCTGCGCGCACAGTTTCCCATCGATAAAAAGAAGGCGGGTGCCGACTTCTTGATCGACAACTCCACGTCGAGGGAAGAAACGGAACGTCAGGTCGAGAAGCTGCTGGCTGCGATTCGCGCGGAGTTGAAAACATGAAGCTAGGTCGCCGGGCAGCGTTTCTTTTGCTCATTTTGATGAGCGTTTTTTTGCTGCTCAATACTTCTGTGATCTGGAAGTGGATGTATCCGATCAAGTTCCAGAATGAAATCGTGACTGCATCGCAAACATACGAAGTGGACCCGTACCTCATCCTGGCTGTGATCCGCTCCGAGAGCGGCTTCAAGACGGATCGCGTATCGAAAAAGGGGGCGGTCGGCTTGATGCAGATCATGCCGGACACGGCCGCGTGGATCGTCCAGCAAGCCGGATTTCGGCCAAAGGACAATCTGTACTTGTACGACCCGGTCATGAACATCCACATCGGGACGTGGTACTTGAGCTTTTTGCTCGACCGATACCAGGGCGATCTGGTCAAGGTCATCGCAGCGTACAACGCGGGGCCGGGGAAAGTCAGCGGATGGCTGACGAGCGAGCAGTGGAGCGGGCGCCGGGAGCATATCGAGGACATCCCGTTCGGAGAGACCAGACAGTACGTTCAGCGCGTCCTCTACTATCACGATCGCTACAAGAACATTTATGATATAGATTTGCAATGAGAGCCGCTTTCTTTGAAAAGAGAGCGGCTTTTGTCTTGATACGGGCACACTTGAGGAAAGCACATTGGAAAATAGGAGGGGAAAATCGTCCAAATATTTATTTTTCAGTAAAACACATTGTAAATTGTGTCATACTTATTATAATAAAAATAACAGATCAGCGTAACTTAATTGTGAAAGGGGTTTCTATATGACAATTAAAATTGGTATCAATGGTTTCGGCCGTATCGGGCGCATGGTATTCCGCCGCGCTATTCAGGACCCCAACATCGAGATCGTTGCTATCAATGCCAGCTATCCTGCTGAAACACTCGCACACTTGCTGAAATATGACACGATTCACGGACGTCTGCAGAATAAAGTGGAAGTGCAAGACAATAAAATCCTCGTCGACGGCAAGCCAACCGTTGTCCTCTCCGACCGCGACCCGCTCAAGCTGCCCTGGGGCGAGCTGGGTGTGGAGATCGTCGTAGAAGCGACCGGCAAGTTCAAAGACCACGAAGGCGCTGGCAAGCATCTGCAGAGCGGCGCGAAAAAAGTGGTGATTACCGCTCCGGCCAAGGAAGAAGACGCGACGATCGTGATGGGCGTGAACGACTCCATCTACGACCACGCCCATCATCATATCGTTTCCAACGCTTCCTGCACGACCAACTGCCTGGCTCCCGTGGCAAAAGTGCTGCATGAGGCTTTTGGCATCGAACAAGGCTTGATGACGAGCATTCACTCGATCACCAACGACCAGGTGAACATCGACAATCCGCATAAAGACCTGCGCCGCGCCCGTGCTGCCGGTGAGTCCATCATCCCGACGACGACAGGTGCGGCGCGCGCGGTAGGCAAAGTATTGCCAGAGCTGAATGGCAAGCTGAACGGATTTGCCCTGCGTGTACCGACTCCCAACGTTTCCGTCGTCGACCTGGTGATCAACACCAAGAAGCTGGTTACGGTAGAAGAAGTGAACCGCGTCCTGCGTGAAGCGAGCGAAGGCAGCATGAAAGGCTACCTGGGATTCTGCGACGAGCCGCTCGTCTCGAGCGATTTCAACGGCAACGACCATTCCTCCATCGTGGACGGCCTGTCTACCATGGTGATGGGCACGAACCAGGTGAAAGTAATCGCCTGGTACGACAACGAGTGGGGGTACTCTTGCCGCGTCGTGGATCTGGTGCGCCACGTGTCCGACATGTACAACCAAGCGAAGACCAAAGAAGCAGCTGCTGCGGGTGTTAACTAATCGCCCGTGCGGCCATTCCTTTTTCGAACATACAGCAAACCCCTTCGCCCGGTGGAAGAGCAAAGGGGTTTTTTCTGCAGCGCTTCGCCTGCACGATTCCGCCGACCTACGAGATGTCGTTCATCCGGAACAGATCGTCGTCCTCGAAGCCGACGATGAACAGCTTGATGTTCGTCTTCAGATTCAGGTCATACGGATGGTGGACGTCGTTTCCTCGTCCGTCCTTGATGATCCGGACGATGGGGCGATGGGAGTAATCCGGATCGACGCGGCTGACGACCCCTACCTCCCCGGTATTCAAGACGACGGTGCTCCCGATGGGAAAGACCGCGATATGCTTGATAAAGGCATTGATGAGATGGTGCTCAAGCAGATGGCCCCCTGCGCCGAGCAGGTATTCGAGGGCGTCCTGGGGCATGTACCGCTTGCGCCAGGGCCTGGGAGACGTCAAGGAATCGTAGACGTCGGCGATGCCCACAATTTGGGCGTACTCGTGAATCTGCTTTCCCTGCAATCCTTGGGGGTAGCCGCTGCCGTTCAGCCGCTCGTGGTGCTGCAGACAGATGTGCGCAGACAGCAGGGAGATATCGTGCTGTCTGCGCAGCAGATTAAAGCCGTGCGTCGTATGCTGTTTGGCGAACTCTCTTTCTTCGTCATTCCAGCGTTCTTTCTTCTGGAGCAGCTCTTGCGGCAGGTTCAGTTTGCCGACGTCGTGGAGCATGGCGCCAACGCCGAGATCCATCAGCCGCTGCCGGTTGTAGCCGAGCGACATGCCGACTGCCGAAGCCAGCACCGCCACGTTGACCGAGTGGTGGTACATGGATGGAGAATGCGTGGAGATCGTGGCCAAATGACTGATCATCTGCTTGTTGAGCAAAAGGTCATCGAGGATGGAGCTGAAGGCGCGCTGAAAATGCAGACCCATCTCGATAAGCGATATTTTCCGGGCGAGTTTGTTTGAGTTGGTAATCTGCTTGAACGTTTTCTCGATCGTTTCCACGGCAATCTGACGCGTCTCGGGACGGATGACTTCCTCTGCCGCGATGTCTTCGGTGCGGGGATCATCGATGTAGACAGCGTCGATCTTGGACCGCGTCAGCCCCCTGATGAGACGTTCGGTCAAGACCATGCCCGAGCCGAGCAGCACTTTTCCATCTTCATTGAAAACAGTGCGTCCCAATTTCATGCCTGACCGAACTTGTCTTAAAGATACTAACCTCATTCCAATCCCTCCAACAATACCCATATTGTACTTCAATCGACTTATGCTTTAAATAGGTACAAGGATTGACTTGACTTCTGCAGGGAAATTGAGGGACACTGTAAGCAGGTATTGTTTGTACGGGAGTTGATAGCAGCGATGCGTTGTCCATTTTGCGAATACAACGGGACCAGAGTCCTAGATTCACGTCCTTTCAATAATAATAAATCCATTCGCCGCCGCCGGGAATGTGAACAGTGCGAACGTCGCTTCACGACCTTTGAGATGGTGGAAGAGACGCCTCTGCTGATCGTGAAAAAGGATGGCACCCGCGAGGAATTCAGCCGTGAGAAGATATTGCGCGGTCTGGTGCGGGCTTGCGAGAAGCGCCCGGTGCCCTTGGAAGTGCTGGAGAACGTGGTCAATGACATCGAGCGGGAGCTGCGCAGCTGCGGTCAGGCGGAAATCCCCAGCAACGATGTCGGGGAGAAGGTCATGGAGCGTTTGTACCGCGTCGATGAGGTGGCTTACGTCCGTTTTGCCTCCGTTTACCGTCAGTTCAAAGACATCAGCGTCTTCATGAAAGAGTTGGAGGAGCTGCTCTCGCAAGCGCGAAACGGTCACACTCCTTCGCTCCCGAAAGAGTAACCGGTTTTTGGAGAATAGGTTGGCTTTGCGCTACGCTCTCGCGGGATGACTGCCAGGGCGTCTTTCGCTTTCCATCGGATTTCAGCACGTGGGCTACACAGCCATGCTATAATAGGGAAACGAGATTTGTCAGGAAGGGAAGAGCCCATGCGCCGTTTAGTCTGGAACGAATTGTTGCCGAAAGATCGTTATGTGGTGCGGGTGGCAAGACCGCTCAGCTTTACCGAGATGGGCTATGTCACGCAGCTGTACTTGCCGATCATCGGTGTCGAGTCGTACACGCTCTACCAGCTGCTCGTGCACGGCGTACAGGAAGTGAGCGGGGCAGCGGCTGAAGCCACCCATCGCAGCCTGATGCTCTTCACTTCGCTCTCGCTGGACCGTCTGCTGGACGCCCGGGAGCGGCTGGAGGCAATGGGCCTGTTGGAGGTGCGCCGCCGGGAAAATCTGCAGCGGGACTACTATTACGACTATTTGGTGAAGCCGCCGCTGACGCCGGGTGAGTTCTTTGGAGATTACGTCCTTTCGCTCATGCTGCTCAACAAGATCGAGAATATCCGCTTTCAGCAGCTGCGAGAGCAATACGCCGACACGATGGCGACCCGGCTGGATGAGGAATATACAATCGTGGAAAATGTGACGAAAGATTTTCATGAAGTGTTCCAATCGTTGAAACCGTCTGAGCTGGAAGTGAAAAAGGGATCGGAGAGGGAGCAGTTTTTGAGCAGGATGGAGGAGAGCTTCCCGCTGGCGGCGATGCAGTCTGGCTTCGAGGCGCAGGTCGCGCACCCGCTCAGCGTCTCTTCCTTGCGCCTGTACCTGCCGGACAATGCAGACGCGTCCAAAGTGCTCAGCGGAGCGAGCATGGAATTCTTGTATTTGCTGTGCCATTTCTATCAAATGGACAGCTGGGGAATGGGCCAGGAGCTGCGGGACTGGACGCTGTACAAGCCGGACAAAAGCCTGGATACGGAAGTGCTGCGCAAGCGTCTGGCGCAGCGTTATGCGGAGGACAAGCTGTACCGCAATATCCCGGCAGATCAGGGGGGAGAAGACGAATGGGGCCCTGGCAGACTGCCGGAGCCGGGCAGTGAGGCGTTCGTCCGTGCCTGCCGTACGCTGTCTCCGCTCGTCCTGCTGGAGAAAGTGGTCGGCGGCAGGGTGAGCAAGGTGTTTCTCGAGCGCGCGGAGACGCTCGTATTCACAGACGGCATGCAGCCCGAGGTCGTGAACGCCCTGTTGGTCCACACGCTGGCCAGCATGCAGATGGAGCTGCCGAAGTCGTACATGGAGACGATCCGCGACAGCTGGAAGGCGAAGCGGATCGGCACCGTAGACGAGGCCGTCAAACAAATTTTGGAACGCGCCGACCAGCGCGCGCAGACCGTGGAAAAGGCCAAGAGCTCGAAAAAAGATACGGGTGTCGTGCGCAAGGGCGGAAAAGCCGTTCTACAGGATAAGCTGCCTGCATCGGTGGAATGGCAGCGGGAGCAGGAGAAGAACGGGCAGCCTGCCGAGAAAGGCAAGCTGATCTCCGACGATCCCGAACTGAGCAAGCTGCTCGAATCCCTGCGGAAAAAACAGAAGGGAGAGTGACCTAGATGGAATCAGTCGGTCAGTTTATGAAAGAGCTGGCGAAGCGGACGCCGCGCCAATTGCTGTCGCCCGACGAGCAGCTGGATAAAATGTTCCGTTCCAGCGCTTATTTGCAAGCCTTTCAGCAGGAGCATCCAGAATTGACCCGCGACGATTACTTGCGCTCGCTCTCCGATGTGTATACCGCTGTAAAGGAGCAGTATTGGTGCGAACGTTGCCCGGGACTAGCGGAATGCCCCAATCTGGTCAAAGGGCATCGGACCCAGCTCAGCCGGGTGAACCGGACGATCGTCAGCGCCATCGCTCCCTGTAAAAAGCAGCTCACCCACGAGGAGGAGCAAAAGCGCAGACGCATGATGCGCAGCTACTACGCGTCAGAGGAGACGATGTCCGCCAGCTTCGACAAGCTGGAGCATGACACCGGTAACCGGGCAGCCGTGGCGGCGGCGATCCAGTTTTGCAACCAGATGGGGAGCGGGGAACGAGTCAAAGGCTTGTATGTGCACGGCTCCTTCGGGGTGGGCAAAAGCTACCTGATGGGGGCGATCGCGCGTCAGCTGTCGGAGAGCCACGTCGCTTCGCTCCTGGTGTATGTTCCCGATTTTATCCGCGAAATGAAAGACTCTATCTCCGACCAGTCGTACGTCGGCAAGCTGGAAATGTTAAAAGAAGTGCCCGTGCTTATCCTGGACGACATCGGCGCGGAAAATCTCACGCCATGGGTGCGCGACGAGATTTTGGGCGTCATCCTCAATCAGCGGGCCAACAATCATTTGCCGACGCTGTTCACGTCCAACTACTCGCTGGAGGAGTTGGAGGAGCATTTGTCCATTTCCAACGGCAACCGGATCGAACGGACCAAGGCGGCGCGGATCATGGAGCGCATCCGCCATTTCGTCGATGTTTTCGAGATTTTACGCAAAAATCAGCGTTTGGAGAGCTGAGGACGAAAAGAAGCGCGAGAGGTGCCAGTACGTGATCGCCAGCACTTCACGCGCTTCGTGGTACGGCTTGAACAGGACCTGGGAGTGAACGCCGACGGGCGATACCGACAGTCCCAGCGCATCCGCGATCGTCACCGCCCGCCTCAGGTGGTAGTCGTGACTGATGAGCAATGCATTTTTCAACTGATGATCGCTCATGACCTGCTGGCTGAACAGCAGGTTTTCGTATGTCGAGGTGGACTTGTCCTCCATGAGGATGCGTTCGGCAGGCACGCCATGCTGGACGAGATAAGCCTGCATCACGGCGGCTTCGGTCAGCAGCTTTCCTTCCCCCAGCCCTCCCGTCACCAGCAGGACCGGCACATATCCATGTGTATAGAGGGAGACGGCCTGCTCCAGCCGCTCGCGCAAGCCGGGGCTCGGCCCGTCGCCCCACACGGCCGCAAACAGGACGATTCCCACATCTGCCTGACGAGGGACGGCCTGTGCAATCGTTTTCTCGATCTGGTAGACGACGCAGCCACACCAGACCGCTCCGATCCCGATGAGCAGAGTCAAATAGAACAACACCCGGCTGCGCCGGCGCGTTTTGCTTCGTTTCTGCACCCTTGGTTTCCCCTCTCGCATTCTTGTTTTTGGGAGACGGGTATCGCCGCTGCTCAGGCGGCTGTCCCCATGTAATAAGACGCTGGATACGCGGATCAGTTGCAGGAGCTGACACACGGCGGACACAAATAACTTGTAAATTAATTCTCTCAGAAGCCGATATAGTAATCGAGGAATTGGTTTCCAAGTAACAGATTTCATACTTGCGGGGGAGGTTGGCCATGTTCTGGAAAAAAACGACGCTCTTGCTTCTGGCCATCTTGCTCTTTTGCGGGGCTGGAAACGCTGGAATCGGATACGCTGCAGATGAAATCAGCAGGCTGGTCCTATCGAAAAATGAAGTGACATTGGAGATGGGAGACTCCGTTTCGCTGACGGCCACGGCTGTCTATGTGAGCGGAAAGACCGAAGATGCCACCATCACGACAGACTGGACGAGTCAAAATCCGGATATTGCGGTTGCCTACGCGGGCCGAATCACGGCGAAGGCCGTAGGGAGCACGACTGTGACAGCGACGTACATGGGGAAAAGCGTCCTGGTCGCAGTCACCGTTACGAAAAAGGTCAAAGCGCTGACGCTGGACAAGCAGTCGCTGAATGTGCTGATCGGCGAAGAACCGCCGACACAGCTTGCGCTCACTGCGCTCTACAGCGATGGCACGACGGAAGATGTCACGGCCAAGGCTGACTGGTCCATCGACAACAGCTCGATCGCAACCGTCATCAACGGGCAAGTCAAAGGCTTGAACTCCGGCACGGGCATCATCACGGCCAAATTCGGCAGCCAGTCGACGACGATCCCGGTGAACGTGGAGATCGCGCACCGGCTGGAGCCGAGTAAAAATCAGGTGTCGCTCTTGCTGGGAGGCAAGGAGACGATCACGCTGCGCGCCATTTATCCGGACGGAAGCGACAATCCGGACGTGGCGGCAAAAGCCGAGTGGTCCTCCGACAATCCGGCCGTAGCCGATGCGCTCAAAGGAGTCATCACGGCATATGGCGCGGGTACGGCGACGATCACGGCCAAATACGGAACGAAGACGGCGACGATCGCTGTCGATGTGGATACGACGCAGAAGCTGGAAGCCAGCCCGCAAAACATCTTTTTGCATGTGGGCGCAGCTTCCGACCCCATCTCCTTGACAGCTACCTACGCCAATAGCAGCGGCACACCGGTAGGCGTAGCCGACAAGGCCGAGTGGTCTACCAGCAACGAAAGCGTGGCGTATTACAGCCAAGGCAAAATCCACGCCGTCTCTTCCGGGGAAGCGGTCATCACCGCGAGATACGGCAACAAGTCCGTGCAAATCCGGGTAGACGTAGAGGTGCCCCGCTCTCTCGACATCGTGCCGGCTTATCTGACGATGAAGAGCGGCACGACGGAATCGGTAAAAGTAAACGCATCCTTCGCGGGTGCTGTGGCTGCCGAGGATATCACCGACAAGGCGGAATGGTCTTCGGACAATGAAGACACTGTTTTCGCCCAAAAGGGCACCATCTCTGCCTACAAGTCCGGCACGGCGACGATCACAGCCAGCTACGGCGGGAAGACAGCGACGCTGGTCGTGGACGTAGATGTGCCGCAAAGCCTGACCGCTGATGTGACCAATGTGGCGATTCCCGTAGGAGGGGCCAAGCAAGTGACGGTGAAGGCTGTCTATCCGGGCAGCGCGGACGGTACTGGTGAAGACGTCACGCAAAAAGTGACGTGGGCATCCAGTGCGCCAGCCGTGGCAAGCGTGCGCAACGGCCTTGTCGCGGGTGTCGCGACGGGGGCTGCTACGGTAACGGCGGCCTATGGCGGACGGACAGTCACCATTCCTGTTTCCGTAGGTGTCTTGCAGACGCTGACGGTAGACAAGCAAAAGCTCGTCCTGAACAACGGCAAGAGCGAGACGGTGCAACTGACGGCGACCTACGCAGACGGAACGACCAAGAAGGTCAACGATCTGGCCGCCTGGACCAGTGGTTCCGTGAGTGTGGCGGAAGTATACCAAGGGACCGTTACGGCAAAAGGAGCCGGGAAAACGACGGTGACGGCCACCTTTGACGGCAAAACCGTGTCGATCGCCGTAGAAGTGGATCAGGCGACGACCATGTCTGTGGAGCCGCGCCTGCTGATTCTCACCGTGAACGAGGCGGCTGATCTCAAGCTGATCGCTACAGACTCCGCCGGCAATACCAGCAACGTGACGTCTGACGCAGAGTGGGCTACTTCCGCAATCAAGATCGCCGATGTCGCCAATGGCCGCGTCACCGGTCTGACGAACGGCCGTGCCACCATCACGGCGAAGTACGGCGGCAAATCGATTGCCATCCCGGTCGAGGTCGGGATTGTCACCAAGCTGGAGGCGGACAAGCGATATGCCTCCATCAAATCCAGCACGACCTCCCAAGTGACGCTGACCGCTACCTTCGCGGACGGCCGCACGCTGAATGTGACATCGCTAGCCGACTGGAAGACGAGCAATTACAAGGTAGCGGACGTGGCCAAAGGCCTGATTACCGGCCGGGCGTACGGAAAAGCAACCGTTACGGCGAAATACAACGACAAGAGCGTCTCGATTCCTGTGGATGTAGATACGTTGAAATACTTGAAGACCGATGTCGTTCAGCTGGTCATGAACAAAGGGGAGACGAAGCAGGTCACAGCGATGGCTACCTACATGGACGGATCGGAGCAAAACGTGACGAAACCGGCGCTGTGGACCACCTCCCGCCTGCTTGTGGCAGACGTCAAGGACGGTGTGATCAAGGCGACAGGATCCGGAAAGGCGACGATCTACGTGACCTATGGCGGCAAGAAGACACCGATTGTGGTAACGGTGCGCTAGAGCAGAAAAGAGAGAGTGTAGAACCTAGCAGGGCGAGCGCAGCAAATAGAGCCAGTCCAAACGAAACCGGCACCCCGATTGTCAGATCCATTTGACAATCGGAGGTGCAGTTTTTTTGGCTGGTTTTCTTTGCAGGCAGATGCTGGAACGCTTGCACGGAAGACCGTATTTGGACAACCTCGGCTTTGCCAGTACAGAAGGATGGGCGAAGCCGAGGTTTCTAAGGTGGCAAACGAAGAATCGCTACATTTTGAAGTGACCGATCTTGCTTTGCAGCTCCTCCGCCATTCTCTCCAGGGAGACAGCCGAGGACGCAATTTCCTCCATGGAGGCGAGCTGTTCTTCCGCTGCGGCCGATACGCTCTGCGTGCCCTCGGAGGCTTGCAAGGTGACTTCGGACATGTGGCTGATCAGCTTCACGACCAGCTGGGTGCGCGCCGAAATATCCTGGGTGGCGCCGATCAAATCGCTGATCTGCTTGGCCGAATGCGAGGACTGCTCCGCCAGCTTCCTGACCGCATCCGCTACGACGGCAAAGCCTCGTCCGGACTCTCCCGCACGCGCCGCCTCGATGGCCGCATTGAGCGCGAGCAAATTTGTCTGGTCTGCGAGCGCTCCCCGAGATTGTCCACGACGTCCGCCAGTGCATGGATCGACTGGTTGGAAGCATTCATCTGCACAACGGCAGACTGGATCGAGTGGGTGCCGATCGACGCGAGGTCTGCCGTCTGCCGGGCCACCTCGGATACCTTTTGGGTGTTTTCCGCGATTTGGGTAATCCCCTCCGACATTTGCCCGACGGCTTCCGTGCCTTCCTTGGCGTAAGCGATCTGCCGCTCCGTACCCTCGCCATCTCTTGCATCGTGACCGCGATCTGCTCGGTCGCCTTGTTTTGTCTGGTCCGCACTGGCCGAGAGTTGCTCCGCAGAAGCGGCGTTTTCGCGGATCGAAGTCGTCGGGAAGCTTGTCGTCCGAGGACATTAGCATGCCGCCGGAATCGTCCCCGATATAAATATCGGCGATGCCGGGATGCAGGGAGTGAAAGGCCTGCAATTTTTGCCTGGTGGCGGCAGCCCGCGCGGCTTCCTGCAAGTCAGCGCGCCCCGTCCCGGAGGCAATCAGCTGGAGATCCCGCGATTGCGAATCCAGCGTCTGATCCAGCAATTCATTCACCAGGCGCACATTCTCGGAGGCGAGGGGGAACAGCCAAAAAAATATGCTTGCAGTGTACAGGAAGGTATGCTATACTAAATTCACAAAAACGGTTCGCGCCGCGAGATTACAAGAATGGGGAATTAGCTCAGCTGGGAGAGCGCATCGCTGGCAGCGATGAGGTCAGGGGTTCGAGCCCCCTATTCTCCACCAAACCTAATCAATTAACGGCTGCGATGCCGTTTTTTTTGTTTTTACGAAGACCATACATATGGAGTGCTGTGTGTCGCTCATCAGGAAATAGCATTTTGGAGCCACATATACCTGATTTTTTAGATAACGAAACCGTCATAGTAGGGCGGATCAGCTAAGATGAATGCATCCGGCTGATCACGGTACTTGCGAATGACCTGCGCAAAGTCTTTGTTCAAGATCTCGACGGTTTGGAACCGTTTGGAGACCGTATAGAAGCGTTCGCACTCCCGGTAGTAAAACGCCGCATTGTTCCGCTCGATGCCTGTCCGAAATCCGTTGTTATCCGTACCGAGAAAGCCGCAGCGATTCATGTAAAAGAAGCGCACCGCCTGTTCCAGCGGATCGTCAGGTATTCCGCTTTGTACAAAGCGGGCATATTGTTCTTCCGAGTACGGCAACGTCGTGCATCCGTTATAAAGACCCATTGGATTGTCGCGCAGCACCTGAAAGAAATTAGTCACCTGACGGTTGATATCGTTGAACACTTCGATTTTGACAGGCTCCTTCTGCAGCAGAATGCTGGCAGTGTTGCCAAACGGCTCTATGTAGATCGAATGCTTCGGCATCTGTCTGATGATCTTCGCTGCAACACGATTCTTTGCGCCAATCCCCGTAATGACCGAACGCAGCGGTTTCGTATCGGTAGAGGCGAAACGTTGTTCCAGCTTCTCGTCCATAAGCCGGTTTAATAGTTCGGTGATGTTGTTTGTCTGATATTCAGCAGCTAGCCGTTCTAACTTGCTCTTGCTGAGACGCGCTGACACCTTGACCGTTTCTTCTTTCTTATTTCTCATATCGCTTTCTGACCTTCCATTTCGCATCCTTACGAGAATCGTCATGCAACAGACATAGGGTTGCTACCATCTGCTTATTTCGACAAATTGCTTCTTCGCTGATTAAAATGAAATGAGCCCGTCCATACTGTAGATTAATAGAACAGTAGACGGAGGTATTTTCATATGTTTATAGACAAAATGGAAGAAGAACAGCTCGGCCAATTACTGCATAT